>ERZ1066121.1892-NODE-1892-length-14095-cov-12.983333_pt1 | contig 14095 bp, 9 predicted proteins | sample MGYA00382768_ERZ1066121 | MGnify/ENA primary metagenome ERZ1066121 (study PRJEB33369, sample SAMEA5778351) | biofilm metagenome | biome: Industrial cooling water; feature: Water cooling tower basin; material: Biofilm | place: United Arab Emirates | collected... | reverse complement strand
CGCCCGGGCGGCGTCGGCGGCGTCGGCGGCGCCGGCACCCCCGGGGGGACGACGACCGGCGGGCTCGTCGGCGCCACCGGCACGGCGGGCGGCACCGTTGGCGGCACCGGAGCCGCCGGCGTGGACGGCGGCGGCACCACCGGCGCGACCGGCACCGACGGCAGCTCGCCGATCGGCCCGACCGCCGGACCTTCCGGGGGGGTGCCCGCGACTGGTGGCGCCCCCCGGCCCCCACCGGCGATGAGGATCCCGCCGCCGACGATCCCACCCCCGATGATCCCGACCGGGATCACCCAGCCGCCGCCGCGACGCGCCGTGTCCTCGGGCGGGGGCGCGATCGGCCCGGGCACCGGCGGGCGGATCGACTCGGGCCAGAGCCACGAGCTCACGGCCACGCCGGTGAGCGAGTCGGGGAGCGCCGCGACCACGGCGCCGCGCACTCGGCATCCGGGCACCGCGGCCGCGGGCTGCGCCTTCCGGACGCGGATGACCGCACTCTTCCCGCCCTCGGCGCTCGGCCGACGGACCGGACGGGTGCGAGCCGGGGCCGGCCGACGTGCGGCCACGGCACCCCCCTGCCGCACGGCAGCCGGACGTGCGGCGGGCGCAGTCCGCCTGGCCGGGCGCTTCGCCGGCGCTCCCGCGCGGGCCCCGACGGCCGCGGGAGCGCGTCCGGCGGTCGGGCGCTGTGCCGCCACCGGGTCGCAGTCGAGCTGCTGGGCGCCGAGCGCCCGCGGCGCCCGCCCGAGCATCCCGGCGACCGCGAGGGCGACCACACCGGCCACGCCCGTTCGCCGCAGGGCGCCCACCGGCGAGCTGCACGCGGCCGCCGCGGTGACCGCGGAAGCAGCCGGCGCGCACTGGCGGAGCGTACGGGCGCGCGCCCGGCGGGCGCGAAGCTGAGCCACCACGAATCGGAACACGATGGGCAGGGCGGAGGTCGGTCGGCGCGAGGTGCGGTGCGCACCAGTCTCGACCGCGCGTCGTCGTGACGTGAGTTACAATCTCTATGGTCGGGGCAGCCACGACAATAGGATGTTTACCGACGCGAGGTCGTCTACTCGGGACGACTCGTGGCTGCGTCCGTCACCCGGCCTCCCGGGCGGCGCAGTGGATCTCTCCGTCTAGATCGAGAGCGCCCGAATGCCGCTGCCCCCCTGGCGCGTCGGGGGGACGAGCAGCCCCGGCCGTCGCGCGGCCATGCCGGACCGGAGACCACATTCGGTGATCCGAATCACCACGGGCGGGGTACCGCGCTGTCGCGAGCGGCGGCCGACGGCCGTCGTGCGCCGCTCTCTCCTCGCCTCCACCCCAGTCCGCGGTGCCCGCGATCCGCCCTCCCAGCCCGCCCCCCGGGCGCGCCACCCGGCCGCCCGAGTCGGCCGACCCGACCCCCTGGATCCGGCTCGCGACGTTCCGCCGCCCGGTCGCGGGCTGGCGGGCGTCGCTCCGCCGCACCGCGCCGACGGCATCGCTCGCCGCCGCGCTGGTCGTCGGTGCCCCGGGCCCCGTCGTTCCCAGCCGCCCCCCCGGACCGGCAGCCGGCGACTGTCGCATCACCCCCGACTCGCTGCTCGTCCCGCCGTCGCTCGCACGCGAGCTCCGCGGCGCGTGGCTGACCCCGGTGGACGGGGGCGAGTGGCCGTCGCGTCCGGGGATGAGCGACGAGGCGCAGCAGCGCGAGCTGCGCGCCGCCCTCGACCGTGCCGTGGCGGTGGGGCTGAACGCCGTCGTCCTGCACGTCCGCCCCGCCGCCGACGCCTTCTATCCGACCGGACGCGCTCCGTGGTCGGGGTACCTGGTGGGACGCGGCGGGGCGCCGCCCGGCTACGACCCGCTCGCCTTCGCGGTCGAGGAGGCGCACCGCCGGGGGATCCAGCTGCACGTCTGGTTCAACCCGTTCCGCGCCGCCCCACCCGACGGCGCCCCCGCCGAAGGGGCGCGCGCCCTCGCGCGCACCCGCCCCGAGTGGCTCGTGCGCTACGGGTCGCAGCAGTGGGTCGACCCGGGCTTCCCCGAGGCGCGCCGCGCGGTCCTCGACGCCATCCTTGAGGTGGTCGAGCGCTACGACGTCGACGCGGTCCACCTGGACGACTACTTCTATCCGTACCGCGAGGAGCGGGTGCGGCGCGAGCGCGTCGGCCGCGGCCGGCGGCGGCGCACCGTCGTCACGCGCGAGACGATCCCCTTCCCGGACGCCGCCTCGTGGGCGCGGCACGGGCGCGCCGCGGGCTTCGACGACCGCAGCCACTGGCGGCGCGAGAACATCTCGCGCTTCGTCGAGGCGCTCTACGGCGAGGTCAAGGCGCGCAAGCCGTGGGTGCTGGTCGGGATCAGCCCGTTCGGCATCTGGCGCTCGGGCTACCCGCGCGGGGTGACCGGGCTCGACGCGTACGGGGAGATCTACGCCGACTCGCGCCGCTGGCTGCGCGAGGGGTGGGTCGACTACCTGGCGCCGCAGCTCTACTGGCGGCTGGACGGCGAGCAGGCGCGCTTCACCCGGCTCGATGCCTGGTGGCGCACCGAGAACCCGCACGGGCGCCACCTCTGGCCGGGGCTCCTGACGATGCGCGTCACCTCGCGCCAGGCGCCCTGGCCGGCCGCCGAGATCCCCGCCCAGATCCGCGCGCTGCGCGACGCCCGCGCCGGGAGCGAGGAGTCGCAGGGACACGTCCACTTCCGCCTCGCTCCCCTCCTGCGCCCCGCCGGCGCGGCGCTCGTCGACGGGCTGACCGCGTCGGTCTACGCCGAGCCGGCGCTCCCCCCCGCCAGCCCGTGGCTCGGCGCCGCGCGCCCCGCCCCGCCCGCCATCCAGTGGCAGTGCGCCGTCGCGCCGCTCCCCGGCGCCGGAGACGCGCCGCCCGCCGCGCCGCCGCTCGAGATCCTCCCCGCCACGGGCGACACGGTGTCGGTGCGCTGGTGGCTCGTGCAGCTGCAGGACCGCGCCGGGCGGTGGGCCAGCGCGGTGCGCCCGGTGGGCGACCGGCTCGTGCGCCCGGTCATCGGCGACAGCGCGGCGGCGGTGGTGAGCGTCACCGCCGTGAGCGCGAGCGGCGTGGTGGGGCTGCCGACCCTCGTGCGGCTCGACTGATCCGCGTCGGCGGGATGCGCAGCGGGGGGCAGCGCGGCCGGTCGCCCCGTCCCCCCCTGTGCACCGCGCGCCGCGCTGCCGGGCGAGCCGCGGGCGGGCGTCGCCGGCATGCCGCCGGGGTGGCGTCGCCCGGGCGCGCTCCCCCGCGCGCGGGCCCCCGGGCGCGCTCCCTCAGGCGCCGTAGGGCACCCAGACGTTCTTCACCTGCGTCGCGTGCCGCAGGAACTCGCGCCCCTCTCCCGCGCGCGGGTCGCTCCAGTCGCGCGGCTCCCACTCGGCCCAGGTGCGCTTCATGTTCCCGACCGACGCGCCCTCCACCGCGCGTGCGCCCTCCCGGGTGCCGAAGTACCAAACCGCGTCCACGTCGTCGTGCTCGGCGAGCACCCGGGCGAGGGGATCGGCCGGGCCGGTGACCAGGTTGATCACCCCGGGCGGGACGTCGCTCGCCTCGATCACCGTGTACAGGTCGGTGGCCGCGAGCGGGTGCGCCTCGGAGGGGATCGCCACCACCGCGTTCCCCATCGCGACGAGCGGCGCGACGAGCGAGACGAGCCCGAGCAGCGGCCGCTCGGTCGGACACGCCACCCCCACCACGCCGATCGGCTCGTGCATCGCCAGCGCGACGCCACGGATCGGGACGTCGTGCACGGCGCCGTCGTACTTGTCGGCCCACGCCGCGTAGCTGAACAGTCGCGCGATCGACGCGTCGACCTCCGCGACGCCCTCGCCGCGCCCGGTCATCGCATCCACGCGCGCGGCGAACTCGGCGGCACGCGCCGCGAGGTTCTCGGCCAGGTAGTAGAGGACCTGCGCACGCCCGTGGCCGCTGGTGCGCCCCCACCCGCTCGCCTGGTGCGCCGCCTCGACGGCGTTGCGCACGTCCTTGCGGTTCCCCTCCCCGACCGCGCCGAGCGGGCGCCCGTCGGCGCCGACCACCGCGCGCGAGTAGCCCGAGTCGGGGCGCACCTGACGGCCGCCGACGTAGAGCTTGGGCGTCCGGTCGATCGGCGGGAGGGGGGAGGGACGCCCCGCCCCGTTCGGCGACGGCGCGCGACCATCGGCGTCGGAATGGTTGCGCCGACCGCCGTCGACGGTGGCATCCTGACGTCGGGGGGGGGCCTCGGCGCCGCCCGCCCCCGGGGGCCCGGCATCCACGCGCCGGAGGTACTCCCACATCCCCTCGCGCCCCCCCTCGCGCCCGAAGCCGCTCTCCCGATAGCCGCCGAACCCCGCCGCCGCGTCGAACAGGTTGGTCGCGTTCACCCACACCACCCCGGCCTGCAGCCGCGGCGCGACGTCGAGCGCGAGGTTCACATTCTCCGTCCACACGCTCGCGGCGAGCCCGTAGGGCGTGTTGTTCGCCAGATGGACCGCCTCGGCCGGCGTGCGGAACGTCATCGCCGCCACCACCGGCCCGAAGATCTCGACCTGCGCCACCGTCGACGCGGGCGCCACGTCGGTGAGCAGCGTCGGCGGGTAGAAGCACCCCTCCGCGGGGCAGGCCCACGACGGCTGCCACACCGTCGCCCCCTCCTCGCGCCCCTGCTGCACCAGCGCCCGGATGCGCTCGAGCTGCACCGGCGCGACGATCGCGCCGATGTCCACCGCCTTGTCGAGCGGCGACCCGATGCGCAGCGTCTCCATGCGCCGCCGCAGCTTCGCCACCAGCGGCTCGTACACGCCCTCCTGCACCAGCAGCCGCGAGCCGGCGCAGCACACCTGCCCCTGGTTGAACCAGATCGCGTCCACCACCCCCTCGACGACGCTGTCGAGATCGGCGTCCTCGAACACCAGGAACGGACTCTTCCCCCCGAGCTCGAGCGAGAGCTTCTTCCCGCTCCCGGCCGTCGCCCGGCGGATCACCCGCCCCACCTCGGTGGACCCGGTGAAGGCGATCTTGTCGACGTCCGGATGCTCCACGAGCGCGGCCCCGGTGCGCCCGTCGCCGACGACGACGTTGAGCACGCCGGCCGGCAGCCCCGCCTCGTGCGCCAGCTCGGCGAACAGGAGCGCCGTCAGCGGCGTGAACTCGGCGGGCTTGAGCACCACCGTGCACCCGGCCGCGAGCGCCGGGGCGACCTTCCACGCCAGCATCAGGAGCGGGAAGTTCCACGGGATGATCTGCCCGACCACGCCGACCCCCTCGTGCCCGGGGAACTCCGCGTCGAGCAGCTGCGCCCACCCGGCGTGGTGGTAGAAGTGGCGCGCCACGAGCGGCACGTCCAGGTCGCGCGTCTCGCGGATCGGCTTCCCGTTGTCGAGCACCTCCATCACCGCCAGCAGCCGCGCGTGCTTCTGCACCGTGCGCGCGAGGGCGTACAGGTGCCGCGCCCGCGCGTGCCCGCCCAGCGCCCGCCACCCCGCGAGCGCCGCGCGCGCCGCCTGCACCGCCGCGTCCACGTCGGCCGGCGTGCCGTTGGGCATGCGCGCGAGCAGCCGCCCGGTGGCCGGATCGCTCACCTCGAACGGCTCGGCGTCGGCCGCGGCACGCCACCCCCCGCCGACGAAGTGCGCCCCCGTGCGCCCGCGCGCCTCCAGCCAGCGCACCGCCTCCCGATCGCTCTCCGGCGCCGGCCCGTACGTCATCGTGTCGAAGATCTCGGCGACCGTGCTCATACCATCGGCTGGCGGTGGGCGGCGCTGTACCGCCCGGTGACGTGGTGCTCGAGCTGCCGCTCGATGTCGGTGAGCAGCGCGCTCGCGCCGACGCGGAACAGCTCGGGGCGCAGCCACCGGTCGCCCAGCTCCTCCTTCATCAGGTACAGGAACTCGAGCACCTGCTTGGCGCTGCGGATCCCGCCGGCCGGCTTGAACCCCACCAGCGCCCCGGTGCGCTCGTGGTAGTCGCGGATCGCCCGGCACATCACCAGGGCGACGGGGAGCGTCGCGTTCGCCGTCTCCTTCCCGGTGCTCGTCTTGATGAAGTCGGCGCCGGCCATCATCGCCACCTGGCTCGCGCGCGCCACGTTGGTCAGCGTCGCCAGCTCCCCCGTGGCGAGGATCACCTTGAGGTGCGCGTCGCCGCACGCCTCGCGCATCGCCCGCACCTCGTCGTAGAGCGCCTGCCACTCGCCCCGCAGGACGTGCGCGCGGGTGATGACCGTGTCGATCTCGGTCGCGCCGTCGGCCACCGACGCGCGGATCTCGGCGATGCGCTCGGCGAACGGGGAGAGCCCCGCGGGAAAGCCGGTCGACACCGCCGCCACCGGGATCCCGCTCCCGGCGAGCGCCTCCACCGCCGTGGCCACGTAGCGATGGTAGACGCACACCGCCCCGACGCGGATCCCCAGCTGCGCGACGCCGAGCGCCTCGAGCAGCTCGGGGCGCACGGGCTGCCGCGCCTTGGCGCAGAGCCGGCGCACGTTCCCCGGCGTGTCGTCGCCCGAGAGCGTCGTCAGGTCGATCACGGTGATCGCCCGCAGCAGCCACGCGGCCTGCCACGCCTGCTTCACCGTGCGCCGCGCCGGGAGCGTCGCGGCACGCCGCTCCACGGCGCTCCGGTTGACGCGCAGCGCGTGCACGACGTCGAGGTCGAGCGCGGTGCCCGGGTTGCGCGCCGGCACGGCGCCGTGACTCCGCTCGCGTCCGCGAGCGTCGGCGGCGACCGGGGGCATCGGCGCCACGCGCGGCGGCTCAGCGAGTGCGGCGCCTCCGGAGGCGCCCTGGGAAGTTCGATTCGGGGTCATGGACGGTGCGGAGCGGCCGGCCGGCGCCGCGCCCGGGAGCTGCCGGCGCGACGCGGTCGTCCGCCCAATCTACACCTTCTGCCCACGCCCTGGCCGCCCGGGCCTGAGCCCGCTCGCGCTCACCTGCGCACGCGCGCGGCGCCGGGCGGCCGTCGATCCGGCCGCCCGGCGCCGTGCACCCACCGCGAGGCGGGCTCGCCTCGCGCCGCGGCTCAGCGGTAGCGCGAGGTGGCCCGCGTCGCGCCCAGGAGCGCCCCGGCGAGCACGCCGGTCCCGACCACCGCGAGCGCCGCTAGGAGCGGCTGCTGCTCGATCGTGCGCATGACGCCGCGGCGCGCCACCTCCATCCCCTGCATCCCCTTCTTCCCGACCGACTCGACCACGTCGGCGGTCTTCGCGTGCACCGTCTCGTGCACCCGGGCCGCGCGGCCGAGGACGCTGTCGTCGGTGACGCCGAGCGACTGCACCGTCATGTCGACCCACTCGTAGTGGCGGCTCTCGTCCTCGGCGCCGCGGCGGACGATCTGCCGGATCTCCTCGGGCCACGCCGCCGCCCGCTCGGCCGCGCGCGCGTACTTGTCGCGCGCCTGGCGCTCGTTGTTGCGGAAGGCGATCAGCACCTGCGTGTCGGTCCCCGAGAGCGAGCCCGCCGCCTGCTGGGCGAGCTTCGCGACCCCGGTGGGATGCGGCAGCTCGACCGGCATCCCGCCGTGCTGCCGAATCGCCTCGCCGAGCTCGGCGATGTGGCGCTCGTGATCGGCGCGGTAGCGGAAGATCGTCTCGCGATACGCCGCGCTCTCGAGCTGCCGGGCGGCGAGGGTGTACGACTGCACCGCGTCATGGTCGAGCTGGAGCAGGTCGTTGAGCTCGGCGATCGTCGCGGCGTCGAGCGTCTCGGGCGTCGTGGGTGCGGTCATGTGGGCTCCTCGTGCGGCGCGAACGCCGCCGGTCGTAGGGTTCGGATCGCCTCGCGGGGCTCACCCGGCCAGCCGGGGTCGCGCGGCGCTCGCCCCACATCTTGGCAAGGCGCGAGCCCGTTCCCGCCGCCGCTGCAGACTGCTCGGCAGCGTCGAGCGGCGCTCCGACTCGTTTGCCAATCGCCGCGCGAGCCCGCCCCCCCCGCCAGAGCGACGCTCCCGGTGCGGCGCCGACCGCTAGCTCCGCGGCCACCCGCGGGTGGCCCCGCGCACCGCGCGCACGCCCCCGAGCACCACCGCCGCGACCACCCCGGCGCTCACCGCGGCGGCCGCAGCGACGAGCGGCCGATGGGCGAGCAGCTGGCCCACGCCCCGCCGGGCGACCTCCGCCCCCCGTATACCCTGCTTCCCGACGAGCTCGATCGCGTCGGCGGTGCGCGCGTGCACCGACTCGGCAGCCCGAGAGGCACGGCCGAGCACGCTGTCGTCGGTCACGCCGAGGGTGCGGAGCGTCTCGTCGACCCACTCGTAGTGCCGCTCCTCGTCGTCGGCGGCCCGCTCGACCACCGCACGCACGTCCTCGGGCCACGCCACCGCGGCGCGCGCCGCGCGCGCGTACTTGTCGCGCGACTGCCGCTCGTTCGCGCGGAAGGCGATGAGCGTGTAGCGGTCCCCCGCCACCGCGCCGGTCGCCTGCGTCGCCAGCTTCGCCAGCGCCGTGGGGTGCGGCAGCTCGAGCGGGATCCCGCCGTGGCGCCGGACCAGCGCCGTCAGCTCCTCGACGTGCCGCTCGTGGTCGCCGCGCATCCGCTGCACCGTCTGGCGGTACGGCTCGTGGTCGAGGGTGCGGTGCGCCAGCGCGTAGGACTGGATCGCGTCGTGATCCAGCTGGAGCAGGTCGTTGAGCTCGGCGACGAGCGCCGGGCCGTGCAGCGTCGCCGGTGCGCCGCTCCCCGACGTCGTCGGGGCGAGCACGGGAGGGGTCGAGATGTCCATGGGCGCGCTCCTCGGGCCCGACGGATGACGCCCCGCGGCGCGCGTCGGGTCCGGACGCGCCGGGATCGTGTGCAGGGTGCACGACCGCGGGGCCGGCGACAGTCGCCGGAACCCGCACGCGCCGTCGGGCGGACGCCGCGTCGGGTCGCGACGCACGAGACCCCGTGGCGGACGCGTCCGCCACGGGGTCGTCGATCGCGTGCCGGAGCGCGCGTGCAGTAGCTGGGGAGGGGATCGAACCCTCGACCTCACGATTATGAGTCGTGCGCTCTGACCACCTGAGCTACCCAGCCACGACCTGCCCCCCGCCACCGGCGGGGCGACGGACAATCTAGAGCCGCCCGGCGCCGGGCGGAACCGCCCGAGCCGTGGGGCGCGGCGGCGGTCGGGCCGCGTACAACGCACGACGGCCAGCCTGTTCGGCTGGCCGTCGTGCATGGCGGGGGCGGGATTTGAACCCGCGACCTTCGGGTTATGAGCCCGACGAGCTACCAGGCTGCTCCACCCCGCGGCAGTGAGAGATAACATAGCCGCGCAGACGCTCGCGTCAACCCCCGCCGCGCGCCCGCGCGGCGCTGTCGGCGGCGCGCGGCGGGTCGACGAAGCGATACAGCAGCTCGCGCTCGCCGCGCACCATCCCGAATTCCTCGCGGGCGACGCGCTCCTGCAGCACCGGGTCGGTGCGCAGCCGCCGCTCGAGCAGACGCAGCGAGTCGACCTGCCGCTCGAGCGTGTCGATCGCCGCCGCGGTCGCCGCGTGGCGCCGGCGCTGTGCGAGCAGGTCCGTGGTCCCGTACTCCCCGCCCTGCACGGCGAAGGCGGCCACCCCGACCCCGACGGCGCCCCACGCGAGGCGCTTCAGCCACGACACGGCGAGCCCTCCCGCGTGCAGGGCGGCGTGGGGCGCGGGGCGGCCACTCGGCTCACAGCCCGAACGGCCCGCCGGCGGCGAAGTCGGCCGCCTCGCCGAGCATCTCCTCGATGCGGAGCAGCTGGTTGTACTTCGCCACGCGGTCGGAGCGCGACGCCGACCCGGTCTTGATCTGCCCGGCGTTGACGGCGACGGCGAGGTCGGCGATGAAGGTGTCCTCCGTCTCGCCCGAGCGGTGGGAGATGATCGACGAGTAGCCGGCCGCGCGCGCCAGCTCGATCGCCTCGAGCGTCTCGGTCAGGGTGCCGATCTGGTTGACCTTGACGAGGATCGAGTTCGCCACGTCCTGCTCGATGCCGCGCGCGAGCCGCTCGCTGTTGGTCACGAACAGGTCGTCGCCGACGAGCTGCACCCGGTCGCCGAGCGCCGCGGTGAGCTGCGCCCAGCCGTCCCAGTCGTCCTCGGCCAGCCCGTCCTCGATCGAGACGATCGGGTACTTCTCCAGCCACCCGGCGTAGAGCTCGACCATCCCCTGCGCCGAGCGCGTGCCCCCGCCGCTCTTCTTGAAGGTGTAGCTCCCGCCTTTGTGCAGCTCCGACGCGGCACAGTCGAGCGCCAGGGCGATCTCCTTCCCCGGCTCGTACCCGGCCTTCTCGACCGCCTCGAGGATGACGGTGATCGCCTCCTCGTCGCTCGCGAGGTCGGGCGCGAACCCTCCCTCGTCGCCGACGCCGGTGCTCAGCTTGCGGGCGACGAGCACCTTCTTGAGGGAGTGGAACACCTCGGCCCCCATGCGCAGCGCCTCGCCGAACGACTCGGCGCCCACGGGCACCACCATGAACTCCTGGAAGTCCACCGTGTTGGTCGCGTGCGCGCCGCCGTTGAGGATGTTCATCAGCGGCGTCGGGAGCAGCCGCGCCATCGGGCCGCCGAGGTAGCGGTAGAGCGGCAGCTCAAGCTCGTTCGCCGCCGCGCGGGCCACCGCCATCGAGACGCCGAGCAGCGCGTTGGCGCCGAGCTTCCCCTTGTTGTCCGTCCCGTCGAGCTCCAGGAGCTGCCGGTCGATCGCGATCTGGTCGGTCGCGTCCATCCCGTTGAGCGCCGGGGCGATGACCTCCTCGACGTTCTGCACCGCCTGCAGCACCCCCTTGCCGCCGTAGCGCTTCCCGTCGCCGTCGCGCAGCTCGATCGCCTCGTGCTCCCCGGTCGAGGCACCGCTCGGGACCGCGGCGCGGCCGGCGGCGCCGCTCTCCAGGGTGACGTCGACCTCCACGGTCGGATTGCCGCGGCTGTCGAGGATCTCGCGGGCGCTGATGTCGATGATCGTGGGCATTCGAGAGGACGGGAGGAGAGAGCGGCCCGGGCGCCAGACGTCGCCAGGACCGTGCTGCGTCAGGCCTCGGCGGGGCCCGCCGCGCGCGGCGGCACCCCGGGCGGCGCGTCGCGGGCGCCGCCGAGCGAACGGAAGGGGGGGCTGGCGACGGCGTAGCGCTCGCGCAACGCCTGCGCCATGCGCTCGTGCACGGCGGCGGCGAGCCGGTCGCGGTCGTCGTAGCCGCTCCCCGCGGTCGGCACCGGGTCGAGGAGGTGGACGTCGACCGACCGCCCGCGCAGCCAGAGCGAGCCGCGCGGCAGCACCTCGATGGTGCCGTGCACCACGGTGGGGACGATCGGCACCCCGGCGGCCACCGCGAGGACGAACGGCCCCTTCTTGAAGGGGCGGAGGGCGTACGAGCTGCCCCGCGTCCCCTCCGGGAAGACGACCACGTTGCGCCCGCCGCGGATCCGCGCCGCGGCCTCCTCGTACGACTGGAAGGCCGCCTTGCGGTTCTCCCGCTCGATCGGGATCGTCCCGACGGCGCGCGCGGCGCTGCCGAAGAACGGGACGCGGAAGATCTCCGCCTTGGCGACGAACGAGTAGCGCGGCAGCGTCGCGACGAGCACGAGCACGTCGTACCAGCTGACGTGGTTGCTGACGAAGATGCGCGGCTCGCCGGTGCGCATGCGCTCGGCGCCGTGCACCCGCACGCGCACCCCCGAGGCGAGCAGCATCCCGGCCGCCCACCAGCGCGGCGCGCGCTCGTAGATCGACCCGGGGCCGTCGGGGACGCCGACCAGCCGGGCCACGAGCACCACCCCGCCCAGGACGAGCGTGAGGAGGAGCAGGGCCGGTGCGGCGATGAGCGTGCGCATCAGCGGGTAAAGTGGTCGTGCCCGGAAGGGAGGTCAACGCGCGCGTCGGCATCCGCGCCTCCGCACCGCACCACGACCACCCCGGGCACGGCCGCCCGCTCCACCCGCCCGATCGGCGTCAGCGCCACGCCGAACGTCGCCGCGAACGCCGAGCAGGTCGCCCGCGCCCCCTCCTCGTCGGCGGCGAGCGTCAGCGCCAGCTCGTACTCCTCGCCCGACGCCAGCGCGACCGCGGCGCTCGCCCCCGGGGCGCACGGCACCCGCGCCGGGTCCACCGCCAGCCGCACGCCGCTCGCGGCCGCCACGTGGCCCAGGTCGGCGGCGAGCCCGTCGGACACGTCCACCATCGCCGTCGCGCCCCGTGCGGCGAGCCAGCGGGCTTCGGCGATCCGCGGCGCCGGCCGGGCGAAGCGGGTGCGGTGCACCGCAGCGGGCGCCTCGCCGCGCAGCAGCGCGTCGAGCGCGAGCCGCGCGCCGCCGAGCGCTCCGGTCACGCACACGAGCTCGCCGGGGCTCGCCCCGGCGCGGCCGAGGGGGTGGGGCGTGCTGCCGAGCACGGTCACGGTGAGCGCGAGATCGCCGCCGCGCGCGAGGGCGCCGCCGACGATCGGCGCGCCCACCGACCGCGCCGCCGCGCCGACCCCGTCGGCCAGCCCGTCGAGCGCGTCGCGCCACCGGTCGGGGAGGGAGAGCGCCAGGAGCACCCCGAGCGGGCGGGCGGCCATCGCCGCGAGGTCGCTGAGGGCGCTCGCCGCCGCTCGCCACCCGATCTCCTCGGCCGTCAGCCACCCGCGCCGGAAGTGCGCTCCCTCGACCGACGCGTCGGTGCTGACGACCAGCCGCTCCCCGGCCGGGACGTCGAGCACCGCGGCGTCGTCGCCGATCCCGCGCGCCAGCGGCCCCCATCGGTCGAGCAGCCGGCGCACGAGGTCGAACTCGGCGCCGGGCCCGAGCGCCGCGTGCCCCGGGGCGCCGGGGCGCCCGTCCTCCGCCAGATGCGCCACGCGATCGCCGCCTGCGCTAGCCCGGCACGGCCGGAAGCTCGACCAGCACCGGGGTGCGCGCCGCCCGCGGGCACGCCGCGTCGTGCCACGCCCCCGGCAGGGCGTCCAGCACCTCGGCGAGCGTGACGCCGCGGACGAGGGCGCGGACCGCCGTAGCCCGCTCCGCCGCGCGGCCGTGCACCCACGCGGCCGACGCGCCGGCGATGGCGGCCATCTCGCCGAGCTCGGCGCCCGCGGGGCCTTCGGCGTCGACGAGCTGCGCCAGGAGGGTCGCGGCGATGCCGCCGAGCACGTCGCCGCTGCCACCCACGGCGAGGGCCGGCGTGCCGGCGGCGACCACGTGCGACCGCTCCGACGGGGCGTGGACGACGGTCGGCACCCCTTTGAGGAGGACGGCGGCACCGAGCGTGCGGGCGAGCGCCGCGCCCCCCTCGAACCGGTCGGCGAGCACCGCGTCGAGCGCGCGCCCGCTGAGGCGGGCGAACTCGAGCGGGTGCGGCGTCACCAGCGCCGCACGGCCGCCGAGGCGCTCCCCGAGCGCGGCCGCCTCGCCGGCGAAGACGTTGAGCGCGTCGGCGTCGAGCACCACCGGCGCCGCGGTCGCCGCCGTCGCCGCGAGGAGACGCTCGACGAGCGCGCGCGTCGTCGGCGAGACACCGAGCCCCGGTCCGACGAGCCAGGCGTCGGCCCACCTGGCGAGGTCGGCGAGGGCGGCCTCGTCCTCGGGCCAGGGGGAGGCGAGCGCCTCGGGGACGGCGCCCTGGACGACGGGGAGCGAGGCCGGGGCGACCACCAGCCGCACCATCCCGATCCCGCTGCGCAGCGCCGCGCGTCCGGCGAGGATCGCCGCGCCGGCCATCCCGGCGGCGCCGCCGAGCACGGCGAGCTTGCGGCGGCTCCCCTTGTGCGCCGCCGCGGGGATGTCCGGCACGGCGGGGCGGGTGAGCAGGGTGGCCGCCGGCGCGTCGAGGAACGGCTCGAGCCCGATGTCGAGCAGCGCGATGGCGCCCGCGTGCTCGCGGGCCACGAGCAGCCCGCGCTTGAGGGTGCCGAAGGTGAGGGTGAGGTCGGCGGTCGCGACGGGGCCGGGCGCCGCGCCGGTGGTGGCGTCGAGCCCACTCGGCACGTCGAGCGCCGCCACCAGCGGCCCGCCCGCGCGCGCCTGCTCCACGGCGGCGATCCCCTCCGCAGCCCACCCGCGGGGGGCGCCGGTCGCCCCGGTGCCGAGGAGCCCGTCGACCACGACGCGCTCGTCGCCGCGGGGGGGCGGGAAGTCGCCGCGGCGCGTCGCCGCCTCGCGTTCGGCGCGGGCGTCGTCGGTGCGCGCCTCCCCGCCC
>ERZ1066121.1891-NODE-1891-length-14101-cov-25.625303_pt1 | contig 14101 bp, 9 predicted proteins | sample MGYA00382768_ERZ1066121 | MGnify/ENA primary metagenome ERZ1066121 (study PRJEB33369, sample SAMEA5778351) | biofilm metagenome | biome: Industrial cooling water; feature: Water cooling tower basin; material: Biofilm | place: United Arab Emirates | collected... | reverse complement strand
GGGGGTATGCTCGGCCCGCCAGCCGCGGCTGGCCCGCCGTCCGCCATCCTCCGCAGGAGCCCGCCATGACCCCGCGCCGCCTCGTTCTCGCCCTCGCCGCCGCCCTGCCACTGGCGCTCGCTCCAGGCCTCACTTCGGGCACCGCCGGCAGCCAGTCGCTCAAGGACTCCCTGCGCGACAGCCTGCTCGGCCGCAGCGACAGCCGCAGCAATGTCAGCGAAAACGACGCCGCGGGCGGCATCAAGGAAGCCCTCGCCCAGGGCGTGGACCGTGCGGTGCGCCAGTTGGGCAAGCCGGACGGCTTCTTCCGCGACCAGGCGGTGAAGATCCTGGTGCCCGAAGACCTGCGCAAGATGGCCGACCTCGCCCGCAAGCTGGGCGCCGGCAAGCGCGTCGACGCCTTCGAGCTGTCGATGAACCGCGCCGCCGAACAGGCCGTGCCCAAGGCCGCCGGCATCCTCGGCGACGCCGTGCGCCAGATGACCCTGCAGGACGCCATCGGCCTGGTCCGCGGCGGCGACACCTCGGCCACCGACTTCTTCCGCCGCGTCAGCGAAGACAAGCTCTACGCCGCCTTCCGCCCGATCGTCGAAGAACAGACCACCAAGGTCGGCGTCACCAAGAAGTACAAGGACATGGTGAAGAAGGCCGGCGGCAGCGGCCTCGGCGCCGCCCTGCTCGGCGGCGAGAACAGCCAGGCGGCGGACCTGGACGACTACGTCACCCGCGAAACCATCGACGGCCTGTTCCACGTGATCGCGGAACAGGAAAAGCAGATCCGCCGCAACCCGGCGTCGCGGACGACGGAGTTGCTGCGGAGGGTGTTCGGGCGGGATTGAACGCGGGGGAGTGCATCCTGCGCATACGCCGTAACGAGTGCCGCAGTCGCGGCCTCAACAGCACCCCCGGCCTATGTCATCCCGAGCGCAGCGAGGGACCTGCTTTTTTGTCCGACGCGATTCATGAAAAGCAGGTCCCTCGCTGCGCTCGGGACGACATCCTGTTGAGTTGCAGCGCGCACTACTGTTCGTGCCTACCTGATCGTGCCTACGCCAGCATCCGCGCCAGCGTGCCGGAATGGAGCACCCAGCCCACACCCAGCAGGTTGAGCACGACCGTGCCCCAGAACGTGCTCTGGAACGAGGCCTTGACCGTCTTGTGACGGTAGCGTTGCTGCGCGATCAGGGCGCCGGGCCAGCCGCCCAGCAGGCTCAGCATCTGCAGGCTCATTTCCGGGATGCGCCGTTCGCCGGCTTTGGCGTTCGTCTTGTCCTGGGCGTAATACGCATAGGTGACGATGCTGACCACCGCGTAGGCCGCCGCGAGTTGCCACGGAATGGCGCCGAGCGCCGCGGAAGCCGCGAGCGCGGCCAGTGCGGCGGTGCCCAGCCATGCGCGGGGCAGCGGTCTGCCTGATTTGCCTGATTTACCGGATTTGGACTTTGCCGGCTTCTCGCCTGCGAAGCGCGCGTCGACAGCGCGCGGGCGGCCCTGCGGGTCGCTGCTCAGGGTGTAGGAAATCAGATCGCCGACCACCGGCCGGCGCGAGCCCGGCGCGAAGGCCTTGATATGCACGAACGCCTCGGCGCCCCCGCCATTCGGTGCCACGAAGCCGTAGCCCTTGTCGTCGTTCCATTCGCGGATTCTGCCGGCGTAGCGCATCGCGCGTGTCCTTGATTCAGGGGTGTCTGCCGATTCGAGAGGGTTGCGGAGAGGGTGCCATCCACTGCGCAGCGACGCCAGCAGGGGCGCCAGTCCTGGTCGGAGGTCAATCCTGTGCCGCTTCGTCCTTCGCGGCTTCATCCATCCTGCGCTTCAACTCGACATCCAGACGCGACTGCATCGCTTCCAGCCGCGGCTGCATCAGCTGCATCGAGCGCAGCATGGCCTGCGGCTGCTTCTCGACGACGGCGCGCCCGGCCGGGCTGCGATAGAAAGCGAGCATGCCGTCGATCTCTTCCTGGGTGAAGGTCTCCAGGTACACCTGTACGTAGATCTCGCGCATCCTATTCCAGGCAAATTCTTCGCGGAAATTCGCGATGACGGCTGCGGCGGCCGCCTCGGCAGAGCGGTGTTGTTCGGGCGTCATCGTCTTTGCTTCGGCCTCCAGCCGCCGCTGCATCTGACGTTCAATCAGCACGAACATTTCGTTCATCGATTTCTCGATGCCGGATGCTTCCAGCACCGAGATCACCGACGCCTCCGTCGGCCGACTCGCCCATGCGGGCGCGGAACAGAACAGCAGCAGGAAGACGAGCAGGCAGGTACGCATGGGATGTCCTTGAATCAATGGAGGGATGAAGAAGCAGGTCCCTCGCTGCGCTCGGGACGACAGACGGTTGGCGCGCGCATGTTCGCGCCATGGTCGAGATCGCTGTGTGCGAGGCATGCGTGCTCGCCCGTTCACAAGGTTCAAGTCCGCACCACCACCCCCGCCCATTCCGCCAGTTTCTCGCGCCCGATCTTGGCGTTGTGGCGGATGTCGACGGGGAAGGGTTTGGGGTAGCGCACGAAGGTGTGGATGCGGGCGGTGTGGACGTGGCCTTCGGCGATGTGCAGGAGTTCCTGTTCGATGCGGGTCCAGTCGGCGTTGTTCGGGTCGCGCAGTTCGACGCACAGCACCGGGCGCTGGCGGCCGCGGTCGCCGAGGCCGACCAGGGCGGTGCGGCGGACCTCGGGGTGGGCGTCGAAGATCGGTTCGACTTGTTCGGTGCACAGCAGGCCGTCGGCGGTCTGCACGCGCTGGGATTTCCGGCCGCAGAACCACAGCCGGCCGTCGGCGTCGAAATAACCGAGGTCGCCCATGCGGTGGACGATGCATTCGCTGCCGTCCGGCAGGCGCTCGCGGATTTTCGCGAGGCGGGTCTGCGCATCGCGGTTGAAGTACTGGTCGGTGGCAGTGGGGCCGGCCACGGTAATTTCGCCGATGGCGCCGGTCTTCATCGGCACGGCATCGGCCCAGTCGGCGATGGCGGCATCGGTGATGGCGATGATGCGCACCTCGTTCGGCGGCACCGGGCGGCCGACGCAGGTGCCGGCGCCCTGTTCGGTGTGGTGGCGCAGGGTGAGCAGTTCGCGGCCTTCGATGATCGCCACCGGCAGGCATTCGGTGGCGCCGTAGGGCGTGTAGAAATCGGCATCGTGCGGCAGCAGGGCGCGGATCTTCTTCACCACCTCGGCTGGTACCGGCGCGCCGGCCGACATCACCGTCTTCACGCCGGTCAGCGGCTGGCCGTGGTCGGCCAGCACGCGCATCAAAGCGGGCGAGCCGAACAGCTGGTCCACGCCGAAGCGGGCGATGGCCGCATGCAGCTTGCGCGGGTCGGCCTGGGCCGGGCGCGTGGGGTCCATGTCGGGAATGATGGAGGTGGTGCCGAGCGCGGGGTCGAACAGCGCGAACGGCGGGAAGGTGGGCAGGTTCACGCCGCCGGGTGCGATGCCGAAGGCGCGGCCCAGCAGTTCGATCTGTGCGACGAAATGCCGGTGGCGGTAGACCACGCCCTTGGGCACGCCGGTGGAGCCGCTGGTGAACAGGATGCCGGCGATGTCGTCGGGCGCGGTGTCGGCGAGCTGCGGGCCGGCCTGTGCGCCGGCACGCTCGATCTCGGCCAGGGTGACATCGGCAAGAATGGCCTTGCGCCCGGTGGTCACCCGCACCCGCGCGCTGCGCGCCCAGCGCAGCAGCACGCGCGCGAGCTGGGCCAGCGGGATGCCGATGAACGCCTCGGGCTGCGCTTCGTCCAGACATTGGCGCAGTGCGCGCTTGTCGATGCCGGGGTCGACCAGCACCGGCACCGCGCCGGCCTTGAACAGCGCGAACATCAGCAGGAAGAACTCCGGCGTGGGCCGCACCATCACCACCGTGCGCGTGCCGCGGCCGATGCCGTGCTTCGCCAGCCCGGCGGCGATGGCGTCGCTGCGCGCGTCGAGCTGGGCATAGGTGAGGGCAATGTCGTATCGGCCGCCACGGCCGGGGCAGCGCATCGCCACCTGGTCGGGGCGCTCGCGTGCCAGGCGCGGCAGCGTGGCCGCGATATTGCAGGGCGTGGCAGAGGGAATCGCGGCGTGGGGTGTCGCGGTGTGGGAGGCGTCCATGGCCGGGATTCTACCGGGCGGCCTGTCCGCGGCATGCGCTGCCCTGCCCGCGTTGCGCGTCCGCACGCCTGTGCCGATCCGGGCGCGCGCCCGGCGGCCAGGGCCGCGGGCTTTGACAGTCGCAGCCTGCGCTCCGGAGAATGCCGCACCCCTCGCCGGTGCCGGACCGCGCATGTCTCATCCCTGTCTGACCTGCGGCGCCTGCTGCGCCTATTTCCGCGTGTCCTTCCACTGGTCCGAGGCCGATCCGGACCTGGGCGGCACCGTGCCGATCGCGTTGACCGAACCCCTGCGCCAGCACGAACGGGCGATGCGCGGCACCTCGCAGGCGCAGCCGCGCTGTGTGGCGCTGGATGCGGAGATCGGCGTCTACAGCCGCTGCAGCATCCACCCCGTGCGGCCGTCGGTCTGCCGCGCTGTGCCGGCCTCGTGGGACCCCGACGAAGGCGCGCATGCGCAACCCAGCGCACAGTGCGACAAGGCGCGGATCGCCCACGGGCTGGCGCCGCTGACGCCGGCGGACTGGCTGGGGTCAGCGGGCGATGACCCCAGCGCAGGGCCGGCCGGAATATCGGGCTGATCGACCGTCTGCATCGACCGGATTCATCGACGACCTTGATCGCGGCCCCTGCCTGCCGCCCTGCGAGGGCGGCGGCGGCCGGCTTCAGACCGGGTTCTGTTCGAGGAACCGCCGCATCGCCGGCACCAGCACCGCGTGCTTGTCTTCCAGCACGTAGTGGTGCGCGTCCTCGAAGGCGTGCACGTCCGCGCGCGGCAGGGCGCGCACGAAGCCTTCCAGGAAGTGGTGGTCGAACACGAAGTCGCGCAGCCCCCAGGCGATGAACGCGGGGCGGTCGGCGAAATGCGGGAGGCGTTTCTCGGCGGCGGCGACCAGCGGCCAGGCGGCGTCGTTCTCGTCCAGCGGGATGTCCTGCACGAAACGCAGGGTGGAGATGCGGTTGGCCCAGGAGTCGTAGGGCGCCACGTACGCGCGGCGCACGTCCTCGGCCATCGGCGTGCAGGTGCCCTGGCGCGCGGCGCCGCCAGCGAAGGCGTTGAACCCGCGGATCAGCAGTGCGCCCAGCGCCGAATCGCGGCCCAGTTTCAGCTGCCACGGCAGCGGCTTGGCCTTGGGCAGCGGGAAGGCGGAGGTGTTGGTGATCAGCAGCCGGCGGACCTGCGCCTCGTGGGTCAGCGCCCAGCCGAAGCCGATCATCCCGCCCCAGTCGTGCACCGCCAGCGTCACCGGGCCGGTGATGCCCAGTTTGTCCAGCAGCGTGCTCACATCGTCCACGCGCGACTGCAGGGTGTAGGTGTAGCGGTCGTCGCCGGGCTTGTCGGAGAAGCCCATGCCGATGTGGTCCGGCACGATGCAGCGGTAGCGGTCGCGCAGGCCCAGCACCAGGTGGCGCCAGTAGTAGCTCCACGAGGGATTGCCGTGCAGCATCACCACCACCTCGCCGTCGCGCGGACCCTCGTCCAGATAGGACATGGTGAGGCCGGGGCGCACTTCGAGACGCTGCGGGGTGAAGGGATAGTCGGGGAGTGAGGTCTTTTGCATGGCGCGCATGGTACCGCGCCGGGCCACACATCGGCCCCGGCCCGGCTCTGACGTGGCTCCGACCTGGCTCCACCTCGGCCCCGACCCATACCCCGACCCGGCGTCGGAGCGCCCGCGCCTCAGCGCGGCGTGCGCCCCAGCAGCCGGTCCGAAAACTCCTCCAGCGCCTTCTGCAGCTGCAGTTCGCGCTCGTCGGGCGGCAGTTCGGCCGTGGCCGTGGCCCCGCGGCGGCGGCCGGCCGGCGGTCGTGCGCGCGCGCCGTCTGCCGGGCTGTCGAGGCGGGCGATCAGCAGCAGCAGGGCCTCGTGCAGGCGCTGCTGCTGTTCGCTGTGGCGCTCGAACCACGCCGGCAGCGCGGCCTGCATGGATGATGCCGTTTCGACTGCCTCTACAGCTGCGGACGCCATGTCCGCAGCGGCAGGCTGTGCGGCGTCTGTCGCCACTGGCTGGATGCGTGCGCCCTGCCCGGCCTGCAGCGCGGAGGCCAGACGCTCGACGTGGCGCTCGGCCGCATCCAGCAGCTGCGGCCAGGGTTCGCCGCCGGCTGTCGGTGCGGCGGTCTGCGTGGCGGTGGCTTCCAGCGCGCGCACGCCCTCCACCAGGTCGGCCAGCTGCGCGACCACGCGCTGGCCGGTGTCGGCATCCTCGCCGCCCATCGCCTTGTGGCGCAGGAAGTCGCGCTTGATCTGCGCCCAGCGTGCGCCGTCGGTCTCGCCCAGGGTGCCGCGCAGCTCGGCGAGTTTCAGCAGGTTCTCTTCCGCGCCGGTCGTCAGCAGCTGCGCTTCACCGAGATAGTGATCGGCGACCAGCTGCTGCAGCTCGGCGTCGTTCATCGCGGCCGAAATCTTTTCCGCCATCTTGTTCATGTTGCGATAGCTGCCCTGCAGCTTGAACGGCGGCTCGGTGCGGTAGCGGTCGGCCTGCGCGGCGCTGGCGATGTACTGCTTGTTGACGCGATACACCACCTCGCGGATCGCGGCCAGCTTCTCCAGCGTCGTCACGATTTCGCCGATTTCCGCGGCGCCGTAGTCGTGGCTCAGGTCGTTGGCGCTGAAGGCGCGGCCTTCGAGTTTGTCGACGAAGCGGTACAGGTCGGCGAGGTCGCGCGTCGCCAGCGGCGCCAGCACCGCGTTGGAGGTCAGGCAGTTCTCGATATAGCTGAGCTTGAACGCATCCTCCATGCCGCCGAGGGTGTCGCCGAGGTTGTAGATGTCGGCGCGGTTGGCCAGCATGTCGGGGATCTTGAACACCTCGCCGGACTCGGTGTACGGGTTGCCGGCCATCACCACGCAGAACTTCTTGCCGCGCAGGTCGTAGGTGCGGGTGCGCCCGCGCCACACGCCTTCGATGCGCCGGGTGCCGTCGCACAGCGAGATGAATTTCTGCAGAAACTCCGGATGCGTGTGCTGGATGTCGTCGACATACAGCATCACGTTGTTGCCCATTTCCAGCGCCAGATTGAGCTTTTCCAGCTCCTGGCGCGAGGTGGCGTCCGGCGCCTGCGCGGGGTCGAGCGAGCGCACCTCGTGGCCCAATGCCGGGCCGTTGATCTTCATGAAGATCAGGCCCAGACGATGCGCCACGTATTCCATCAGCGTGGTCTTGCCGTAGCCGGGCGGCGAAATCAGCATCAGCAGGCCCATCAGGTCGCTGCGCTTGTTCTCGCCGACGGTGCCCATCTGCTTGGCGAGATTGTCGCCGACGATCGGCAGGTAGACCTGGTCGATCAGCCGATTGCGCACGAACGCGCTGAGCGGACGCGGCTTGAATTCGGACAGGCGCAGCGCTGCGCGTTCGCGCACCAGCAAGTCGTGACGCAGCGTCTGGTAGCGGCGATAGCCCGGCAGATAGTCGCTGCGATGGCGGTGCAGGCGAGCGCTCAGGTCGTCCACCGCCAGGGTGATGCGGCCGTCGACGATGCGCGGGTGTTCGCCGAGCAGGCCCGCAACCGTGGTGCGCAGCGCCACCTCGCTCCAGTGCGGCTGCGCTTCGCCGCCCAGCAGCACCGCGAGCGCTTCCGGCGCGTAGTCGGCATCCGCCGCGTGTTCGGGCAGCGCGCACAGCGCGTCCAGCCAGTGCGCGAGCAGCCGCCAGCGCGCGCCGAGATCGTCGGCCAACGCGGTCAGCGTGGCCTGCAGCCCGTCCCAGAGCCGCTCCTCGACCAGACGCGTGCGCAGCCCCTCGACCAAGGCGCGCGCATGCCGGCTGAAGGTGGGCACTGCGCGCGTGTCAGCGAGGAGGTCGACCAGATACGCCGCCGCCTGCGCGTGCAGACCGCTGTCGACCGGCAGTGCGTGCGTGTCTGCGGCGGAGGCCATCGCCGCGGCGATATCGGCGCACAGCGCCTCGCGCGCGCGGCCGTGCGCATCGCTGCGCGCCTGCCCGTCCTGCGCATGCCCGCCCTGCGCATGCGCGCCGCGCGCGAACGCCCGCGCCAGTGCGTGCGCATCGCGGGCGCGCGCCTGCCAGCGGGCGAGGCTGTCGGCATCGGCGCAGCAGGCGCGGAACACCGTCGCCCAGCCGCGTGCCGCGGGCGGATGCGCCAGCAGGCCGGCGGCATCGCGCAGCGGCAACAGCGCCGCCAGCAGCAGTGCCGCGTCGTGGTCGTGGATGCCTTTCTCGTAGCCGTCGCGATAGCGCGGCGCCGCGAAGTCGCGCACCGTGCGCGCCAGCGCTTCCGGCTGCGGCAACTGTTGATGCAGCAGATCCAGACGGAGCCCGTCGCGCCCGGCCTCGGCGGCGTCCAGCAGTTCGCCCAGCAGATATTCGCCGCGATACAGCGCCTCGGATTCCGAGGCCAGCCCGCTCTGCCAGTACGCGCGCAGCGCATCGAATTCGGGGTCGCTCAGCGGCGCGTAGTAATCGGTGCCGGTCAGATGCAGGGCCAGCGCATCGCCGCGCGGCAGCAGGGTGAGGTCGAGCTCCTGGGTGTTCACGCTGAAGCGGTGGCGCGGGCCCAGGCGCACCACGTTGCCGCCGTCCTCGTACAGATCGGTCTTGTCGCGCAGCGCGCGCACCGACTGGTCGCGTGCGCCCTTGAGCTTGGCCTCGATGTCGTCGGCGCGCACGCTGTCGCCCAGCGCGCGCAGCTTGCCGGCGAGGTCGCGCAGCTTGAGGATCAGCGCGTCGCCGGAGAAAAAGGCGTTGAGCGCGTCCATGTCGTCCAGCCGCGCGGTGCGCCGCGACAGGCCGTCGAGGATGCGCGCCGCGGCGTCGGCCATGGCCTGCGCCTTGCGCTGGCGCTCGTCGGTCAGCGCCTGCTTGTGGCGCTCGAAACTCTCGAGAATCTCCTCGCGCTTGGCGACGATGTCGCCGAGGAAGCGTTCGTGCTCGCCGAAGCGGCTTTCCAGCTCCTCCAGCTGCACCAGCAGCCGCGAGAGTTCGCGGTCGCAGGATTCCGGGTCGCGCGCGGCGGCCAGGGCGCCGGCCACGCTCTGGCCGAGCAGCGCGAACTGCGCGCCGAACTGCGCCACCGCCTCGTCCGCACCCAGCGCGCGGCGGCGCTGGTCGGCGCGGGCGCGGGTCTGGTTCAGCCGCGCATAGACTTCCGAAATGGCTTCGACGATGCGTGTGCGCTGCGCGGCGTCGTCGATCTCGATGCCGGCCATCAGCGTGGACAGCATGTCCAGGTCGGCGGCCAGTGCGGCCATCGCCTCCAGCGGTGCGCGCAGGGCGGCGGCGCCCGCGGCGGCCTGCGCTTCGCTGTCCAGCGCCTGCACGCGCGCGGCGAACGGCGCCAGCGCGCGTTCGCCGGCCAGGAAGGTCGCCGCTGCGGCGTTGCCGCGTGCCTGCGCCTCGGCCAGCGCGGCCTGCAGTGCGTCGACCGCATCCGTGTCGATGTAGCGCAGTTCACGGATGGTCAACAGCCGCCCGCGCTGCGCCGACAGCGCATTCAGCGCGTCGACGCAGTCCTGCACCTGCTCCCACCGGTCGGGGTCCAGTGCGCCGAGCAGGGTCTTCTGCCGCTGCGTGGCCTCGGCCAGCGCTTCGCCGCTGCGCCTGCGGATGTCCTCGACCTTTTCGAATTCATCGAGCACGGATTCGCTGGTGGCGACCACTTCGCGCAGCAGCGGCGCCAGGCCCTCGCACTGCGCATCCTCCAGCCAGTGGTAGCGGTCGAACAGGCGGCGCGTGCCCGCGGCCAGCAGCTGGTAGCGCTGCGCGCTCACTTCCTGGCTGTCGATTTCGCGCGCCAGCACCAGCAGCTCGGACACGCCGCGCACCAGCTCGGGATTGCCGACGCGCGCGAAAAAGCCGCTGCCGGCCGGCGCCTGCGCGGCGTGCTCGTCGCTGGCGAAGGGCGTGCGCCAGATCTGCATGGGATGGATGCGGGTGGGTTCGTTGGTCTGCGCGCTGAACACCACCATGCGCCCGTCGTCGAAGCGCGCGTAGCCATGGCCGATCACCGGCGGGCGCAGCTCGCGCTCGATGGTGTTGTACACACACAGCGCGATGCGGCCGTCTTCGGGCTCGTAGAACAGGTACAGCACGTCCTCGCCGTTGGGCGCGCGCAGAGTGCGCTTGTAGCGCATGCCGGCGACATCGGCGTCGAAGGTGCGCAGCTCGCCGTTCTGCAGCAGATAACCGCCGGGGAACACGATGCCGTGGTCTTCGGGCAGCTGCACGCAGGCCTGGCCGATGGCGTCGATGCGGTGCACGCGGCGCGAGACGGTGTTGTAGACCAGGTAGCGCGGCTTAGTCTCGCGATACGGCAGCACGCGCAGCAGCACCATGGCCGCGTCCTTGCCGCCGATGCGCGCGTAGTCGATCTGCGCATCGTCCAGCGACTGGGTGCGGTCCTCCACCGGCTCGCTGTAGATGCCGAGGCCGGTGGCGGTGTTGTTCTCGATCTTCACCGTCAGGTCGCCGTCGATACATTCGACGAACACGGTGTCCAGGATGTTCAGATGCGGGTGGCGGCCCTGCACCGCCTGCTCACGGGTGGCACGCACCCATTCGAAATCGTGCGCCGCCGGCAGGGCGATGTCGCGCTCGCCGCGGTTGTCGACGTAATGCGCGCCCGCGGCATCCACCCGCCAGCGGAACACGCGGGTGTCCTCGATGCGCTCGCCGATCTGGAAGGCGGCCAGCAGCAGGCCCTCGCGCCGCACCAGCTGCAGCAGCCGCGCGTGCTTGTAGTAGGCGAAGACTTCGGCGAAATCCTTGGCGAAGACCGGGTCGGCGAGAAAACTGCCGGCGATCTCCACCGGAGTCACGTCGTAGCCTTCGGCGCCTTCCACCAGCCGGTACAGCGAGAACACGTCCTCGACGCGCGTTTCCTTTTTCAGGCCGATGAACACGTTGTAGCCGAACAGCAGCACATCGCCCACCTGGACGATGTCGCGCGCCACGCAGTTGTGCTCGGTGCGCACGCGGATGCGGCCGATGGCCTCCATCCGGCTGCTGCCGAACGCAGCCACGCGGCCGTCGTTGAGCGCCTGGGTGAGCGTGCGCAGACGCGCGCCCTGGGCCTGCAGACGGCGGCGCAGGACCTCGTAGGCGCCGCCTTCGGCGACCGCGCGATCGACATGCCCTGTGATCGGCGCGTCGGCGCTGGCCACGGCGGGAGTGTGGGTTTCGGACATCGTGCTCTGCCTTCATGCGGCCGGCCGCGCGGGCGGTCGGCAGGGTCCCAGCCGCATCGCCCGCAGGCGATGCAGCGCTTCGGCGCAGGGTGTCTCAGCCCTGTTCTTCGGCGGCGGATGTCTTGGCTGCGCCGCCGCGGGAGGCCGCGGACGGGCCGCCGCCCAGCTGCAGCGACAGCAGCTTCTGCATCAGCTCCTGCACCAGCGGGCTCTTCTCGGCCACGCCTTCCACCGCCTTGCCCACCGACAGCGCCTTGGCGAAGGAGTCGAAGAACGCGCCCTCGCCGCCGACGATGTCGATCTTGGCCTTGGCCAGCGCGGTCGCCAGCACCTCGGCCTGTTCGCGGGCGATCGCCTTGTTGGCGTCGATCCCGGCCATCGCCTGCTCGAAGCTCTTCTCCAGCTGCATGCGGAACTCTTCGTGCGCGCGCGCCTGGTCGCTCAGCGCATCCAGCGCGCCGAACTTCTCGGTCAGGCCTTCGGCTTCCGAGCGGTACTTCTCGCGCATCACGCCGGCTTCGGACAGTCCCACCTGCTTGATCACGTCGGCCTCGGCCGCGCCCTTGTCGCGCGCGCCCTTCGCCTCGGCGGCCAGGGTTTCGGCGACCACGCGCGCCTGCGCGAGACCTTCCTTCTCCAGCGCCGCCGCGGTGACCTCGCGTACGCGCGCATCGGCCAGACCGGGCGCCGCCCGCTCGGCCTCGATGCCCTCGGCCAGACGCTTCTTGGCTTCGGCCTGTTTGGCCGCGGCTTCCAGTTCCGCCTGGGCGAGCACGGTGACTTCCACCGCCTTGTGCTTGGATGCGGTTTCCTCGGCCTCGGCGCGCTTCACCTGGCGGACGAGTTCTTCCTCGGCCTTGGCCTGCGCAGCGAGGATCGCGACCTGCTTGTGACGGTCGGCTTCGGCCACTTCGCGCACTTCCTTGATCCGCTCCTCTTCCTGGGCCACGCTCTTTTCCACCGTGATCCGCTCGCGGATGACGTTGGCGATTTCCTTGCGCTGTTCTTCCAGCGCCTTTTCCTTCTCGATGCGCTGCAGCTCCACGTCGCGCTCGCGCGCGACCACTTCCAGGTCGCGGGCGCGCGAGACCTTCTCCACTTCGATCACCACCGCACGCTGGCGGTTCTGCTCGGCCACCTCGACCTCGCGCAGGCGGTTCTGCTCGCGGATGTCCAGCTGCTCCTGGGTGGCGATGCGCGCCTGCTCGGCCTTCAGCCGCTCCTCTTCCTGCACCTTGGCGGTCTCGGCCTGCTCGCGCGCCTGGATGGTCGCGATCTCGCGGTGCTGACGCGCCTCGGCGTCGGCCTGCTGACGTTCCAGGGCGAGCATCGCCTCGCGGGTCTCGACGTTCTTCTTGGTGATCGCCAGCTCCTCGTTGCGCGCCAGTTCGTTGGTGATGACGTTCTGCGCGGCGGTGAGTTCGGTGATCTTGCGGATGCCCTCGGCGTCGAGGATGTTGCTCGGGTCCAGCGAGGACTTGGGCGTCTGCTCCAGGTAGTCGATCGCCACGTCCTCCAGCACATAGCCGTTGAGGTCGTTGCCGATCACTTCGATGATGCGGTCGCGGAATTCCTGGCGGTTCTCGAACAGCTTCACGAAGTCGATCTGCTTGCCGACGGTCTTCAGCGCCTCGGAGAACTTGGCGTTGAACAGCTCGTTCACCGCCACCTTGTCGGAGGCGCGGTCCACGCCGATCGCCTTGGCCACCTTCAGCACGTCCTGCGGAGTCTCGTTGACGCGCAGATAGAAGGCCACGGTGATGTCGGCACGCATGTTGTCGCGGCAGATCAGTCCGTCTTTGCCGCGGCGGTCCACTTCGAGGGTGATCAGCGAGATCCGCATGAACTCCTTCTTGTAGATCACCGGGTAGACCAGCGCGCCGGTGAAATGCACCTTGGGCGTGGACGACATGTCGTTCACGATCAGGGCCGTGCCCTGCGGCACCTTGATGTAGAAGGCCTTGAACATGACGAGCATGCCCACCAGGCAGGCGAATGCCACGCCGCCGATGGTCAGCGCGAAAATCAATTTTTCTGCGGACATCTTGGTTCTCCAATCGACGCGCGGTGCCGGTGTCGACCGCCAGGCGCGCGTCGCGACCTTGCGGATCCGATGGGGTGGCGGCGCGGGGCCGCCGGCAGCGATGACTTCACGACATGAAACGGATGCGGGGCCTCACATGCCCACGGGGCTTACAGCGCGTCGAATTCCTCGCAGGAAATCACGCGATAGGCGTTGTGCTCGCGCAGGTATTCGATCAGCACCACGCGGTCGCCGCGCACGAACAGGCCGGGCGTGGCATGGCGCACCTGCAGGATCAGGCCGGCGCCGCCGTCGTCGACTTCGGCGGTGCCGGAGGTCTGGGTGATCTCGGGACTGCGCACGGTGGCGATGCGCCCGAGCTGCGGTGCCTGGCTCACCGGGCGATGGCGGCGCATCAGCGCACGCACCGGCGAGAGCACCACACGCGCGACCGGGATCGACAGCAGCAGGCCGGCGACCAACGTGCCAGTGCGGGCGAGTGCGCCGCTCGCGCCGGTCATGCCGCGCAGCAGGTGCAGTTCGGTCAGATAACACACGCTCCAGCCGACCATCGCGATGAGCGTGAACAACACCATCAGCGGAATGCCGTCGATGCCGAACTTGCTGAGCAACGCGGCCACCGCGCCGGAGTCCGCAACTTCGCCGCCGGCATCGCCGCCCACGTCCAGCCCGAGCAGGCCGTCGAGCGTGTCCATGCCGAGCACGCCCACCGCCGACAGCAGCCAGTACAGCGTGACCACGATCATCAGCACGGTGTAGACCACGGTCGGATAGGTCGAGACGATCTCAAGATACGTGTCCATCGGGCTCTCCCGG
>ERZ1066121.1886-NODE-1886-length-14113-cov-6.981719_pt1 | contig 14113 bp, 12 predicted proteins | sample MGYA00382768_ERZ1066121 | MGnify/ENA primary metagenome ERZ1066121 (study PRJEB33369, sample SAMEA5778351) | biofilm metagenome | biome: Industrial cooling water; feature: Water cooling tower basin; material: Biofilm | place: United Arab Emirates | collected... | reverse complement strand
TCCTGCGCGTCGATGTCGACGATCATGACGGCGCTCTATTTCACCGCGCTCCGGCCGGCCGACAAGGTGGCGGTGAAGCCGCATGCCGGGCCGTTGCTGCACGCGATCCATTATCTGATGGGCAATCAGTCGCGCGAGCAGCTGGAGCGGTTTCGCGGCTATGGCGGCGCGCAAAGCTATCCGAGCCGGACGAAGGACCAGATCCCGGTCGATTTTTCGACCGGATCGGTGGGGCTGGGCGTCGCGATCACGGCCTTTGCGAGCCTGGTCCAGGATTATCTGATCGCCCATGGCGTGCGGCCGGAATCGGATGCCGGCCGGATGATCGCGCTGATGGGCGATGCCGAGCTCGACGAAGGCAATATCTACGAAGCGCTGATCGAGGGTTACAAGCACGCCGTCCGCAATTGCTGGTGGATCGTCGACTATAACCGTCAGTCGCTCGACGCGACGACGATGGACCGGATGTTTCGCCGCTTCGACGACATTTTCGAGACCTGCGGCTGGCGGGTCGAGACGCTGAAACATGGCCGGCTGCAGCGCGCGGCGTTCGCGGAGCCGGGTGGGGCGGCGCTGCGCGACTGGATCGACAACACCCCCAATGCCGAGTTCGCGGCGCTCACCTATCAGGGCGGCGCGGCGTGGCGGGCACGGCTGATGGCGGACGTGCCGGAGACGGCGCCGATCCTCGACGCGCGCGACGATGCCGCGCTCGACCGGCTGATGACCAATCTCGGCGGCCATTGCGTCGAGACGCTGACCGAGGCGTTCGCGCGCTGCGACGACGAGGTGCCGACACTCTTCATCGCCTACACGATCAAGGGCTATGGCCTGCCTTTCGCCGGCCACAAGGACAATCATGCCGGGCTGATGAATCCGGGCCAGATCGCCCAGCTGCGCGACGAAATGGGGATCGCCGAGGGCGCGGAGTGGGAGCCTTGGGCAGGTCTGGGCGACAATGCCCGCAAGGCGGCCGAAGCCGCCGTCGCCGCTTGCCCGATCGCGCGGGAGAGAAGGGGCCGGGCCGAGGCGATCCCGGTGCCCGCCATCGCGGCGCCAACGGGCGAGCGGCAATCGACCCAGGCCGCGTTCGGGCGGATTCTGCTCGATCTCGCCAAATCCGGCCATCCGCTCGCCGACCGCATCGTCACCACCTCGCCGGACGTCACCGTGTCGACCAATCTCGGCGCCTGGGTGAACCAGCGCGCGCTGTTCCGCCGCCAGGAAGTGGCCGATGTGTTCCAGAAGGCGCGCATCCCGTCGGCGCAGAAATGGGCGGCGTCGACGGCGGGCCAGCACATCGAATTGGGGATCGCCGAGCACAATCTTTTTCTGATGCTGGCGGCGCTCGGCCTTGCCGGCGATCTGTTCGGGGAGCGGCTGATCCCGATCGGCACCGTCTATGATCCGTTCATCGCCCGCGGGCTCGATGCGCTCAATTACGCCTGCTACCAGGATGCCCGCTTCATGCTGGTGGCGACGCCGTCGGGCGTGACGCTGGGCCCCGAAGGCGGCGCCCACCAGTCGATCAACCCGCCGCTGATCGCGCTCGGCCAGCCGGGCCTCAGACATTATGAACCCGCCTATGTCGACGAGCTTGCGCTGCTGATGCAGCACGGCTTCGATCTGATGCAGCGGCCCGAGGGGGAGAGCCTCTATTTCCGGCTGACGACCCGCGAGCTGGACCAGATCGAACGCGTGGACAAGGACTGGCAGGCCGGCGCGATTGCCGGCGGCTACTGGGCTCAGCGGCCGGCGGCCGGCGCGCGCGCGGCGATCGTCTATGCCGGCGCCCTTGCGCCCGAAGCACGCGCCGCTTGGGAGCAGCTGCGCGAGGATGTGCCCGGCCTGGGCCTGCTTGCCGTCACCTCGCCCGATCTTCTCCATCGCGGCTGGTCGGCGCGGGAAGCGGCACGCTGGACGCAGGGTGCGGCCGCTCCGTCCCATGTCGAGGCGCTGCTGGCGGACCTTGCGCCGGACGCGGGGCTGGTGACCTTGCTCGACGGCGCGCCGGCGGCGCTCAGCTGGCTCGGCGGCGTGCGCGGGCAGCGCGTGGTGCCGCTCGGCGTCGACCGCTTCGGCCAGACCGGGGATCTCGACGATCTCTACCGCGCGTACCGCCTCGATGCGGATGCGATCGTGGCGGCGATGGCGGCGGTTTTCCTCTAGCTTCCCGCCGGGCCCAGCTTCGGGAGAGGATCTTTTCGTTGCGCCGCTTTCTCGTTCTTGCACCGCTGACGCTGCTGATCGCGGTGATCGCCTATGAAGGCTATGCGGTGACCCGCGCCCACGCGCGGACGCCTGAGGTGCTGGCGCTGCCGCGGCCCTTGACGCTGGACCGGGTGTCGCCGGATCGGCAGGCTGCGCTGCTGACCGTCGACGATCCGAATTTCTATGGCCATCATGGCCTCGATTTCGCGACGCCGGGGCAGGGCAACACCAATCTCACCCAGTCTTTGGTGAAGCGTTTCTATTTCAAGCGGTTTCAGCCCGGCTTCCAGAAGATCGAGCAGATGCTGATCGCGCGCTATGTGGTGACGCCTGCCATCTCGAAGCGGGACCAGCTGGAGCTGTTCTACAATTACGCCTATTTCGGCAGCCTGCGCGGGCGTGAGGTGATCGGCTTTCCGGCGGCGGCGCGGGCATATTTCGGGCGCGAGTTCGCGGCCCTCGACGAGCGCCAATATCTCGCCCTGGTCGCGATGCTGATCGCGCCCAACGCGCTCGATCCGCTTCGCCATCCGCGGGAGAATGCCGAGCGGGTGCAGCGCATCCAGGCCTTGCTGGAGGCACGCTGCCGACCGGCGGATCGCGGCGACATCTGGTATGCGGGGTGCGCCGTCAATCGGTGACCAGCGCGCTGGCGTCCTTGCGCCGGACATGTTCGCGCCAGACGATCCACAGGCCGCTCGCGATGATCAGCGGCGCGCCGAGCCAGAGCGTCGGGCTCGGTACCGTCGCGAACACCAGCCAGCCGAGCAGGGCGGCCCAGACGAGGTTCGAATAGTCCATCGGCATGACGACCGACACCGGGGCGAGCCGGAGCGACGCGGTCAGGGCGAACTGCGCCAGGCCGCCGGTCAGGCCAAGCGCCACCAGGAGGGCATAGGTGGTCGGATCATGGGTGCGGCCCGCAAAGGGGAGGGCGAGCGCCAGCGCGCCGCTCGACAGGGCGGTGAACCAGAAAACGGTGGTGGTCGCGCTTTCGGTGCGGCCGATCTGGCGCAGCGTGATGCTGACGCCCGAGACGACCGTGGCGGCGGTCAGCCCGACGGCCACGCCCAGCGGCGGCACGGCCCAGCTGCCCGGGCTTACCACCACGGCAACGCCGGCAAAGCCGAGCAGCACCGCTGCCCAGCGATGCCGGCCGACCTGTTCGCCAAGCAGCAGGGCCGAGAGAATCGTGGCGAAGATCGGGGTGGTGAACAGCAGCACGGTCGCTTCGGCGAGCGGCAGCAGCGTGAAGGTCAGGAAGTTCAGCGCCATCCCGCCGAGTCCGATCAGCGTCCGCCACAGATGGGCACCGAATCGCTCCGTCCGGACGCTCGCAAGGCCAGGTCCCGCCAGCAGCCAGCCGAGCACCAGCGGGAGCGCCAGCGCCTGGCGGTAGAAGAGGCTTTCAAGCAGGCTGACGCCGCGGGCGTCGACCAGCTTCACAAGCGCGAACATCATCGTCAGCAGCACCGCGGCCAGCAGGCGACAGCCAATGGCGAGCAGGCGGCGATCGGGAGTTGGGGAAGCCACGTCCGGGCCCTAGAGCCTGATCGACCGGGGTGGAAGCGCCGTGCACGGTCGCCACATGCGCGGATCGGGCGCGGGCCCGCCGTCTCGACTTCCCGCGGCCGGGTTCGCTAAGGGGCACGCACAGCAACCCGGCCGAACCGGGGCGGCCTTTCGCAGAGGATCAGTTTCATGCGTGACATCAACCATTTCATCGCCGGCGGTGCCGGCGGTTCGGCCGCTCGCTTCGGCGACGTGTTCGATCCGAACTCAGGCCAGGTGCAGGCGCGCGTCGCGCTCGGCGACCGGGCGGTGCTGGACCGCGCCGTCGCCGCGGCAGCGGCCGCGCAGCCGGGCTGGGCGGCGACCAATCCGCAGCGCCGCGCGCGCGTGATGTTCCGGTTCAAGGAACTGGTCGAAGCGAACATCGATGCGCTCGCCCGCACGCTGTCCGCCGAACACGGCAAGGTGCTGGCCGATGCGAAGGGCGATATCCAGCGCGGCCTGGAAGTGATCGAGTTCTGCTGCGGCATCCCGCACGCGCTGAAGGGCGAATACACCCAGGGCGCGGGGCCCGGCATCGACGTCTATTCGATGCGGCTGCCGATCGGCATCGGCGCCGGCATCACGCCGTTCAACTTTCCCGCTATGATTCCGATGTGGATGTTCGGCGTCGCGATCGCCTGCGGCAATGCCTTCATCCTGAAGCCGTCCGAGCGCGATCCGAGCGTGCCGGTGCGCCTCGCCGAGCTGATGCGCGAGGCCGGCGCGCCGGACGGCATCTTGCAGGTCGTCCATGGCGACAAGGAAATGGTCGATGCGATCCTCGACCATCCGGCGATCGCCGGAGTGAGTTTCGTCGGATCGTCCGACATCGCCCATTATGTCTATCGCCGCGGCACCGAGAACCACAAGCGCGTCCAGGCGATGGGCGGCGCGAAGAATCACGGCATCGTGATGCCGGACGCCGATCTCGACCAGGTGGTGAAGGATCTGACCGGCGCTGCGTTCGGCTCGGCAGGCGAACGCTGCATGGCGCTGCCGGTGGTGGTGCCGGTGACCGACAAGACCGCGAACGAGCTGCGCGAAGCGCTGCTGCCCGCGATCGCCGGGCTGCGCATCGGCGTGTCGACCGACCCGGATGCGGACTATGGCCCGGTGGTCACTGCCCAGCACAAGGCCCGGATCGAACAATGGATCGGAAAGGGCGTCGAGGAAGGCGCCGAGCTGGTGGTGGACGGCCGCGGCTTCAAACTCCAGGGCCATGAGGACGGCTTCTTCGTCGGCCCGACGCTGTTCGATCATGTCCGGCCGGACATGGAGAGCTACAAGGAAGAGATTTTCGGACCCGTCCTGCAGATCGTCCGCGCGCCGGATTTCGAAACGGCGCTGCGGCTGCCCTCCGAGCATCAATATGGCAATGGCGTCGCGATCTTCACCCGCAACGGCCATGCCGCGCGGGAATTCGCCGCGCGGGTGAATGTCGGCATGGTCGGCATCAATGTGCCGATCCCGGTGCCCGTCGCCTATCACACCTTCGGTGGCTGGAAGCGCTCGGCCTTCGGCGACATCAATCAGCACGGCCCGGAGGGCGTCCGTTTCTGGACCAAGATCAAGACGATCACCCAGCGTTTCCCGGACGGCACGCCGGACGGCTCGAACGCTTTCGTGATCCCGACCATGGGGTGAGGTCCCTCCCCCGCATGGCGGGAGAGGCGGCCACGGCGCCGATGTTGTAATGGAGCAGGCATGAATCGCACCCGCACCCGGTCCGCTTCGCCTTACGAGGCCGAGATCGGATTTTGCCGCGCCATCCGGGTCGGCAACCGCATCCTCGTGTCCGGCACCGCGCCGGTCGAGCCGGACGGATCGAGCACGCCGGGCGACGCCGAGCAGCAGGCGACCCGCTGCCTCGACATCATTCTCGCGGCGATCGGCCAGTTGGGCGGGACCGCCGCAGATGTGGTCAGGACGCGCATCTATCTGGTCGATCCGGGCGATGCACGGGCCGTGGGCTGCGCGCACGGGGCACGCTTCGGCGCCGCCGCGCCCGCCTCGACGATGATCGTGGTGGGAGGGTTGCTGCGGCCCGAATGGCGGGTCGAGATCGAAGCGGAGGCAGAAGTTCATGATGCATAGACCGGTCTGGATGCTCGCTCTGCTGGCGACCGCCTGCCAGCAGGCACCGCAAACCGCGCCTGACGCCGCGGCCGGCGGCCAGCCTTCGTCGCCCACGGTCCCGGCCCCCGGGGCCGCGCCGTCGCCTGCGCCGGAGGCACCGTCCGCCGAGGCGGATGCAGCGGCCGAACAGATTCCTGCCGCCTTCCATGGCCGCTGGGGCATGGTGCCCGCCGATTGCACGTCCACGCGCGGCGATGCCAAGGGACTGTTGACGATCGACGGCCAGTCGCTGCGCTTCTACGAAAGCCGCGCCGTGCCGACTGATCCGCGCATGACGGCGCCGGGCAGCTGGACGGCGGTTCTGGCATTCGAGGGCGAAGGCCAGCGCTGGACCGAACCCACGACGCTGACGCTCGCCGACGATGGGCAGACGCTCACCCGGGCGGCGGAGCAGAGCTTTACCTATCGCAAGTGCCCGGCGTGATGCCGCATCGACCGGCGCGGGCGCGCCCGGGCGGCGCGAACCGCCTCGATCGCGACAGGGAAATACGGGCATGAGCGGTCTCGCGCTCGTCACCTTCGTCGTCCGCGACTATGACGAGGCGATCGACTTTTTCGTGCGTGCGCTCGGCTGGCGGCTGGTCGAGGATCGCCCGCTCGGCGGGGAGAAACGCTGGGTCGTGGTGCGGCCGGACCGCGAGGGAGCGGGCCTGCTGCTGGCCCGCGCGGTCGGGCCGGAGCAGACGGCCGCGATCGGCGCGCAGGCCGGCGGGCGTGTCGCCTTCTTTCTCGAAACCGCCGATTTCGCGGCCGCGCAGGCGCGGATGGAAGCGGCGGGAGTCGCTTTCCTCGAAGCCCCGCGCGACGAGCCTTATGGCCGCGTCGCGGTGTTCGCCGATCTCTACGGCAATCGCTGGGACTTGATCGAGCCGCGCTGACAAGCGCGCGCGGGACGGCTAGGGACGCGCCATGACTCAGTTCGACCTGACCGACGACCAGCGCCAGATCCAGGATATGGCGCGCAAGTTCACTGCCGATGCGATCACGCCCTTCGCGGCGGAATGGGACCAGCGGCACATTTTCCCGCGGGAGACAATCAAGGCCGCTGCCGAGCTCGGCTTCGCCGCAATCTATGTGTCCGAAGCCTCGGGCGGCATTGGCCTTGGGCGGCTGGAAGCGGCGCTGATCATGGAAGCGATGGCCTATGGCTGCCCATCGACCAGCGCCTTCATCTCGATCCACAACATGGCCGCGTGGATGATCGACCGGTTCGGATCGGACACGGTCAAGGCGAAGTATCTGCCGTCGCTGGTCAGCATGGCGCAAATCGCCAGCTACTGCCTGACCGAGCCGTCCTCCGGCTCCGACGCGGCGGCGCTCAAGACGAAGGCGGTGCGCGACGGCGACCATTATGTGGTGACCGGATCCAAAGCCTTCATCTCCGGCGGCGGCGCCAACGACATCTATGTGACGATGGTGCGGACCGGCGAGGACGGGCCGAAGGGCATCAGCTGCCTCGTCATCGAGAAGGACATGCCCGGCGTCAGCTTCGGCGCCAACGAACGCAAGCTCGGCTGGCATTCGCAGCCGACCGCGCAGGTGAATTTCGATGGCGTCCGCGTGCCGGTCGAGAACCGCGTCGGCGGCGAGGGCGAAGGCTTTCGGATCGCGATGATGGGCCTTGATGGCGGCCGGCTGAACATCGGCGCCTGCTCGCTCGGCGGGGCGCAGCGCTGCCTTGATGAAGCGATCGGCTATACCCGGGAGCGCCGGCAATTCGGCCAGGCGATCGCCGATTTCCAGAACACCCAGTTCATGCTCGCCGACATGGAGACCGAGCTGCAGGCGGCGCGCACCTTGCTCTACACCGCCGCTGCCAAGGTGACGGCGAACGCGCCGGACAAGACCCGCTTTGCGGCAATGGCCAAGCGCTTCGCGACCGACACCGGATCGTCGGTGGTCGACCGCGCCCTGCAGCTCCACGGCGGCTATGGCTATCTGATGGACTATCCGATCGAGCGGTTCTGGCGCGATCTGCGCGTCCATTCGATCCTCGAAGGCACGAACCAGGTGATGCGGATGATCATCGGCCGCGAGCTGGTGCGGCAATGACGGTCGCGGTCCTGATCGAGCAGGACGGCCATGTCGGCCGCATCCGGCTGAACCGGCCCAAGGCGATCCATGCGCTGACGACGGACATGTGCGCGGCGATCTCGGCGGCGCTTGAGGACTGGCGCGGCAACGGGGCCGTCCAGGCGGTGCTGATCGACCATGCCGAAGGGCGCGGCTTCTGCGCCGGGGGAGACATCCGGATGCTCGCGGAATCGGGCGCGAAGGACGGCGCCGAGGCGCGATCGTTCTTCCACACCGAGTATCGGATGAACCACCGGCTGTTCACCTATGTGAAGCCGACCGTCGCGTTCATGGACGGCATCACGATGGGCGGCGGTGTCGGCCTTGCCATGCCGTGCCGCTTCCGCGTCGCGACCGAGCAGACGCGCTTTGCGATGCCGGAGACCGGAATCGGCCTGTTCCCCGACGTCGGCGGCGGCTGGTACCTGTCGCGGCTGCCCGGGCGGGTGGGCCAGTTCCTCGCGCTGACCGGCGCGCGCCTGGACGGCGCCGAATGCATGCTGCTCGGCATCGCCACGCATTATCTCCCGTCTGCCGCGCTCGACGAAGCGAAGGCGAAGATCGCCGCCGATCCCTCCGCGCTCGAGGCCATCCTCGAGGCTTTTGCCGAGGAGCCGCCACCCGCCCGCATCGAGGCAAATCTGGAGCGGATCGACCGGCTGTTCGCGTCCGACCGGCTCGAGGACATCTTCGCTGCGCTCGAGGCCGACGATTCCGACTGGGCGCGGACCGAACTCGCGACGCTTCGGACCAAATCGCCGCAGACGATGAAAGTGGCGCTGAAACTGCTGTTCCACGGCGCCCACATGCAGGATTTCGCCGACGAGATGCGGCAGGAATATGCGGTCGCCGCCCATGTCGTGCAGCGCCATGACTTCATCGAAGGCGTGCGCGCGGTGATCGTCGACAAGGACAATGCGCCACGCTGGGATCCGGCGACGCCGGAAGGCGTGACCGATCACATGATCGACACCATCTTTGCGCCTCTGCCTGCGGCCGAGGCCTGGTCGCCGGTGGATTGACGCGCGGGCGGCCAGCCGGGGGCGCCCGACCGGATCGACGCGGCGACCATCGTCACCACCCACAATCTCCCCGAACCGGCATCGGGACGACGGACCAACAGACGATCGGAGGAAGAATGGCCTACGAAACGATCCTGATCGAGCGGCATGACGCCGTCACTCTGGTGCGGCTGAATCGGCCCCAGGCGCTCAACGCGCTCAACAGCCAGGTGCTGGCCGAGCTGATCGAGGTCTTTGCCGGCTACGACGCCGATCCCGGCCAGCGCTGCCTGGTGCTGACCGGCAGCGAAAAGGCGTTCGCCGCCGGCGCCGACATCAAGGAGATGTCGGCGCAGGGTTTCGCCGACATGTATGGTTCTAATTTCTTCGCCGGGTGGGAGAAGATCACGGCGACGCGCAAGCCGTGGATCGCGGCCGTTGCCGGTTATGCGCTGGGCGGTGGCTGCGAAGTCGCGATGATGGCGGATTTCATCATTGCCGCCGACAGCGCCAAATTCGGCCAGCCGGAAATCAAGCTCGGCGTCTCCCCCGGCATGGGCGGATCGCAGCGGCTGACCCGGGCGATCGGCAAGGCAAAAGCGATGGAGATGTGCCTGACCGGGCGGATGATGGACGCGGAGGAAGCGGAGCGGGCGGGCCTTGTCGCGCGGATCGTCCCGGCCGAGGCGCTGGTCGAGGAAGCGCTCAGGACGGCCGCCACCATCGCCGGGATGCCGCCGCTCGCCGCCATCGCCAACAAGGAAATGGTGAACGCGGCCTTCGAAACCATGCTGGCGCAGGGCGTGCTGTTCGAACGCCGCCTGTTCCACGGCCTGTTCGGCACCGCCGACCAGAAGGAAGGCATGGCGGCTTTCGTCGAGAAACGGCCCGGCGTCTGGTCGGGGAAATAGTCCTGCGCCCGCCGCTGGACGGCGGGTCGCTCTGGAGAAGAACATGGCACGCATCGGTTTCATAGGGCTCGGCAACATGGGCGGCGGAATGGCCGCCAATCTGGCGAAGGCAGGGCATGATGTGCGCGCCTTCGACCTGTCGGACGACGCGCTTGCCCGCGCGAAGAAGGCCGGCTGCCTGCCGGTCGCGAGCGCGGCGGATGCCGCCCAGGGCGCCGAGGCGGTGGTGACGATGCTGCCCGCCGGGACCCATGTCGCCGAAGTCTACGAAACCGCGCTGTTCGGTGCCGCGCCGACCGGGGCGCTGCTGATCGACTGCTCGACGATCGACGTGACGACCGCGCGCCGCGTCGCCGAAGCGGCCACCGCGAAGGGCCTGGCGGCAGTCGACGCACCGGTGTCGGGCGGCATTGCCGCAGCGGCCGCCGGCACCCTGACCTTCATGGTCGGCGGCTCGAAGGATGCCTTCGCCCGCGCCGAACAGATCCTCGCCGAAATGGGGAAGACCGTGATCCATGCCGGGCCCAGCGGGGCCGGTCAGGCCGCGAAGATCTGCAACAACATGCTCCTCGGCGCCTCGATGATCGCCACCTGCGAGACCTTCCTGCTCGCCAAGAAGCTCGGCCTCGACCCGCAGACATTCTACGACATCGCGTCCAAGGCCTCCGGCCAATGCTGGTCGATGACCAGCTATTGCCCGCTGCCGGGAGTCGGCCCGGACAGCCCGGCCGACCGGGAGTATCAGGGCGGCTTTGCGGCCGCGCTGATGCTCAAGGATCTGAAGCTTGCGATGCAGGCGGCGTCGGAGGCGAATGCGGCGGTGCCGATGGGCGCCGAGGCGCTCGCGCTCTACCAGGCCTTTGCGAACGGCGGCGATGGCGGCCTCGATTTCTCCGGCATCATCAAGATGCTGGATTGATCCGGGGGCTACCTCTCCCCCGCGGGGAGAGGCCCGAGGCGGCGGAGCCGACCGGGTGAGGGAGCGCGACGGCGACACCCTCCCCGTTCCGGGGAGGATTTGATTCCGGGCGGCTCCCCGCTACAGGCCGGCGCATGACCATCAAGCACGCCCTCCCCGTCACCCGCGCCCAGGATTTTGCGGCCTGGTATCAGGCCGTCGTCTCGGAAGCCGACATGGCGGAGGAGTCCGGTGTCCGCGGGTGCATGGTGATCCGGCCCTGGGGCTATGGCATCTGGGAGCGAATGCAGCGGCTGCTCGACGATCGCATCAAGGCGACCGGCCATGAGAATTGCTATTTTCCGCTGTTCATCCCGCTTTCCTATTTCGAGAAGGAAGCGGAGCATGTCGAGGGTTTCGCGAAGGAGATGGCGGTCGTCACCCATCACCGGCTGAAGGCGGTGGACGGCAGGCTCGTCGTCGATCCCGATGCCCGGCTGGAAGAACCGCTGGTCGTGCGGCCGACGTCCGAGACCGTGATCGGCGCCGCGATGGCGCGCTGGATCCAGTCCTGGCGCGACCTGCCGATCCTGATCAACCAGTGGGCGAACGTGGTGCGCTGGGAAATGCGCACCCGCATGTTCCTCCGCACTGCCGAATTCCTCTGGCAGGAAGGCCATACCGCCCATGCCAGCGAGGCAGAGGCGCGCGCGCACACGCTGCGCATGCTGGAGGTCTATCGCGAGTTCGCGGAGGCGTGCGTCGCGATGCCGGTGATCGCCGGCGAGAAGCCCGAAAACGAACGCTTCCCGGGTGCCGTCGCCACCTATTCGATCGAAGCGATGATGCAGGATGGGAAGGCGCTGCAAGCGGGCACCTCGCACTTCCTGGGGACGACCTTTTCCGAAGCGCAGAACATCCGTTTCCAGAACGCCGAAGGGCAGTTCGAGCCGGCCCAGACCACCAGCTGGGGCGTGTCGACGCGGATGATCGGCGGCATGATCATGACACATGGCGATGACGACGGGCTGCGCGTGCCGCCGCGTCTTGCGCCGTGGCAGATCGTGATCGTGCCGATGCTGCGCGATGCCCCCGAGGATGCCGAGCTGCTCGATTATTGCCGCAGCCTCGTGGCCGAGCTGAATGCGTGCACGGCCTTTGGTGAGCCGGTCCGGGCCCATCTCGATGCACGCGCCGCCAAGGCGTCGAACAAGCGCTGGGCCTGGGTGAAGAAAGGGGCACCGATCATCGTCGAAGTGGGCCCGCGCGACATGGCGGCGGGCGCCGTGAGCGCGATCCGCCGCGATCGGCTCTACCAGGAGAGCGGGAAGCTCGCGAGCAGCGTGCTGCCGCGACCGGCGTTCGTCGCCGGCGTCGTCGCCCAGCTTGAGGAGATCCAGGCCGGGCTCTACGCCGAGGCGAAAGCGCGGCTGGATGCGAACATCCGCCGCGACGTGACCGAGTGGGCGGCGCTGGAGGCATTTTTCGCAGACGGCAAGAAAGCCCCCGGCTGGCTGGAAGTGAATTGGTCCCGCCCCAGCGGCGCCGCGCTCGACGCGGTGGATCAGCGGCTGAAGGGCCTGAAGCTGACGCTGCGCAACGTGCCCGCAGGCGCCGGCGCTCCCGAGGGGAGCTGCATCTTCACCGGCGCGCCGGCGGTCGAGCGGGTGCTGGTCGGGCGGAGCTACTGAGCGCGGCTCCCTCTCCCCTGCGGGGAGAGGGCTGGGGTGAGGGGGCTCGATGCCGGTCGCGACGGGCTTCGAGCCCCCTCACCCGGTCAGGCTGGCGCCTGACTCGACCTCTCCCCGCCGGGGAGAGGGGGGCGTTCGCGCCTCGAGAAATCGCTCCAGCCTTTCCACATCCACAGCGCCCGTCAGCCCGAGCTTGGTGCGGCGCCAGAGGATGTCGTCGGCGGTCCGCGCCCATTCGCGGGTGACGAGCCAGTCGGCTTCGCGGCTGCCGAGGCCGGCGCCGAATTCCTCGCCGGCGTCGGTTGCGTCGCCGAGAATGTCGTCGAGCAGCGTTCCATAGGCCCGCGCCATGCGCAGGCTCCGCGCCGCCCCCAGCCAGGGCCAGCGCTGCCGGACGCTCTCGAGAAAGCGATCGAAACCGGCAATGTCTCCGCCCGGATAGGGGCGGGTGCGGCTGGCCGGGGCGGCCGTCAGGCCAAGCGGCCCGGCCAGCCGTGCCAGTGCCACTTCGCCCAGATGCCGCGCCGTCGTGATCTTGCCGCCGAACACGGACAGGAGGGGCGGGCCGGACGCATCCAGCTCCAGCACATAGTCGCGCGTCACCTGGCGCGCCTCGCTCGCGCCGTCGTCATAGAGCGAGCGAATGCCGGAATAGGTCGCGACAATGTCCGCACGGCTGCTCTGCCGCGCGAAATAGCGGTTGACCGCGGCCAGCAGATAGTCGGTCTCGGTGTCCGAGATGCGGGCATCGGCCGGATCCTCGACCGGGACGTCGGTGGTGCCGACCAGCGTCTTGTCGCCTTCGTAGGGAATGGCGAAGACGATCCGGCGATCGGGCTGCTGCAGGATATAGGCCTGCTCTCCGACGAACAGCTGCGGCAGGATCAAATGGCTGCCGCGGATCAGCCGCGCGCCGGACTTCGCGTTGACGCCCAGCTTCTGCGCCACGTCCGGGACCCAGGGGCCGGCAGCGTTGACGACCGCGCGGGCGGTGACCGCACGCCCGTCGCTCAGACTGGCGCGCCACAGCGCGCCCTCCCGCCGGGCCGAGACGAGCTCGGTGCGCGTCGCGATCTCAGCACCGTGCGCGGCGGCGTCGATCGCGTTCAGCACCACCAGCCGGGCATCGTCGACCCAGGCGTCCGAATAAGTGAAGCCGCGCGCCGTGCCCTTGAGCGGCGCGAGGAGCGGGGAGGGTCGGGCCACGCGCCGCGACTTTGGCAGCGACATGCGCCCGCCGATATGGTCGTAGAGAAACAGGCCGGCGCGAACCATCCAGGCCGGGCGCACCGCGTGTTCGTGCGGCAGCACGAACGTCATCGGGTAGATGATGTGCGGGGCGAGGCACAGCAGCCGCTCCCGCTCGATCAGCGCCTCCCGGACCAGCTTGAACTCGTAATATTCGAGATAGCGGAGGCCGCCATGGATCAGCTTGGTCGACGCCGAGGAGGTGGCGCCGGCCAGGTCGCCGCGCTCGACCAGGAGGACCCTCAGGCCGTTCAGCGCCGCTTCCCGCGCGATGGCCGCGCCGTTGATGCCGCCGCCGATGATCAGAAGATCGTGTGACACCGCTGTCGTTTAGCCGAGCGCTGCGCAAATCTGAACCACAGAAACAAGTTCGGGATGACGGCGGTTGAA
>ERZ1066121.1883-NODE-1883-length-14125-cov-23.128571_pt1 | contig 14125 bp, 11 predicted proteins | sample MGYA00382768_ERZ1066121 | MGnify/ENA primary metagenome ERZ1066121 (study PRJEB33369, sample SAMEA5778351) | biofilm metagenome | biome: Industrial cooling water; feature: Water cooling tower basin; material: Biofilm | place: United Arab Emirates | collected... | reverse complement strand
CGCCGGTGGCGGTCGCGCGCGACCCCGCGCGCCCGCTCGACGGCGCCACCGTCGTCCGCGCGGTCGACTCGCTGTGGAGCGCGGCCGTCGCGCGCGGCACCCGTGCCGCCGACGGCCGCCCGGGGCCGCGGCTCTGGACCAACGCGGCCCGCTACCGCCTCCACGCGACGCTCGATCCGCGGAGCGGGCGCGTCGACGGGCGCGGCACGCTGCGGTACCTCAACCGCTCGCCCGACACGCTGCGCACCGTCGTGCTGCAGCTCGCGCAGAACCTCTTCGCCAAGGGGGCCCCGCACGTCGAGCCCGTCCCGGTCACGGGCGGGGTGACGGTCGAGGGGCTCTGCGTCGCGCGCGCCGGCGGCGCCGACTGGCGCGCGCCGCTCCCCGCGGGGTGCAGCGCCGAGGCCACCGCGCCGCGCGACCCCGCGCTCGCGATCGACGGCACGGTCGCCACGCTCGCCCTCGCGCGCCCGCTCGCCCCCGGCGACTCGCTCGAGCTCCTCGCGCGCTGGCACTTCACGCTCCCGCCGAAGGGCGCCCCGCGCATGGGGAGCGACGGCGAGGTCGCGATGGTCGGCTACTGGTACCCGCAGTTCGCCGTCCTCGACGACGTCGTGGGGTGGCACGTCGATCCCTACCTCGCCACCGGCGAGTTCTACGCCGACCCCGCCGACTACGACGTCGCGGTGACGGTGCCGGCCAACGTCGTCGTCGTCGCGAGCGCGCCGCTCCGCAACGCCGGCGAGGTGCTGCGCCCCGCCGTGCTGCAGCGCCTCGAGAAGGCGATGCGCTCGCTCGCGCCGGTCGCCGTCGTCACCGACTCGGTGCGGCGCGCGCGCGCGGTGACGCTCGCCGGCGACGCGCTCACCTGGCGCTTCGCGGGCGAGGGGCTCCGCGACTTCGCCTTCTACGCGTCGGACGCCGTCGTCTGGGACGCCGGCGCTGCGCTCGTCCCGCGCCCCGACGGGCGCCCCGGCCGCGACACGGTGCTCGTGCAGGCGCTCTACCGCCCCGGCTTCCGCGAGTGGCGCAAGGCCGCCGACTACCTGCGCGTGAGCGTCGAGCTCTTCTCGCGCACGCTCTGGCCGTACCCGTGGCGCCAGATGACCGCGGTCGAGGGGATCGTCGAGGGGGGGATGGAGTTCCCGGCGCTCACCGTCGCCACCGCGGGCGACGCGCGCGAGCTCTTCGTCACGCTCGCGCACGAGACGGCGCACCAGTGGTTCCCGATGCAGGTGAGCACCGACGAGCGCCGCTTCGCCTGGATCGACGAGGGGCTCGCGAGCTGGCTCGAGCGCGTCGCGCAGCGCGCGGAGACGGGGAGCGACGACGACGTCGACGGCGTCCCCGACTTCTGGCGCACGATGGTGCGCACCGGCGGCGAGGAGACCGTGCTCCGTCCCGCCGACCGCTACCGGTCCCTCGTCACCTACACGGTCGCCGCCTACGAGCGCCCCGTCGTCGCGTTGCGCGCCTTCGCCCTCGAGTACGGCGACAGCGCGCTCGCGCGCGGCATCCGCACCTTCGGCGAGGCGTGGAAGGGCGGGCGGCACCCGTACCCGCCCGACTTCGTGCGCATGGTCTTCGCCGCCGCCGGCGCCGACCGCGACGCCTTCGCGCGCGAGTGGCTCTACGGCACCGGCCACCTCGACCTGGCGCTCGCCGACGTCGCCGCCGTCGGCGACACGCTCGCCGTCACGGTCCGCTCGCGCGGCGGCGCGTCGCTCTCGACGACGCTCGCGGTGACGCGCGCCGACGGCAGCGTCGCGCGCCTGCCGATCGCCGCCGCCGCGCTCCGCGACGCGGCGGCGGCGGGCGTCGTCGTGCGCATCCCGTCGGCGCGCACGGTGCGCGCGCTGCAGCTCGATCCGGAGCGGCGGCTCCCCGATCTCGATCGGTCGAACGATCGCTGGCCGCGGCGCTGACGGCGTCGGTCACGCGCACTCCGGCGCGGGGCGTCGGCATCGCAGCTCACCGCGGAGGCGCAGAGGAGTTCGCGCGCATCCTCTGCGCCTTCGCGGTGAACCCCGATGCCGACCGCGCGCCGCACGCCGCATGACGCGCCGCAGGCACGCGCCGCCTCAGGGCACCGCGCGCGCCCGCCGCCCCGACGACGGCGCCCAGTCCACCTCGGGCGCGCGGTAGAAGTTCACGCCCAGCGCCTGCAGCCGCGGCCCGTGCTCCGCGAGCCGCGCGGCGAAGTCGGCGAAGCGGCGCCCCGCCTGCGGCGACCACCCCACCTCGGCGAGCGCGATCAGCCGCGGGAACGCCTGGAACTCGAACTCCGCCGCCCGCGTCACCGTTTCCGCCCAGAGCGGCCCCTCGACGCCGAGGATCGCCGACTCGGGGATGCCGGGGCGCAGCGTCGCCGGGTCCCAGTCGTAGCTGCGCGGCAGCGACACCGCCCCCGCCCACAGCAGCCCCGTCACCGTGCTCGAGTCGTACTTCATGTCGAGGTACGCGCGCTCGGCGAACGACATGATCACCTTGCCGCCGCGGCGCACGTGTACCGCGCTCGAGTCCTTGATCCAGACCTGGCTGATCGTCGTCGTGTCGAGCTTCGCGGTCGCGATCTCGCCCCAGCCGATCATCCGCTTGCCGGCGGCGTGCACCGTGTCCTGCACCCGCTCGATGAAGCCGTGGTACTGCGCGCGCGTGAACCCCTTCACCTCGTCGCCGCCGACGTGGAGCCACGGCCCGGGTGTCATCGCGGCGAGCTGGCGCAGCACGTCGCCGATCACCGCGTAGGTGGTGTCGCTCGTCAGGCAGACGTTGCCGAGGTCGACGCGCGTCCCCGTGTAGAGCGGGACGCGCTTCCCGTCGCAGTTGAGCGCCCCGATCGACGCGCGCGCCGCGTTCGTGTGCCCCGGCATGTCGATCTCGGGGACGACCGTGATGAACCGCGCCGCCGCGTACGCGACGAGGTCGCGGTACTCGGCCTGCGTCCAGTGGCCGCCCGGGCCACCGCCGACCTGCGTGCTCCCGCCGATCGTCGTCAGCTCGGGGCGCCCGGCGATCTCGATGCGCCACCCCTGGTCGTCGGCGAGGTGGAGGTGCAGGCGATTGAGCTTGTAGAGCGCCATGTGGTCGACGAAGCGCTTCACGTCGCTCACCGGCAGGAAGTGGCGCGCCACGTCGAGCATCAGCCCGCGCCACGCGAAGCGCGGCGCGTCGCGCACCGTCGCCACCGGGATGCGGAGCCCCCGCCGCAGCGCCCCGGGGTGCTCGACGCTCCACGGCAGGAGCTGCCGCAGCGTCTGCATGCCGAAGAAGAGCCCCGCGTGCGTCGCAGCGGTGATCGTCACGCGCGTCGGCTGCACCGTGAGCTCGTACCCCTCGGCGCCGAAGCGGCGCTCGGCCGCGAGCGCGAGGTGGATCGCGCCGGGCGCCGGCGATGCGCCCTCGGCGACGGTGCGCACCCCGGGGCCGCCGCCTTGGGCGAGCATCGCGCTCGTCGTCCGCGCGAGCCGCGCGACGACCGTGTCGGCCCCCGCGGCGTGGCTCACGTGCGTGTTCGCGTCGACGACGAAGAAGCGCCCCGCCTCGACGGAGATCGAGACGGGGGCGGGGATCACGGCGTGGGCGGGCGTCGGCTGGGCGACGGCGGGCGCCGCGACGCCGAGCGTCGCGAGTGCCGTCGCGGCGACACGGCGCGGGAGAGGCGAGCGTGGAAGCATGGCGCCCATGCTAGCGCGCCGCTCCCGGCGTCACCACCACCACCCGCCGCGCCGGCGCGCCTCCCGCTCGCGGCGCTGGCGCTCCGCGCGCTCCCACCTCTCGTCGCCACGGTCGCGCCGACGGCCGTCCCAGCGCTCCTCGTCGTCGTCATCGTCGTCGTCGTCGCGGTCACGCCCCTCCCACCGGCCGTCGCGGTCGCGACGGCGACCGTCCCACCAGCCGTCGTTCCGGCGCTCGCCGCGCCGACCGCGCTCCCACCACGGCCCGTCGCGCCGATTGCCGCGATCCCACCAGCCGTCGTCGCGCCACCCGCCCTCGCCGACGATCACGCGCGCGCCGGTGCGCCACGCCTCGGCGCGCGCGCTCGCGCAGTCGACGGGGGCGGGCTGCCGTCCCGCCGGCACGCGGTCGTACCACACGCGGCAGAGCCCGGGCGGCGGACGATGACCGTCCGGGATGCCGTCGCCGCCCCGCTGCGCCTGCACGACCTGCGGCACGAGGAGCGCGAGGACGAACGCCCCGAGCAGCCCCGCGGCCGCGGCCACGGGCGCCGCACGACGGAGCAGGCGCGGGGCGAGGGGAACGTGCACGGACGGCGGTGACGACGAGCGCATGGCGACCTCGGTGTGGCGTCGCCGATCGAAAAGGCACGCCGTGCGCCAGCCCTGCGCGACGCGCGGAACGCGAAGCCGCGCAACGTCTTGGCCGCATCCCGGATGCGCCGCGCGGCATGGCGGCCGTCCCGTGGCGGGGACGCTCCCGACGACACGGCGTCCCCGCGCGCGGACGCCGCGCCGTCGCGCCGTCAGGCCGCCAGCTTGCGCGCGACCTCCACGAGCCGCGTCACCTGATGACGGATCGCCGCGACCGTCGCATCACCCAGCGCGTCGCCGCTCGCCGTCACGCTCGTGCCGTACGGGTTGCCTCCCGCGGCGTAGAGCGCCGGGTCGGTGTAGCCGGGCGGGACGAGGATCGCGCCGAAGTGCATGAAGGTCTGGTACAGCCCGATCAGCGTCGTCTCCTGCCCGCCGTGCGGGTTCTGCGCGCTCGTCATCGCGCTCGCCGCCTTGTTCGCGAGCTTCCCCTGCGACCAGATGGGGCCGAGCGTGTCGATGAACGCGCGGAACTGGCTCGCCGCGGTGCCGTAGCGCGTGGGGGCGCTGAAGAGGTAGGCGTTCGCCCACTCCATGTCGGCGGGGGTCGCGTGCTCGACGTGCGCGGTCCGCTCGGCCTGCGCCTTCCAGGCGTCCTGCCCCTGCACGATCTCCTCGGGGACCGTCTCGCGGCACTTGCGCAGGCGCACCTCGGCCCCCGCCGCGCGCGCCGCCTCGGCCGCGACCTCGGCCATGCGGTGGTTGGTGCCGTAGGTGCTGTAGTACACGATCGCGAGACGGACGTCGGCCATGGTGCGGAACCCCCCGAAGCTGTGGACGGATGTGCGAACATCCGAAGTCTCACCTGCCGGTCCGCGTTCGTCACGCGAGCGCGACCGTGTGCATGCGACGCCGCCCGCCGTGCGCGGGGCGACGGCGGGCGGCGGCGATATCGGGCGACGTGTGGTGACCCGCGCGGCGACGCGCGTGGACGTCGCGCGATCAGTTCCCCTCGCGCGGGCGCACCACCTCGAGCGGCTTGCGCCAGTCGACGAGCTGCGAGCGCCGCTTGGCGATGATCGCCTCGCCCCGCTCGCGCTGCGCCGCGTCGAGCACCGCGAGCGCGGCGGCGCCGAAGCGTTCCTCGTTCGCGACCACGCGGTCCATCGCGACGAGCATCGCCGGCATCGCGTCGCGGTAGCTGCGCACCACGCTGTCGGGCGGCGGCGAGCCGATCTGCGTGTGCGGCCGGATCGTGCGCTGCGCGCGGTCGTACTGGTAGAGCGCGTCGCCGTTGGCGGTGAAGAGCGAGTCGCCGATCGCGACGAGCGTCGCGACCTGCGCGTCGGTGAGGCGCAGCTTGTCCTTCTGGTCGAGCAGCCGCTTCGCGGCGTCGTTCGCGAGGATCTCGTTGGCCTTCGGGAACGACGGGAGCCGGAACTCCTGCGGCGGCGCCGGCATCCCGCGGCGCCCGCCGAGGAACTGGGCGCCGGCGGCGGACGGGGCGAGCGCGGCGAGAATGAGCGCGAGGGCGAGCGGGCGGCGAGGCGACACGGGACGACGGGGGTGATGGTGGGGCGTGCGGCGCGTGGAGGATACCCGCGTCCCGGCCGCGCGCGCCACCGGCCCCGCGCCCTGGAGGCCACCGGGGCTCATCGCACGGGACGCGTCACGACCGCCAGCCCGCTCGCCGCCACCGCGTCGAGGAAGCGCCGGCGGTGGTCGCGCACGCCGGCGGCGATCGCGTCGTGCACGTCGGCGGGGAAGTCGGGGGGGAGCGTCGGCGCGAGCGACGCCATCGCGGCGTCGGCACCGTCGACGAAGGCGACGAGCCGCGCCCACGCGTCGCGCGCGGGGAGCCGGCGCGCGAGCGCGTGCCAGTGCGTGGCGTGGATGCGCGCGAGCTCGTAGTGCGGCGAGGTGCCGCGCAGCGCCATCGCGAGCCGCGCCTTCTGGCGCGGGAGCATCCCCGCGCCGCGGCCGATGATCGGCCACGCGGAGAGCACGTCGTAGAGCGGCGTGAGCACGTGGCCGTCGCGACGGAGGAAGATCGAGAAGTTCTTCGCGTGGCCGTCGGTCGCGGCGAGGAGCCAGAAGGCGAGCTGGGCGAGGACGAAGTGCAGCGTGTCCTCCTCCGGGGCGGCACCGTTCGCCAGCACGCCGAGGCATGTGGCGATCCCGGGGCCACCGTCGCTCTCGTACTTGTGCTCCGCGGGTGTCCCGGTGGCCTGGCAGAGATCCTCCTGCGGGAGGCGCGCGAGCCAGGGTTCTCCCGTGTCGGGCGGCACCAGCAGCCGGCGGTCGAAGCGCTCGACGACGAGCGTGCGCACGGGGCCGTGCTCGTCGTCGAACGTCGCGATCGACGCGGTGGCCGCAGGGAGCCCCGTCGCGCGGAGGAACGCGAGGCAGAGCCATTCGTTCTCGACCGACGTCCGGAGGTCGGCGCCGATGTTGCCGACGAGGCCGAGCGGGAGCTTGAGGATGTGCGTGGTGGGCGTCGTCCCGATCGGCCGGTGCCATCGCCCGTCGTGCCGGAGGAGCGCCGTCTTCTCCTGCGCGCCGGCGATCGAGATGCGGAAATCCCGGTCCGCGTCCGGTGCGCCGAGGCCGAAACGGTCGTCGGTCGACTGATGGCGCAGGATCGCTGCGACCTCCGCGTCGTCGAGCGGGACGCCCGTGATGCGGCGCACGTCGGTCGGTGTCTCGTCGATGGGGAGCAGCTGGACCGCTCCGACGCAGTCGCGACCGATCGCCGCGAGCAGCGCGCGCGGCTCGACCCCGCCGGTATGGAATCGGCGCGCGATGCGCCGGCGGATCGGCAGCGAGTCGGGGAGGAGGTTGTCGAACCAGGCCCCGACGACGTCACCGCGGATCGGCGTGTCGCCAGGGGTGAAGGGGAGCGTCAGCGAGAGAGGGCGGGCCGACGGCGACGCACGCCACGCGGGATCGTAGTCGAGCGTCTCGACGCCACCGGCCGAGCGACTCCAGGTGGCGACCCGCTCGCCGTTGATCCAGACACCGAGCGGAGGGAACCGCGGGACGGGGCCCGGCATCACCACTCCCAGTCGGTGGTGTTCTCCCGAACGACTCGGCGGTCGTCGAGCACGAGACGGGCGCCGAGCTCGGCGACGAGGGCGAGGATCTGCGCGAGGGCGACGCCGCTCGGGTCGCGCTCGATGGCCGAGATGCGGCCCTTGGAGACGCCGAGCCGCCGGCCGAGCTCCTCCTGTGTCATGCCGCGGGCCTTGCGCATCGCGCGGAGGATCGCGCCCGCAGCCGTGGGGCTGAGCAGTGGGTACATGGAGGGGCGACCGCCTGATCGAAGGAGTCCACCGTCGAAGTCGACTCATCGCACGACTTCGCAGAAGTCAACCTATCGATTGATTTCGGAAGAGTCAACTCATCGGTCGACTCCTTGAGAGTCCATCAATCGATGAACTGCCCGGGGAGGGCCTCGGACCGTGGCGGTGTCCACCCCGGCACCCCGCTCGGACACGCCGCCCGCCCGTCGCTCGCGATCGCCGCGAAGCCGCCACGCCCGTAGCGCAGGTCCCAGAGCTCCACCGTCGCTCCGCGCCGCTCCCACGCCGGCGCCCGCATGAACCGGAGCGCCGCCGCCACGCGGCAGTCGCCCCGCGCGAGCGTCGCCAGCGCGCCGGCCGGGGCGGTCCACTCGCCCGTCCAGCGCACGGCCGCCGTCCCCGCCAGCCGCACCGAGTCGAGCCCCGACGCCGATCGCGTCCGGCAGGCGTCGGCCCGTCGCCACGCCGGCGCCGGCCGCACCTCGGCCCCCCGCGCGTGGTACGTGGTCGCGTCCTCCCAGACCACCAGCGCCGACCAGCAGAGCGGGTCCGCCACGCCGGGGGTGAGCACCACGTCGGCCGCGACCGGCGGGAGCGCGGCGCGCACCGCCCCCTCGGCCGCGCGCCCCGCGGCGAAGAACGTCGCCTCGACGGCCACCCACGCCACGACGCCGAGCGCGACGCGCGCGACCCCGCGCGCCGGGGGGCGGAGCCGCCACGCCGCCGCGAGCATCGTCGCGGCGCCGACGGTGAGCGCCGTCGCGACCGCCGGCGCGACGTAGGCCGTCGCCCACGCCGCGGCGAGGATCGCGACGAGGAGCGCGCCGAGCACGATGCGTCCCGTGCGCGTGCGGTCGCCCACGAGGAGCGCCGGGATCGCCGCCACCCAGAGCCACGGCTCGACGATGAAGATCGCGTCGCCGTAGTACCACCGCGCGTCCCACGGCCAGAACGGGTGCACGCCGTAGCTGTTCGTCCAGTCGAGCAGGATGTGCGAGAGCGTGCCGAGAAGCGCGACGGCGAGCGTCGCGCGACTGGCCGCGGTCGGGCGCAGGTCGCGCCGCAGCGCGAGCGCGAGCCCCCAGACGAGGAGCGCCCCCGCGACCGCGACGAGGACGGTGTGCGTGTGCCCGCGGTGATGGAGCATGTAGGCGAGCGCCTCGCCGCCGCCGCGCCCGAGCCCCGACCAGGCGAGGTCGACGTCGGGGAGTTCGGCGGCGACGACGCCCGCGAGCGCGAGCGGCCCGCGCGTGCCGTCGGGGAGCGGGCGGCCCCGGGCGCGCGCCGCGGCGCGCACCCCGTCGGCGATGAGGAGCCCGGCGAGGGCGTGCGTGACGTTGTCCACGCCCGAAGCTACGCGCCGGTGCCGGATGCCGAACGCCGGGCGCCCCCGCGAGGGAGCGCCCGGCGCGTGCCCACGGCCCTGCGGGGCCGCTCAGACGTCGAGGTTGCTCACGAAGCGCGCGTTCTGCTCGATGAACTCGCGCCGCGGCTCGACCGCGTCGCCCATCAGCGTCTGGAAGATCTGGTCGGCGAGCACCGCGTCCTCCATGCTCACCCGCAGCACCGTGCGGCGCTCGGGGTCCATGGTGGTGTTCCAGAGCTGGTCGGGGTTCATCTCGCCCAGCCCCTTGTAGCGCTGGACGACGACGTTCTTCTTGCCCTCGGGGCCGGCGAGCCGCTCGACGTACTCGTCGCGCTCCTTCTCGTCGTAGGCGTAGAACTCCTCCTTCCCGCGGGCCACCCGGTAGAGCGGCGGCTGCGCGATGTAGATGAAGCCCGCCTCGATCAGCTCGGGCATCTGCCGGAAGAAGAAGGTCAGCAGGAGCGTGCGGATGTGCGCGCCGTCGACGTCGGCGTCGGTCATGATGATGACCTTGTGGTACCGCGTCCGCTCGAGGTCGAACTCCTCCTTGATCCCCGAGCCGATCGCCGTGATGATCGTCCGGATCTCCTCGTTGGAGAGGACCTTGTCGATGCGCGCCTTCTCGACGTTGATGATCTTGCCGCGCAGCGGGAGGATCGCCTGGAACTGGCGGTTGCGCCCCTGCTTGGCCGAGCCGCCGGCCGAGTCGCCCTCGACGAGGTAGAGCTCGCAGAGCTGCGGGTCGGAGAGCGAGCAGTCGGCGAGCTTGCCGGGGAGGTTGCCGACGTCGAGCGCGTTCTTCTTGCGCGTCAGGTCGCGCGCCTTGCGCGCCGCCTCGCGCGCGCGGGCCGCGCTCACCGCCTTCTCGATGATGACGTTCCCGACCTTCGGGTGCTCCTCGAGGAAGGTCGCGAGGTGCTCGGCCACCACCGACCGCACGATCCCCTCGACCGACGGGTTGCCGAGCTTCGTCTTCGTCTGCCCCTCGAACTGCGGCTCGCGCACCTTGACGCTGAGCACGCAGGCCAGCCCCTCGCGCACGTCGTCGCCGGTGAGCTTGATGTCCTTGTCCTTCTTGCTCAGCGCCGACGACTTCTCGATGTAGCGGTTGATGACGCTCGTGAGCGCGCTCCGGAAGCCGCTCAGGTGCGTCCCGCCCTCGTGCGTGTTGATGTTGTTCACGAACGAGAAGACCGAGTCGGCGTAGCTGTCGTTGTACTGCATCGCCAGCTCGATCGCCACCTCGTCGCGCTCGGTCTCGATGTAGATCACGTCGGCGTGGAGCGCCTTCCGCTGCCCGTTGAGGAACTTCACGAACTCGCGCAGCCCCCCCTCGGCGTGGAAGGTCTCCGTCTTCTCCTGCCCCTCGCGCTCGTCGGTGAGCGTGATCGTCACGCCCTTGTTGAGGAAGGCGAGCTCGCGCAGGCGGTTGGCGAGCGTGGCGTAGTCGTACCGCAGCTCGGTGAAGATCTCGTCGTCGGGCTTGAACCAGACCGTCGTGCCGGTCGCCTTCCGCGGGAGGTCGTCGCGCAGGACCTTGAGCTTCGTCGTCGTCCGGCCGCGCGAGAAGTCCATGTAGTGCTCCTTCCCGTCGCGCTTCACCCAGACCTTGAGCGTCGTCGAGAGCGCGTTGACGCAGCTCACGCCGACGCCGTGCAGCCCGCCCGACACCTTGTAGCTGTTCTTGTCGAACTTGCCGCCGGCGTGCAGCACGGTCAGCGCCACCTCGACCGCCGGCATCTTCTGCGTCGGGTGGAGGTCGACCGGGATCCCGCGCCCGTCGTCGGTGACGGTGATGCTGTCGTCGGCGTGGATCGTGACCGAGCACCGGGTCGCGTAGCCGGCGAGCGCCTCGTCGATCGAGTTGTCGACCACCTCGTAGACGAGGTGGTGCAGCCCGCGACTCCCGGTCGAGCCGATGTACATGCCGGGACGCTTGCGGACGGCCTCGAGCCCCTCGAGAACCTGGATCGACTCGCCCGTGTAGGCCGGTGCCTTCGTCTGGCTCATGCAGTGCCCTCGCGTGTGGACGCACGGGACCGATGAAATCCCGAATGCTTTCGCCTCCGTGCGCTCCGGAAAGCTAGTCGGGCCCGCCCGGCGCCGCAACGGCGGGCGCCCGTTCCAACTCGTTCGCCGACAAGAGCTTAGCGGCCGTCCCGGGGGGCGCCGTGGACGAAGCGCACCGCCGACAGCAGCGCGCGACCCGGCACGGCGTTGAGCCGCGCGAGGAGCTCCGGCGCGAGGAGGCTCAACTCCGCCCGCCACGCCCCGGTCGCCGCCCGCACCACGAGCACCCCCTCGGCCGTCACCCAGAGCGCCTCGGTGACGGCGGCGATCTGGGGGCCCACCACCCGGGGCCAGTCGGTCACGGCCTGCGCCTGCGCGACGCGCTCGCCGAGCCCGGAGCTGCGGAGGAGCTCGTCGAGGACGCGGCCAAGGGGCTGCGGCCGGCCGGCGCGGGCGGCGGGAGCGCCGCCGAGCGGGCGCAGGCCGCGGGCGCGCGCCTCGGCGGCGAGGCGCGCGGCGCGCTGCTCGGGGGTCTCGCGGGGCGGGGGGGCGGCGTCGTCGGTCACCGTCGTCCCGTTGCCGCTGGGGCCGCTGAGGCCGCTGAGGCCGCTGGGGACAGTCCCCTCTGTCCCCGGCCGCGGACGGAGGGGACTGTCGCCAAGGCACGCGGGGTCTGGCACCTCTGGCACCGGCCGGTGCCAGAGGTGCCAGCCCCCGCGTGGAAAAGGATGATGAGGCCCCGCGCTCGGAGCCCGTCCCCCGCGCGGTGCCTGGCACCTCCGGCACCGGCCGGTGCCGGAGGTGCCAGTCGCGACTGGCACCGGCCGCGGAACGATGACTCCCACATCAGCATGCCACCGTCTCCAGGATCCCCCCCGCCACCCGCACCGTCGCCAGGTGCCCCAGCGCCGCCGGCACGTCCTCCCCCCGCGGCACCGCCAGCACCACCTGCCCGAGCCCCGCATCCGCCAGCAGCGCCAGGATCCGCGCCGACCGCGTCGCGTCGAGCTCCGCGAACGGATCGTCGAGCAGGAGGAGCGGCGCCACGCCGAGCCCCTCGCGAAGCACCCCCGCCTCGAGCACCCGCAGCGCGAGCGCGGCGCTCCGCTGCTGCCCGGCGCTCCCGTAGCTCCGCAGGTCGCGCCCGTCGAGCAGCAGCTGCAGGTCGTCGCGGTGCGGCCCCGCGTGCGTCGTCCCGCGCCGCGCGTCGCCGACACGCTGCGCGGCGAGCGTCTCGGCGAGGAGCCTCGCCAGCTCGCCCTCGTGGCCCACGCCGCCGCCGAAGCGGCGGAGTGCGAGCCGCACCGGCGCCCGCTCGCCGATCGCCGCGAGCAGCGCCCCGTAGCGCGGCGCCGCCGCCTCGATCCACGCCTGCCGCCGCGCGAGCAGCGTCGCCCCGGCCGTCGCGAGCGTCGGCTCGAACGCGGCCGCCGCCGCGAGCCCGGCGTCGTCGGGGCGCCCCTGCAGCGCGCGCAGCGCCGCATTGCGCTGCGCCAGCGCGTGCCGGTAGCGCTGCAGCGCCTGCAGGTAGCGCCGGTCGACGAGCGCGAGCGCCACGTCGACGTAGCGCCGCCGCTCGGCCGGCGCGCCGCGCACCAGCTGCACGTCGTCGGGGCTGAGGAGGACGCTCGGCACCGCCCCCATCGCGTCCGAGAGCCGCGTCGCCTCGACGCCGTCGAGCGTCACCTTCTTGCGCTGCGTCGCCGCCTCGTAGCCGACGCCGACGCGCAGCGTCCCGCGCGGTGCGGCGACGACGTCGGCCTGCACGTGGAAGGCCGGCGCGCCGAAGCGCACCAGCTCGCGATCGCGCGCGGCGCGCGCGCTGCGGAAGACGTTGAGGTAGTGGAGCGCCTCGAGGACGTTCGTCTTCCCCTGGCCGTTGTCGCCGACGAGCGCGAGCCCCGCCGGCGGGAGCGCGAGCGTCGCCGCCTCGTAGTTGCGCCAGTCGCGCAGCGCGAGGCGCGCGACGTGCATGGTCGGCGTCAGCGCCCGCCGAAGGCCGGCGCGCGCTTGGCGAGGAAGGCCTGCATCCCCTCCTGCACGTCGGCCGTCGACGCGAGCGCGCCGAACTGCGCCGCCTCGTAGGCGAGGGCGTCGGGGAGCGGCATCTCCATCCCGCGCACCACCGCGTCGATGCACGCCGCCACCGCGAGCGGCCCGTTGGCGAGCAGCTGCTGCACGAAGGCCCGCGCCGCCGGCACCACATCGGCCGCCGGCACGACCTTGTTCGCGAGGCCGATGCGGTAGGCCTCGGCCGCGTCGATCATCTCGGCCGACATGAGGAGCTGCAGCGCGCGCCCGGTCCCCACGAGCCGCGGGAGCCGCTGCGTCCCGCCGTAGCCCGGGAGGATGCCGAGCTTCACCTCGGGCTGCCCGAACTTCGCCGTGTCGGCGGCGATGCGGACGTGGCAGGCCATCGCGAGCTCGCAGCCGCCGCCGAGCGCGAAGCCGTTGACCGCGGCGACCGTGGGCTTGGGGCTCCGCTCGAACCTGTCGAACGTCGACTGCCCGCGCCGCGCCCGCGCGATCGCCTCCATCGGCGTCTGCGTCGCCAACTCGCCGATGTCGGCCCCCGCCACGAAGGCGCGCCCGGCGCCGGTGAGGATCACCGCCGCCACGGCGGGATCGGCGACCGCCGCGTCGATCGCCCGGCCGAGCTCCGCGATCGTCGCGTCGTTGAGCGCGTTGAGCTTGTCCGGGCGGTTGACGGTGATCGTCGCGATCCGGTCGGCGACGTCGTAGGTCAGGAACTCGTAGGCCATGGCGGCGGTCGGGGCGGTGCGTCGGGGGCGGGTCCGGTCGGGCCGGGGCGGCGCAATCTAGCGGCGGCACGCGGCGCGGTCCCGCGGGCGCGGTCGCCACCGGGCTATCTTGGCGGCCATGGAGACGACCGCGACGAGGCGCGCGCCGGCGCCCCCGGTGCCGGTGGTGGACGTGACGCCCGCGGGCGACGCGGTGCGGATCCTCGACCAGACGCGGCTCCCCGCGGCCGAGACGTACGTGACGCTCGCGACGCGCGACGCGCTCGTCGAGGCGATCCGGGCGCTGCGCGTGCGCGGCGCCCCCGCGATCGGCGTCGCCGGGGCGCTCGGCCTCGCGGTGCTCGCGCGGCGCGCGGCGGCGGGCGACGCGGCGCACTTCGACGCGACGCTCGACGCCGACGCGCGGGCGCTGCG
>ERZ1066121.1881-NODE-1881-length-14136-cov-6.710532_pt1 | contig 14136 bp, 10 predicted proteins | sample MGYA00382768_ERZ1066121 | MGnify/ENA primary metagenome ERZ1066121 (study PRJEB33369, sample SAMEA5778351) | biofilm metagenome | biome: Industrial cooling water; feature: Water cooling tower basin; material: Biofilm | place: United Arab Emirates | collected... | reverse complement strand
CCAGCAGACCGCCCAGCTGTTCCGCGCAAGTGGCGGCTGCGATGCTGACCTCGCCATCTGCATCGACGAGCGGCTGCGCGAGAAGGAGTTCGGCATCCTCGACGGGCTGACGACCAGCGGCGTTGCTTCGGTCTATCCGGAGCAAGCCGAGTTCCGACGCATCCTTGGCAAGTTCTACCACAGGCCGCCGGGCGGGGAGAGCTGGGCCGACGTGATCCTCCGGCTGCGCTCGGTCCTCGACACCGTCTCTCTCCACCATGCGGGCGAGCATGTCGTGATCGTCGCGCACCAGGTGGTGGTGCTGTGCCTGCGCTACATTCTCGAGCAAATGGACGAGGCGGGCGTGCTTGCCGTCGACAGGCAGGGCGACGTCGCCAACTGCTCGGTCACCGAATACCGGCTGGACGCGTCGCATGGCGCGTCCGGCAAGCTCATGCTCACCCGCTACAACGAGGTCGCGCCCATGGACGATGCCCACACGCCGGTCACGTCGGCTCCGGAACCAATCGCGGCGGTGCGCGGATGATCCGGATTGACCGCGACTGGCTCCGCGCGCACCCGCTACCGCCCGTCGAGGCCGACACCGACAAGAATGCGCGTGGCCGGGTGCTCGCAGTGGGTGGCGGGCTGAAGTGCCCGGGCGCATTGCTGTTGACCGGGGAAGCGGTGCTCCGCTCCGGCGCGGGCAAGCTTCAGATGGCGACGGTGCGCGAGGCGGCCCTGGCGCTCGGCGTCGCGATGCCCGAAGCCGGGGTGATCGCGCTCGACACCGACGAGGAGGGCGAGATCGACGGACCGGCGGCGGTGCGGGCGCTTGGCAAGGCCGCCGGCTATTCCGACGCGGTGGTGGTCGGGCCGGGCATGAGCGACTCCGATCCGGCGCTCGTGACCGGCTTGGCGGAGGCGCTGGACGGCGACGGCGCAATGCTGATCGACGCAGCTGCGATCGGCGCGTGCAAGGACTGCGTGTCGGTGGTGAAGGCTTTGAACGGGCGTGCGGTGCTGACGCCGCATCCGGGCGAGATGGCGCAGCTGACCGGAGAGGATGCGGAGGCCATCGCCGAGGACATGGAGGAGAGCGCGCGCGCGGCGGCCGAGCGGTTCGGGGCGGTCATTGTGCTCAAGGGCCCCCGCACGGTGATCGCCGCGCCCGGCGCCGAGCCGCTCGATTATGGCGGCGGCGGGCCCGGCCTCGCGACCGGCGGATCGGGCGACGTGCTCGCGGGCATCATCGCGGGCCTGCTCGCCCAGGGTGCCGAGCCCGCGCTCGCGGCGGCCTGGGGCGTCTGGGTGCACGGCGAGGCGGGAAGCCTGGTCACCACCCGGCTCGGCGGCCCGGGCCTGCTCGCACGCGAGTTGCTGACGGTAGTCCCCGAACTGCTGCACTCGTCGGCGACGAAAGGCTAAATGGAGAGAGCCGTTCGGGTTGTTCGGATCATCGTCGTTTCCGGCTACTCCGCCAGCCGCTCCGCCACCATCGGCGCAACCCGCCCGACCACCCGCGCGATGCCCTTCGGATTGGGGTGAATGCGGTCGCCGAGCATCAGCGTGCGGTCGGTCACCACCTGGTCGAGAAAGAAGGGGTACAGGTCCGCATCATATTGCGTCGCCAGCGCCGGATAGATGGCGTCGAACCGCCGGCCATAGTCGCGGCCGAGATTGGGTGCGGCGATCATGCCGGTCATCAGCACCGGCAGGTCGCGCCGCTTGAGCTCGTCGAGCATGGCGCGAAGGTTGGCTTCGGTCTGCTCGGGCGGCAGGCCGCGCAGCATGTCGTTGCCGCCCAGGCCCAGCAGCACGAGGTCGGGCCTGCGCGGCAGGCCGTCGAGCGTGAAGGCGAGGCGCTCGCGCCCACCTGCCGTCGTTTCGCCCGATACGCCCGCATTGCGCACGGTCGCCGCCACCCCCTGCCGCCGCAGCGCCGCCTCGAGCTGCGCGGGGAAGGACTCGTTCTGCCGCACGCCGTAGCCGGCATAAAGGCTGTCGCCGAATGCCAGCACGAGCTTCCCGTCCACCTGGGGCGCGACCGCAGGAGGCGTGGCAGTCGCCTTCACTTCGGGCGCGGCCACTCGCTCCTCGCCCGAACAGGCGGCAAGCTGGACGCTGAGCGTCAGGGCTGCGATGGACGGGGAAACACGCAAAGGACCGATCTCCGCAAATGGCGAGCCGCCCCGATATCGTGATCGCCGCCCGCAATGTCACGCTCACCCTCGGAACAGCGGCCGCGCCGGTCGCGATCCTGCACGGCATCGACCTGGAGGTCGAAGCGGGCGAGAGCGTCGCGCTGCTGGGCCCGTCCGGCTCGGGCAAGTCGTCGCTGATGGCGATCCTTTCGGGGCTGGAGCGTGCGACGGGCGGCTCGGTGGAGGTGGCGGGCGTGCCCTTTCACGCGCTCGACGAGGACGCGCTGGCGCGGGCGCGGCGGGGCCGGATCGGCGTCGTACTGCAGAGCTTCCACCTGCTGCCGACCATGACCGCGCTCGAGAATGTCGCGGTGCCGCTCGAGCTGGCGGGCGCGAGGGACGCGTTCGAGCGCGCGCGCGCCGAACTGGACGCGGTGGGGCTCGGCCACCGCCTCGACCACTATCCCGCCCAGCTTTCGGGGGGCGAGCAGCAACGCGTCGCCATCGCGCGCGCGGTCGCGCCCGGCCCCGACCTCCTCTTCGCCGACGAGCCGACGGGCAATCTCGACACGGGCACGGGCGCGGCGATCATGGACCTGCTGTTCGCACGGCACGGGGCGAGCGGGGCGACCCTGCTCGTGATTACCCATGATCCCGTGCTCGCCGAGCGCTGCGGACGCGTGCTGCGCATGGCGGACGGACGCATCGTGTCGGACGAGCGACAGTGACCGCGCTGCCCTGGGCGGCGGCCTGGACCCTCGCCCACCGCGACCTTGCCGCCTCCTTCCGCGGCCTGCGCCTGCTGTTCCTATGCCTGTTGCTCGGCGTGGCGACGCTCGGCACCATCGGCGGACTGACCGCATCGATCACCGGCGAGCTGTCGGCGCGCGGCCGCGTGCTGCTGGGCGGCGACCTGGAAGCCGCGATGTCGCAGCGCGAGGCGGAGCCGGCGGAGCTGCGCGCGCTGGGGAGCCTTGGCCGGGTCAGCACGACCGTCCGCACCCGCGCAATGGCGCGCGCCGGCGAACAGGTGATCCTGACCGAACTGAAGGGCGTCGACGCTGCTTACCCGCTCTACGGAGCCCTGCGCGTGCGCGGGATGCCGAGCCGCGCGCTCGGGCCCGACGAGGTGCTGATCGACAGCGCGCTCGCCGACCGGCTCGGCGTCCGCCCGGGCCAGGCGGTCGGTTATGGCGAGGCGCGCTACCGCATCGCGGGACTGATCGCGGAGGAGCCCGACCGGGTGGGCGAGGGCTTCACTCTGGGTCCGGTGGCGATCGTCTCGCTTGAGGGGCTGCGCCGCGCCCAGCTGCTGCTGCCGGGCGCGCTTTACGAGAGCAAATACCGCGTCGCGCTCCGGTCCGGCGTGACACCCGACGCCGCCGTCGCGCGGCTCAAGCGCGGCTTTCCGTCGTCGAGCTGGGAGCTGCGCACTCGCGACCGCGCCGCGCCCGGCGCGAGCCGCTTCTTCGAGCGCATGGGACAGTTCCTGTCGCTGATCGGCCTCGCGGCACTGGTGATCGCCGGCATCGGGGTGGGCAACGGCGTTGCCTCCTATCTCGCGACGAAGCGCAACGGGATCGCGACGCTCAAGGTGCTGGGGGCCGCCTCGGGCGACGTTGCGCGCACCTATCTGCTCCAGATCGGCGCAGTGGCGGCGGCGGGCGTGGCCGCGGGGCTGGTGCTCGGGGCGCTGCTCCCCGCCGTCATCGTCGGCGCGCTCGGGTCCCTGCTGCCGGTTGCACCTCAAGCGGGCCTCCACCCCGGCCCGCTCGCGCTTGCCGCCGCCTATGGCCTGCTGATCGCCGCCGCGTTCGCGCTGCCGCCGCTCGCCCGCGCGCGGACCCTGCCGGCCGCTGCGCAGTTCCGGACGGTCGTGGACCGCAGGCATGGGCTCGACCGCCGCACCGTCGCCGCGGTGGCGATCGCGGCCGCGCTCATCGTCGCGCTTGCGCTATTGACCGCGCGCGAGCCGATCTTCGCCGCCTCGGTGCTCGGCGCAGTCGCGGCGGTGCTGCTTCTGCTGCTGGGGCTCGGCACGGGCATTCGCCGTCTCGCGCTGCGCATGCCACGGCCCCGGACGCCCCTGCTGCGGCTCGCGGTCGGCAACCTGCACCGGCCCGGCGCGCAGACGGTGGCGCTCGTCATCGCGCTCGGTCTGGCGCTCACCCTGTTCGTCACCATCGCTGCCATCCAGACGAGCCTCGCGAGCGAGATCACCCGCACCGTTCCCGCCCGCGCACCCAATCATTTCGTGCTCGACATCCCCTCGGACGAGCGCGCCCGCTTCGTCGGCACGGTCGCGCAGACGGCACCGGGTGCGCGCCTCAACATCGTGCCCGCACTGCGCGGCACCATCGTTGCTTATGGCAATACCCGCGTCGCCGACCTGGCCGAGCTGCCCGACGGTGCCTGGTTCCTGCGCGGCGAGCGCGGCGTGACGTATAGCGAGGTGCCGCCGGAGGGGAGCACGGTCACCGCCGGCCGCTGGTGGCCGCGCGGCTATCGCGGCCCGCCGCTCGTCTCGCTCGACCGCGAGGCGGCCGAGGTGATGAAGGTCGGCGTCGGCGACACGCTCACCGTGTCGGTGCTCGGCCGCGAGATCGAGGCGCGCATCGCCTCGCTGCGCGAGATCCACTGGGAAACGATGGGCTTCAACTACATCATGGTGTTCTCGCCAAGCGCGCTCGCCGGTGCGCCGCACACGCTGACCGCGACGATCACCGCGGACCCGGCGCGCGACGGGCCGGTCGCCCGCGCGGTCGTGCGCGCCTTTCCGTCCGCGTCGGTGATCCCGGTGCGCGAGGTGCTGGGCCAGGTCCGCACCGTGCTCGACCAGATGGCGACCGCGATCGTGCTCGCGGCCTCCGTCGCGATCCTGGCGGGCCTCGCCGTGCTGATCGGCGCGATCGCCGCCTCGCGCCAGTCGCGGGCCTATGACAGCGTGATCCTGCGCACGCTGGGAGCGACTCGCGGCCAGATCCTCGGCGCGCAGGCAATCGAATACGGCCTGCTCGCGGCGCTGCTCGCCGGCCTCGCGCTGGCGCTCGGGCTGCTCGCCGCCTGGATCGTGATCGTCCAGCTGTTCGAGTTTCGATGGGCACCCGACTGGGCCCTCGTGCTCGGAACGCTCGGCGCAGGCGCACTGCTGACGCTCGGCATTGGGCTGCTCGGCTCGCTGCCACTGCTCCGCATCCGGCCCGCGGCAGCGCTCAGGATGATGTGAGATGGCCGGGCACCGATTGTGTGTGACGATGACGTCGACGGCCAGCCAGATGCCGCATGGGCCAAGTTGGCCATAAAGTCCGGAGTCAAGTCCGGACCTGGCCAGAAGATAGATACCGGAAGGGGACATCCTACGCTGTCGATGAAGCTGAACGCAGGCTCTCTCAATGCCCGGAACCCGCACGCTCGGTCCCCCGCACCGCAAGCAGGTACATGACGGGCGTGACGATGCGGCTGAGCAGGGTCGAGCTGACCAGGCCGCCGATGATGACCCAGGCCAGCGGCGAGTAGAGCGACGATCCGCCGAGCGCCAGCGGCAGCAGTCCGCCGATCGCGGTCACGCTCGTCAGCAGCACGGGGAGGAAGCGGACCTCACCGGCCTGCTCGATCGCATCGCGCAGGCCGAGACCCCGCGCACGCAGCTGGGTCGTGAAATCGACCAGCAGGATCGAGTTCTTGATCTCGATCCCGATCAGCGCGACGAAGCCGATGATCGCGAGAAACGAGAGCGAGTTGCCGGTGAGCAGGAGCGCGACCAGGCCGCCGAGCATACCAAGCGGCACCACGCCCGCCACCACCATCGTCTCGCGGAAGCGCCCGAACTCCGCCACCAGCACGCCCAGGATGCCGAAGGTCGCGAGCAGGATGATGGAGCCCAGCCCGGAGAAGTTGCGCGCCGCCGCCTCGGCCTCGCCGCCGATCCCGAAGCGGTAGCCGGGCGGGAGCGGGATGGCGGCAAGCTTGTCCTGCAAGGCCGATGTCAGCTCGGACGTGAGCGTGCCCGGCTCGTTATAGGCCGTGACGGTGACGGTGCGCTCGAGCTTGTAGCGGGTGATCTGCGGGGGCACGCTGACCAGCCGCGGCGCGGCCACCGCCAGGAGCGGGACGCTGCCGCCCGCCTGGGTCGGCACGTAAACCTGCTGGAGCGCTTCGACCGGCTGCGCGTCGGCGATCGGCAGGCGGATGGTGACGGGCCAGGTATCGCCTTCATTGTCGCGCAGGCGGCTGGCCGCTTCGCCGCTGATCGCGAGACGCAGCGCACGGCGCGCCTCGCCCGGCGCGACGCCCAGCAGCGCCGCCTTGTTCTCGTCCAGGCCGAGATCGAGGTCGACCCGGTCGAAGGCGAGCGACGAGTCGATGTCGCGCAGCCCGGGCACCTGGAGCATGGCCTCGACGACCCGGTCGGACAGCCGCTTGAGCACCGCCAGGTCCGGCCCCGCGACACGGATGGCAATGGGGGCCTCGAGCGGCGGACCGTTCTCGAAGTTGACCAGGGTCACGCGCGCGTCGGGATAGGCGGCAAGCGTCGCGCGCAGGCGGGCGAGCAGCTTCGGGCTCTCGCGCACGTTCCAGTCGCGCATGGTGACGAAGATGTCGCCGTAGCGGCTGCGCTCCTCGCGCGGCGGGATATTGTAGAAGATCTGCGGATTGCCTCGTCCGATATTCTCCATCCGGTTCACGATCGTCCCCTCGCGCGACAGGATCGCGGACACGTCGCTGACCGCCCGGTTGGTGGCGGCCAAGCTCGACCCTTCGGGTGCCTCCACGCGGACGAGGAAATAGGGCGTCTCGGCCGAGGGAAAGAGGCTGAAGCCCAGCACCGGGACCAGCGCGAGTGCGCCGACGCAAAGCGCCATCGCGCTCCAGAACCAGCGCCGGGGGCGGTTCAGGGCATGGTGGAGGAGCGGCGCGTAGATGCGGTGGATGCCGCCCATGACCGCGCGCAGCACGCGGTTGCCCTCGGCTCCGTGCGGCTTGAGGAAGCGACTGGCGACGAACGGGATGATGGTAAGCGAGACGAACAGCGAGCTTGCGACCGTGGCCAGCACCGCCATCGGCAGGCCACGCACGAAGTCGCCCGAGCCTTCGGGCAGGAAGGCGAGCGGAAGGAAGGCGAACAGCAGCACGCCTGTCGCGCCCGTCACCGCCGCGCCGATCTCCCGCGTGCCTGCGATCGCGGCGTCGACCGGAGGCTCGCCGTCGCGAATGTGGCGCTCGATGTTCTCGGTGACCACGATCGAGTCGTCGACCAGCAGTCCGAGCGAAATGATGAAGCCCGAAATGCTGATCTGGTTCAGCGAATAGCCGAGCAGCGACAGGATCAGCACACCCATCGCGAGGCTGAGCGGGATCGAAACCATCACGATCAGCGACGGTCGCAGCCCCAGCGGAAACAGCGTGATGAGCACGAGCGCCAGCGCGATCACGAAGTCGCGCGCCAGCTGCGCCAGCTTCTGCTCGATGTCGCGGCTCTGGTCGAACCCGACCTCGAGCCGCATGTCGGGCGGCAGCTCGGCGCGGAAGCCGTTCACCGCGCCGACCAGCGCGTCGCGCAGCGCCCCCGCATCCACCTCGTCCTTCTGCCGGACGGTGATCCACAGCGCCCGGTGCCCGTTGAAGCGGGCGCGGTGCAGCTGCTCCGCCTCCGCCCAGCCGACGGTCGCGACGTCGCGTACGCGCAACAGCCGCCCGTCGCCCGCACGCAGCGAGACGTCGGCCACCTCGTCCACCCCGCGATATGCGCCGCCCGCGTCCAGGTTGAAGCGCCGTGCGCCCGCGCTCACAGCTCCGGCGGGCAGATCGGCACCGCCCTGCGCCACCGCCTGCGCCACCGCACTGGCCGGCAGGCGCGCTTCCGCCAGCCGCCCCGCGTCGATCGCGACCCGCACCTCCGGCTGCGCGGCGGCATCGATCGTGGCGCTGCGCACGCCGGGCACGACGTTCAGCCGGTCGCGCAGATCCTGCGCATATTTGACCATGCGCCGCCAGCTCGCGCCGTTGCTGACGAGCGCCAGCTGGAGCACCCCGGCCTCCGTGGTGCGCGGACGGCGGAAGGCAATCCGCTGAATGCCCTGGGGCAGGCGGTCGCGCACCGTGCCGACCTCGCGGACGACGCGGTCGAGCGACTGCTCGGCATCGGTGCCGTGCTCGAAGTCGACGGAGATGACCGCGGCGCCGTCGGTGGAGGTCGAGCGGATCTCGCGGACATGGTCGAGCCCTTGCAGCACCTCCTCGAGCGGCTTGGCGACCGTCTCCTCCACGTCCGCGGCGTCGGCCCCGGGCAGCACCACCGTCACGATGGCGGCGCTGATCGGGAAGTGCGGGTCGACTGACCGCGGGATCGAACGAAAGGCCGAGAAGCCGAGCAGGGCGAGCAGCAGGAAAGCGACCAGCGTCAGCTGCCAGCGCCGGACCGCGAAAGAGGTGAGACCCACCTAGCGCAGGCCCGCAGGCGTGACGCGCATGCCGTCCTTCAGCCGGTCGACCCGGGAGGTGGCGACCCAATCTCCGGGCCTCAGCCCCGCGGTCACACGCACCGACTCGCCCACTTCGGCGAGCGTGACCCGCCGCAGCCGCGCACGGCGCGATGCCGGGTCGATCACGAACACGAAGGCTTCGCCCGCGCGTGCCGCGAACAGCGCGGCCGTGGGCACGTTGAGCGAGGAGACGCCGCCCCGCGCCGTGATCGTCGTATCGCCGATCTGGCCCGACCGCAGCCGGGGATCGGGCGGCAGTGCGATCTCGACCGCAAAGGTGCCCGTGGCGCGATCGGCGCGGCCCGCAATCTCCACCACGCTCCCGATCAGAGTTTCATCGCCAAGCGCAGCGAGCGTCACCTGCGCGGGCGCGCCGCGGGCCAGCCGCGCCGCGTCGCGGTCCGAAAGCGGCACGCGCAGGATGAAGCCGCTCGTCGCTTCACCCAGCATCACGACCGGCGTGCCTGCCGCCACCACCTGTCCCGGCTCGGCGAGGCGGGCGAGAACCACGCCCGGGCCGGGTGCCGCGATGACCGCCGCCCCGCGCTGAAACCCTGCCGCGCTCACGCGTGCGTCGGCAACGAGCAACGCGGCACGCGCGCTTTCCAGCCGCGGGCGCGTGATCCAGCCCTGCGCCATCAGCGTCTCGCTCCGGCGGAGCTCGGCGGCGGCGCGGGCGCGCTCGGCATGGGCGCTGGCAAGATCGGCGGCGACGGTCGTCGTGTCCAGCGCGGCGAGCTGCTGCCCGGTTCGCACCGTGTCGCCTTCGTCCACGTCCATCCGGGCGATGCGCCCGGCGCTGGTGAAGGCAAGGCTGCTCTCCCGCCGCAGTGCGACGGTGCCGACGCCGGACACGCTCGCGGCACCGGTCACGCTGCCGACCCTGGCGATCCTGACGATGGGCGGCGGTTCGGCGCGCGGCTTGTCGGGCGTCGCCGGGCTGCACGCCGCGGCAAGGGTGGACCCGACGATCAGCAGAAACCGGCCGCGCACCGCTCAACTCCCCCTTGCAGCTCTACCTATCAGTGATAGGATCAACGGCGATGTCAAGCGGCACGCGCCCCGCCCGCAGCAGAAACAGGCGCGAGCACATTTTGGCGGCCTCGCTCGAGCTGTTCGCCGCGCACGGTGTCCAGCACGTGTCCACGCGCCAGATCGCCCGCGCGGTCGGCATCAGCCAGCCATCGCTCTATGCCCACTTCGCGAGTCGCGAGGACATTGCGGTGGAGCTTTGCCGCCGTGCATTTGCGCGTCTGGGCGAGCGCATGGCCGCGGCATTAGCGGAGCCCGGAACGCCCGCGGACCGGCTGCGGGGGGCGGGCCTCGAATACATCCGTTTCGGATTGGAGGAGCCGGCCGCTTACCGGGTGGCCTTCATGCTCGAAAGTTCCGTCGACGATGCGCAGGGCCCGGCCAAGCTCGAGGCCGGTCTTGCGGCTTTCGGGACGATGTCAGGTTTCTTGCGCGAGGTGCGGGGGACGAGCGAGGCGACCGAGATCGCGGCCCAATCCTGCTGGGCAACGATGCATGGTCTGGTCTCCCTGCTCCTCACTCGCCCGCATTTCCCGTGGGCGAACCGCGAAGAGCTGGTGCGGCATCACCTTTCGGTCGCATGCGCCGCAGCTCTGTCGCTCGAGCTTAAAGAGCCCGACTTGTCCAGCAAGCAATGTAGCTTTTCGGCAACAGCATGAATCTTTCTGTCAGAACGTCGGTACCCGGAAGCAGCGTGATGAAATCGCGTCGGCTGACAAGATTGATGCTGTCCGCCGTGACCCGCGCATCGGCGTGGCTGCAGCGAAAACGAGCTTTCAAGAGCGCGCTTTGAATAGGACGGCCGAACCAATGGGCGAACGGCATACGCCAGTGTGGCTCGATCGGGAACTCAAAAGCCGGCGTTTGAACCCAGCCTGCGCATCCGACGCGTCGCAACTCCTTTGTCATGCTCTGCATCCGTGACCAGTCGCCGACATGCTCGACCACGCTGTTCGAGTGCACGAGATCAATCGACTGATCACCGAAATCGGCAAGGTCGCAGGCATCGCCGACCAGGTTCTCAAAGTTAAGCCCCGCGACGGTCTCGCGCTCGAGTTCGGCCGCGTGCAGGTTCAAGACCTTGATGATCGCAACCCGATCGGGCTTAACGTTAAGCCAGTAATCTGGCCGCCCGCCGACGTCGAGGATCACGATTGGTCGGGCCAACCGCTCCGCTTCCGCTTGAATCATCGCGCGAAGCCGCGCACCCCGTTTCTGCCTGAAGCGATTAACGGTAAGGTCATACATGTGCCGCCCCCCGGGTAAGCCGTATGAGCCTAGCAGAGCGTGTGCGGAGGAGAAAAGAATGAGTTTCGTCGTTCTTACGGCCTTAACTCTGGTGAGCGTTACCCCCTCGACGCTCGCGTCTGCACTCGTCGCCGCCAAGCAGGGCGACACGCTTAAGCTTCATGGCGCATTCGACCGGCTCGTCGTGCGCGGGAAGCAGGGTCTGCGGATCGATGCACGCGGTGCCACCCTGACCGGGGTCGAAGTCCTGTCGAGCGCCGACATCATCGTGCGCGGCGGAGTTGCCGATGCAGGCTCGCTCCAGGCCTGGCGCTCTGTCTTCGTGCGCGACTCGTCGGGCATACGGATTGAGGGCATGACGATCACCAACGCTATGACAGGCGTCGCCGTGTTGAACAGCCGGGGCACGCATCTGATCGGCAACGTCATTCACCGCGTCCGCTCCGACTGTATGCAACTTGCTGGCGCGCCGGGCAGCGTGGTGGACGGCAATGTCTGTCGGGACACTGTGCCCAACATGGCGGTCTATGACGCCGCGGGCAAGCTGGTGCAGGACGGCGATCATCCGGATTGCGTCCAGATCTGGCCGCTTCCGGGCTTTCCAAGCCAGGACATTCGGATCACGCGCAATTTTTGCGTGGGGATGATGCAAGGCATTTTCGGCTCAAGTCGCGACGGCGATCGGAGCGGGGCGAATAGAATGATCATCACGGACAATCAGATGCGGATCGGTTTCTGGCACGGGATCACGGTCAGCGGCATGCGCAACTCGGTCGTGACCGGTAATCGTGTCGAGGGTGACGGTACGGTCCATCTCAAGGGTGGCAGGGTGCGCCCGTGGGTGCGGATCGAGGGCGAGGGGAACCGGGTCTGCGGCAACTCGACGTCTGACTGGCCACCCGGCCCGGCTTGCTGAGCGCCGTACCAACTCATTGTTGCGCGACGCGACCTAAAGACGTTCGGCCCGGAGAACGGCAGACCAGGCGGAACTGCTCGACCGCTCAGTTGAGGCGCAATGGAACGCGTTCACGCTCTACAAGATTTCTGACGCCCTAAGGCGAGCCCGTGCTTCGATGGTGACCCCTACGGGAATCGAACCCGTGTTTCAGCCGTGAAAGGGCCGCGTCCTAACCGCTAGACGAAGGGGCCGCGAGGCGAGGGGGCGGTTATTCGGTCGGGCGCGCGCGGTCAAGGCTCGTCACGCCCAGGCCGCGTCGTCGAGATGCAGCTCGGCGCGCGGCGTGCTGCCCCAGTCGTCGAGCTTGGGGCGGCCCGCCACCCACAGGCGGCGGTCGGCGGTCGCGCCGAGCAGCGCCTGGCCGAGCGCCGAGTCGGCCGCGCGAAACGCGACGGTCTTCAGGCTCGCGCCATCGTCCCCGGCCAGGACAGCGCGGACATGTCCGCTGCCCACGATGTCGGCCTTGACGATCCGGGCCGGCCCGGCGGCGACGCGCGGCGCGGCCCAGCCCATGCCGTACGGACCCGCCGCCTCCATCGCCTGAATGAGCGAGGGGGCGACGCCGCGCGGGGTCAGCGCCGCGTCGAGAAGCAGCGCGCGGCGGCTCGTCGCCTCCGCGACTGCGCCCGCCAGCCGCTCGTTCAGGAATGCCGCAAGCGCGTCGATCCGGTCTTCGGTCACCGTCAGGCCCGCCGCCATCGCGTGACCGCCGCCCGCCAAGAGCAGCCCGGCTTGCTTGGCGGCGAGCACCGCCGCACCCAGATCCACGCCGGGGATCGACCGTCCCGATCCCTTGCCCATGCCCTGCTCGTCGACGCCGATCACGATGACCGGCCGGCCGAGCGTCTCCTTGAGCCGGCCCGCGACGATGCCGATCACTCCCGGGTGCCAGCCGCGGCCCGCGGCTACGCACAAGGCGAGGTTGCCCTGCGCGCCCGCCGTCAGGGCGGCCGCGTCCTGAACCTCCGCCTCGATGAAGCGCCGCTCCTCGTTCAGCCGGTCGAGCTCTTCGGCCAGCGCGCGCGCCTCGTCCGGGCAGTCGGTGGTGAGCAGCCGAACGCCGAGATCCGCGCGTCCCACGCGCCCGCCCGCGTTGATGCGCGGCCCGAGCGCGAAGCCGAGATCGTGGCACAAGGGCGCGCGGGTCAGCCGCGCCGCCGTCGCGAGTGCCGCAAGCCCGATATTCCGGCGCGCCGCCATGACCTTAAGGCCCTGCGCGACAAAGGCCCGGTTAAGCCCGCGCAGCTGCGCCACATCGGCGACCGTTCCCAGCGCGACGAGGTCGAGCAGCTCGATCAGCCGCGGCTCGGGCTGCGCGGCGAAATGCCCGCGCGCGCGCAGCGTCCGAAGCAGCGCCGCGCCGAGCAGGAAGGCCACGCCGACCGCGGCCAGATGGCCGTGCGCCGCACCTTCGGCCTCGTCCAGCCGGTTTGGATTGACCACCGCGAGCGCGGTCGGGAGCTCGGCCGCGCACTGGTGATGATCGACCACGATCACCTCCGCCCCCGCCCGGTGGGCGGCCGCGAGCGCGTCAAAGGCCTGCGCGCCGCAATCCACCGTGACGATCAGGCGCGTGCCGCCGCCCAGGATGCGCAGCAAGGCCTCGCCCGACGGGCCATAGCCCTCCATCAGCCGGTCGGGGATGTAGGCTGCGGGGCTGAGGCCGAGCAGGCGGAGCAGCCGGACGAGCAGCGCCGCGGACGTGGCCCCGTCCACGTCGTAATCGCCGAACACGGTGACCGGCTCGCCCGCCTCGACCGCATCGGCGAGGCGTGCGGCCGCGCGGTCCATGTCGCGGAAGATGGACGGATCGGGCATGAAGCCGCGCAAGGTGGGCGCACGGTGTGCGTCCAGCTGCTCGCGCGGGCAGCCGCGGGTCAGAAGCAACTGCGTCACCAGATCGTCGGGCGCGCCCGCGTCGATCCCCTCGGCAGGCGTACCGCGCCAATGCCAGGGCTGGCCGAGCACCGACCGGCGCACGCCCAGCGCCAGCCTCGGCTCCCCCACATGCATGTTCATCGCGCGCGCATCCCGCCCGCTTCTCTGAATCAGGCGAGTCGGGCGTGCAAGTGCCGCGGCGCTGCATCCACAGCTTTCGGCGGCAACGGAGGCGGTGCCCGTGCGTTCTGACGCGGCAACTCAACCGTAGGGAGTAGCTTTCTGATGATCACCGCGACCGAGAACAGCACCAATCAGGCGAACGGCTTCAAGTCGGCGCTGGGCAACAACCAGTATGTGAAGAAGGGCACCGAGTTCGCCAAGGCGCGGCCCTGGGCGAGTGCCGCGCTTGCGG
>ERZ1066121.1880-NODE-1880-length-14136-cov-7.685037_pt1 | contig 14136 bp, 9 predicted proteins | sample MGYA00382768_ERZ1066121 | MGnify/ENA primary metagenome ERZ1066121 (study PRJEB33369, sample SAMEA5778351) | biofilm metagenome | biome: Industrial cooling water; feature: Water cooling tower basin; material: Biofilm | place: United Arab Emirates | collected... | reverse complement strand
CCGCGGAACTGTGCGGGAAACACCCGATCTTCACGTTCGACGAGCGACCGGATGTAGAGCTTGAACAAGCGCCGGACTACGCGCCGGTGGCCGACCTGCGTGACGGCGAGTGTGTCGGAATCGATCACGAAGCGACGCGTGAGTCCTTGCAGGAAGTCCATGGCGTAGTCGGCTTGCGGATCCGGCGCGACGGTCCAGCCCTCCGGGGCGTTCCAATGCAGACGGTGCCGACCTACCAACGTTGTGATGAGCCGACTCGTCAGCTGCTGCACGTCCGCACGACCGGCCAGCGAGTCCTCGTACCGCTGAAATCCTGCGAACAGCGGCATGATCGCCGTCAAGCCATCGCGCTGGTCTCGCGTGGGCGCCTTCGCGCGTGCGATCTCGTCGCGCTCGCCCGGCGTGAACGTCTGCAGCCGGCCCAAATCGATCAGGCCTGCGCGAAAGAAGTCGAGCAGATCATGCACGCTGTACGTGATCGCGTCTGCCGCGTCCATGATCGCTGCCTCGAGGGAGCGCGGCGCTCGCGTTGAACCAGCGGACCCGCCTACCGCAAACGCGAATGCTCGCCGATCATCGAGGTACGCACCGTACTTGCGATGTGACTCGTATTCCGCCGGCATCGCGCTCGACAGCCATGGATACTTGAGCGTTGCTCGAAGCACGCGGCGCGTCAGGCGCAGGCCGAGTCCCTCCCGTCGATGCGCGGCCAATCGTGTGAGAATGCGAAATGACTGCGCATTACCCTCGAAGCCATCCGGATCGCCGATGACTGGCTGTCGCAGCAGGTGATTCAGTTCCTCTTCCGCCACGTGGCCGAAGGGGGGATGCCCGAGGTCATGGGCGAGCGCGGCTGCGGCGACGACCCAGATTTCGGGTTTCCCGCGTGGCGCATCTAACGGTCGACTGGCCAGGAGCTGCCCGTTCTGCGCCATCCGCATCGCGAGCTGCTCAACGCGCAGCGAGTGCGAGTGACGGTCGTGGCACAAGATCCCTTCGGTCGGACTGACAACCTGCGTCACACCACGCAGCCGCTCGAACTCATCGGTGTAGAGCAGGCGATCGCGGTCGCGCACGAACGCGGTACGTGGATCGTCCTCGGCGCGACCATCATCAACTTCACTGATCCGCGCGGTGCCGTCCGGCGTCGGCCACCAGCGCTGGTCGTCGCTCGCGTCCACAGGCACGGCTGGGATCAGCGATCCGCGGTCGCGCGGGTAGCGGGACGCACAAGCCGGAACGCCGTGTTCCACCGCACGACGCGCTGGTCCATGAGGTCGAGCAGGGCACGCGACAGGTCGATGGGCTTCGCGAACGCACGCTCCTTCGAAACCTCGTCGAAGACCTGCGCCGTGGAAAGCTCGACATCGGTGTCAGCGTCGAAGTGCTTCACCAGTACCCGGCGCATCGCTTCACGAACCGCCTGCGATTCGTCGGCGGCGGTACGTTCCGCTGGTACCGTGGTAACGGTCATGGATCCCTCCTCCAGAGGCGAAACCGGGCGGTGCAACGCGCTCCGCACCGGCGTCTGTGACTCGCGTGGACCTGTGCTTGACGGGTGGCGCACCCGCACGGCAACGATAGGGCGCGACCCAGTCCCGCACCAGTCCATACCCTCCCGGACGCCGACTGTTCGTCACCATCGCGTCATCAGGTGCACGGATTTGACGTCGACCGAGCCACCTGCTCACTTCCTGCCGGCACCCTCAGTTCTGCGCGCTCATTGAGTCGGCTTCCGCCGTAACCGTACGTGCGCCGTGGCCTTCTGCTCATCGTTCCCGCCCGCGTCTCACCATGCGTCTCCGCTCGGCCGCCCTGCTGCACGGATTGCTCCTCCCCACGCTCGCCGTTGCGCAACCGGCGCGTGGGCCCGTGACCGAACGCCTCGCCGATCTGCGGCGCATCCACACGCCCAACGGGGTCGAGCGCCTCGAGGCCGTGTCGATCGGTGGTGTGACGCAGTGGGTGAATGTGCGCGGCAAGGATCGCGCGGCCCCGGTGATCGTGATGCTGCACGGCGGACCGGGCACACCCACCATGCCCACCGCGTGGGCGTATCAGGCGCCGTGGGAAGATTTCTTCACCGTCGTGCACTACGATCAGCGAGGCGTGGGGAAGAATGCGGTGTCGACGAATCGCGACGCACTCGCGGCGTCGCTCACGTTCGATCGCCTGGTGATGGACGCCGAGGAAGTTGTCGCGTGGGTGCGTCGCGAACTCGGTGTCGAGCGCGTGATCGTGATGGGCTATTCGTACGGCACGGCCATCGGCCTCGCGCTCGCGGAGCGCAAGCCGGAGTGGATCAGTGCGTACGTGGGTGTCGGGCAGATGAGTGCGGGCGGTGATGCGTATCTCTATCCGCGTCTGCTCGAGATTGCGCGCGAACGCAACGACACGACCGCGCTGCGCGAACTTGAATCGATCGCACCGTATCCTCGTCCGGGTGCGCCGATGTCGGCGATTCTGCTCACGCGCAAGTACGCGCGGCAGTTCGACGGCGGATGGTACGGCAAGCCGACGTTCGATCTGCTGTTCGCGTTGCCCGAGTGGGCGCCCGAGTACACCGACGCCGATCTCGCGGCGCAGACGGAGGCGACGCAGTTCGCGTCACGCACGCTCACGCGTGGTGGGCGATCGCCGTTGCCCGACGCGGTGGGCGTTCCGGTCGTGATCATTCACGGGAAGCACGATCTGCACACGCCGTACGCACCAGCGCGCGCGTGGTTCGATCGCCTGCAGTCGCCGCACAAGCGGTTCGTGACGCTCGAGTACTCGGCGCACGTGCCGTTTCTCGAGGAGCCGGGGAAGTTCCTGCAGGCGCTGCTGACCGAGGTGCTGCCGCTCACGACGCGGGGGCGGTAGCGCGAACCGCCATGACGCGCGGCGCCGTGCACCACCCGCCTGTGTCGCACTACCGCCGCCGTTCGAACCGCCACCGCCATGTCGCCTCGAGTCCGCCACTGATGCGGGTGTAGCTCCCTTCGAGCAGGTCGGGGTCGGAAGAGCGTTGCTGGTCCGTGCCCAGCTGCGCACCCACCGGCCCCGCCTGGAAGAAGGTTGGTGCCCCGGCGAAGTCGTACTCCTCCGGATTGGGGCGGAACGTCTCGATGCAGAGCTTGTTGGTGAGGCGCGGTGCGCCGAGTGGGGTTGCCTGTCCGAAGTACAGGCGGCCGGTTGCACTGGCGGGCTCGAGTCCCACATCGCTCACGAACAGGAAGCTCGAGAAGATGGCGCTGCTGCTCAGCGCTGTCTCGCGTACGGCGCCCACCCAGTTGGCGCATGGCACCTCGCGCCAGTAGCGCAGCAGACCGCCCGTCACGCGGAATCGTGTGTAGCCTGCGGGCGCCGAGGCGCTGAGGTCCGGTTCCCAGGTCACGTTGGTCGCGGTGAAGTACGTGGTGCCTTCGTTGGCGCGTCCCACGCCGAACCACTCGCCACTCACCGACCCGACCCACTGTCCCGGCGCGTCCATCACTTGCACCGTGTCTACGCCTAGCACGGCAGTGCGCGCGACATCACGCAGCGTGATGATGACACGATAGTGCTTCGCCGTGCTGTATTCGTGCGTTGCCGTCGTTACTCCGAGGTTCTCGCTTGTCGTGCCGTCGCCCCAATCCCAGTGCACGCGAAATCCATCCGCTGGTGGGCGTGGCACATTCGCCTCGAACGTCACGCGCAGATCTCCCGGGCCAACCGTGTCGCGCGCTGGTGTCACCTCGAACGGCGCGGCGATCATGCGCAGCATCACGGCGCCCGCCTGCAACGCGCCGCCGGCACCACCAGTCGCGTGTACCGTCAAGGCGAATGGCGTCGGTGTGACGGTGCTCAGCGCGCTGAACGCGGGAATGTCGCGCAGGGCGTCGGTGCTCGACGTGCCGCTCGCGACCGTGAGCCCCTGCAGATCGTGCAGCGAAAATGACGAGATCGATCCGCCGAAGCCCTGCGCGTCCGGCGTCGCGCGTGGCGCAGGCGCACTCGCGTTGCGCACGAATACACGTGTCGACGGCGTGCGCATGACGACCTCCTCAGGATTCACGCGAAACCGGCCGCCACCCGGCACCGCTTCGAGCTCGACGATGATGTCGGCAAGGCCGGCATCGCGTGCGAGGCGGCGATGCAATCGATCACGCTCGACGCTCCCGAGCTCGAACGCGCCTGTCTCCGCGAGCGATTGAAACAGCGATGGCAGTACGGCGAGATCGACGAGAAACGACGACAGGGGCAGCACTCCTCGCGCTTCGACCGGCGCACGCAACGCGAGTGTGGGCGCGAGAAACGGGAGGAATCCGGGAGCGTTGAACGCCATCTCCACGCTGCTGGCCTGCGCGCTCGGGACGAAGGTGAGACCACCCGCGTTGCCCGCCGTGACGGACGTGAACAGATAGCCACCGGCGCCCCCCACGCCGTGCGCCGCCGGGATCATGTCGCCACTCGTACCGAGAGCGGTCACCGTGAGCTGATGGAGCAGCGAATCTCGGCGCGCGGTGGGGATGCGCGCGGCGAGTGTACTGAAGCCATCGAGCGTGCGGCGCAACGAGGGGCCCAACTGCTGCTCGGCCAACGCCAACGCCGCGACCGGTCCCGCTTCGAGATACCCACCCGGACGATCGATCGCGCGGATGACCGACGTGAGTGCCCTGCTGAAGCGACTGCTCATCCACTCGAAGAGCGGAATGGCGGCGCCGTGTCCCTCGGGATGAAGCGCGCTGCCGTGTTCGCGCACGAACCAGGGCGTGCGTCTCCCGGTGGCTGGCGCGAGTGGTGTGGTGACCAGCAGCGTGAGCAGATGCGCGGGCGACAGACCGACGGTGATGCCCGACGGATTGCCGAGGCCCCAGGCGCGTGGCACGCTGGCGGACGCGAAGGACGACGCGATCGGTGTGGCGCCGAACAAGAGATTGCCACGCAGATGGTGCGTGGCCACACGTGCCGTTGTGGCGGTGCGATCGATGAGTGGCAGCAACTCCATGGCGCCGCTCACCGGATCGCGGAGTGCCACGAGCGCCGCGGTCCCGGTCGGGGCAGGCGGCAGCGGGACATCGAGCGTGAGCAACTCGCTCGCGCGCGATTGATTCGTGCTGATTTCAAGGACGGCACCGACACGTGAGACCCCTGGCGGCAGGGTGAGCGTCGGTGCGTCGGGGAGCTCACGAAACTCGAATCGGGTGCCGTCGCTCAGGGCGCCCGCGGGCACGGTGAGGGCGAGCCCATTGAAGGCGTACTCCGGTTGCGTGATGGTGAACGTGCCACCGGTTGTCCCGATGGTGCTCACGTAGCGCTCGGTGCCGCGCAGGAGCGACGCGGCGAACGTGACGGGCGTGAGGCTGCCGACCTGTGCACGCACGCGTTGCGCGCCGTTGGCGCCGAGTGTCCACGCGCCGACGCGTGCGACGCCCTGCGCGTCGGTGGTGGGGGTGGAATCGGTGAGTCGTCCCCCGCCGTCCACTACGCTGAACGTGACGACGACGCCGGCGAGCGGTTGTCCGCTGGCGTCGCGCACAAGCACGGCTGGCGCCACCGGCACGGCGGCGCCACTGGCCGCCTGCTGGGCGTCACCCGCGCTGGTCGCAAGCGACGCCGGCGTGCGAACGGGCGCGGGTGTCGTCGGGGTTGTGGGCGTGGTTGGTGTGGGGTTCCCTGCATCGCCTCCGCCGGAACAGGCGGCAAGCAGGAGGAGGGAGAGCGCGATCCGTGATCGCGGACGGGCTGAGACGGTGAGCGCAAAACGCATGCGATTCGGATTCCCGGTACGGGGTACACCGAATCACGCGCACAACCTCGACGAATCAGCTCACGCGCTGCCACTCGGCGCTCAGGCGTGCACGCGCCACTCCACGCGTACGGTGTCTGGTGCGACATCGAATACCGAGGCGATGCCCGCCCGATCCAGCTGCACGACGGTTTCCGGCTGCGTGGGTGCGCGCATTTCGAGCTGCTGCCAGCCGGTCGCGTCGGCCTGCGTGATGGCGAGTCGCGCGCCGGGTACGGCGAGGGTGAGCAGGGCTTCGAGTTCCGTCTCCCAGACCTCGCGCTGTTCGGGGTTGAGCGTGAGTGTGCGCGAGGACGGGCTCGCATACGCTCGCTCGGTGGGGTCGAGCGTGAGGCGCCATTGCCCGTGCGTGACGAATCGCTGCGCGCCGGCGTGCACGATCACTTCACCCGGCCAGGTGTGCGTCAGGCGCGTGCGTGCACGTTCGGGCGCTTCGACGGGGTCCTGCTCCTCGTTCGCGCCGAGCTTCGATGGGAGCCGGCGGCCGCGACGTACGCGCGGTGTGTCGAGCGCGTCGGACGGGCGTCCCGACCACAGGCCGAGCAGCGTGAGCAGGAGTGAGGAGAAGAAGCGGGGCATCCACGGAAACTGCGGGACGGCGCACGTCGCACCAACCGCGACGTCGACCCAGCAATTCGTCGACCAGACGTGATGATTTGCAAGGTGCCGTCGTGAGGCGGCCGCGTCGTACTGGAACACGATGTCCGATTATTCCGGTCCTTGACGCTACTCCGGGTATCCCCGTCCCCCTTTCCGGAGTGCGTCATGTCATCCTGGCTGCTGTTCGGTCTCCTGACCGCGTCTGTGGTGGTTCCTGCCTCGCTCGCCGCCCAGGCCGACCGGGCGTCGGGGCGGCTCACCATCGACGGCGATACGGTCGTGCTGCGGCACGTACTCGCGCGTCGCGTCGCGCCGATGTTCGACAAGGACAAGCTCGTCACGCAGGTGCTCATCACTGCGCAGCCGGTGCCGGCCGAGGCGCTCGAGGATGATGCGTGGGCACTGATCGGGGCGGTGCGCGAGAACAAGGTGACCGGGCTGCAACTTGAGTACGAGGACGGCGGACGCAGTGTGACCGCGAAGTTCCTCTCGTCGCGTCTGACGGGCTCGGTGAGCGTGTCCCGCTCGGGTACGTCGGCGGTGCCGACGGAGCTCACGGCGACGCGGGTCGCCGGTACGTTCGAGGCGAAGACCACGAGTCTCGAAGACTACGCGGTCACCGTCTCGGCCACGTGGTCGGCGCGTGTGCAACCGAAGGCGGTGGTGGCCGAGCCCACGGCGGCTGATGCGGCGGCCGCGCTCGAACATCCGGCGGTGAAAGCGTGGCAGGCCATCGCGCGGGCGATTCACGCGGGCGACAAGGCGGCGCTGCTCGCCGTGGCGCCCGCGTCGATCAAGTCGATGGCGTCGCAGCCTGACTTCGACGCAGGCTTCGCGGGCATGAAGGAGATGACGCCGATCGTGTCGCGCTATCTGCGTGTGACGGAACGCAACGGCAAGGCGATCATCGAAGCGGAGGCGCCCGGGCTCATGGACAAGAAGACCAAGCGCGGCACGATCACGATGGTGCGTGATGGTGCGGTGTGGTGGGTGGAGACGATGACGTTCTGAGTCACATGGTGAGCGTGAACATGATGTGCGCCTTCGGAGTGCCGGGGAGCATGAGCCACGGTCCGTCAGCGCGCGGCGTCGTCGTGAGACCGGTCGACTCCTGCGTGGCGCCCGGCATGTACATCACGAACAGGCCCTTCGACCTGGGCGCAGTCTTCTTCACGGGGTCGTAGTCGCCGGCGGGGCCGGTGAGCGAATAGAGCGCACCCGACGTGGGCATCTTGAGCGTGCCCTTGGCGACTTCGGCGAAGCGCACGGTGTCCACCTGCGCGGGCGTCTTCCCTTCGGCGCGCAACGCGCGTCCGCGCGCCATGAAGGGTTCGAGTGATTCGTGGTAGCAGGCGACGTGGAAACGATTCGTCTCGCTCGGATTGTGGGCGAGACAGGTCATGCCGTTGGAGCCGCGCCGCAACATTTCGAGGCGCCCGGCAGTGCGGTAGCCGAGCACGGTGGCCCCGGCGCGCATGGGTTCGGGAAGCGGGAGCGTGGCGGCCGTGAGCTGCTGATCGGCGGGGGGCACGGTCTGCGCGCCGGCGGGTGCAGCGAGCAGGACGAGGGCGCCAAGAGCGAGGCGGGACAGACGCGACATGGAACGGATCCGGTCAGGAAGGGGACGGGCGCAGGGCGACGATGTGCGAAAGCTACAACGCGTGGGTCGGGTTGGGCGAACTGCGGGACGCGAGGACGCGACGGGGCGCGAAAACGCGAGAACAGCAACCGCAACTGAGCAGGGGAAGACGAACCGAAGAAGGGGAAGACAAACCAAAGAAGAGCAACTGCCTCGCAAGCTGACCGGTCGCCGAGTCGCCCGACGCCGGGGTGAGTTGCCCTTCTTCGTTTTTCTTCCGTTCTTCTTCAGTTCGTCTTTCCCTGCCCGGTTGCCGTTGCCGTTCTCGCGTCTTCGCGCCCCGTCGCGTCCTCGCGTCCCGCAGTTCCCCTACGGCACAATGCGCGGCGCACTCCGGTCGCGTGCAATCGCGCCCACACCGAGGTCGAAGAAGCGGCGGTCGAGCGCGGGGATGTCGGTGTTGAGCAACGCATTGGCGCGCCCCTCGAGTTCGACCCACTGCGCGCCGAGCTCCGCGCGTCGATCGCGCGACGGCTGGTTCACGCGTGGCAAATCGCTCTCGGTGGCGTTGAGCAGGAACATCCAGTTGGCGCTGAACTTCTGCGGGAAGTTCTCCACGTCGTCGTAGGCGCGGGAGAGGCGCGAGACCATGTCGGTGTCCCAGGCGTCGAGGCGCGCGAGCAGCGCCTGAGCATCGGTGCGCGCCGCGTCGAAGCGCGGTTCCTTCGGCATGGCGGAGAGCACGCTGCGCAGGCGCGTGCGCACGTCCCACAACCGATTCACTGTCTCGTGCATGGTGCGCAACTGCGCTTCGGCGCCGCTCATGAATGTGTCGTACTCGGCGTACGTTGCGGCGTCGATCGGATGCAGCGGATGCGCGAGCACCTCGGCGTCCACCGATTGTGTGCGTGCGCCGAGTGTGAGCGTGAGGCGGTAGCGGTCGGGTGGCACGCGATGTCCGCGATAGCTCGCTTCGATGTACACGCCGGGCACACCGGGGAGTGTTTCGTGCCGCAAATCCCACACGAAGCGATTGAGGCCGGCAGACGCTGGCAGCGTGACCGGTGCGGGCGGTCCGCCCGCCCAGCCGCGGAACGTCGTGTCGCGGATCGACGTGTACGTACGGATCGCGCGTCCGCTGGCGTCCGTGATGCGCAGCGTGAGCGTGTCGGTCTTTGCGAGCGCGGGCAGTGAATAGTAGAGCACGATGCCGTTGGCCGGATTCACACCACGCGTGGCATTGGCACCGCTGCCGGGGTTGGCACGATCGAACTCGCTGCTGTGATTGACGAGCAACGCCGGCGCGGGCGTGTACGCGTGGAACGCGGGCGTCGCGGCGTCGTACTGTCGCAGCAGCGCGAGATCGTCGAGGATCCAGAACGCGCGACCCGACGTGGCGGCAATGAGTGCGCCGCGATGCACGCGCAGATCGGTGATGGGCGCCGCCGGGAGATTGCGCTGGAACGGCGCCCAGTCGCGTCCACCGTTGAACGACACGAAGAGTCCACGCTCGGTGCCGGCGAAGAGCAGATCACGGCGCACGTCATCCTCGCGCACGACGCGTGTGAACGCGCCGTCGGGGATGCCGCGATCGATCTTCACCCACGTGGCGCCGTAGTCGGTGGTCTTGTACAACGCGGGCGCGTGATCGTTGAACTTGTAGCGTGTGGTCGCGATGTACGCGGTGCCCTTGTCGTGCGGTGACACCTCGATGGCGTTGATGAGCGTTTCGGCGAGTCCTGTTGGGGTGACGTTCTTCCACGTCTTGCCACCGTCGCGTGTGAGCGACACGACGCCATCGTCGCTGCCGGTGTAGATGACCCCCGCTTCGTGCGGTGACTCGATCACGTACGACAGCGTGCCGTAGTTCTCGGCGCCGACGGCTTCGTTGGTGAACGGCACACCAGGGCGTCCTTGCTTGTCCTTCTCGTTGCGCGTGAGATCGGGGGACACGGCGCGCCAGGTGCGCCCCATGTCGCTCGTCTTGAGCAGCACCTGCGCGCCGTGGTAGAACGTGCCCGGTTCCCAGCGGCTCCAGATGATGGGCGCGTTCCAGTTGTAACGATACGGCATGTCCTTCGCATCCATGCCGAGATACTGAATGGGCGACGCCATGACTTCGGTGGATGCATGAATCTCGCTGTCGAGAATTTCGACGGTGCCCTGATAGCTGCCGCCCATGACATAGCGCGGGTTGGCGGGGTCGAACGCGAGGAACGCGCTCTCACCACCCGCCGATGGCGCCCAGCTCGACGCGGTGATGCCGCCGCCGCCGAGCTCGCGGCTCGCGATGGCGACGGAGGTGTTGTCCTGCTGTCCGCCGTAGATGCGGAAGGGAAAGCGGTCGTCGACGGCAATGCGGTAGAACTGCCCCGTGGGCATGACGTCCTGCGAACTCCAGCTCCTGCCACCGTCGAAGGTGATCGACGCGCCGCCGTCGTTCGAGAGGACGAAGTTGTCGGGATCGTGCGGGTTGATCCACAGGTCGTGATGATCGCCGTGCGTACCGTCGACGGTTTCCCAGGTGCGTCCGCCATCGTCGCTGCGCAGCGCGGGTGCACTCAGCACGTAGATGCGCTGCGCGTTCTTCGGGTCGACGAACAGTTCGATGTAGTACCACGCGCGCTGCACGAGACGCGGATCGTTGGTGACCTGCGACCAGCTGCGTCCGGCGTTGGTGGACACGTAGAGTCCACGCGCGTCGCCATCGGATTCACTCTCGATGAGCGCGTACACGCGCTCCGGTTCGGACGGACTGACGGCGATGGCCATCTTGCCCATCTTGTCGGGCAGACCGGTGGTGAGCTTCGTCCACGTCTCGCCCATGTCGGTGGACTTCCACAGGCCGCTGCCGGGGCCACCACTGATCACCTGCCACGGCTTGCGGCCGTGCTCCCACATCGCGGCGTAGAGGATGCGCGGATTGGTGGCGTCCATCGAAAGCTCGGCGGCCCCGGTGCGTTCGTCCACGAAGAGCACCTTGCGCCACGTGGCGCCGCCGTCGGTGGACTTGAATACGCCACGTTCGGCGTTGGGTGCGTAGAGCGCGCCTTGTGCGGCCACGAGCAGCACGTCGGGATTGGTGGGGTGCACGACGATGCGGGCGATGTGGCGCGTGGCCTCGAGGCCGATCTTCGTCCACGTCTTCCCGGCGTCGGTGGAGCGATACATGCCGTCGCCGGAGTGTGTCATCACGCCACGCGGTGCGTGCTCACCGGTACCGACGTACACGACGTTGCGATCGCTCGGGGCGACGGCGATCGCGCCGATGGTGGCGGTGGTGAAGAAACCGTCGGAGATGTTGCGCCACGTGATGCCCATGTTGTCGGTCTTCCACACGCCACCGCCGGTGGTGCCCATGTAGTACGTCTTCGGGTCGCCGATGACGCCGGTGCTCGCGACGGAGCGGCCGCCGCGGAACGGGCCGATGGAGCGCCAGGTGACGGCGGAGAAGACGCTATCCGGGCGAGCGGGCGTGGCGACGGGCGTCTGGCCCGGCAGCGACGTGGTGAGCAGGACGATCAGTGCAAGAGCGCGGCGCATGGGCGAGCGAACGGAGGAGCAGGCGGTGGTGCGAGCGACGAATGCCCAAACATGCGACCGCGCGGCGGGGGCGTCCAATCGTGATTGCGGGACGGCGGGGCGCGGGGCGCGGGGCGCGGGACGTCGAGGGAACTGCGGGACGTTGAGGGAACTGCGGGACGCGAAGCCGCGAGGGGCGCGAAGACGCGAGAACGGCAACGGCAACCGAGCAGGGGAAGACGAACTGAAGAAGAACTGAAGAAAAACGAAGAAGGGCAACTCACCCCGGCGTCGGGCGACTCGGCGAGCGGCCGGCTTGCGAGGCAGTTGCTCTTCTTTGGTTTATCTTCCCCTTCTTCGGTTCGTCTTCCCCCACGCGGTTGCCGTTGCCGTTCTCGCGTCTTCGCGCCCTTTCGCGTCCTCGCGTCCCGCAGTTCCCCCGTCGCTCCGCATGATCCCGGTGGCGAGCACCGAGCGCCGCACCTTCCCGTAGCTGCCGGAGTACGCGACACTTCAGCGGTCCGGCTCGTGCTCCACACTCACTTCAGCCTCCTCGACCGTGCGTCCTGTTGCCGCTTCCGTGATCTGTTTGATGTCCGCCGCCGCCTTGACGGTGAGTTCGTTGTCCGCCCAGTCCGGCGCGTACGTTGCTGCGCCGAGCACGCGCGCCACGGCGGAGGTGTCATTCACGCTCGCCGACACGGCGGCGCAGCGCGCGGCGGGCGCGCCGAAGGTGATGCGCATCGACTACGGCCAGCCGCATCTGCGCGGACGGCGCATCAACACCGAAGGTCTCGTGCCGCTCGGCACCGTGTGGCGTCTCGGCGCAAACGCGGCCACGCTCATGACCACCGAAGTGGATCTCACCATTGGTGACAAGCCGGTGCCGAAGGGGCGCTACGTCGTGATGGCGTTGCCCGAAGCGAGTGGGTGGACGCTGATCCTGCAGGCGGAGACGACGGGCGCGGCGTCCGTCATGGCGGGGGCGTACGACACGTCGAAGGATTTTGCGCGCATCCCGCTCACTGCCACGACGGCCACCGAGTCGCTCGAGAGTCTGCAGATTTCCCTGGTGCCGGCGACCGGCAGCGGCGCGGCGCGCGGCACGTTGCAGATCGGATGGGATCGGGTGCGTCTCAGCGCGCCCTGGGCGACGCGCTAAGTGAGTGTGAGTGCGGCGACGCGGGGAGTGCACCTGCGTCGCCGCTTTGCTTTGTCAGAGTCCAAGGTCGAGCGCAGGGCCCGCGGGAGCGTAGGCCGCTTCGACCGCAATGAGTCGCTGCTTGCGCCACAGGCCGCCGCCGTAGCCGGTGAGTGAACCATCGGCCCCGATCACGCGGTGACACGGAATGACGATCGCGATCTGGTTGGCACCGTTGGCGCGGGCGACGGCGCGCGTCGCCGTGGGGCGCCCGATCGCGCGCGCGATGTCGAGATAGCTGCGCGTCTCACCGGCGGGGATGTCGCGCAGCGCGCGCCAGACGCTGCGCGTGAACGGTGTGCCGGCCATCGCGAACGGTGTCGCGAAGTGCGCGCCGCGACCGGCGAAATACGCGGTGAGTTCGTCGCGCACCTGCGCGATGGCGTCCGTGGTGCCGAGCGCGGGCGCGCCGCCACCGTCCTTGGCGAGCCGTTGCAGTTCGCGCGGAAGCGCCTTGCGGTCGGCGAACTCGAGCAGGTGCAACTGCGTGGCGCTCGCGACGGCGACCATGGGGCCGAGCGGGGTGTCGATCCAGTCGGCGCGCAGCGGGCTGTGCGTGCGCACGAGGTCCTGCGGGGCCACGCCGAGCAGGCGGGCGAAGGCGTCGCGAAAGCCGCTGGCCGATTCGAAGCCGGCGGTGAGCTGAGCGTCGATCACGCGATGGGTGCGAGCGAGGTGCTGGAAGGCGCGGCCCACGCGCGCCTGGCGCGTGTACCGCAGGAAGGTGACGCCGAAGTGTCGGCGGAAGGCGCGTCGGACTGTGGACGGGTCGTAGCCGAGCGCGGCGACATCGGTTTCGGTCCAGCGCCGCTCGGGGTCGGCGTCGTGGCGGGCGACGAGGTCGGCGACGATCGGGTCGTCGGGGGGCGGCAGCACCGGCGTGGCGGCGGATGACGGCGTGGACATGCAGGAATGATGGGGGCGGCCGCGCGCGCCTGCAGCCGAAAATCGGGCAGCGCCCTAGCTTGGTGTGTCCGGAGTCAAGCCCCACCGCATCAGGAGTGTGTCATGCCGATCGAGGTACGCGAGGATGATCTGTCGTCGGCGGAGGTGCAGGCGCTCGTTGCCGAACACCTCGCCGGCATGCACGCGTATACGCCCGCGTGCGGTGTGCACGCGCTGGCGCTCGATGGGCTGCGCGCCCCGTCGGTGACGTTCTACACGGCGTGGGTGGATGACGCGTTGGCCGGGTGCGGTGCGCTCAAGGCGGTCGACGCGCACACGGGTGAGATCAAGTCGATGCGAACGCGCGACGCGTTCCTGCGACGCGGCGTGGGCCAGGCGGTACTCGAGGCGATCGCGCGCGAGGCGAGCGCGCGTGGCTACACGCGACTGGTGCTCGAAACCGGCAGCGGGCCGGCGTTCGATGCGGCGCACGCGCTCTACGTGCGCAACGGCTTCACGACGTGCGGTGCATTCGGCGACTACGTCGCGTCGGACTTCAACGTGTTCTACGAGAAGTCG
>ERZ1066121.1877-NODE-1877-length-14166-cov-8.035079_pt1 | contig 14166 bp, 10 predicted proteins | sample MGYA00382768_ERZ1066121 | MGnify/ENA primary metagenome ERZ1066121 (study PRJEB33369, sample SAMEA5778351) | biofilm metagenome | biome: Industrial cooling water; feature: Water cooling tower basin; material: Biofilm | place: United Arab Emirates | collected... | reverse complement strand
CGTAGCTCAGTTTGGTTAGAGCACTCGACTGTCACTCGAGAGGTCGCGGGTTCGAGCCCCGTCGGCCCCGTAGGTACGAGCAGGACCGGCAGTACCCAGGCGCCTGACGCGCGCCCGGACGCCCTGGTGGTGAAATTGGTAGACACGCCATCTTGAGGGGGTGGTGCCGAAAGGCGTCGCGGTTCGAATCCGCGCCAGGGCATGCTCTCCTGTGATTCCAGTGACTTGTGTTTCCGTAGTGTGTTCGACAGGTTGTCAGCGCGTGACCTCGCGCGCCTTGCCACAGTAGCTCAGTGGTAGAGCACCCGATTCGTAATCGGGCGGTCATCGGTTCAATCCCGATCTGTGGCTCTCGGCTGAACATTTCCGGCCTCACGATGGTATAGCGAACGGCACCCGGCTTCCGGGTGCCGTTCGTGTTTTCTCCCCGCCCCCCTCCCGCGGAGGTCCCGTGCGTCGCTGGCTCCCCACGCTGCTGCTCCCCGTCCTGATCGCGGTCGCCGCCGCGTGCGAAGGTCCCGCCGGCCCCGCTGGTCCGCAAGGCGCCGCTGGTCCGCAGGGGCCCGCCGGTCCGCAAGGCCCTGCCGGTCCCTCCGGCGCGACTCGCTCGACCTTCCTCGTGCGCATCGGCACCGAAGGCGACCTGCGTGGCTACGCCGAACAGGGACTCCCCACCAGCCTCGGTACCAATCCCGCCCAGCCGCCGCTCCTGCAGTGTTACGTGGCCCAGACGGCGACCTCGACATCCTGGGTGCCCATCGCCGATGGTGATCTGCTCGACGACTCACCGGTCTGCGCGCTCGTCTTCGATGAAGGACGCTGGTTCGCGCTGCTGCTTGGTGGGCCGCCGGGATGGACGGTCGCGTTCGTCGTGGTTGGCTGAGTGCGCGCTGGGGGCTGGCTCTTGTCAGTCCCCGTCGCGCCGGGTAGTTTCACCTCCCACGCCGTTTCGGCGCGCGTGGCCTTCGCGGGCGTAATTCAGTTGGTAGAATGCCAGCTTCCCAAGCTGGACGTCGCCGGTTCGAGTCCGGTCGCCCGCTCTTCGCGACACGGGGCGTCTCTCCAGAGACGTCCCGTGTCGCGTTTTCCCGATCGTCCGTCCAGCGTTCGTGACGCAGATGACGGAAAGATGACGGACGCGCGGTATACTCCCCGTATGTCCGGCACGCCCCGCCGTCTCACGCAGCGCCCGTCGTCTGTCCTGCACGACACGAGCTACCAACCGCCCGCGCCGGCTTTCGCGCCTGATCAGGACGCCGCGAGCCGCTCGGGCCCGTCGCGCTCGCCTGTGCTCGTGATCGCCGGCGAGCGCGTGGAGGTCTGGGACGAACCCGTCAGCGCCGCGATCCGCGCGCTCGAGCTCATGCACGCGCGCGGCGACCTTGCCGCGGTGCAACTCCCTGAGGCGCCCCTCATGCGCGAGGCCATGCGTCGCGCCCTCGCGATCGTGCCGCGCGAGCGCTGGCGCAACCTCGAGGCCGAAGCGCCGTATCTGCTCCCCGCACCGATCGACGACATTCCAACGGCGTGAGCAGGGCGGAGGCGTGGTGGTCGCGAGGTGCGCTCGCGACCACGCGCCGTCAGTCCGCCCGCCTGCCCACCCGCCGCGCGCTCACGCCACGATCGATCCCCAGCCCAATCGCGCCGGTCGTCTCGGCGCGCGCGACCAGTGCGTCCGCCAGCACCGCCACCTGCACCACGCGCGCCGACGTGAGCGTGGCCGAGAGATGCACCCCGTCGGCGAGCTCGCGATTCATCGCGCGCTCCACCGTCTCGCGGAGGTCGTCGATCGGGCCCGTCAGCGGAATGCGTGCGGCCGCACGCAGCGCGGCGAGCGTGGCCTCGGAGCGAAGAAAGGCGAGCCCACGCACGAGCACGTCGCCGGTCGCGACATCGAAGTCGAGATCGGGGATCGTGAGCACCCCGGTCGTCTCATCGAGCGCGGGCGTGCCGAGCAGCCACCCCTCGCCGCGCGCGGCTCCCGAGAAGCGCACCCCGAACGCCACGCGGCCATCGCCCACCGGCACGAGCCGCACGTCATCGATGCGCACACGTCGTTGCCATCGCGAGAACGTGCGGCCCACGAGCGCGTCGCGCAGCAGCCCGGACGCGGTCGCGTAGTCGATGCGCGCTTCGAGCAGAATGCGTGCGCTGTCACCGACGTCACTTTGCGCCGTGTCGAAGCGCGGCAGCGGTGGCATCGGCAGCTCGGGCGCGGCGCCGCTCACGAGCTGCGGCGTGGCGAAGAGTCGGACATCGGCCACCAGCGCGGTGTCATCGAGGGCCAGTCCGCCGTAGCGGATCGCGCCTGGGCGCAACAGCAGCCAGAGACTGTCGGTGACCCGAATCGGTCGGCCCAACACACCGTACCATCGCGCGAGACGCGAGCGCACGTCCCACGCGCCGAGTTCGCGATCGAGGCGGGGCAACTGCCGTCGCAGCAGACCACGCACGCCATCGAGCACGCGATCCGTCACGTCGATCTGGAACGCCGTGACGCGACACGCGTCACGCTCGGTGTCCGAGTACGGCGCCAGCGAGGTGAGTCGCGTCTTCGTGCGCAGTCGCCAGTCGGGCGTCATGTCGAGCTGCGTCTCGACGCGCGCACGCACGCGCGGCCGCTGATCACCGGTGCCGCAGGACGCGCTCACTGCTGGCAGCAGCGGCGGATCGTACCAACCGCGCCCTGCGTACGCGACCACCGTGCTGATCGCGAGGCGATCACCATCGAGGGCCACATCAAACGGCTCGCGTCGCGCCTCGAACGCAAAGCGCTGTCGCGGATTGCGCGGGTGCCGGATCTGCCGGTCGAGATCGCCGAACTGCCGTGGCACGGCCTGTTCGAGGGCGCCCAATGCAATGCGCAGATCGAGCGCGATCGGTGCGTCCACCACCGAGACTGGCGGTGGTGGTAGCGTCACGGCCGTCGCCCCACCGCGCGCGACGGGCGGTGCCACGTCGATCGTGACCGGGTCGCCGCACGCGGCCAGCACCACCAGCATCGCGAGCATCGGTCGCGCGCCGACGCCTCCCCGACGGTAGCTTCGTCGCATGACTCCCTCCTTTGCAGGCAAAGTGGCCGTCGTGACCGGCGGCGGCAACGGGATCGGGCGCGCGACGGCGCAGCAGCTCCTCGCGGGCGGCGCGGCGGTGGCCATCTGGGACCGGGACGCTGCTGCACTCGGCGCGTGGGCCGCCGAGGCACAGACCGGCGCGCGCGTGCTGCCGTTGCGCGTCGATGTCCGCGATCGCCTCGCGATCGATGATGCGGTCGAACGCACGGTCGCGCACTTCGGAGCGATTCATGTGCTCATCAACAACGCCGGCGTCGTGCGGGACGCGCAACTGGTGAAGGTCGTGGACGGTACCCCGGTGGAGGGGATGTCCTCGAATGCGTTCGACGAAGTGATCGCCGTCAATCTGGCGGGCGTCTTCCACTGCACGCAGGCGGTGGTGCCGATCATGATGGCCAACGGTGGCGGCGTGATCTGCAACGCGTCGTCGGTCGTGGCGCGCGCTGGCAACTTCGGGCAGACGAACTACGTCGCCGCGAAGGCAGGCGTCGAAGGGATGACGCAGGTGTGGGCGCGCGAACTCGGTCGCCACGGAATCCGCGTGAACGCGATTGCGCCCGGATTCATCGGGACCGATATGACCGCTGCGATGCCGGCGCATCTGCTCGCGCGGCTCGCGGAACGTGCGCCGCTCGGGCGCCTGGGGACGCCGGAGGAGGTGGCCGAGGCGTACTGCTTTCTCTGCTCGGATGCCGCGCGGTTCATCACGGGGGCGGTGCTCCCGGTGGACGGCGGGCTCGTGATCGGGACCTGAAGGGCGCGGGCCGCGCCTGTCCGGGATTCCCTCTCGTGTGGGCGCGCCTTCAACCCTACCGTACCGCACGACGTAGTGGCTCGGACGAGGCGACGGTGATCTGACCGTCGCGCGTCCGCGCCGTCGTGCGTCCCACCCACCGTACTCCCCACCCGCCGTCGCCGATCGCGCGCGCTGCGCCCCGGCTACTCGGCACCTTCCCTCCCCGGAGGATCGATGGACACGCTGGTGCACACGGCCGTGCTTTCGCACGCGCCGCTCCCTGCGCGCGGCCGTGCGCGCTCGAGCGTATCGGCGCTCACACGTTGGCTGACGGCCACCTGGCTGCTCGTGTGCGCTGCTGCGACGCTGCCGACCCGCGGCGTTGCGCAGGATGCCCCGACCGCCCGCGTGACCGGTGTCGTGCGCGACACGGCCGCTGGAGAGGTGCTCTCCGCGGTGACGCTCACGCTCACGCCTGCCGGTACACGCACGGCCGGACGCCTCGAAGCACGCACGGATGCCGACGGTCGCTACGCCTTTCCGATTGTGCCGGCGGGGACGTATGTGCTGGAGGCACGTCGCCTCGGCTATCAGCCGTACACGCGCGGTGGTCTTGTGGTGGGAGCGGGCGCGGTCGTGACGGTCGATGTCCCCATGCTGCGCGCCGCGCTCAGTCTGCAGGCGGTCGTGTCCACGGGACTCGTCGATCCGAGCAGCGGCACGCGGGTCCCCTTTACGGTCGGCAAGGTGACGGCGGAGCAGGCGCCCGTGCCGGCCACGAACGCGCTCGAAACCATTCAGGGCAAGATCGCAGGTATCTCGGTCGTACCGGCCGGCCAGGCGGGCAGTGGCACCAACATCCAGTTGCGTACCCCGACGTCGATCAACAAGTCGAACTCGCCCCTCATCGTGGTCGACGGCGTGCTGCAGACCGACGCGTTCGGCGGCGCGAGCGCCGACCTGCAGGGCATGGACATCGAGAGCATCGAGGTCGTGAAGGGCGCCGCGGCCGCGTCGCTCTACGGCGCGCGCGCGGCGGCCGGTGTCATCCAGATTCGCACAAAGCGTGGCACCGAGTTGGCACAGGGTGTGACGCGCTTCAACGTGCGCTCCGAGTTCGGCTCCAACTCGCTGCCACAGCGCGTGCAGTGGGCGCAGCGCCACTCGTTCCTCACGAACGCGCAGGGTGAGTGGGTGAACGCGACGGGGCAGGTGGTCGATCGCAACAATCGTGTGCCACGCCCGATCTACGAGCGCTTCCAGGACCAGAACTACGCACCCGGCACGACGTTCGATCAGGTGCAGGAGTTCTTCGATCCGGGCAACTTCTATCGCAACTCGCTCAACATCGCACAGAACGGCGACAAGACGAACTGGTTCTTCAGCGTCGTGAATCAGAGCGAGGACGGCGTCGTGCTCAACGCCGGTCGCTACCAGCAGAACGACTTCCGCCTCAACCTCGATCATCGTCCGCGCAGCGACCTGTCGTTCTCGGTGGGCGCCTATCCCAGCAACTCGACGCGGCAGAATCTCTACGACGACACGTTCTTCGATCTCATCAATCAGGCCCCGGACGTCAATCTCCGGCTCCCCGATCCGGATGGCACGCGCTACGTCTATCAGCCGGATCCCGAAGGTCGCGAGGAGAATCCGCTCTATGTGCTCAGCACGGAGGAGAACCAGCGGCTTCGCGCTCGCACGCAGGGCAGCCTGGAAGCGCGCTACGCCCCGTTGGGATGGCTCAACTTCGACGCCACGCTCAGCTATGATCGCTCCGACCGGCGCACGAACTTCTTCCTCGATCAGGGCGTCAAGACGGAGGGCTTCGCCGAGGGGGGACCGGGTGAGATGCAGCAGTTCACCGGGACGACCGATGCGCTCAACCTCATCGCGAGCGCCAACGTGCTCAAGCGCGTGGGGGCGGTGACGCTGCGTGGGACAGTGCGTGGCCTGGTGGAGCGTGAGGACAACCAGACCACGACGGCCGAGGGCAACACCTTCGCCACGCCGGGTGTGAAGAGCCTCAACAACGCGCAGAACCGCTTCGTGTCGTCGCTGTTCGAACAGATCCGGACCAACTCGCTCGTACTGAGCACGGCGGCCGACTGGAACGGCAAACTCATCGTGGACGCGCTCGTGCGGCAGGATGGATCGTCGCTCTTCGGCCCGGAGGAGCAGGAGAACTGGTACTATCGCGCGTCGGGCGCGTATCGGCTCAGTGAGGAATCGTGGTGGCCGTTCGCGTCGATCAACGAGTTCAAGCTGCGTGCCTCGCGCGGCACCGCCGGTGGTCGGCCCAGCTTCACCGACCAGTACGAGACGTTCGGCTTCATCGAAGGCGGCGGGGTGGTGAAGCAGAATCTCGGCAATCGCTTTCTGCGGCCCGAGGAATCGGAAGAAACGGAAGTCGGCGTCGATCTCATCGTGAAGGACCGCTACTCCGCGCAGTTCTCGTACGCGCGGCAGGTCACGACCGATCAGCTCATTCTGGTGCCGCTCGCGGGATTTGCCGGCTTTGCCAACCAGTGGCAGAACGCCGGTACCGTGACCGGCAACACGTTCGAACTCACACTCGAAGCGGACCTCGTGCGGCGTCCGACGTTCACGTGGCGCGCCGGCCTGGTCGCCGATCGCTCGCGCAATCGCATCACCGAGTTCAATCGTACCTGCTTCCGCACGCAGACCATCGCCTTCCGCTGCGCGGGCGAGACGCTTGGTGCGATGTACGGCTTCCGCTTCATCGGCGAAGCGAGCGAACTGCCGGCCAACGTCGGCGATCGCGCGAGCGAGTTCCAGAGGAACGACGAAGGGCTGCTCGTCTGGGTGGGACCGAACAATCAGTTCACCGAGGGCGAGGCCAAGCGGCTGTGGGGCACCGCCACCACGATCGGGACCGCCAACTACCAGTGGGGCATGCCCATCCGTCAGCTCGATTCGGCGGGCAATGCCGCGATCGTGAAGATCGGCGATGGCAATCCCGGCTTCCGGTACGGCATCTCGAACAACATCCAGTGGCGGGGCATCTCGCTCTTCATGCTGTGGGACGCGCAGGTGGGCGGTGACGCCTACAACCAGACCAACCAGCGCATGTATCAGTACCAGCGGTCGAGCGATGTCGATCAGACCGGCAAGGCGCAGGAGCTCAAGAAGCCGATCGAGTACTACGTGAACCTCTACGCCGCGAACGACCCCACGTCGTACTTCGTGGAGGATGCGAGCTTCGTCAAGCTGCGCGAGTTCTCGCTGCGCTACCGGTTGCCATCAAGCTTCACGAACGCGTTGGCCCGCCTTGGCGTGAGTCAGATGGGCGTCTCGCTGATCGGCCGCAACCTGCTCACGTTCACGAACTACAAGGGCTACGATCCGGAGGTCGGCAACACGATTCTCCGCCTCGACAGCTTCGACTATCCGCGGTATCGCACGTTCACCACCAGCGTGGACATCACCTTCTGATGCGCACCGCACCTTCTGCCTTCGGAGACTCCATGTCCAGGATCATCGTGGCGGCGGCCTCGATCGCGGCCCTTGCCCTGTCCGGCTGTCAGGACCTCACGGTCGAAAACGTGAATGTGCCGGACCGGACGCGCGCTACCCAACAGCCCATCTCCACGGAGTCGTTCGTCTCGACGTCGTTCCGAACGCTCTGGCCGGTGATCGGCCACGACGATTACCCCTCGTGGGCGCTGTCCACGATTGCTCACGAGATCACCTCCGGCTTCGCGGACTTCGGTCAGCTCGAGCTCTCGGCGGAGCCACGCGACGCCTGGAACAACAGCGAGGTGAACGCGCGCCGTTTCGTCAACGAGACCCCATGGTTCGGCCTCTATCGCACGATCTCGGCGGTGAACGATGCCGTGCAGGCCATCGACAACGGCACGGTGATCGTGGATGCGCCCCGCACCGCGCGGGCGAAGGCCGTGGGCAAGCTCGTGCAGGGCGTCGCGCATGGCTACCTCGGGTTGTACTTCGACAAGGCCGTCGTGGTCGATGAGACCACCAAGCTCGACACCATCAAGCGCACGCCCGACTTCACGGCGTATCCCGAGGTGATCGAGGCGGCGGTGGAGATGATCGACGATGCGATTGCCGTGGCCGGGACGCAGAACTTCACGCTGCCGGCCGACGGCTGGTTCTATACGGCGATGACGCGCGACCAGTTCGTACGGCTGGCGAACTCGCACGTGGCGCGCCTCCTCGCGTACGCGCCGCGTACGCGGGCGGAGCGCGCGGCCGTGGACTGGAACGAAGTCATTCGTCGCGTCGATGCGGGAATTCAGCAGGACTTCGCACCGCAGGCGCAGCCGGACATTCTCTTTGACGACTGGAAGCGTCTGGTGGCGCGGCTCCGTACCGCTGGCCGACCGAGTGATTTCGGTCGTCCGAGCTACTGGATCGTGGGACCGGCCGATTCGACCAACGGCTTCGTGAACTGGGCGAGCACGCCCGTCGCCAATCGGCAGCCGTTCCAGTTGCGCACGCGGGATCGCCGCATTCAGGGGCCCACCGGTCCGGCGTCACCCGGCAAGTATGTCGGCTTCAACCAGAACAACCTCTTTCAGGTGGCGCGCGGGACGTACCGATTCTCGTGGTACTTCTTCGGGCGCTGGGGCACCGGCACGTCGTGGCAGGACACGCCGCAGGCGTCCATCACGGTGGCGGAGATGGACCTGCTCAAGGCCGAGGCGCTCATCCGACTCAATCGTGCCTCGGAAGCGGTGGCGCTCATCAACAAGACGCGGGTGGCCAACGGTGAACTACCACCCGTCACGATCGACGGACCGCCCAACACGCCGGGGTGCGTGCCGCGCAAGCTCAACGGGCAGTGCGGGAGCCTCTGGGATGCACTGCGCTACGAGAAGGGGATCGAGATGCTCGGCGTGAACGGCGTCGTCCGCTTCTTCGACATGCGCGGCTGGCAGGGATTGCCCGAGCACAGCATTACGCAGCTGCCGGTACCTGGTCGCGAGCTCGGCACGCTGCTGCTTCCCAACTACACGTTCGGCGGTCCCGGGGGCGCGTCGAGCGCACCGGCGCCGGCGCCGGAGACATGTCCGGTCACACTGCCGCGATGTGCGTAGGCTCGCGAGGGGTGCGTACGTGAGCACCTGCGCGTGATGACTCCCACAAAATCGAACGCGGGGCCCGGGACATGCCCAAGCCTCGCGTTCGATTTATGTGTCGCGTAAGGTGCACCTACGCAAAGCATTTTACAGTAATGCTATATGCTGCCTTGCATCGGCTAATACATGAGCAGCGAGGCCACCGTCAGCTTCCCCCAGTCGGGGCCTCCGGCGCCGCCACAGGCGTCGGCCGATCTCGACTGCGCAGCGTGCCATCACCCAGCGCACCACCGCCCTGTGAATCGGCGTTTTCGCCCCAGCACCACGCCCGTCCGTCGCGATCGAGTGCGCACGTGTGCGCGTCGCCCGCCGCGATCTGCGTGAAGGGACGGTCGGCGCGCACACGCACCGGCGCCGGCTGCGACGCCCCGGTCCCGTCGCCAAGGCCGCCGTTGTAGTTCGACCCCCAGCACCACGCGCCGCCGTCGCGGTCGAGTCCGCACACGCGGTGCTTGCCTGCCGCGAGCTGTGCGAAGGCGATGCCACCGACCACCGGTGACGGCACGAACGTGTTGGGCCTTGGCGGCTCGCCCTGGCCGAGCTGCCCGTCGAAGGCGATCCCCCAACACCAGGCCGCGCCGGTCGCCTCGAGGCCACAGGTCACCGACTCGCCCGCCGTCAGGGACACGAACGGAACACTCGATCGCACGGCAACCGGGGTGGTCCGATCGGTGATGGTACCGTCGCCGAGCAGTCCACCGTCGCCCCAGCACCAGGCCTGCCCGTCGGCGGTGAGGCCACACACATGCAGCCGCCCGGCAACAATGCTCGCGAAGCGCTGATCCGTGCGAACCGGCTCACCCTCGGCGCGCGGGACGCTGTCGCGTCGTGCGTCTCCGCGCTCGCCGTGCACGTCGGTGCCCCAGCAGCTCACGACACCGTCACGATCCGTGACGCAGGTGACCTTGGCTCCCAGCGCGAGCGACTGCGCCCGTGGATGCCCGCGGACGGCGATCGGGATTTCCGAATGATCCTCGAGGGCGTCGCCGAGCTCGAGATCGTGATTGTCGCCCCAGCAGTGCAGTTGGCCCTCGCGGTCCGCGCCGCACACGTGCGTTTCGCCCGCCACCAGCTGCGCGAAGCGCACGGAGGTCTTCACTGGCGTGGGCAAGTACCGGTCGAGCGAGTCGCCGACGCCGAGTTGGCCGAGGCGATTGCCGCCCCAGCACCAGGCGCGGCCATTGCCGTCGAGTCCACAACTGAACCGCAGGCCGGCCGTGATCGAGGCAAACCGCAAGGCGCGCTCCGAGGGCACGCCGGCAGTGTTCGAGTCGGGACTCGAGGTCTCTGCGGCGCCGGTCGTGGCGGGCGGCGCCATGCGGATCGACGGTGCGTCCGTGCCGCCGCAGGCCTCGGCCAGCGCGACGGTACCGATCAGCAATGTCCGAAGACGACGGAGCAGGGGCAGGGCAGGTCGTGTCATCACATCAAAGCAAACACGTTGCGCTCGAAAAACGAGCCCGACAGCGCGTCACGGTTCGCGCAGGTGGACGGGCGTCTCGGGCGGCTGTCGCTTCCACCGCCGGTGATGCCAGAAGTACTGCCCCGGCGCACGCCGGATGTGCCGCTCGAGCGCCTGATTGCACGAGAGCACAACGCGGTCGATGTCCGCCTCGCGATCGCCGGTGTCGTGGACGGGGACCTCTTCGATGGCGAAGCGATACGTGCCGTTGGGCAACCGCGTGCAGCTCGCGAAGACGACGGGCGTGCGCAAGCGCAGCGCGAACACCCCGGCACCACGCGGCGTGCGCGCAGGGCGTCCGAAGAAGGGCGCGAACGTGGACGCGAGCCCGAGCGCGTCCTGATCGGACAGAAAGGCGATCACATAGCCCGCGCCGAGTGCACGCGGCACACGACGCGCGGCGACGAGATCACGAATGAGCTCGGCGCCGAGTTGGGCACGCCCCCGCGCGACGTACGCGTCGAACAGCGGGTTCTCCATGCCGCGATAGATCGCGCCGGTTGGCACGCCACGCGCGCTGAGATAAGCACCGCCAAGCTCCCAGTTGCCGAGATGCCCCGTGACGAGAATCACGCCTTTGCCGTGCGCGACGGCGGCCTCGAGGATGTCCCAGCCTTCGACTTCCGTGACGAGCGAACGGACGGTCTCCGGCGACGCACCGGGCAGCACGGCCGCTTGAACGAACGTGCGTCCGATGCTGTCGTACGCCTCGCGCGACGTGCGCAGGATCTGCGCCTCGCTCCACTCGGGAAAGACGGCGCGCAGGTGCCGTTCCACGACGCGACGTCGTACGCCAAACGGCCAGCGGGCAAGGCGGCCGAGCCATCCGCCCACGGCACTCGCGCGCGCGAAGCCGAGCGTACGGAGCAGCGCGACGACGACCAGAATCGCCGCGTACTGCACGCGATGCGCAACCGTGGGAGCAGACGCGGCCGCCGGCTCGTGCTGGGTGCGACCTGGTTCGGATGTGGGGGCTGTGGACATGGACCGCAGTGCGAGACGCGCGATCGGTGATCAGACCGCCGCAACGACAGACGGCGTCGTTCCGCAGAGGAACGACGCCGCCGTCGGGACTTCATGCACCGTCGGCGTCAGGCGACGCCGACGGAGTGGCTCAGTTGCTGAGCGTGATCAGCACGCGACGGTTCGTCGCGCGGCCGTTGTCCGTGTTGTTCGGCGCGAGCGGGCTGCCTTCGCCGTTCGTGGACGTGGTGATACGCGACGCGGCAACACCCTTCGAGACGAGATAGTCTCGCACCTGGTCAGCGCGCTGCTGACCGAGCTTGGTGTTCGAGGCCTCGCTGCCGATCGCGTCCGTGTTGCCCTGGACGTTGATCGTGCGCGACATGTTCTCCGACACGAGCAGCGACTCGGCGATCTGGTCGAGAACCTTCTTCGCTTCGTCGGTGATGGCGTCTCGGTTGAACGCGAACTGCACGGCGCCGATCACGATGGCCTTGCCGGGCGTCGTCACACGGATCGTGTCGAGACGACGGGTGATGACCGTGTCACGCTGCACGATGCGCTCGATGACCGTGTCCACGCGCGGCTTGCGGTCGCTCGTGAAGAGGGCGATGGAGACACCGGCCTGCGCACCGAAGTTGACGTGGCTCTCGCCTTCGATGTTCGGGCTGTCGTTACCGCTGCTCTGGTTGGCAATGCCTTCGAAACGCAGCGACCACATGTCGTTGAGCGCGTAGCGCAGGCCGACGAGGCCCGAGGGACCGCCGCCACGCGGGGCGACCTGACGCTGACGGCCGTACGCGTCGTACGCGTAACCGGCGCCGACGAGGAACTTGAGCTTGTCGTTGATGGGCGCGTTGTAGAGCAGACGATAGTTCCACAGCGCGTGCGACACGCGGTTGAGCGAGTCGAGCACGGTGCCCGTGAGCGGACGGTTCACGTCGGCGTCAACGTACGACAGATCCATTTCGAGCATCAGGTTCTTCAGCACGTAGATGCCCGCGCGACCGCCGCCACCGATGGCGGGATCGAGCTGCTGCACATCACCGAACGAGCTGAAGCGACCGAAGCCGCCGATTTCCACCGCACCCTGACGCTGCGCCTGAAGCGAAGCGGGCAGGGACAGGGCAACCACCGTGCCCAACGCGAACGAAGCAAGAGTACGCATAATCCTCCCGTGAGTGTGACACTTCCGACGGACTGAACCGCCGAAGCAGCCTGCTGGATGACAACACGGCCACGACATGCAACGACGCGGCGCGAAAGCATCCGCAGACCTGGCGTGACCGGAACCCGAATGAACCCCGATGTCAGCGCCCGCAGCGGTTGCTAGAGAACAACTTACGCAGCAAACGCCAGAGGGCAACCTTTTTGTGCGTCACGGTGCCGGGTTTCCGCTGCAACCGGTTCCCCGAGGAACCGTCACAGCCTGCGCCCGAACCCTTCCCTCGACACGCGCCGAGGGCCATGATGACCGACAGGTGGACGATTCAGGCCGTCCGCTGATACACGACGCGGATTGGGATGCACCGTCCGCGTCGCCTGCGCCCAGACCCGCCGACGCTCCCCCATGTCACTTCGCCCCGTCTTCGGGACCCTCGACCGCGAGCAGATTGACGCCTTGCTCGCGCGGCATCACGTGGCCCGGATCGCCTACGCGCACCGCGACCGGGTCGATCTTGAGCCCATCCACATCGTCTGTCGTGACGGCTGGCTCTATCTGCGCACGCAACCGGGGACCAAGCTGGCCACGTTGCGTCACAGCCCGTGGGTGGCGGTAGAGATCGACGAAGTCCACGGCCTGTTCGAGTGGGCAAGTGTCGTGGTGCGCGGCCGGCTCACGCTGCTCGAGGATGGTCCGCACGACGACGCACGCGCCCGGTACGCGACCGCCGTCGCGGCCCTGCGTACGCTCGTCCCGGCGGCCTTCACACCCGACGACCCCACCCCCGATCGCACCGTGATCGGCGCGCTCTACCTCGACGAGGTGGAAGGGCGGCGGGCCACCTCGGCGCCAACCGCGGCGGCCTCGTGAGCAACGGCAAGGGACATGCGTGGCCCTCGCTCGCGCCGGTGGTCGAGGGCGTGCCGCCCGCGCTCGACGATGCCGCGGCGCAACCGCCCGCCGAGTTGTCGGATCGCAAGGCGCTCGAGGAGGAGACGGAGCGGCTGCTCGACCAGCTCGCGCGTTTGCAGCAGCTCTTCTTCGCCGATGGCCGGCGCGCGCTGCTGCTCGTGCTCCAGGGGCGTGATGCGTCAGGGAAGGATGGCACGATCAAGACCGTCGTGGGCGCCTGCAATCCGATGGGGGTGCGCATCGCGTCCTTCGGTCCACCCACGGAACGCGAGCGCGCGCACGATTTTCTCTGGCGGGTGCATCAGGTCGTGCCGCCGCGGGGGGTGATCGGCGTATTCAACCGGTCGCACTACGAAGACGTGCTCGTGGTGCGCGTGCGCAATCTCGCGCCGCCCTCGGTCTGGCAGCCGCGTTTCGCGCAGATCCGCCACTTCGAGGCGCTGCTCGCGGACACGGGTACGATCATCATCAAGTGCTGCCTGCACGTGTCGCGCGATGAGCAGCGTCAGCGCTTCCTCGAACGCCTCGATGACCCGAAGAAGAACTGGAAGTTCCGACTCGGCGACCTCGAGGATCGGGCGCACTGGGAGGGGTACACCGAGGCGTATCGGGACGCACTCGCGCACACCAGCACCCCGTCGGCGCCGTGGTACGTGGTGCCGGCCGACGACAACAAGGTGCGCAACTACTACGTCGCGCGACTTCTGGTGGACGCGCTCGCGCGGCTTGACCTT
>ERZ1066121.1876-NODE-1876-length-14173-cov-7.862162_pt1 | contig 14173 bp, 10 predicted proteins | sample MGYA00382768_ERZ1066121 | MGnify/ENA primary metagenome ERZ1066121 (study PRJEB33369, sample SAMEA5778351) | biofilm metagenome | biome: Industrial cooling water; feature: Water cooling tower basin; material: Biofilm | place: United Arab Emirates | collected... | reverse complement strand
TGATGGAGGGCTCACGCAGTAGTCGCACATACGACAACTATCTTGACACTCACCGCGTGCGAGGACGTACGACTGCGCCAGCGCGCGGTGCGGCTGATCCATCAAATTGGCGAGGTGACCGGTAACGCAGAGTATGGCTCACTGTTTGGACGCAGCAAGGGACCGTAGAGTGAACTTGCCCCGATTCGGCAGAGCCTCTATTTCTGTGAACGATGGTGCGTCCCTGATCCGCCTTCCCACTGCCGCCCACCCGTCGTCCGGCCAACAACCCGACGGCCGATTGTGCGCAGCGCTCACTTGGGCACAGGTCTGTCGGTGCCCGCTTCCGCGGCGGTAGCACCGACGAAAGCTCGCGACCAATGGAGCATTCCCAATTGTGGGATGGCTGTAGGCGAGGCCGCGCTGGCGCAGCCACCTGCGCTCCGTTTCTTGGTTCCACAGGTTCCAGAAATCCCGTTTTGAACGCGGATTCAGTCGTTTTTCTCTCCGATGAGCTGCGGTCTCCTGGCGGGTTTCCCTCTCAGCGCCGAGAAACGCCCGTTAAACTGGGTTCCTTCCAAGCTTGATGTCGCGGGTTCGAGTCCCGTCTCCCGCTCTGTGAAACACCGAAGGGGCCGCCCAGTGGGCGGCCCCTTCGTGCATCCGTTCCCTGGCTCGGTGCTCAGAACACGAGCGCGAGCGCATCCTCGTGTTCCGGTCGCGCCACCGGTGCACGGCGCGCCGCTGGACGACGGGCCGTGGTGCTTCGGTCGTGCCGCGCGACGGTGAAGCGCTCCACCTGTCGGCGCAGCCGTTCTGCCTCGCTGCGCAGCGACGCGTTGGTCGCCGACAGCTCCTCGACGAGCGCGGCGTTCTGTTGCGTCGTCGCGTCGATGTCGCCGATCGCCACGTTCAGCTGCGTCAGGCCGTCGGCCTGTTCGCGCGACGCCGTCGCCACATCGTCGATGCGTCCCGACACGGTCTGCACGCTCGTGCGCATCTGCTCGATCGAGGCGCCGGTCTCCTGCACGAGCGCGTGCCCCGAGCCGAGTTGGTCGAGCGTGGTATCGATCAGTGACTCGATCTCGCGCGACGCCGACGCCGCGCGCTGCGCGAGATGGCGCACCTCTTCGGCCACGACGCTGAAGCCACGCCCATGTTCGCCCGCCCGCGCCGCTTCGACCGCAGCGTTGAGCGCGAGCAGGTTGGTCTGGAAGGCAATCTCGTTGATGACGCGCGTGATCTCGCCGATGCGCTTTCCGCTGGCCGACACCTGTCCCATGGCATCAACCGCAGCGGTGCTCACCGTGGCGCCCCGATCCGCGACGCGGACCGCCTCGGCGGCCACGCTGCGACTCGTGCCAGCGACCTCGGCATTGCGTGTGACGCTCGCGGTGAGTTCCTCGAGTGACGCGGCCGATTCCTCGAGCGCACTCGCCTGTCGATTCGTCCGCTGCGCGAGGTCTTCGTTGCCCTGCGCGAGCTGGGCGACCGCCGCCGCAACGGACACCGCGCTCTCGGACATGTCGCCGATGGTTTCCTGCAGCATGCCCAGCGCGGTATTGACGTCGGCTGCGAGCTCTCCGAGTGCACCGTCATACGTGCCGGTGATCGGCTGGGTCAGATCGCCTCGCGCGAGGGCGCCGAGTGAGGCGCGCGCCTCCTCCACGAGCGCTTCGAGGGCGCGTCGGGCCTGCACCTGAGCAGTCACGTCGCTGACGTACTTCACGACACCGTACACGACACCATCGGGTCGTCGCAGCGGATTGTATGACCCCTGAATGTGAATCTCACGACCACCCTTGGCCACGCGCTGGAACGTATCGACGAACGGTTCGCCGCTGCCGAGGCGTCGCCAGAACGCGGCGTAGTCGGCGCTGCGCGCGAAAGCCGGCGCAACGAACATCGCGTGGTGCTTGCCCACCACCTCCTCGCGCGTGTAGCCCACGGCCTGCAGGAAGTTCGTGTTCGCATCGAGGATGTTCCCCTCGAGGTCGAACGAGATAGCGGCCTGCGACCGATCGAGTGCATCGACACGCGAGCGATCGTCGGCGCGACGGATCTCGGCAGCGGTGACATCCTGTGCGAACTTGACGACACGGCGCACCCGCCCGAAGAGGTCGCGCACCGGCGTGTAGGCGCCCTGCAGCCAGCGGAGCGAGCCGTCCTTCGCGCGGCGACGGAAGACGCCCTGAAGCGCCGTGCCCGCCGCGAGCTGGGACCAGTGGGTCGCGTACGCGGCGGATGATGCCTCCTCGGGAAAGAGGAACATCCGGTGATGCTGGCCGATCAGCTCCGATCGGGCATATCCGAAGGTGGAGACGAAGGTCTTGCTCACCGCGACGATGTTGCCGTCGGGAGTGAACTCGATCCACGCCTGACTCGCTTCAGCGGCACGCAGCAACGCGCGCGCCGACGACCGGCGTGCGAACGGGAGGAGGAGCATGGCGCAACCTCGAACGCGGGGACGATCGGTGGCCGACGCACCGCCCGATCGCACGAAGACGTGCGATCATCATGGCGTGTGCAGTTCGGCCCTTCGGTACCTCGTCGCACCGACGGGGGTGGGGAGACTGCGGGGAGCCCGATGAAGTATCGGCTGCTCCCCGCGTTTCTTGAGTCTGCCCGCCTGCACAACGCGCGCGCCCTCGCGCGGCGGCGAGCTCACCGCATCGCGAGGGTCGGCGTGCGCCGCGCGGCGGACGCGCGGGGCGCGCTGCGTCCTCGCGGTGTAGTGGTCAGGCGTGGTTGATCGCTCCCCTGCGCGCTGGCCGGCACAACGAACGACGCGGCCAATGTTTTCAGGCGCGCACAATCGCTGCGCATCTGATCGCTGGCCGCTGAGAGCTCTTCCACCAGCGCCGCATTCTGCTGCACCGCCGTATCGATCTCGGTGATGGCCGAGGACACCTGTTGCAGTCCGGTCAGCTGCTCGCGCGCGCCGCTTGCAACACTGCCGACATGCTCGGCGAGCGTGTGGGTCGCATCGCGCATGCCATCCAGCATCTCGGCCGCGCGGACGACCAGGGTCGAACTCGCCGTCACGCGCGCTCGTGTGTCATCGAGCAGCCGCTCGATATCGGCGGCCGACGCTGCCGCGCGGCCTGCGAGGGCGCGCACTTCCTCCGCGACGACACTGAAGCCACGGCCATGCTCACCGGCGCGAGCGGCTTCCACCGCCGCGTTGAGCGCGAGCAGGTTGGTCTGGAAGGCGATCTCGCCAATGACGCGCGAGATGTCCCCGATCTGTCGGCTGCTCGCCGCGACTTCATCCATGGCATCGCGCGCGTCGCGCGCGATGCGCGCGCCGGCTTCGACGGCGGTGCGCACCTCGGTGCCAACCCGTGCGGCCTCGTCGGAGAGTTCGGCATTGCGGGCGACGCTGGCCGCGAGTTCCACGGCGGCGGCCGATGTTTCTTCCACGGCAGCCGCCTGGCGTGTTGTGCGCTCCGCGAGGTCGGCGTTGCCGAGGGCGATCTGTTCGGCCGACCCATCGATGCCGTCGGTCGACTGCCGCACCTCGCGCAAGGCGTCCGCGAGGGTGTGCACGGCGCGATTGACCGAATCCGCCACGCGGGCAAAATCGCCCTGATGGGTCCGTGCGATCTGCACGGTCAGGTCCCGTTCGGCGAGCGCACCCAGCGCGTGATCCGCGTCCTCCACGAGCCGCTCCATCGCGCGCTGCTGAGACACTTCCGTGGCGAACTTGATCGCGCCGTACACCGCACCATCAGCATCCACGAGCGGGTTGTAGGTCGCCGTGAGGAACAGCTCCTGCTGCCCCCTGCCGAACCGTCGAAACGTGCCGGCGACGCTTTCGCCACGGCGCAGGCGCGCCCAGAACTCGGTGTACTCGGGGGTGCGGACTTCGTCCGCATCGCAGAACAGGCGGTGGAACTGCCCGATGATCTCGTGCCGCTGGTAGCCCACCGTGGCGAGGAACCGGTCGTTGGCGTCGAGGATGCGGCCGTCGAGATCGAAGGCGATGACCGCTTGTGAGCGATCGAGCGCCGCGAGTCGCGAGTGCTGATCGGCGGCGGCCTGTCGCGCGTCCGTGACGTCCGTCGCGAACTTGACGACGCGACGGACGCGACCTCGCCGATCACGGACCGGTGCGTAGGCGCCCTGCAGCCAGACCGTGCGTCCGTCGCGGGTCCGCCGGCGGAACTGATCGGTGCGCGCTTCGCCGCGGGCGAGGCCCTCCCAGAACTGGGCGTAGCTGGGCGCGGCGGCGTCGTCGGCGCGCATGAAGATTCGGTGATGTTGTCCGATCAACTCGCGTCGGTCGTAGCCGAAGAGCGCGAGGAAAGAGTCACTGACGGCGAGAATTTCGCCGGTGGGGGTGAACTCGATCCAGGCCATCGACTGTTCGGAGGCCCGGAGCAGGGTCCGGCAGGAGGAGGGTCGGCGATTGAACGCGCGCATCGTGGGAGGGCGCTGATGGCCCGGGCCGAGGGGATGGGCGTGGTGAATGGACAGGGGGAGTGGGGAAGGGTATCGGCCGCTCGGGCTGATCACTTGAGTGGGGACGTTCGGCTTGTGTGCCGAGGGCGTCCGGGCTACTTTCCTCGGCCTGTCCGCCGTGGCGCGCCGCGGGGAACAGGCTCACGTAGCTCAGTCGGCAGAGCACATCCTTGGTAAGGATGAGGTCACCGGTTCGATCCCGGTCGTGAGCTCTCGGTGCCCGGGATCGTCCTGGGTGCCGGTCCGTGGAAAGCAGACGAAGGCGGGGGGCAGTCGCGAGGCGACGGCCCCCCGTTTTTCGTTCCGCGTGGTCCGCCGCTTGCATCCCGCGCCGGCCACTGCTACGTTCCAAGGCTCACCCCGCCACCCTCGGGGAACGTACGTCCTGTCACCGCGCGAGCGGGGCGGGGCGGTGTCGTTCGGCGAGACGGGGCAGGTGAGGAGCCGGTGAGGCGGTCTTCGATCGCGCCGCGCGCACGCATGGGGCGTGTGCGGCATGGCGCCGAGACCCACTCGCCCCGAAACGGCCCAGGTCGGGCCGCTGTCCCGGAGCCGGAATCATGCCGCGCGACAAGATCATCCTCGGGTGCACCGAGTGCAAGAACCGCAACTACTTCACCACGAAGAACAAGCGCCTGCATCCTGAGCGCGTCGAGTGGAAGAAGTACTGCCCGCGGTGCAACAAGCATCTCCTCCACAAGGAAACGAAGTAATCATGGCAGCCACCGAGGTGACGACGACGCGGCCGGGTCTCGCCGCGCGCGCGGTCGCGTATTACCGCGAGGTGGTGGCCGAGATGAAGAAGGTCACCTGGCCCGACCAGGGGCAGCTCAAGCAGATGACCATCCAGATCCTGGTGTTCGTGCTGGTGCTCGGCGCCGTGATCGCGCTGCTCGATCTGCTGTTGCAGACGACGCTGATCCGGTTGCCGCAGTCGCTGCTGCGCTAAGGGGGGCGGGGATGCTCGAGCATCGCTGGTACGCCGTGCAGACCACGTCGGGGCACGAGAACAAGGTGCAGCGGTTGCTGCAGCGCAAGATCGACGCGGATCCGGCGGCGCCGGATGTGCGTCCGATCCGTCAGGCGCTCGTGCCCACGCAGGAAGTGGTGGAAATCAAGAACGGCAAGAAGGTGACGGTGGAGCGGAAGATCTTCCCGGGCTACGTGCTCGTGGAAATGATCGCGTCGCAGGATACGCTGCACGAAGTCAACGCGGTGCAGGGCGTGATCAAGTTCGTGGGCAAGGATCGGGATCCGATGCCGTTGCGCCCGGACGAAGTGAAGCGGTTGCTTGGCATCGTCGACGAGACGGAGTCGGGACCCGCGAAGGAAGAGATTCCGTTCCTCGTGGGGCAGGCCGTGCAGATCATCGAGGGGCCGTTTGCGGAGTTCAACGGCACCGTCGAGGAAGTGCTGGTCGACAAGGGGAAGGTGCGGGTGTCGGTGAGTCTGTTCGGGCGACCGACGTCCGTGGAGTTGGACTACCTGCAGCTGCGCGGGTACTGAGCGCGCGCAGGTCGCACGACGGCGTGTCGGGTTCGTCCCGCGCACGCTGGGTGAGGTGGCGACATTTCATCCCGCCGGGTACCACGACGGCGTAAAGCGCAACGGTGGGAGCAGGACCGGTGGCGGACATTCCGTCGCCGGACGTTTGCGAGAGGAAGTCGGATGGCCAAGAAGGTAACGGGTTTCGTCAAGCTGCAGATTCCTGCAGGCAAGGCGAACCCGGCCCCGCCGGTGGGTACGGCTCTCGGTCCGCAGGGAATCAACATCATGGGCTTCTGCAAAGAGTTCAACGCTCGGACGCAGGGTGGCGACATGATTGTCCCGGTCGAGGTCACGATCTACGCCGACAAGTCGTTCACCTTCATCCTCAAGACTCCGCCGGCGGCGGAGCTCCTGAAGAAGGAGGCGGGCGTGCAGAAGGGGTCGGGTCAGCCGAACAAGGTGAAGGTCGGTTCGGTCACGAAGGCGCAGGTGCAGAAGATCGCCGAGCTGAAGATGCCGGACCTGAACACGTACTCCCTCGAGAGCGCGATGGCCATGGTGGCCGGCGCGGCTCGTTCGATGGGCATCACGGTGACCGACTGATGCGGACCTACGGCAAGAAGTATCGGGCCGCGGCTGAGCGCCGCGATGCCGCCGTGGCGCATCAGGCTGGCCAGGCGATCGCGCTCGTCAAGAACATGGCGTTTGCCAAGTTCGACGAGACGGTCGAAGTGGCCGTGCGTCTCGGTGTGGATCCGCGTCACGCGGATCAGGTGGTGCGTGGGACCGTCGTGCTCCCCGAGGGCACGGGTAAGACCATGCGGGTGCTCGTGATCGCCACGGGCCCCAAGCTCCAGGAAGCGCAGGACGCGGGTGCCGATTTCGTCGGTACCGAGTACCTGGCGAAGATCAAGGACGGCTGGCTCGAGTTCGACGTCATGATCGCCACGCCCGACCAGATGGGGCAGATCGGCGGCCTCGGTCGCGTACTTGGTCCCCGCGGCCTGATGCCCAACCCGAAGGCCGGCACCGTCACGTTCGACGTGGCGAAGGCGGTGCGTGAGTCGAAGGGCGGCAAGATCGAGTTCCGCGTCGACAAGGGCGGCAATGTGCACGCCCCCATCGGCAAGGTGTCGTTCAGCGCCGAGGCACTGGAGCGCAACTTCGCAGCGTTCATGGATCAGATTGTCCGGTCCAAGCCGAGCGCGGCGAAGGGCGTGTACATCCGCAACGTCGCGATCTCGAGCTCCATGGGTCCCGGCGTCACCATCGATACCACGCCGTACCGGTAAGGGGCGACGCATATGAAGAAGACCAAGAAAGAGGAGCTCGTCGGCGAGCTGACAGAAAAGCTGCGCACGGCGAGTGCGGTGTACTACACCGACTTCACCGGCCTGAACGTGAAGCGCATGACGGAGCTCCGTCGCCGCTTCCGCAAGGCGGGTGTCGACTACGTGGTGATCAAGAACACGCTCGCGCTGCGGGCGGTGAACGAGAGCGGCCTGGTGGGGGAGCGGCTGCGGGGCCCGACGGGTCTCGTGGTCACGACCGATCCGGTGCTCGGCGCCAAGGTGCTGACCGATTTCGCGAAGGAGCACGACCAGAAGCCGGCCATCAAGGGTGGCCTCTTCGACGGTCGCGCGCTCGACGTGGCGCAGGTCAAGCAGCTCGCCGACATGCCGTCGCGCGAGCAGCTGCTCGCCGAACTCGGCGCCGCCATGCAGGCCCCGATGGCCGGCCTGCTCGGCGCGATGAATGCACTCTTTACCAACTTCGCGGGCGCGCTCGACGCGCTCAAGCAGCAGAAAGAAGCTGCCTGAATCCCCCAGGCGTACTGCCTGATCAACGCCCCAGGACGACCTGGGAGATTACTGAGGAGATAGCACCATGGCGAACACGACGCTGAGCAAGGACGAAATTCTCGACGCGATCGGCAACATGTCGGTCTTCGAGCTCTCCGAGCTGATCGAGGCGTTCAAGGAGAAGTTCAACGTCACCATCGCGGCGGTCGCTCCGGCGGCGGCGCCGGCGGCGGGTGGCGGTGCGGCCGCTCCGGCGGCCGAAGAGCAGACCGAGTTCACGGTCACGCTCAAGGATGCGGGCTCGAAGAAGATCCAGGTCATCAAGGTGATCCGCGAGATCACGGGCCTTGGCCTCAAGGAAGCCAAGGACCTGGTCGACGGCGCGCCGAAGATGGTCAAGGAGAACGTGTCGAAGGACGAGGCCGCGCAGCTGAAGGCGAAGCTCGAGGCCGAAGGCGCGGTGGTCGAAGTCAAGTAAGGTGGCGGTCCCGAGGCGCGGTGCCCGCGAGGCACCGCGTCCTCGGGCCCTGTCCCTTCACTCGGCTCTCGACCCACGTGATCCTGTCCGACCGATCGCAGCACTCCACGCAGTTCCGCTCCGCCCCGGTGGGCCGGCCCTTTGGGGTCCGCCTCGTCGGGGACGGAGCGTTTCGTGTCCCGGTCTCCTCCGTCGCGTTCGGCGACGGTCAGGCCCCGGGCTACGCCCGTCGGTGAGCCCTTGACGCCATGATGAACCAGATCTCGTTCAGCAAGCTCGACAACTCCATGGGGATGCCCAATCTCCTGGACATCCAGACACGCGCCTTCGAGGCGCTGCTGCAACTGGATGCCGCCTCGCACGAGCGCGAGGATGTGGGCCTGGAGCGCGTCTTCAAGGACCTGTTCCCGATCACCGACGTGCACGAGAACTTCTCGCTCGAGTTCGTGCGCTACACGCTCGGCGAGCCCAAGTACACGGTCGAAGAGTGCATCGAGCGTGACATGACCTTCTCGGCGCCGCTCAAGGCGACGCTGCAGCTGGTCATCTTCGAAGATGCCGGCGGCGAGAAGCGCCCCCGCAACATCATCGAGAAGGAAGTCTATCTCGGCGAGCTCCCGCTGCTCACCGAGCTCGGCACCTTCGTCATCAATGGCGCCGAGCGCGTCATCGTCAGTCAGCTCCACCGCTCCCCCGGCGTCGTCTTCGAGGAGTCGACGCACCCGAACGGTCAGCGCCTCATCTCGTCGCGCATCATTCCGTTCCGCGGCTCGTGGGTCGAGTTCACGGTGGACATCCACGACGTCATCTACGTCCACATCGACAAGAAGAAGAAGTTCCCCGCCACGGCGCTGCTGCGTGCGTTCGGCTGGGGACAGAACCGCGACATCCTGCGGCTCTTCTTCGCCGAGCGCGAGCTCGACCTCACCAAGATTCGTGAATCACGCACCGATCAGCGTGAAGTCATCGGCGCGATCATCGCCGAAGACATCCGCCTCGAAGGCGAGGTGACGGCCGAGGACGCGCCCAAGCCCAAGACCAAGAAGGCCCGCGCCGAGCGCGAGCGCTCCGAGTCGGAGCTGCTCGTCAACGAAGGCGACGAGCTCACCGAAGAGGTGTACAACCGGCTCCGCCGTCAGGGCGTCGAGAAGGTGCGCGTCTTCGCGTCATACACGCGCATCGATCTGCGCGATGAACAGGAAGCCATCGAGCGCGGCGAGCGCGAAGTCCGCCGCACGCTCGCGCACGACGTCATCGATGATGACACGGGCGAAGTGATCGCCGAAATGGGCGCCACGCTCACCGACGCCGTCATCAAGAAGATCCGCAAGGCCGACATCACGAAGGCGCAGGTCTTCGTGCCCTCCGGTCGTGCCGAGTCCACGCTCATTCGCAACACGCTCGCCAAGGACCCCACCAAGGCGGAAGAAGAAGCGCTCAAGCAGATCTACGCGCTCCTCCGCCCGGGTGACGCGCCCAATCGCGAGACGGCCAAGCAGGCGCTCGAGCGGCTGTTCTTCAGCCCCAAGCGCTACGACCTCGGCCGCGTGGGTCGCTACAAGATCAACCAGCGACTCGGCCTGAAGACGCCCATGAGCACCACGGTGCTCACCAAGGACGACTTTGTCGAGATCATGCGCAACCTCGTCGAACTGCACGAGGGGCGTGGCGACATCGACGACATCGATCAGCTCGGCAACCGTCGCATCCGCTCGGTGGGCGAGCTCATCGCCAATCAGTTCTCGGTCGGTCTGTCGCGCATGGCGCGCCTCGTGAAGGAGCGCATGAGCATCAACACCGACCCCGAGAAGATCTCGCTCGACGATCTCGTGAACGCGCGTACCGTGTCGGCGGTGATCCAGGCGTTCTTCGGCTCGTCGCAGCTGTCGCAGTTCATGGACCAGACCAACCCGCTCGCCGAACTGACGCACAAGCGTCGTCTCTCGGCGCTTGGCCCGGGCGGTCTGACGCGCGAGCGCGCCGGCTTCGAGGTGCGCGACGTGCACTACTCGCAGTACGGCCGCATGTGCCCCATCGAGACGCCGGAAGGTCCGAACATCGGCCTCATCACGTCGCTCGCGACGTTCGCGCGTGTCAACGATCTCGGCTTCATCGAGACGCCGTACCGCGTGGTGAAGGACGGCCGCGTCAGCGACGACATCGTGTGGCTCGACGCCAACCGGGAAGAGGACGCGATCATCGCGCAGGCGAACGCCAAGATCCATCCCGACGGCCGCTTCGTCGAGGATCTGGTGCTCTGCCGCAAGCGAGGGGACCTGCCGCTCGTGAACCCGCGCGACATCGACTACATGGACGTCGCGCCCGAGCAGCTCGTGTCGATCGCGTCGGCGCTCATTCCGTTCCTCGAGCACGACGACGCCAATCGCGCGCTCATGGGCTCGAACATGCAGCGTCAGGCCGTGCCGTTGCTTGCGCCGCGGACGCCGCTCGTGGGCACGGGTCTCGAGTCGGTCGTCGCCCGTGACTCGGGCGCGGTGATTCTTGCGCGTCGTGGCGGCGTGATCACGACCGTCACGGCCGACGAGATCATCGTCGATGCCGGTCCGGTGGAAGGGCCGGCCGATCCGGCGCGTCCGCTGTCGCGCCTCGGGCAGTTCGACCGCTATCGTCTCAAGAAGTACTGGCGCACCAATCAGGACACGTCGATCAACCAGCGTCCCATCGTGGGCCTCGGTCAGCGTGTCGAAGCGGGCGCGGTGCTCGCCGACGGTCCCGCCACGGAAATGGGCGAGCTCGCGCTCGGCTCGAACGTGACGGTGGCCTTCATGTCCTGGTACGGCCACAACTTCGAAGACGCCATCGTGCTCTCCGAGCGTCTGGTGAAGGACGACGTGTATTCGTCGGTCCACATCCAGGAGCTCGAACTGCACGTGCGCGACACGAAGCGCGGGCAGGAAGAAATCACGCGCGAAATCCCGAACGTCTCGGAAGAGTCGCTCGTGGATCTCGACGAGCGCGGCATCGTGCGCATCGGTGCGCAGGTGAAGCCGGGCGACATTCTCGTGGGCAAGATCACGCCCAAGGGTGAGACCGAGCTCTCGCCCGAAGAGAAGCTCCTCACGGCCATCTTCGGTGAAAAGGCGAAGGACGTGAAGGACTCGTCGCTCAAGGTGCCGCCGGGTACGAAGGGCACGGTCATCGACGTGAAGATCTTCTCGCGCGTCGAGGATCAGGTGGTCGAGAAGGATCGCGGCGAGCGCATCGGTGAAGTGCGTCGTCTCGAAGGCGAGGACAAGCTGCGCGTCAACGAAGTGCGCGATGCCGAACTGGCGCGCGTGCTCGCGGGCGAGAAGGTCGCGCTCGCCCTCAAGGCCGGCACCGTGGAAGAGGCCATTCCGGCCGGCACCGTGCTCACGCCCGAGCTGCTCGCGTCGCTCCGCTTTGCCACGCTCGATCTCAAGACGTTCCGCGTGGAGACCAAGGCGGTCAACGAGCAGGTGCGTTCGATCATCGAAGCGGCCAACGACGAGAAGGCCCGCATCGAGGAGCGCGCCGAAGAGCGCATCGACCGCATTCTGCAGCCGGACGAGTTGCCGCCGGGTGTGATTCAGCTGGTGAAGGTCTATCTCGCCGAGAAGCGCAAGATCTCGGTGGGTGACAAGATGGCCGGTCGTCACGGCAACAAGGGTATCGTCGCGCGCATCGTGCCCGAGGAGGACATGCCGTTCCTCCCCGATGGCCGTCCGGTCGATATCTGCCTCAACCCGCTCGGCGTGCCGTCGCGCATGAACGTGGGTCAGGTGCTCGAGACGCACCTCGGCTGGGCGATGCGCATTCTCGGCATGTATGCCAAGACGCCGGTGTTCCAGGGCGCGAACGAACGCGAGATCGGTCTGCTGCTGCGCCTCGCGGGGCTGCGGTGGGTGGCCGGCGCGCTCGATCTCGAGCAGTGGCTCGACGTGTCACCCGAGGAAGTGCGTGGCCTGCTCGCCGACATCAAGCCGGATCGCACGGCGCCGGACAAGGTGGAGCTGCTGCAGGACGCGCGACTCGCCGACCTGAGCGGCAAGAGCATGAGCGAGAGCACGCGTGGGCTGTACGCGCGGCTCAAGGCGTACCTCGCGGCGGCCGCCAGCACGCTGGCCGCGCGCGAGCAGCGGGCGCTGCGTGACGCGCTCGCGTTGCATCAGGGCAGTGACCTCGGGGTGAGTGATGCGGCGCGCGCCGAGGGTCTCAAGGCGCTCGAGGCGGCGCTCGCCATGTCGGCGGCCGACCTGCTCAAGTCGAAGGGGCACGTGGCGCTCGCCGCGATGCTCGACAGCAAGTCGCCCGACGTGGACGCGGCCATGCTCGAGCTGCTCACGCTCGGCGGCCTGCTCACGGGCGGCAAGGTGCGTCTGCGCGATGGTCGTACCGGTGAGACGATGATCTCGCCGGTCACGGTGGGCGAGGTCTACATGCTCAAGCTCTCGCACCTCGTCGACGACAAGATTCACGCGCGCTCCATCGGACCGTACTCGCTGGTCACGCAGCAGCCGCTCGCCGGCAAGGCGCAGTTCGGCGGTCAGCGTTTCGGCGAAATGGAAGTGTGGGCGCTGGAAGCGTACGGTGCATCGCACATCCTGCAGGAAATCCTCACGGTGAAGTCCGACGACGTGAACGGACGCAGCCGTGTCTACGAGGCCATCGTGAAGGGCCAGAACCTCCCCGAACCGGGGATCCCGGAGTCGTTCAACGTGCTCGTGAAGGAACTGCAGGCGCTGGGCATCAAGGTCACGCTGGGGTCCACGGCAGAACTGCCGGACGGCCTCGACGGCAACGGCCTCGGCCTTGGAGGCGAGGAATAACATGATCGACTTCCGCAGCACGCGCGAAACGCGCGCGTCGTCGTTCGACTTCATCTCGGTGCGCATTGCGTCGCCCGAGGAAATCCGCGGTCCCAAGGACCCCAAGGAGCGCGAACGGCTGGAGATGGCCGGCATGCGCACCTGGTGGTCGTGGGGCGAGGTCACCAAGCCCGAGACCATCAACTACCGCTCGTTCAAGCCGGAAAAGGACGGCTTGTTCTGCGAACGCATCTTCGGTCCCGTCAAGGACTGGGAGTGCCACTGCGGCAAGTACAAGCGGATCCGCTATCGCGGCGTGATCTGCGACCGTTGCGGCGTGGAAGTCACGCTGAGCAAGGTGCGGCGTGAGCGCATGGGCCACATCGAACTGGCCGTGCCGGTCGCGCACATCTGGTTCTTCAAGACCCTGCCGTCGCCCATGGGCAACCTGCTCGATGTCACGCTGCGTGACCTCGAGAAGGTGATCTACTACAGCAATTACATCGTCATCGATCCGGGCAATCAGGAGGTGCGTGAGCGCCAGCTGCTCGACGAGGACGAGTACCTCGAACTGCGCGCGAAGGCGAAGCAGGAAGGGGACACGGGCTTTGTCGCCGACATCGGTGCGCCGGCCGTGCGTGAGCTGCTCAAGCGCATCGACATCGACGCGGTGGCTGAAGAGCTGCGCGCGGCGGTGGTGACGGAGACGTCGCAGCACCGCAAGAAGCAGATGCTGAAGCGGCTCAAGATCGTGGACGCGTTCCGCACGTCGGGTGAGGGCGGCGAGATCCGCAACAAGCCCGAGTGGATGATTCTCGATGTCATTCCCGTGCTGCCGCCCGATCTGCGTCCGCTCGTGCCGCTCGATGGCGGCCGCTTCGCGACGTCGGACCTGAACGATCTGTACCGTCGCGTCATCAACCGCAACAACCGCCTCGTCAAGCTCATCGCCCACCGTGCGCCGGAAGTGATCCTGCGCAACGAGAAGCGCATGCTGCAGGAAGCGGTGGACGCGCTGTTCGACAACGGCCGTCGCTCCAAGGCCATTCGTGGCCGCGGCAAGCGTCCGCTCAAGTCGCTGTCCGACATGCTCAAGGGCAAGCAGGGCCGGTTCCGTCAGAACCTGCTCGGCAAGCGCGTGGACTACTCGGGCCGTTCGGTCATCGTGGTGGGTC
>ERZ1066121.1875-NODE-1875-length-14174-cov-6.356399_pt1 | contig 14174 bp, 11 predicted proteins | sample MGYA00382768_ERZ1066121 | MGnify/ENA primary metagenome ERZ1066121 (study PRJEB33369, sample SAMEA5778351) | biofilm metagenome | biome: Industrial cooling water; feature: Water cooling tower basin; material: Biofilm | place: United Arab Emirates | collected... | reverse complement strand
TTTTCATCTCAAGCACATCGTCTGCGAGATGGGAGGCAAAAACGCCATCGTCGTCGACGCCGACGCCGATCTCGACGAAGCGCTGAGCGGCATCTTGCAGAGCGCCTTCGGTTACGCTGGGCAGAAATGTTCGGCCTGCAGCCGCTTGATCGTCGTCGATGCGGCGTACGAAGAGCTCATGCCACGGTTGCTGGCGGCGACTGCAGACCTCGAGATCGGCGCGGCGACCTCCCCATCGACGCAACTCGGTCCGGTGATCGACGCCGAAGCGCAAGCGCGGCTGCATGCCGAGCTCGAGGGCGGCATCGCCCAAGGAAAGCTGCTCTTTCGTGGCACGACGCCGGCGCAGGGCTTCTTCGTGCCGCCGACCTGGCTAGAGGTCGAAAGCCACCAGCACCGCTGGATGCAGGAGGAGTTCTTTGGGCCCTTGGTCGCCCTAATGCGCGTCTCGAGCTTCGCAGAGGCGATCGCGGTGGCCAACTCCACGCGTTTTGCGCTCACCGGCGCCGTCTACTCGCGTTTGCCCTCGCATCTGGCGCTGGCGCGCGAAGCGTTTCGGGTCGGCAACCTCTATCTCAACCGCGGGAGCACCGGTGCCTTGGTGCAACGTCAGCCCTTCGGCGGCTTCGGACGCAGCGGCGGCGGCACGAAAGCCGGGGGGGCCGGCTACCTGATGCACTTCGTCCATCCGCGAGTGCTCACCGAAAATACCTCGCGTCGCGGCTTTGCGCCCGAGCTAGGGAGCTGATGGCCTAGCCCCGGACCAAGACGATGCGACTGACTTCGGGAGGGGAGCCGAGGCGGATGGGGGGACCGGTCGTGCCGAAGCCTCGGTTGACGTAGAGCAGGCTGCCCCCGCGCCGGTAAAGCCCCTTTACATAGCCTTCGGGAAGGACGAGATCGGCGGGACGCAGGCCGAAGTTGACCTGACTGCCGTGGGTATGGCCGCTGAGCTGCAGATCCACCGAGGCCGCTGCTTCGGGGAAAAAGGCCGGGTTGTGGCAGAGCAAAACGCGGGCGCGATCGGGATCGCTACCGCGCAGGGCTTCGTCGAGCTGCGGCCCACCCCCAGCGCGCAGACGCCGGGCCCAAAGGTCATCGACTCCGGCCAGGACGAGGCGGCCACCTCCGTCGCCGATCTTCGTATGCGTATTGAAAAGCACCTGCGCGCCTGCCCGCTTCAAGATGTGCAGGACCTCGTCCAGGCCGGCGTAATACTCGTGGTTGCCGACGATGGCGACGACGCCGTAGCGGGCGAGGGGGACGAGTTTGCGCACAAGACGCCCCGCCAAGGGGGCGTAGCTGGCGTCGTGGTCGACCAAATCGCCGGTGAGGACGACGAGGTCCGGCTTGGTCTGGGCGACGTGTTCGGCGGCCAATCGGATATGGGCATCGCCGATGAAGGCGCCGAAGTGCACATCCGAGAGCTGGACGACGCTCAGGCCGTCGAGCGTGGGCGGCAGCTTCTCGAGCGCGATGACCTGCTCGACGATCTCGCATTCCCAGCGCCCGATGAGCGCACCATAAAGCGCACTGGTCGCACCCACACCCCAGGCCGCGCCGTAGGCGCTCTTCCAGAGAAACTCGCGGCGTTGCCAGAGCTCGGCCGGCTCGGGCTCTGCGGCCGGCTCGGGCTCTACTGGCGTCTCCAAGGCCGACGACGCCTCCTCTCGAGCGCTCGCCTCGCGCAGCACTTTGCGGCTGAGCTTGCTGCCCATGCGCAGCAAATCCAAGGCGAACTGCAGCGCCGTCGCGAGCAAGACGGCGACTTGGATCACCAGAGCGCTCGCGCCCAGCCAAGCGCCCAGAGGCCGAATCCCACGGTCGTCGAGCAAACGGCCGAGGAAGATGAGGGGAATGCTCCCGAAAAGAATCGACCCGAGCAGGATGCGTCCCGCGCGCTGCATGGAGCTGTAGCGGATCACACGCCTGGCGATGTAGGCGTTGAAGAGCAAAAGCAGCGCGACGAAGGCCGCGAAGGTCAAGCTAAGCGAGAGCGACTGAGGCAATGCCGACCTCCTGGGCATCGAGTCTCCGCGTGAAGTCGAGGCTGGAAACTCTGGGCGTTTCGCTAGTCTATGGGGTCTAGATAGCTACGCGGCAAACCCCCTTTGGCGCGCTCGCCCGGAACCAGTCGCAAGACCACTTTGCCCAGACAACTCGAAGGGTCGACTTCCCCAAAACTGCGGCTGTCTTGACCGGGGTGCTGGCGATTGTCGCTCAGCAAAAAAATCCCCTGCGCGATCTCGCGCGGCGGCATCGAGGCGTGACTGCGAACACGTTCGAAAACGCCGTGCTCTTTGCTGCCAAGTTGCTCGACGCTATACGTCATCGTCTCTTCGCGGCGCAGCAAGGGGTCGCCAAAACGCATGCTGCCGCGGCGCTGCTTGAGCGCAGGCCTGCCGTTGATGGACAGCGTTCCCTCTTCGATCGCGACTTTGTCGCCTCGCTTTCCGGCAACGCGACCGACGACGAAATCATAGGCCCGGGAAGGGTAGGGGCAGACCACCACGTCACCGACTTCGATCTCGCCGCGTCGCCATACCAAGACCTCGTCGCCCGCCACCAGGGTCGGCGCCATCGCATTGTGACCGACTACGGCCAGGTCGAGGAAAAAGAGCCTCAGCACCACCGCCGCGACGATGACGAAGGCCAAGGTCCAGCCGATAAGACGAAAAAGCAGCAGCCCAAGTTGGAACACGACAAGCCTCACTCGAGACTAGGGGTGTAATCGAAAAAGGCCTAAGCGGTCAAAGAGCTGGGCAGAGGGTCACCCCGCTCCGCGTCATTGGGCCCGGAAACCGATACACCAGTCGAGGAAATACGAGGTGTTGCCGTCCGACTTGCCGATGGTGCCGCATTGGTTCTCGTTGGTCTGACCGATCTCGATCCTAAACTCGTCGTAGAGAATGGAGTCGATATCCCCTCCGTTTTGGGCCGTGCCGCTTACCCCTACGGTGAGGATGTCGCCGGCGACCGGTTGGACCTTTGTCGACCACCCCAGGGTGTAACGGCAGAAATCGTCATCTCCGCTCGAGTCCGGCGTCGGACTGCTCTCGCAATCGTCATCGACGCGCTGACCCAATGTGACGTTGGGGTCGGAGAGGAAGAGTTCCGTATCGCCGTTCTTCTTGATGCGCGATTTCAAAAACCAGTTTCGCTCGCCGTAACGGTGGACGCGGAGTTCTTTCAGTTCGACGAGTACGTTGAATGGCTCTTTCCACTCGATGAGCTGCGCCGTGGGCACACAGGTGTCTGGGATGCTCTGATACTCGACGACGATGGCGGTCGGTTCGCCGGCCTGGCGATAGTTCTGCCGGATCTCTTCTTCGGTGCCTGCGAAGATCGCTTGATCGGTGATCGGTTCGAGGCCTCGGGCCGTAGTCGTGACTTCGAGATTGTTCGATGCTGCGAAGGCATCGACGCTGCCGCTCGCGAAGAGGAAGCTCGCCTTCACGCCAGCGTTGAAGCTGGACGAACTGCCCGAAAGCACTGTGTTATAGCTGCGCCCAAAGCAGATTTTTTTGACATAGTAGGCAGCCTCTTTCGGTGGTTCGCGCAATGCGGCCGTATCGTCGACTTCGAGGCAGTGGGTTAGCTGAAGAGCCTGGTAGGCGGCGTAGCGTTGTTCGCTGCCCGTCGAAACACCGCCGCTTACACCTACCGGTCCGATCCGAAAACCGGAGACATTGGCCGAGAAGCTACGGCTGTCTTGGAAGGCAAAGGTACGGTGCTCCATCGAGTTGACCGGCGAGCAGAAAACGCCTGGGACATTGGTCGTGCAGGGGTCGGCAATGGTGCTGCCGCCCTCTTCGGGCGCGGCTTCGTCATAAACGAAGAGGGATCGGCCCGCGGGGCCGCTAAAGGTTTGGAAGTTCGCGTCCACCGGCCGGCCCAAGTGATGACGTCCAGCGCCCATGGGTGCATTGGCCTCGATGACGATGGGTGTGCTTTGCGCCTGGGTTTCGCAGAGCGCGGCGGTCTTGGCTGCGTCGCGTGGATAGCCCCCTTGCTCGTCACACGCGCTGAGAGACGCAATGACACCGGAGAGAAGCAAAAGAGTCGAGGAGGTCCCGGAAAGCTTGCGACGTTCCAGCGAGGCAGAGCAACTACCTTGATGGACTCCGACTCGCCGGAATACGAGACGCTCCGATGACTCTGGCGAGCGCTTGCCTTCGCGTAGGTCCCCTGCACCCATGCTTCACTCCTTCACCTGTTCAATCTGACGTTTCCATCTCGAGTACCGATGCTCCTCGTTGTCTCAGGTGGGTTCGCCTCAGTTGGCGGGGAAAGAGACGCACCAGTCGAGGAGATAGGAAGTCGTTCCGTCAGACTTGCCGATGGTGCCGCATTTGTTCTCGTTGGTAGCGCCGATTTCGAGCTCGAAGCCATCTTTGAGAACGGGGCGCGAGGTGCTGCCGCCGATCGCGGTGCCCTCGACGTCGATGTAGACCTTGTCGCCCGCGATCGGTTGCAGACGTGCCGACCACCCGGGGCTGTATTCACAGAAGGTGCGGTCCCCGTCGGGGCCGTTGCGGTCATCGCTGGTGCAGTCGTCGTCCACTTCCAGCGCGTTGAGGATGTTGCGGTTGTCGAGCCAGAGGTCTTCACCGTTTTTGCGCGCCTTGGCATCCAGCGTCCATCGGTCGCGTCCCTTTTTGTAGACGCGCAGGCTCTTGAGCTCGACCAACATATTCACCGGCTGCTGCCAGTCGATGAGCTGCGCCGTGGGCACGCAGGTATCCGGAATGGCCTGGTATTCGACGAAGATGGCCGCCGGGGTGCCGGACTGCTTGTAATGCTGCTGAATCTCCTCGCTGGTGCGCGCAAAGATGGCTTCGTTGGTCACCGGCTCGAGGCCTTTGGCCTGCGTCGTGACCTGGAGGTTGTTGCTCCGCGCGAAGACGTCGATGCTGCCCTGGATGGTCATATAGCTCGCTTTGACGCCGGCGTTGAAGTTGGAGGAACTGCCCTCCAGCACGACGTTGTACATCCGCCCGTAGCAGATACGCTTGACGTAATAGGTCGCCTCTTTGGGGGGCGCCCTGAGCGTCGCGGCGTCGTCGACCTCGAGGCAGTGCAGGAGCTGGAAGGCCTGGTAGGTGGCGTAGCGTCGCTCGCTGCCGATACCGATGCCCCCTCCGACACCGACCGGACCGATCTGCAGGCCGGAGATGTTGGCGGCGAAGCTGCGGCTGTCCTCGAAGGCGACGGTGCGGTGCTCCATCGAGTTTACCGCCGTGCAGAAGACGCCCTGGACGCTGCCAGCGCAGGGATCGGCTGCGGCGGCATTCGGGTCGGCCGGGTCGCCTTCGTCATAAACGAAAAGGGAGCGCGCCGCCGGACCGGTAAAGAACTGGAAGTTTTTGTCGACCGGACGACCCAAATGTTGCCGCCCCAAACCCACAGGCGCTGTGGCCTTAATTACCAAGGGAGTCGCTTGTGCTTGGGTCTCGCATGCCCCGCCGCCGTAGACACTGGGTCGATCGAACCCCGCATCCTCGCCGCAGGCAGAGAGGAAAAGAGGAGGAATTATCGCGAGGAGGCCCAGGCATCGAGTGCGCATATTCCACGCAGATGCAACGCCTGGGCCATTTTCTCAAGGCGAAAGCATCGCGTTTAGCGTAAGGGGTTCAAGTCCTGGAGGAAATTCTCGGCGTCGACGAAGCTGGTGAAGCGTTTCACTTCCTTGCCCGCTTTGTCGTGCAGCACCACCAGGGGCAGTCCGCGCTGACTATAGGACGCCAGCCATTGCTTCTTGGCGTCGGTGACCTCGCCGGGGCTCAGGTCGACCCGTACGGCGACGAAATCGCGCGCGGCAGCCACCACACGCGGATCGGAGAAGGTATGGCGATCGAGCTCCCCGCAGGCACCACACCAGGACGCGCCGAAGTCCACAAGAAGGGGTTTGCCCGCCTCTTTCGCCTGAGAAACGGCGGCCGGGTAGTCGGCGAGCCATTCGATTTTGGCACCCGGAGGGAGGGCTTGCAGCCAGAGAATGAGCCCCATCACGCCCGAAACCGAGAGCGCGACGCCCAAGGTTTTGCGTACCCGGACCCCGACCGAGGGCTCGTGATAGGAGAGATGGACGGCGCCGAGGAGCAGGCCGAGGGCCAAGAGGCCGAAGGCGACGCCCAGCCAGGTCGCGTTGCGCTCGCTGGGTCTGGGGATGGGCAGGAAGTCGCGCAGATAATACACCGCCATGACCAACATCACGACGCCGAAGATACTCTTGATGCTCTCGAGCCAGCGGCCGGATTTGGGCAAGGTGACGGCGAAGGTGCCCACCAGCCAGAAGAGCAGCCCTAGGCCCAGCGAATAGATGAAGAGGCTGATGGCGCCGAAGGTGAGGTTGCCGCTGGTCCCGACCCAGGTGAGCAAAAAGGCGAGCACCGGACCGGTGCAGGGAGCTGCGATCAAGGCGCTGACCAGGCCCAAGGCAAAGGCCCCTTTGGGACCGACGCCGCCGACCTGCGCCAAGCGATTGCGCAGCGAGGAGGGCAGGTTCAGCTCGAAAGCACCGAACATGCTCAGCGAGAGCGCGATGAAAAGCAGCGCCAGACCCGCCGCCACCCAGATGCTCGAGAGCGCGTTGCCGAAGACGCCACCCGTCACCGCCGCGAGCACGCCCAGAGGCGTGAAGAGGCAGGCCATGCCGAGCACGAAGGCGGTCGAGAGCAGGGCACCCTCGAAGCGGGACTTCGCCTGACGCGCGCCGAAGACGCTGACCGTGATGACGATCATCGGGTAGACGCAGGGGGTGAGGGAGGTCGCCAGACCGGCGGCGAAGATCAGCACCAGGGCGAAGCCGAAGCTACCGGACTGCACCGCTTTGCGAAAAGGCGCTTCGAGGGTGCTGAGCATATCGGCTTCGGCGCTGGGCGCGAAGAGCATCTGCAGGCCGATGAGCAGGCTCAGGGCCGCCGCCGCTCGGAGCCAGTTGCCGCGATCGAAGAGGCGATGCCGAAGGGTGGAAAACAAAGAGGGCGGAGTGGAACTCGCGCGCTTGGCCAGGCCGAGTCCTGCCTTCTCGTATCGTTTCATGGTGCTGCTCCTGACCGAACGAGGGGTTGCGAAGGAAAGGAATGCAATGAGGTAAGAATAGAACAACAAGGGGGTGCTTGTCCTCCCTTTCCTGACCTCTTTCGCGCTTGGTTTGACAAGCGAATGCGAATCTTCGATAAGCTCTCGTCATCGTGCCCTTACCGACCATGCTTGCCCTGGCCTTGGCCACGGGAGTCACGGCCGCCCTGGCTGCACGGGCCGAGTTGCGGGTCAGCCCGCGTCCCGCCCTGATGAGCTATGGCTTTGCCTCGTATCTCTGCTTCCTCTGCCTGCTCCTGCTGCCCATCTCCTTCTATTTCTTCATGTTTCACGGCGACTGGTTCGTGCTTTACGCCGTCGATACCCACCAGCTGCCCTCGGCCATGGTGATGCTCGGCTTCTTCGTCGAAGCGGGATTGGGGGTGGGGGGCTTCCTCATCGGGGCGACCGTGGTGCGCAACGAACTGGAGACATGGGGCGGTGCCTTGGTGATTTTGGTCCTCCTCGTCGCCGGCATCGTGGTGGTCATCGGCCGGGACCGCCTCTCGGTGGTGGGCAGCTATGCGCAATACCACGCCGGATACGCGTTACAGCCCTACGGTAGCGGGGCGCTCTGGTACGGTACGCTGGTGATGGGTTTGCTGCTTTTCGCGGGGCTCGCTTACCTTCTCGTCCGTCTCTATCTGGGCATGCGCCGATTGCGTTGAGGCCGAAATAAGGCTAGCGCCTCTTCAATTCCGCATGGCCCCTCCTTGGTACGACAGTTGCGTCGAGAGCGTTTGGACCGCGCTCCTTGGCTTCGTTATGGTCTTTAGACGACACCTTCCTACATCGGCTCGCCTTTCGAAGCGGCTGCTTCGGGCCTTCGCCCTGCTCATCTTGGCCCTCGTCCTGGTCTCCGGCCTCTCGCTGCGGGTGATGGCTCAAGAAGGCAGTCAGCAGGTCCTCGACCTCAACCGTGAGGCCATGGCCGCCTACACCAACCTCGACATCCAAGGAGCGCGGAAGAAGCTCGATAAAGCGCTGAAGCTCGCCAAAAAGAAGAAAGTGGGCGGCGAGGCTCTGGCGCGCACCTACCTCAACATGGCCGTGATCGAGGTCGCCGGTGCGCAGAACACCGCTCTCGGTCTCGAACATTGCATCAACGCCCTCAAAGCCGATCCGCAGATCCAGCTCGATCCCCTCGTCAGCACGCCCGAAGTGAAAACCGTATTCCAGCTGGCGCAGCGCAAGGTCAAAGCCGTTGGGGGCGGCAAAACTCCGCCCTCCCAAGCACCGCCGGCGGGAGGTGGCGGCAACTTCGAGGGGCCGGGAAATATCCCGCACGTCCCCGTACCCGAGCAGCTGAGCCAGACCGCCGTGCCCGTCTTCATCGAGGTGCCCGAAGACGCTCCGGTAGGGCCCATCTACCTCTTCTACAAAGGGGTGGGCATGAAGGGCTACAAGCGCGTGCGCATGCAGCGGGTTTCGGGGGGCGTGGGCTTTGAGATCCCCTGCGCCGATGTTTTCGAGCCGCGGATTCAGTACTACATCGTTGCCTACGGCGAAGATAACGCCCCGATCGGCTTTGCGGGCACGCCGCAAGAGCCGGTCGAAGTGCCGATCGTCACCGAGCGCACCCATCCTGAACCTTCGCTTCCGGGGCGAGCCCCACCGCAACAATGCACGATGTCGGAGTGCCCTCCGGGCCTCGAGGGCTGCAACAACAAGGGGACGCGGGGCGGGCCGAACATGTGTTCGAGCGATAGCGATTGCGGCAAAAGCTTGGTTTGCGACCATGGCGTATGCACCAGCGCGCGCAAACGGGATCGCAAAAACCAACCGCCGCGTTTCTTCTTCCACCTGGGAGGCACGGTGGGTGTGGGTTACGCGAGTGCGGGACGCCCAGCCGACGCCGATCCCAATCCCGCGCCTGCCGCAGGCCAGGACAGCCCTTACATCCGCTCCGGTGCGAGCACGGACGACGCTTGCAGTTTGGGCAACGAAAACGCCTACTGCGTGCGCGTCGTCAACCCCGGTTTGGTGCCCAACTTCGCCATCAAATCGGCCATCGGCTATTACATCATCCCGCGTCTCGCGGCGGCGCTCACCTTCCGCTATCAGCCCAAATCCGGCGAGGGGACGCTCTCGGCCTTCATGATCGGTTTGCGCGCCCAGGTCCTGGTGACCAAGCCCAAGATCAAAGGCTTCAACCTAGCGCTCTTTGCAGGTAGCTCGTACGGGCAGATCCAGCTGCAACCCGATCAAGGCGGCGGGCCCGAACCTTATATCTTGTCGGGTCTCAACAGCGTGCAGATCGGTGGCGTGGCAGGCTGGCGTTTCACGCGCAACTTCGGCATCCAGATCTCGCCCGAGCTCAACCTGCTCTTCCCCACCTTCCTGATGAACGTCGATACCACCCTCGGCATCGAAGTCGGCTTCTAAGACTTCATCGCCGGGAGATGCCGCAACCGCCGCGAGAGCTATGGCTTAGAGGCGCCTTCGGGCAGGATGGCGCGCTGCGGCCGGGGGGCGTCGAGCGTGTTTTGGATTTTGCGGAAGACACGGGGCGAGAAGAGGATGTCGCCGTGGCCTAGTTCGTCGAAGAGGGTGCACTGACCGAAGGGCAATAGCGCCGAGGTGCTGGGCAAGACGACTAGGTCGCGTTCTGCCGCGAGGCAATGGGCTTCGACCTGGGTAGGCCAAGGGTGTGCTTCGAGACGGCGGAGCAAGGCGCTCTCGGGGCGAAGTTGAGCGACGAGAGGCGAGGGCAGATAGGCCGAGAGATAGGTGCCCTGATGCGGCGTCGCCAAGGTGATGAGGCGGTCGACGCGACGCTCGCCTCCCAGAAACTGGACGTAGAAGCGCGCCACCAGGCCGCCCATCGAATGGCAGATTAAATCGATTCGCCCGCCTCTGACTTGGCGATCGATCTCTCGTTTGACGCCGAGGGCGATCGCCTCGATCGACGTGCGACTCGGGTAGTTGATCGAGAGTTGCCTGCGGTATCCGCAGAAGGCCAGGTAGGCTTGCAGGGGATAAAACGCAGAACGATTGCTCCCCCAGCCGTGCAGAAAGACCAGTGTGCGAATCTCTTTCGAGCGCAGCGGGCGGTGCCGGCTGGGAAGGAAACCGAAACCCCAGAGCGCACCGTGCATCACTCCCACGCCGGCACGTCTCCACCAGGCGCGCCGCTCGGCTGCCATCACTGCATCGCTCGCCATCTCTCGAGCTTAGCGCGAAGTCGGGGCGAGGTGGGGTTTTTGCTAACCGAGGACGCGAACTGGATGCGTGAAAAGAAAGGGAGGCCAGCGACGCTTCTGCCTCTGGCCTCGGGGGGAGCCTAGTTCGAGAGATTGTCGAAGCTGTAGAGCAGGACGTCGTCGACCTCGTCAAAGGTCATTCGGTATTCGGCCCAGACACCCGAGCACGTTGCACCCAGAGAGGAACCCTTCGCGATCCGGACGGTATGCGACCCGACATCCGAGCTGCCGGAAACGAGATTCCGGTATTTGGTGCCCCCGCAGCTCTGAATTTCGTAATGTACTTTGAAACCGAGTTGCATCTGTTCATGCAGCTGACTTTCGGTGACATCGTACGAAAGGGTGAAGACATCGCCTGTGTCTTCTAGAGAGATGTTCTTGATCTTGATCAGGCTCGAGCTTTTGCTGTGCTCCAACGTGGTCTCCTCTCCGAGTCGGCTCTCTCCAACTCGGAGATCGTCGAGACCACGGCGCGCGTAAATGTTGTTTTCGAAACCAGAGTAGGAGTCACCGTCGATCTTGAGTTGCGAGGAGTCGTCGCCCTGATCGCTTTCCGAGTTGCACGCCAAGCCCTGAACGAGCACGAAGAAAAAAAGAGCCGTGTGAACGAAATGTTTCATCAAGAATCTCCTCGAGAATAGCGCCTAAGGAAGGTGGCCAAACGAAGGAGCATGAAGTGGACCAGAGCAGCGATGCCCCGCTGAGGATCGTCTCTTGGCGCGGAGATTCTGCTGTTTTTGAAGCGAAAACGCCTGTGCTTCACTCCGCTGGGCGTGGTGAGTAGCGCCCCTTTGCCTGCCCTCAGCTCTCTTCGGCCCGAGCCAAGGTGGCTCGTCGAGTATCCGGGGTGAAGATCGTGCGTCGAAGCCCACGAGGGCTCTTGAATTTGCGAGCCGGGGCAGGCAGACACAGTGGGTGCGCTTGCGAGGGTTCCTTTTCCTTCTGCTCTTTTCTTGGACGGTCTCAGCCTGTTCTCAAACGCGTTTTTCTGCCCCTACCCCAGAAAGCAAAGACGCGAGCGACGCGCGCAACCTGGCAGTTTTTCACACGGAGTTCGACGAGCCTTCGGCTTTGCTGGACCCCGGAGAGAACCGAAAGGAGTTTCTCTCACTCCTGCATATCGCGGAACATTGGATCAAGCTCAATGGCCGCTTTGTGCTCTTCACCGGCCAAGTAGCGCGTCGTCGTTTTCCTGGAGAGGGCGCGGTCGCTCAGGCGTTCCAGTCGATCCTGAGCTGGAGCGCCGGGAATGTGGAACGACTCGAGAACCTTTTTGTCTTCCTCAGCGTTCACGGATGTGAGTTGGGAGTGGGTCCGCGCGATGAGGATGCGTTGTTTGCCCACGCCGACTTGCTCCGCATTCTTAGCCAAGGTGTGGAGGCTCGGCGGGTTTACGTCTTTCTCTCCGCTTGCCACTCTAAGGCGCTTGCCGATGTTTTGCGCGAGCAGCAGCGAAGTGGCGCGCTCGACGGAGCACGTGTCGACGAGATCGTCGTGTTCAGCGATACAGAAAATGCGCAGAGCGACTCGAGCTATCGGCAGCAGTTCTTTCCAGCGATCGAGAAGTACTTCGCCTACGTGCGGCGCATGCGTTCCTCGCTGAGTCGCTTTCATCGTAAACAGGCGCTCGCGTACATCGAGAAACAGCGTTTCGAACTCGGGCTGCCTGGTTTCCATGTGGAAGTGGTCGACCTTCGACAGCCCGAGGGAAACAACGAGACGCAGCCGATCTACGCGGAGGCGGCTAGGGCGCCTTTCGTCGATGAGCCCTGGGTCTACTTTCGCACGCGAACGCCGCTCGCTTTGCAAGTCCAGGGAGAAGACGCCGAGGCGCGCTACCGGAGGATCTGCTCTCGACTGCTCGACTCGCGTCAGGCCGCCTATGGGGAGGGTGCATTGAGTTCGGGAGTGCCGGCGGAGTTGATCCCTTTCGAAGAGGGCGGCTTCGCTTCGAGCGAGGCACGCCAGACGCATTCCTGGCGAAGCTCGTTGCGTGTCGCCGAGGCGATCGCGTCGACCTGTGCCTCGCCAAGCGAGGTCTGGATGTACGGAAGCGTCCCGGCTCAGGCCCAGTCTTGTTCCCCTCCCTGAGCCGACTGGTTCCGCAGGTATAAGAGAACCCTTTATATTTGCTCACCTTGGATCTCTCGATTTTGTGGGACGTTCCGTGTTATGTGACGGATTTCCGTGTTTCCCAGAGGAAGAGCATATTGAACTCCCCTTTTCCGCGCGGATGGCGACGTATTGGAGGAGGGGAAAGGTGGCATGATGTCTGCTCATAGGCGGAGCGCCATGAAGGCTTCGGCACCTTTTCGAAACTCCTCAGGGCGCGTCTTCAGCCCCACGCGGCGTCGCGTGCTGACTTGGAAAAAGGCATCGCTGGCCGGCCTGCTCCTCCTCGGCCTTAGCCTTGGCGCGGTCTGTTCTCGCAGCGGGAGCGCCGGCGGCGAGGAGCGGGTGGCGCGGCGCACCTTGACCTTAGGCGCTTATACGACGCCGCGCGAGGTTTACGGCAAGGCGATCTTGCCCGCTTTCCGTCGCTTTTGGCGGGCGCAACATGGCGAGGATGTGGAGTTTCGGCAGTCGTATATGGGGAGCGGTGCCCAAGCCCGCGCCATTCTCGGCGGCTTCGAAGCCGATGTGGCGGCGCTTTCGCACGAGGCCGACATGGAGCTCTTGCGCCGAGAGGGTCTGGTTCGGAAGGACTGGAAACGCGCGGAGCAGAGCGGGATTGTGACGCGTTCGCTGGTCGTGCTCGGCGTGCGGAGGGGCAATCCTCGCGGCATTCGAGGATGGGAGGACCTCCGCCAGCCCGGTATGCGCGTGCTCACGCCGAATGTGCGCACCAGCGGCGGCGCGATGTGGAATATCGCCGCCATCTATGGTGCTGCATTGCGCGGCGGCACAGGTTTGCCGGCCGGAGATACGCGAGCGGCCGAGGGGCTTTTGCGCGAGGTGCTCTCCAAAGTTCGGGTCATGGACCACGGGGCGCGTGAATCGATGCTGAACTTCGAGCGCGGGGTAGGGGACGTCGTGATCACCTACGAAAACGAGATCCTCGCCGGTCTCCGCAAAGGGAAAGAGTACGACTACGTCGTTCCGGAGAGCACGATCCTGATCGAAAACCCCGTCGCCGTGGTGAGCGAATACGCTCGTAAACATCGCAACCTCGATCTGGCCCAAGCTTTCGTCCGTTTTCTCTACAGCGACGAAGCGCAGCGCGCCTTTGCGGACTATGGCTTGCGACCGGTGCGGCCCGAAGTCGCCGAGGGTCGCTTCTCGCCCTTGCCGGCCAAGGTCTTTTCCATTCGTGAACTCGGTGGCTGGAAACAGGTCAAAGCGAAGCTTTTTGCCCAAGGCGGCGCCTACGATCGCGCCTTTTGGGCGACGCGGAGACCACGCTCGTGAAGCGGACCCTCCTCTCCTCCGGGCCCTTCCGGCCTCTACTTTACGCCCTGGTGATGGCCTACGCGCTGCTGCTGGTGGCTTTGCCACTCTTGCAGCTCGTCCAGCAGGCCTTCACGCGGGGAGGGCGCGTCTTTCTGAGCGCGCTCGCCAACCCTCTCGCCCTTGCCGCCTTGCAGCTTAGTCTTTGGACGGCCCTCGTCGTCGCAGTGATCAATGCCCTCCTCGGGACGGCGAGCGCCTGGGTGTTGGTGCGCTACAAGCTTCCAGGGCGGGCATGGATTTCGGCCGCGGTCGACCTGCCCTTGGCCATTCCCACGCTGGTCACGGGCGTGATGCTGGCGCTGCTCTACGGACCGGAATCCTTCCTCGGCAGCTGGCTACACGCCTGCGGCATCGAGATCGCCTTCGCGCGCGGCGGCATTCTCCTCGCCTTGCTCTTCGTGACCTTGCCTTTCGTCATCCGTGCGGTCGAACCCGTAC
>ERZ1066121.1869-NODE-1869-length-14226-cov-5.991885_pt1 | contig 14226 bp, 8 predicted proteins | sample MGYA00382768_ERZ1066121 | MGnify/ENA primary metagenome ERZ1066121 (study PRJEB33369, sample SAMEA5778351) | biofilm metagenome | biome: Industrial cooling water; feature: Water cooling tower basin; material: Biofilm | place: United Arab Emirates | collected... | reverse complement strand
AGCAGACCACCGCTGGCATCCCCATCCAGATCTCGCGCAATGAGATCGTCGTCGAGGGCAAGCAGGTGCTCACCTTGCGCAACGGTCAGGTCGACCCGAGCTTGAAGCAGGGCGGCGGCAACGGCTTTTTGATCACGCCCCTCTTCAAGCGCCTGCAAAAAGAGGCCGAAAAGGCTCGCCTGCTCGAGCAGAAGTTTCCAGACCATCCCTTCAAGGGCGAGGCGATGATCATCGCCGACAAGCGTACGCCTTTCCGCACCCTCTCCGAGGTGCTCTACACCTTGGGGCAGGCCGAATACAAAAACCTCCGCTTCGTCACCAACAAGAAGACCAAGCTCGAATAATCCGCCTCGCTCAGCGAGCTGCGTGAAACTCCGAGCCGAAGCGCGCGCGATCGATGCCTTCGTCGATGACGAGCCTCTCGCTTGGCGCCCCTTCGCCGGCGCGGAGGATAGTTTTCCGCGCCCAGCAGCGCCGTTCCGTAGAGCCTTTCGGCTTCGCGCTGCAAACGGGGGCTCGGTAGCTCCCGTTCGAGCGCATCTTCGAGCACCTCCGCAGCCGCTGCGTACTCCTGTTGCATAAAGAGCTGCCGGCCGACCAGGTAAGGCGCGAGGCCGTCGCCGCGCAGCGCGTCCAAGCGTTGGGCGATGAAGAGAAGGTAGGCGGGCGCCGGGCTGCCGCGCAGGGGATGGAAAAAGAAGCGACGCATGAGCGCCGACTGCTGCCAGCCCCCCTCGATGCTGGCGACTTTGACCTCGAGCGCGCGACCCATCTCCTCGCTCAAAGGCTGAAGCAAGGCGTGGCGATAGTGGGCCAGCGCTTCGTTTTCTTTCCCGCTGCGCCAGTCAATATCCCCAAGGAGCTCGGCGATCGGCCCGGCGTTGCTTTCGGCCAGCTCGGAACGAGAGAGACGCTCGAGCTGGCGTTTGGCACGCTCGCGTTCTCCCCGCTCGACTAAGGCCCGCGCGAGCAGAAGGCGGCTGCGATCGTCTCCGGCATCGATATGCAGCAGACGCCGGCAAATGCGCACGCTCTCCCCGCGGTCGCCAGCGAGGGTGGCGGTGGCGAGTTCCTCCTGCAGCGCAGCCGTCTCGTGGGGACAAGGAGCGAAGAAGATGCTCCGCTCGCGAAAACGCGATTTGGCGAGTTCGAGCGTCTCATCCGGCACCGGGACGCTGCGTAGAAAGGTTTTCCAATCTCGCTCGAGCTCCGAGAGCGGCCGATGCAACACCGCCTCGAAAGCTTCGCCGCGGTAGAGCCGAACCAGGGCATTTACGCCGAAGCGATCGAAGAGATAACGGTAGAAGGAGCCGCTGAGGGTGTAAGCGAAGCGCCCGGACTGGCCGAGAAACCCCAGGCCGATTACCTTGGACATGGGCGGCAGGCGCTGCAATTCGAGCAGCGCCCTCGCCCATTGATGTGGGCTGAGGTGATCGCGCGCCTGCCATTGCAGCGCCTCGGCAGCGCCCTCGATCAACGCGGGATTCGGCCACCAGCCCGCTAGCGCACCACCGACCCGGAAGGGTCCACGGGCGACGCGCCCGAGCACGACATGTGCAATCTCGTGCCCGAGCACTGGATGCGGCCAGGGCTGCACCTGCAAATAGCTCTCGCGTCGCCAGGGCTTGGCGATGAAGGTGGAGCCAGCACCCATGGCCTCGCGTTTTTCTTCCTCGCTGCGGAAGATGAAGACGCGGATCTTTTCGCTGCGTCCCAGCCGGAGACTCTGCGTATGCCGCCAGACGTGAAACTCGCAGTCGAAGAGCAGGCGTCGTCTCTCGGCCGGGCTCAGCTCCTTGGGCAAGTCGACGCGGCAAAGGCGGCCCTCGATAAAGGCGCCGAGGCGCGCGTGCATGCTCCGCGGCGAGGCGCGGAAGCCCAGGTGGTCGCCGTAGACGAGCACAAGAGCGGCCAGCGCCAATGCGACCAGTCCGCTGAGCGCGACCGGGCGCTCCAAGGCCCGCCAAGGGGATCCTCCTGGCGGCGAGTGCCAGAAGGCGACAAAAAGGCCCAGCACCCCGACGAGGCAGAGGAGCGAGTAGAAGCGGAAAGCGAAATAGGCGAGAGGCAGATACGATTCTTCGTCGTAAGGCGTGCCGGGGAAGTAACCGAAAAAGCTGCCGTAAGCGAAGATGCCCGGCGTCGCCCAGAACTCTACCAGGGCATAGACGATCGAGAGCAGCGGCAGGGCGAGCGCACTTGACCGCGCCCAGCGCAGGCGCGAAGCAAAGGCCGCTGCGAGCGCCCCGCAGCAGGCAGCCAAGAGGCAACCGCACAGCGGCCCGAGCAGGGGAAACCACCACTGCGCAGGTGGACGGCAGGAGGCCGACGCCAACCAGGTGAGCACCAAGGGCAGGTGAGCCAGCGCCCAAAGCGCGCTCGCCAGGCTGATAGAGTCGAGCAGCACCTCGGCGACGCCGGGGCGCCCTGCGCGCGCACGCAGCGCCCAAACGCGGTCGACACTGGCCCAGACCACAAGGGGGGGCAGGAGAATGCCGACCACCAGTGAACTCTCGGCCCCAGGGAGCGACAACAGGGGAACGATCGGGAGCAGGATACCGAGCAGCAATGCACCCAGAAAGGCCCAACGCGTACTCTGCCCGAGCCGCAACCAGCGCTCTCCAATCCTTCGTAGCCCACGCGGCAGGTAAGCCTTCATACGTCTTTCGGCCTCTCCGGCCTGCTTTTTGGAAGAATTCACCAAGCCAGTGATAAGGAGACTAGATGATTCCTTCAAGTTGCGCGAAGATCGCACTCTGGAAGGCAGAAGCGGCCAGAACTCCCGGGATCGAAGGGAGCGCTGGCGCCGAGCGCTTGTCTTTGGTAGACCTTCGGACCCCGCAGCTCCGAAGCGCCTGTTTCGCGATGTCGCCGGTGCAGGGAAAGCCGTATGCAAAAAGGAATCTACACCTCCGTCGCCTCGCTGAGCCTCGCCCTGAGTGCCTGCAATGGAGCCCTCTGGGGAAGCACGGTATTCCTCTTCATCAGCTTCAGCGTGTTCTACGGCACGGTGTCGATGGGCCGTCAGGCCGATAAAGGGGAGTCGAGCCGCCCGAAGGTGCCCCCCTCCACGACGAAAGACTCCGGCTAAGCCCCACCCTCTTCTGGGTGGCCGACGCCGTCGATAAAGCGAAGGGAGCGCTGTGTCGCCCGTGCTTGAACCCGCCCGAGAGTACCCTTCCCTCGATACCTTTCGCCTCTCCGAACTTGAAGCGGTGCGGCTCGTGCTGCGCGGCGGCTCGGTGATCGACTGGCACCGCCTCAACTTCGAGTCCCGCGAGGAAGCCTACGGCTTGCTCCGCGCTCAGGAATTCGATCTAAGCGACAGCGACGATCTCGAACGCATCGAAAAAATCAAACAAGATGCGATCGCTTACCTACGCCGCAATTTCGACTTTCCCGTCCCCAAGCCCGTCGCCAACGCCGACATCTGCGATCTGCTGATGATGGCCTCCGGGCGCGGTCACCGGCAGCTCTGCGCCTGCACGATCCTCAAGGTGATGCACATCATTCATCACCTCGAAGCGCGCGAGCTGCTCTTCATGCTGCCGACCTCGGACCAAGAGGTCTTCCATATGGTCGAGCAGAAGGTCTACCGCGTGGTGGGCTGGATGCTCTCGTCCGGCTTCCCCATCGTCGAGTTCATCGGCGGCCGCAAGAACAAGGACTCGCTCTACACCAAGCTCTTGGCGAAGCAGAAAAACATCGCGGCCCAAATCTACGACAAGCTGCGCTTCCGGGTCATCACCCGGAGCTCCGACGATATCTTCCCGACCCTCGCCTATTTGATGCGGCATGTCTTCCCCTTCAACTACGTCATTCCTGGGGAATCGAAGAACAACATCCTCTCGTTCCGACGCTTTTGCGAAAGTCACGAGCATCTTCGGACCTTGCTGCCCCGCCTGCAGATCGCCGAAGACATCGAACGCGATTCGATGCCGGACGACAACACCTTCACCTCAGGCAACTACCGCGTCGTCCACTTCGTGGTCGACATGCCCGTGCGCCTGCCCGACGCGATGTTTCGCGCAGCGCCAGAGAGCGCCAAAGCGGCAGGCAAGGTGATCTTCGTCCAGGTCGAATTCCAGATCATCGACCAGGCCTCGGAGAAGGCAAACGAGCTCGGCGACGCCAGCCATGCCGCCTATAAAGTTCGGCAGCGCCAGAGCGTGACGCGGCGACTCAAGCTGGGGATTTCGGGGCAACACCCCTCTTCGCTGCCTCCGCCACCGCGCGACAAGGAGTGAGTTCGGGGGCCTCGCGTCTCGTGGCGTCCTCTATGGGACGACCTTAGAGGCGGCGGACGATCTTCAGGGTTTGCCCCGACTCGACGCGCACATCGGCGAAATGCATGCGGCCGCTCGCCGTTCGAAAGCCCAGGCGGTGGACGCCGGCGCGTACTTTCAGACCGGAGACGGGGGTGTTCTTGCCCGTGTCTTCCCCGTCGAGAAACACCCGCGATGCGGGAAGGGTATCGATGCTCAACGCACCGAAGGAGGCGTCGTTCGGCGAAGCCTCGCTTGCCCTGCTCGACTCCGCTTTTGAAGCGCTCGCCTCATTTCCGCGACTTGGCGGCTCGTCGGCGGCACGCGCTTGCTCCCCTGGTGCGGCGGCGACCGCCTCATTGTGAGCGCCCACCTCCGCTTCGGCATTCAAGCTGGGAGGCAAAGGTAAAAGGGCGACTTCGAGCAGAGCGACGACACCTTCTTGAATCACGACCCGCCGCGTCACCTCGTGAAAGCCCTCGGCCCGGATCCGGATCAAGCGCTCCCCTCCCGCCATACCTTCGATGCGCAGCGGCGCACGACCACGCGGCACACCGTCGATGTCGATCGCCGCGGCCACGGGCGGCAAGGTACGCACCTCGAGGGTGTTGGAAGCCGAACGCCCCATCAGCGCCCAGGCGCTGAGGACGCCGAGGCCCGTCATGCAGGCGATGATCGTGAAGAGCGCCGCCAAGCTGCGACTCTTGCGCACCGCCACCCGAAAGGTGACGGCCGTCGTCGGTCCACGCGGCACCATTTGGGCCGAGGCGGGCTCACGTTTCCGTGCCAGCGCCCGCGGCCGGGCGTGATAGTCGATGGGCGGCGCCCGCCATTCGGCCGAATCGCCCACAACGCGCGGCGATTCGATGGGCGTATCGTCGGCAAAGGTCGCGCTCGCTTCGAGGAGTTCGGCGCTGCGATGACCCTCTTCGGGACGCCCATCCTCCTGCACGACCGGCCGCAAGTCTGGATGAGCCGCGCTTGCGTCCTGGGCCGAGACCGAGGCTGAAACCGAATGCCCACCCGTCGAGGGTCCCGTATGCACACGATCCAGCGCGCTGAAAAAGATTTCGGTGGCGCTATCGGCGAGCGAGCTCTGATACGACAGCGCCGCCCAGGGATCGTCGTCGAAAGGGGAAGGGACGACCGCGGTCGAATCTTTGCTCAGTTCACTGTCGCGCGCGGCCTCTTCGGGAGGCACCGAAGCAAAGGAGAGACGATCGCTCGAAGGCGGATGAAAAGCGGGATGTTCGACCGAAGGCGAGCTGCGACGGTTGCCGAGGCGCCCGGGCTCGACCGATTCCCGCGCCACGTTGAAAGCACCGCGCCCCAAATGGGCGTAGGTATCGAGGCGCGCCTTTTCTTCGCCCATCTCGGGGCCGAAGGCCGATTGCATCCATTCGGCCAAGTCGTTGGTGCCGAAGGGCGGACGCCCTCCCGAGAGAAATTTTTCGAGATCCTGCTGCAGCTCCGCCGCCGATTGATAGCGACTGCGCGGATCGCGTGCGAGCGCGCGCATCACGATGTCGTCGAGCTCCGCCGAGATGCCCTCGACCAAACTCGAAGGCGGTACGACCCGCGCCTCCCTCACCTTCTCCAAGGTGGAGAGGTCGCTGTCGCCCAAAAAGAGGCGGTCGCAGGTGAGCATTTCGTAGAAGCAGGTACCCACCCCGAAGATATCCGAACGATGGTCGACCGGACGGCCGCGCACCTGCTCCGGGCTCATATAACCAAACTTGCCCTTGAGGACGCCGGCTTCGGTTTTGGTGGTCCGCGATGCCGCCTTGGCGATACCGAAGTCGATCAGTTTGACCTGACCGCTGTAGTTGATGAGGATGTTTTGCGGCGAGACGTCGCGGTGGATGAGATGCAGCGCCTTGCCTTCGGCGTCGCTGATACGGTGCGCATAATCGAGCGCGGCGCAAATCCGCGAAGCGACCCAGGCGGCCATCGCCGGCGGCATGCGCGAGCGCAGTCGCCGGAAGCGGTTGATCATCTGCAGCAAATCTTTGCCCCAGACGAACTCCATCGCGATGTAGTGGGCGTCGCCGATCTTGCCCAGCTCGTAGATGGGCACGATGTTGGCGTGATTGAGATGCCCCGCGATCTTGGCTTCATCGATGAACATCGTGATGAAGTCATGGTCCTCTGCCATCGTCGGCAGGATGCGCTTGATCGCGACCAGCTTTTCGAAACCCGCGATGCCTACGGATTTGGCGAGGTAAACCTCCGCCATACCGCCGACGGCAAGCCGTTCCAGCAGCAGGTATTTCCCAAAAGGGATGACTCTTCGGCTTCTGGTGTCGTTGGCGGGAGATGCCACCCGACTGGATTGTTCACTCATCCCTGCACGACAGCTTGACCCTTTTGTGGTCCAAGATCAACGAAACGCCGCGTCTCCTAGCCATATACGTAGGACCTTGTCGCACATCGCCTCTTTTCCGCAGAAGCCCCGGCCGGGCAGCTCTCCAACGCCCCTCGCTCAGCGCCGGCTCGCCCTTTTTGCGCGCGTTTGGAGGACGAGTTCCGCAGCCGCCATATTGCCTGCCGCATCGGTGGCGCGCACCGCGACGATGTGTTCGCCCTCTTCTTTGAAGCTTAGAGCTAGGTCGAAAGGCTCGCTCGAGGCGTCGAAGAGCCCGTCTTTGGGCTCGAAGAGATGCCATTCGCGCCCATCGATGGCGTATTCGAGCTTGGCGATGGGCGAGGTATCGTCTTTGGCTTCACCGCTGAGACGCCCGCCACGGTAGGCGAGTTTCTGCACTTTGGGGGCGTGGTTATCGACGAGGATGGGTTCCGATTCGAGCTGGCAGCTCAACTTCTGCTCGCCGGGATTGCTCAACTCGTCCGTCGCATGGACCCGGACGCGGTAGTAGCCGTCGGGAATGGCCGCGGTGTTCCAGGCGTATTCGGTTTTGGTGTAGGGCGTCTCGTCGCGCAGCATGGGGCGCCATTCCTTCTGACTCTCGGCGCGGAAGTAGAGGCGGTAGCGCAGGGGGTCCTTGTCGTAGCTCTCCCCCTCCCAGCTCAACGAGTAGAGCGCGCTCGCTTCCGGCGTGCTGCTCTCGGAAACATCGCTGCCGCCTTCCTCGGTCGAAGAGCGGCGCTCGCGGCGCTTGAGTTTGAGGGATTTCAGGCTGCAACGCTGGTTCTGCGGCAGATAAAAAGCGGTCAGCGCGTAGAGCGTGGCCAAGGGGTCTTCGCTGAGGTCGGCGCGCACTTGGAGATAGCGGGCCGACGGGCTTGAGATGCGGCCTTGCGCGCGCATCGCGGCCGACCACGAGCTCCAGCTCGCATCGGGCTGCACCGTATTGCCGCTCCGCGTTTGCAAACGGAGCGTGCCTTTGCCGCGCCAGCTCAGGTTGCCAAAACGCGAGGGGAAGCGAGCGTCGAGGACTTTGCTCGTCCACAAGGCTTTGCGCGCCTTGCCGGATCCCAACTTATAAAAGGCAGCACCGTCACCCGTGGTGAATACGGGCTGGTCACCCTCGAGCGCGAGGGCGAGGACCTGGCGTTCGTCGACGTCGACCCAAATCGCCGACTCCCGCTCACGATTGACCCAATACACCCGCCCATCCGCACCGGCGGCCGCATAAACGGAATGCGCATCGGCGAAGAGCACGCGGCTGAAATAGGCTTTGCCGTTTTCGAGCGCCAGCTCGATGCGGGGCCCATCGAGAAACCACACCTGCCCTTTTCCGGCTTTGCCTTCGCCACCAGGAAAAGCGGCCGCGGAAAAATCGGGGCGCTTGGCGTCCACCTTGGGCGCAGGCCCTCCGCCTCCCGAGCGAGGTTTGTCGAAATCGTTGACCGCCGCGGCGATGAGCTTGCCCTTCACTTCGACGTCGGTGACCTCGGTCCCAGGGAAATCGTAGACCACCTCGCCTCGCCCTGGTCCGCGGACGCGGTACAAGATGGCCTCGTCGCTCGTCCCGACCAGGACTTGCTCGTCGTGTTCGAGCGCCAAACACAAGGCGTGGTTCGCGCGGGTGTCATAGAAAAGATTGGCACGGCCTCGCAGGTCGACCGCCCAAACCTTGCCTTTGGGTCCCGTCGCGACGAGGAACACTTTGCGGCTCTTGGAGTAGACGATATCCCAGATATGGTTCGTCTCCGGCAGCGTCGAGAAGACCCGCGCTTTGCCTTTTTTGTCGATGCGGTAGAGCACGCCCTTGGGCAACGAACCGGCGATGATCTCGCCTTCGGGATGCCAAGCCATGCTCGTCACGAGCAGGCTTTGGGTTTGCGCGTAGAGGCTCGCCTTGCCCTGCTGCACGCGAAACACTTTTCCGTCCGGCGCCGCGCCTACGTAAAAGGTACCGTCGGGCCCGCGAAGCAGGCTGTAGGCGAGCTTGGCCTCGCTTAGCGCCAACCGCGATGCGGCACCGCCGACGACCAGAGCACCGTTTGATCGAACCATGGTGCCGCGGAGTTCACCTTCGCTGAAGCCCTCGGCATCGTCGATCTCGAAGCGTTTGGTCGAGGTGGCGACGACCACGCCCACGCCGCAGGCAAGCAGCCCCAAAACGATGAAGAGTTGAAGCCAAGGCCGGGCGCGAAGGCTGCCGACGATTCTCCGATGTTCGCTCTCACTTCGCTTTGCCATAAACCCTGTTCTTCGCAGTCGCGCTGGCTCCCCTTCCGCGGCGGACTTCGGACTCCGCCCGGCGAAACTTAGGGGGAGCGAGGCATCTCTCTTACCTTGAGCCGCAGCCTGGCGCTCCCGACCATCACCTGACCGAGAGGAAACATCGCCGTCTGCTCGGCGTGGAAGGTACGTGCCGCCCTCCCCTCGTTGAGGCCCTGCAGAATATGGAGGGCCGAGCCGGGCAGGCGCGGTGCCACATGCCCTCGGAGCCGCATGCCTTGCAGGGGGCTGTCGCTCACGATGGCCAAGCTGGTCGAGGGATAGCCGGCTTGAATCGCTTTCAACATATCGCCCAACTTGCGCGCTTCGGGCTGCGGAATGCCCACCTCACTGGCGGGGAGGACGCTCACCTGAAGCTGCGTGCCGCCGGCCGTTTCCGGAATGCGGAGGGGAAAGGTCTGGCTCCACTCGCGCCCCGTATAGGATTGAAAGCGCACCTCGATGGGATGAACGCTTCCAGGGTCGACCTCTTCGCTCGGCAGATAGGCCTCGACGATACGCGCCGAGGTCTTGGAGAAGTCGAACTCGATGTCGAAGCGCAACGAGCGCACGAAGGTTTGGCGGAAGGGGTTGGAGAAGGCCACCTCGCTCAAGGCGAAGGCGCGCAGATCGCTGAGCTCACCCCCCGAAGCACCGTTGCGGAAAAAGCCGACGTCCTCCGTGGTAAACGTGCCTTCGCCTTCGATGTCCACCGAGCTCCGGCTGCGCACCGTGACTTCGCTGGCGTCTCCCACCGAGTTCTGCACGGCGTTGGCGACGGCCGAGAGGATCAACATGGGGCTGAGCAAACGATGCGAAGCGACCTCCATCGACCATTGGGTCTTCGCCAGACCTGGCACCCCGCGGATGCGGATCTGGATCGGGATCGAGCGCGCCTGCTGCCGCGAATCGACGATGATGGTCGACGGGCGATCCTGAACGAGCGCCCCCAAGGCGGGATCGGCTTCGGCGATTTTGAAGGAGCGATCCTGCGCCGCGAGGATGTGGATGACCTTGGCCGTGGACGCCGGCAGCGCCAGCTGACCCACGTTCATGAAGGGATGCCCGAAACCCAGCACCTTCGAGCCTTCGACATGCGTGACGGTGCCGACCGCCGTCGCCGAGATATCGCCGCGAATGAGCTGGACTCCGACCGCGCCACCCGCTTCATACGCGAGCGCTTTGCTGGGCGCCGCACCTTTGGGTCGCGCACCGCCTCCCGCTTGGAGAACCGTGAAGCCGTAGGATGCGAGGCCCTGCTTGAGCATCGTGGCGGCGGCATCGCCCATCCCGCCGAGGAGCAGGGGCGTCAGCGCTTGAGGCCGCTCGTTCGAGACGCGCTCCTTTTCGACCGACGCCGGCTTTCGCGTCACCGGCGGCGCGCCCAGAGGCCGCAAGGCCCGCTCGATTTCGGGACGCAGGGGCCGACGCAGCTCGCTGAGCATGGAGCGGATCGGGGTCACCCCGGCGACGGGCTCTTTGCCGAAAAGCCAACCGTAGGCATAGGCGCCCAGCAGGCGACCGCGAACGTAGATCGGGCTGCCGCTCATCCCGGCGACGGTGATCGCTTTGTCGAGGAGCGGATGCGGCGTGCGCACGAGCACGAGGTCCTGACCGGGCCGGAAGTTGTGCAGGACATCGATGACTTCGATCTCGAAGCGTTCGGGTTTTCGTCCGCGAAATACCGTCAAGCCGTAGCCCCGCTCGCCTGGCTTGATCTCGTCGACACCGATGGTCGATGGCGTCGCCGTCGCGAGCGTCGCCGCCCACAACCCGAGGGCAGCGAGCACGGCCAACGCCGGCAAACTCAAGCGGCGCGTGATGCCGCGAGACTTGCGCAGACCACCGGAGCCCTGAGCTTCTCCTGGAGCTGCGCGCCGAACACGAAAGCAAAAGCGAAGCAGCATGACCGCGAGAACGACTCCCCAACGCGCTAGGAAAGCCAGACCCTACCCAAAGCTTTACTCCGCCGCAAGCGGCGAGGAAGGCTGGCTCGCTTTCGCACCCAGCAAGCTTTGCAGCATCTCTTTGCGGATCGGCTTCTCGAGAAAGACGCGAACGCCCATGGCCTTCGCCGCGTCGCGGAGCGAGGCATCGCTCCGGCTCATCATCATCGCGATCGACGCGCTGGGATAATGCAGGCGCAGATGTTCGATGAACTGCATGCCGCTCATCCCGGGCAGCTCATCGTCGACCAATACCCAGTCGACCGGCCACTGCGCGATCAAGGCGAGCGCTCCCTCTCCCGTACTCGTGCCGACGACGCGGCTGCCTTGTACGGTGAGCATGCGCGCCACCCGCCACTGCAGCTCCGGATCGTCTTCGACCACGAGCACGCGCATCGCTCTCAGGGCCGCTTGCGAGCGCAGAGCCGCCTTCTCCCGATGGAGCTCGCGTCCCTGAGCCAGCAAGGCTTCTTTGCTCGATTTGATCATGCCCCTGAGAAAACACCAGAAGAAGACGGTTCATTCTCTTCAACACGAAGAATCCAAGTTTGAGAAGAGAAAAAGTAATTCAAGCGACAAGGACGTAACCATATTGGGCGTCCTCGAAATGCGAAACGCTCGAGCCTCTAGGGCGCGCTTGCTTTTCGACCCTACCTTAAATCGCCACGCGCAAAAAAGGCCGCGAGGAAAATTTCCTAAATTTTCGTAGAGATGAAACTTTAGCTTCGCAGATCCGAAACCCCTACACGACTCCGCGCGAAAGGAGCGCTAGAGCGAAGAGGGATTGGAACCCGCACGCCGCGATGAAGGAGTGCCGCCCTTCTCGCCTTTTTTCGTCTCTTGAAAGCTGCGCTTTCCGCTGCCGGCCATCTCGACCAGGAGGGAAGCCGGTGCAAAGCGCTCGCCGTATTGCTTCGCAAAGGCTTCGAGGCGCTCGACGATCTGACGCGCACCAAGGCTTTCGACCAAAGCGAAAGGACCGCCGCGGAAGGGAGGAAATCCAAGGCCGAAAACCGCGCCGATGTCGCCATCACGTGCGCTGCGCAAGACTCCTTCTTCGAGGCAACGCACTGATTCATTCACCAGCTGCAAGGTGCAACGCCAAGCGATCTCTTCGCGTGCGAGCTCCTTGCCGCTCTGCACGCCCAAATCTGCATAGACGCTCGAATCGACGCCTTTGCCATGGGGTGGATAGAGATAAAAGCCTTTGCCGTTTTTGCGCCCGAGGCGGCCAGCTTTGACCAAACGCTCGAGCCCGGGCGGTGGGCTCAAACGATCGCCGAAGGCCTGATGTACGATCTTGCCGACCTTGTAGCCGACGTCGATGCCGACCTCGTCGCTCAGCTTCAGTGGACCGACCGGGAAGCCGAACTCGACCAAGGCGCGATCGATCTGCTCGACCGCAACTCCCTCGTGCAGCATAAACGCGGCCTCGTTGAGGAAAGGCACGAGCACGCGCGTCGTGTAGAAACCGGCACCGTCACCGACGACGATCACCGTCTTGCCCTGGCGTTTGCCGAGCTCGACCGCCGTCGCCGTAACCTGGGGCGCCGTTTGCGGCGTGACGATCACCTCGAGCAAGGGCATGCGGTCGACCGGCGAGAAGTAGTGCATGCCGATGACGTTTTCGGGACGCTTGCAGCCCGCAGCGATCTGCCCGATGGGCAGCGAGGAGGTGTTGCTGGCGAAGATGAGCGTATCGTTGCCTAGGGCTTCGACCTCGCGCAGGACCTGCTTTTTGACTTCGAGGTCTTCGAAGACGGCTTCGATCACCACTTCGCAGCTGCGGAAGCCTTCGAGCGAGGGCGTGGCCGTTACCCGGGTCATCAAGCTTTCGGCTTCGCTGCGCGTCAGTGATTTGCGGCGCAGCCTTTCGTCGCAGATGCGGCGCACCTGCGAGAGACCACGCAAAAGGCTGGCGTCATCGCGATCGCGCAGACGTACGGCCATCCCCGCATTGGCGCTGACGTAGGCGATGCCCGAACCCATCAGACCGGCGCCCAAGACGCCGACCTTCTCGACGACTTCGGCCTTGGTTTCGTCGCCGTCGAGACCGCTGTCTTTCTTCAGCGCGGTCTGTGCGCGGAAGATGCCGATCAACGCTCCGGCTTCCGGGCTGACAAGCAGACGACCAAAGGCTTCGGCTTCGGCCTTGAGGCCCTGCTCCAACCCTTTTTCGAGGCCTTTGCGGACCACGGCCAAAATCGCTTCGGGCGCGGGATAGTTGCCCTTGGTCTTGCGCCGCACTTGTTTGAGCGCCTGCTCGAAGACGACATATCGCCCGAGCGGATTGCCGCTCAGCAGCCACTGCTGGAAATCGAAAGAGTCGGCTTTTTTCGCCGCAGCTTTGCCAGTCGTCGCCAAATTCAAGGCGCGACGGCAGGCGACCTCGAGCAGAATGGGCGCTTCTACCGCGTCGTCGACCAAACCCAGCTTTTTGGCCTTGGCCGCGCGCAGCTGCTTGCCCGAGAGCAGAAGGTCGAGCGCTTCTTGGAGCGGGATCAATCGAGGCAGGCGCTGCGTGCCGCCGGCGCCGGGCAAAATGCCCAACTGCACCTCGGGCAAACCCAAGCGCGTCTTGTCGTGCGTGCTCGCCACGCGCCCATGACAGGCGAGCGCAAGCTCGAGACCGCCGCCCAAGCAGACGCCGTGAATCGCAGCCACTACGGGCTTGGAAAAGGTCGCGACCCGGTCCATGGCCGCCTGCGCACGACGCGAGAGCTCGGCGCCTTCTTCGGCCGAGCGCACGCCTTCGAGCATGCTGATATCTGCGCCCGCGATGAAGCTATCGCTTTTGCCCGAGGCGAGGACGCAGGCGCGGATGCTGGGGTCGGCGCCGACCTCTTGCAGCTTGCGTTCGAGTTCGGCGATCAGGTCGAGCCTGAGGGTGTTGAGAGTCTCGCCAGGCACATCGATCCACAAGATCGCGACGCCCTCCCGCTTTTCGACTCGCAACGCGCTGTGTTTGCCATTGCTCTGCGCGCCCTGTTTCTCCGAAGCACTCATGCCGCCTCCAACACGATGGCTGCGCCCAGACCGCCTGCGGCGCAAGCGGTGCAAAGCGCAAACTGACCCTTCCTACGCTTGAGCTCGTGGAGGGTTTGGGTGATCTGACGCGCGCCCGTGGCGGCGAAGGGATGCCCGAGTGCGATCGAGCCACCGCTGACGTTGAAGCGATCCCAGTCGACCTTGCCGATGATCTTGGAGCGACCGAGCTTCTCTTCGGCAAACTTCTTCGACTCGAAGGCTTGTGTGTTCGAGAGGATCTGCGCGGCAAAGGCCTCGTGCATATCGACGAGGTCCATCGCCTCGAGCTCCAAACCGGCGCGCTCGAGCGCGATGGGCGTCGCATAGGCGGGCCCGATCAAGAGCTGGTCGTTGGGGTCGA
>ERZ1066121.1867-NODE-1867-length-14235-cov-6.796333_pt1 | contig 14235 bp, 17 predicted proteins | sample MGYA00382768_ERZ1066121 | MGnify/ENA primary metagenome ERZ1066121 (study PRJEB33369, sample SAMEA5778351) | biofilm metagenome | biome: Industrial cooling water; feature: Water cooling tower basin; material: Biofilm | place: United Arab Emirates | collected... | reverse complement strand
AAACTCAGGCCCGGGGGTGATCCGGCGACCATTGCGCTCTGGTGGAACGCGATGAGGTCCTGAACGGCGGGATCATCGAGATCGGCGGGGGCGATGCGCAAGTCTCAATCCTCGATCATCGCCACCGCGCGGATCCACCCGGCGCTGGCGCGTTCGATCTTGACCGGAAAGCAGCTCACCGTGAAGCCATGGGGCGGCAAGGCGCCGAGATTGCACAGCTTCTCGATCTGGTAATAGGGCCGGATGCGCCCGGCCTTGTGGCCTTCCCAGATGATCGAGGGATCGCGCGTCTCGGCCCAGCGCCGCGCGGTGTGGCTGAAGGGGGCGTCCCAGCTCCATGCATCGGTGCCGACGACCTCGACGCCGCGCGCGGTCAGCCACAGGGTCGCCTCCGCGCCCAGGCCGACGCCCTGATCGGTGAAGCCCTCGGTGCCGTAGACGGCGCCAGACTGGACCAGCACGATATCAAGCGGTTGGAGCGTATAATTGATACGCGCAAGCTCGGCCTCGACCTCGGCGGCGGTGACGACATGGCCGTGGGGGAGGTGCGAGAAATCGAGCTTTACGCCGGGGCGCAGGAAGCGGTCGAGCGGTGCCTCGTCGATGCTCGGGGAAGGGCGGGCGCCCCCAGGCTCCCCGGCGCCGGTGGTCGAATGGAAGTGCCAGGGCGCATCCATGTGCGTGCCGTTGTGCGTCGACAATTCGACGAATTCCACCGCCCAGCCTTCGCCGTCGGGCAGATCCTCGCGGGTGAGGCCGGGGAAGAACATCGCGATCTGCTCCCACGTCATCTCGTGGGTCATGTAGGTGACCTTGGGCCGCATCACCTCGGGATCGGAGACCACGGTGTTTGTGATCAGGATCGAGAGGTCGATGAAACGGGTCAACGGCTGAGTTCCTGGTCGAGGAAGGCCGCGATGTCAGCCAGATCGACGTCGCGCGCGACATAGGCTTCGCCAAGGGCGCGCAGCAGGAGGAATGGGAGGGTCGTGCTCTCGGCCTTCTTGTCGTGGCGCATGTGATCGACCAGCGCGGCGCCGTTGCAGGTGAGGCCGAGGGGGGAAAGCGTCGAAGGTAGCCCCGCCGCTGCAATCGCCGCCTCGGCCCGTGCCGCATCGGCATCGGAAATCTCTTCCCGCCGAGCCGAATATTTCGCCGCCAGCACCATGCCCAGAGCAACCGCCTCGCCGTGCAGCAGGCGGTCGGAAAAGCCGGTTTCGGCCTCGAGCGCATGGCCGAAGGTGTGACCGAGATTGAGCAGCGCGCGCAGGTCCTGCGTCTCGCGCTCGTCGGCGGCGACGATCCGCGCCTTCATCGCGACACTCGTGGCGATGGCGTGTTCGAGCGCGGCAGGTTCGCGCGCCAACACTCTGTTTCCGTTCGCTTCCAGCCAGCCGAAGAAGGCTGCATCGCCGAGCAGCCCGTATTTCAGCACCTCGGCAAAACCGGCGCGCATCTCGCGGTCGGGAAGCGTCCCGAGCACCAGGGGGTCGATCAGCACCAGCGAGGGCTGATGAAACGCGCCGATCAGGTTCTTGCCGGCGGCGGTGTTGATCGCGGTCTTGCCGCCGACCGAGGAATCGACCTGCGCCAGCAGGGTCGTGGGCAGCTGCACGAAGCCCACGCCGCGCTTGGCGATGGCGCAGGCAAAGCCGACGAGATCGCCGACCACGCCGCCTCCAAGCGCGAAGACATGGTCCTTGCGCGTGACGCCGAGCGCGAGCAGCCAGTCGCACAGGCGTTCGAGCTCGCCCCAAGTCTTGGCATCCTCGCCCGGCTCGACCACGAACCACTCTGCGGCCAGCCCGTGCCCGGCAAGATGCGCGTCGATACCGGCTGCGAACAGCCGGTGCGTGTTGGTATCGGCAACAAAAGGCACGGGGCGGGCGGGACCGAAGCCCTTCAGGAAGGGCGCGGCGGCATCGGCAAGGCGGGCAAGCAGCCCCTCCTCGATCACCACGTCATAGGCGCGCCCGGCCAGGGCGACGGGAATTACAGCCATTTGTCGATCGCCTCCAGGATCGCGCGGGCGGTGTCGGCGTGGGGGCCGGTCTCGCTGACGACGCGGATATGCGCCTGCCGGTAGAAGGGTTCGCGCTCGGCCGCCAGCCGGGTGAGGATTGCGCGCGGGTCGCCCTGCTTCAGCAGCGGGCGGTTGCCGCGCCGCGCGGTGCGTTCGACCAGCGTGTCGATGTCGCAGTCGATCCACACCGCGATGCCCTTTTCGAGCACGGCGGCACGAGTGGCGGGATCGACAAAGGCGCCGCCACCGGTGGCGATCACGCCGTGGCCCTCGTCGATCAGGCGGGCGATCACGCGGCGTTCGCCGTCGCGGAAATAGGCCTCGCCGAAGGTCTCGAAGATTTCGGGGATCGAGCGCCGGGCGGCCTCGGCAATGGCCTCGTCGGCATCGACGAAATCGCGTCCCAGCAGGCTTGCGAGCTTGCGCCCGACGGTGGTCTTGCCGACGCCCATCAGCCCCACCAGCACCACCGGGCGGGTGATGCGCGCGGCAATGGCGGCGAAATCGCGCTCGGGACGGGAAGGGCAAGCGGCGGACATTGCCGCACGGCCTATAGATGGGCTAGGGCACGCGCAATATGGCAAACCAGCGGCAGTCGCGCATCTCCCCGTCCAATATTCAAGCGGCTCCGGCCGTGGTCCCGCGTGCCCGGCGCTGGCCGTGGGTGTTGGTGGCCGTGGTGGCGGCGCTGGTCGCGTTGGCGTGGTTTGACGGGGGCGAGGAGCCGCTGCGGCCGATCGCCGAGGATTTGCCCCTGCCGGAGCAGGGCCGATGAGCGCGCGGCATCGCAGACGTCGATCGGGGATAGCCACGAGCGCGCTGGCGCTGGGAGTGGCCGGTGCGCTCGGAGGGGCCGGGCTGGCGGGCCTTGCCCTGGCGCAGGGCAAGCCCGAATCGCTGCTGCCTCCGGGTTTCGACGATCCCGCTCCCGCGCCCAGTCCGCGAGGCACGCCGACGCCGGGGCCGCGCGGCCCCTCACCGACGCCTGTGCCGGCCCCTGCCACCGGCCCGGCTGCCATGCCGCCGTCAGGCGGCACGCTTCCTCAGGCCCCGCTTCCCGGCGTGCCGGTCGACCCGTCGACCCTGCCGCCGCTGCCGAGCATCACGCGGGACGAACTTGCCCGGCTGCCGAGCCTTGCCGAGCTGGAGAACATGTCCACCGAGGAGCTCGACCAGTTGCTCGGATTGAAGCCCAAGACCGACATCCCCCCCGGCGCGCAGCGTGCGCTGACCCGCGTCGGTGTGCTCGCGGTGGGCGAGGGCGGGCTGCCGCCGGTGGCGCTTGCTAACCAGTCGGACAAGCTGGTGCGCGCGGTGCTGAACGGCACGCAAGGCCCTATGGTCTCGCGCTGGGGGCACATCCTGCTGCGGCGCGCGCTGGCAAGCCGCCTCGCTGCGCCGCTCGGCATGGACCCGATCGAATTTGCCGCCCTGCGCGTGGGCGTGCTCAACCGCATCGGCGAATTCGCCGTCGCCCGCGCGGTGGTGCAGGATATCGACACCGCCAACTGGTCGCCCGCGCTCACGCAGGAGGCGCTCAATGCCTACCTCGCGAGCGGCGACATCACCGGTGCCTGCCCGGCGGTGCGCCTTCAGGGTTCGCAGCGGCAGGACGGCGAGTGGCAGATGTGGCAGGCGATCTGCAACGCCTATGCGGGTGAAGCCGCGCTCGCCGCCTCGCAGCTTGACCGCGCGCTGTTCCGCGGGGCGGCGCCGCGGGTCGACGTGCTGCTGGCGCGGCGCTTTGCCGGGGCCGCGGGGCGCGGCCAGCGCGGGGTGCAGATCGAATGGCAGGGGGTGGACGATCTCAACCCCTGGCGCTTCGGCCTCGCCAATGCGGTGGGCGAGCCGCTGCCCGAAGGGCTGCTCGACAATGCGCTGAAGGCGCAGGGCGGCGCCTATTACGCGCGTGCCGGTGCGCTCTTGCCGATGCTTCCTGCACGCCAGCGGGCCCCCTTTGCCGGGCGGGCGGCGCGCGAGGGGATTATGTCGGCCGACGCGATGGTCGATCTCTATGCCGAAATCCATGCCGACACCGCCGCGACCGGCGATCCGCAGACCCATGCGGCAGCCTTGCGCGAGGCCTATCTCGCCGCCGACCCTGCCGCGCGCATTGCCGCAATGCAGCGGCTGTGGGCGGCCGGTCCGGCGCTGGGCGGGGCAGACGGCTACGGCGCGCGCGTGCTGACCGCCTATGCCGCAGCGCGCATCCCGGTGAGCACGGATCATGCCGACGTGGCGGGCGAGCTGATCGCCGCGATGCTCGCCGCCGGGCTCGATGGCAACGCGTCGCGCTGGTCGGGCGCGGTCGAGGAAGGCTCATTGGGTTGGGCGCTGATCGCTCTCGCCGCGCCGCGCGGCGGCACGGTCGGCCAAGGGGCGGTCGGCAGCTTCGCGAGCGGCGACGACAGCGAGGGAGGCCGCAAGTCGGCCTTCCTCGTCGCCGGGCTGGCCGGGCTGGGGCGCCTCAGCGAAGGCGATGCCGCCGCCCTGGCGTCGGATCGCGGCTTCGACCTGACACGCCGGACGCGCTGGACGGGAGCAATTTCGCGCGCGGCCGAGGTCGGCAATCCGGCGCTCGTGGTGCTGCTGGCGGGGCTGGGGATGCAGGGCACGAACTGGTCGCAGATGACCCCGCTCCACCTCTATCACATCACCGCCGCGCTGACCCGCGTGGGGCTGGAGGCGGAAGCCCGGATGATCGCCGCAGAGGCGGTCGCGCGCGGTTAGAGCACTTCCCCACGATCCCGGATCACCCTGACGGAGCCAAATTTTGCTCAGCGCGAGAAGAGAGGAGGGAGCCATGCTGAAGCATAGTGACCGACGCCTGAACTCTTTGGCTCCGTCGCGCTGGGCAAAATTCGGCCGGCCCCTTCGGGGTTGCGCCAGGAAGCCCGCGGGCTGCGTCGCGGCACTTGCAGGGGCAACCAGCCCCTGCTGCGCGCCGCTCCTGTCCCGCGGGCATCCTGGCGCAATCAGGATGAACCGGGATCGTGGGGAAGTGCTTTGATGTCCGCCGCGACCGACGCGTTCCTAGCCATGCTCGCCGCCGAGCGCGGGGCGGCCCTGAACACGCTCGCCGCCTATCGCCGCGATCTCGAACAGGCCGAGGAGGCGATCGGCGATCTCGCCACCGCCGACCGCGACGCCGTCGCCGGTCTTGCCGGCGAATGGTCGAGCCTCGCTCCGGCCAGTGTCGCCCGCAAGGCATCGGCGCTCAGGCAGTTCTTCGGTTTCGCCATCGACGAAGGCTGGCGGCGCGACGATCCTTCCGGCGCGCTGCCCGCGCCGCGCCTGCGCCGTCCGCTTCCCAAGGTGATGGGTCATGACCAGATCGCGGCCCTGTTCGCGCGCGCCGAGGACGAGGCGGCGGGCGATGATCCCAGGGCGGTGCGGCTGCTGGCGCTGATCGAACTGCTCTACGGATCGGGTCTGCGCGCCACCGAGCTGGTCAGCCTGCCGCTTTCCGCCGTCCCGCGCGATGCGCCGTTCCTGACAGTGACCGGCAAGGGCGGGACGAGCCGGTTGGTCCCCGTCGGCGCGCGGGCGCTGGAGGCACTGGCGCGGTGGCGGAAGGTGCGCACGGCGGAGCCCGCCTCGCGCTACCTGTTCCCCTCGGGCAAGACCGGTCACCTCTCCCGCGTCCGCCTGTTCCAGCTGCTCAAGGAACTCGCGGGAAGAGCGGGGCTCGATCCGGCGGCCATCAGCCCCCACGTGCTGCGCCACGCCTTCGCCACGCACCTTCTGGAGGGCGGGGCGGACCTGCGGGTGCTGCAGACGCTGCTCGGCCATGCCGATATCGCCACGACGCAGATCTACACCCACGTCGACGCCGCGCGACTGGTTGCCCTCGTCAATTCCCGCCACCCGCTTGCCAGCCGCACAACATCCGACTAGCCCGGCGCGATGATATCCTACCTCGATTTCGAGAAGCCCGTCGCCGCGCTTGAGGAGCGCATCACGCAGCTGCGAAGCGTCAATGCCCTGCACGACGTCGATGTCGCGAGCGAGATCGCGCGCCTCGAGGCCAAATGCGCCGAATTGCTCGCAAGCACCTATGCCTCGCTCACGCCGTGGCAGAAGACGCAGGTCGCCCGCCACCCGCAGCGCCCGCATCTCCGCGACTACGTGGCCCATGCCTTCAGCGATTTCATGCCGCTGGGCGGTGACCGGCTCTATGCCGACGATCTTGCGATCATGGGCGGATTTGCCCGCCTGAATGGCCGCCGGGTGATGCTCATCGGGCACGAGAAGGGCAACGACACCAAGACCCGCATCGCCCACAATTTCGGCATGGGCAAGCCCGAGGGTTATCGCAAGGCGATCCGCCTGATGGACATGGCGAGCCGATTTGGCCTGCCGGTGGTGACGCTGGTCGATACGTCAGGCGCCTTTCCCGGCATCGAGGCGGAAGAGCGCGGCCAGGCCGAAGCCATCGCCCGCGCGACCGAGGCTTGCCTTGCGCTGCGTGTGCCGATGATTGCCGCGATCGTCGGCGAAGGCGGGTCTGGCGGCGCGGTCGCGCTTGCCAGCGCCAACCGGGTGCTGATGATGGAACACGCGGTCTATTCGGTAATCAGCCCCGAAGGCTGCGCCTCGATCCTGTGGCGCACCAGCGAAAAGGCGGCCGATGCCGCGCAGGCGATGAAGGTGACCGCGCAGGACCTGAAGCGCATCAACGTGATCGACCGCATCGTCAAGGAGCCGGTCGGCGGCGCCCAGCGCGATCCTGCTGCCGCAGCGCGGATGCTAGGCACCGCGCTCGCCGAGGAGCTCGACATGCTCGCCCTGCAGAGCAGCGCCGATCTGGTCGCCGCGCGAGAGGCACGTTTCCTCGCCATCGGCGGCTGAGGCTGCCATCACAGGTTAAGCTTGCACTTGCCATCCCCTTGCCGTTCGCCGCTTTCCGGATAAGTCTGAGCGAAGAACAGCTACGCGCAGGAGGGACTGGATATGCCACGGTTGTCACGCAAGGTATTGGCGTTCGGCGCAGCGTCGGTGGCGCTGGCCGGGTGCATGGGCGCGGGCGCACAGGTGCCTTCGGCCTCCACCCCCATAACGCAGCAGGAAGCGCAGCAGGGCGCGCAATATCATCCCCAGTTGCTCGCCGAGTTCGGCGGAGCCATGAGCGGCACCCATGCGCAGTATGTCGAACAGGTCGGCAAGAACATTGCGGTGCAATCGGGCCTCGGCAATGCGCGCGAGAGCTTTACCGTCAGCCTCTTGAACTCGCCGGTGCACAACGCCTTCGCGGTGCCGGGCGGGTACATCTACACCACCCGCCAGCTGGTGACGCTGATGAACAACGAGGCGGAGCTTGCCGCGGTGCTCGGCCACGAGGTCGGCCATGTCGCCGCGCGCCATTCCCAGCGGCGCCAGCAGGCGGCGCAGAAGAACACGCTGCTGGGGCTTGGCGGCGCGCTCCTGTCGGGGCTGCTGCTCGGCAACTCGCAGGTGGGCCAGACGCTGTCGCGCACCTTCCTTGAAGGATCGCAGCTGCTGACGCTGCGGTTCTCGCGCAGCCAGGAGCTCGAGGCGGATGATCTCGGTATCCAGTATCTCGGCCGGGCAGGTTATGACCGGCGGGCGATGGGCACGGTGCTGGCGAGCCTCGCGGCGCAGAATGCGCTCGACGCGCGGCTGGCGGGCCGCAACGCAAGTGTGCCCGAATGGGCCTCGACCCACCCCGACCCGGCAAGCCGGGTGCAGAGCGCGCTTGCCAAGGCAGGCAATGCCGGAAGCGGCGGTGTCACCAATCGCGACACCTTCCTCACCCGCATCAACGGGCTGCGCTATGGCGATGATCCGGCGCAGGGGCTGATCGAGGGAAGTACCTTCATCCACCCCGAGCTTCTGCTTGCCTTCACCGCGCCGCAGGGGTTCTACATGGTCAACGGCACGCGGGCCGTGAGCATTCAGGGGCAGGGCGGTCAGGCGCAGATGACGATGGCACCCTACGGCGGCAATCTCGAGACCTATGTGCGCCAGCAATTCGCCGCTGCTGGTGGGCAGAACAGCAACCTGGCACCGCAGCAGCTGGAGCGCACGACGGTCAACGGACTGCCCGCAGTCTACGGCACGGCGCGGGTCAACAATGGCCGCAGCCAGGTCGATCTGGTGGTGTTTGCCTATGAATTCGCGCGTGACCGGGCCTACCACTTTGTCGCGATCGCTCCGGCGGGCCGGGCCGGCACCTTCAATCCCATGTTCCAGTCGTTGCGCCGCGTGACGCAGGCCGAGGCCGGAGCGGTGGTGCCCAAGAAGCTGGAAGTGGTGACGGTGGCGCGCGGCGACACCGTGGCAAGCCTGGCGCGCCGGATGGCTTATGACAGCGCGCAGGAAGATCGGTTCCGGGTGCTCAACGCGATCGGCAGCGGCGATACGGTGACAGCGGGGCAGAAGGTCAAGCTTGTGGTGCGGGCGCGCTGACTTTCAGGCTCGCTCCCGGTTTCGGCGATCGGCAGCATGGCTGGACGCCGCATGCAAATGAAAAAACGGCGGGGATCGCTCCCCGCCGTTCTTGTTCTGGCGTTGCCAGCGCGGTTTACGCGGTGGCGTTGCTCTTGGCCATGTCGGTCTGCACCTTGGTGAAGGTGGTGTTCAGCTGCGTGCCGAGGTTGCTCATCGCGGTGATCGCGGCGACGGCGATGAGGGCGGCGATCAGGCCGTATTCGATGGCGGTGGCGCCCTGTTCGTCACGGACGAGGCTCTTGAAGAAGGTCATGTCTGGTCTCCGGTTAGCTGCAATTTCTTTCCTGCCCCCCAAGTCGCGGCGGACGAGCCTGTCTTAAATCTGAACAGGTTGAAAAATTCCTAACCGGGCTGACGGTCCCTGTTGGTCACCTGAAGCCGCCCGTGCGTGCTGTGCCTCTGTCTGTCGGGCGGGGCCGGCCTGTAAAGAAAAACGGCGGGGATCGCTCCCCGCCGTTCTTGTTCTGGCGTTGCCGGCGCGGTTTACGCGGTGGCGTTGCTCTTGGCCATGTCGGTCTGCACCTTGGTGAAGGTGGTGTTCAGCTGCGTGCCGAGGTTGCTCATCGCGGTGATCGCGGCGACGGCGATCAGGGCGGCGATCAGGCCGTATTCGATGGCGGTGGCACCCTGTTCGTCACGGACGAGGTTCTTGAAGAAGGTCATGTCTGGTCTCCTGGTTCTGGTCTTCGGTCACTGTGCCCCCTGTCTGCGGCGGGCTGGTCTTTCTCTAGTCTGCAACCTATTGAGAATTTCCTAATCCGATTATTCCGGATCAGGTTTTCGCTATCGCTTCTGCTGATCGCGTCTCGATGTTCCTCCAGACGTCCAGTGTTGTGCCGGCAAGACTCTGAAGAACAAGATAGATCGCGAAAAAGATAAGCGAGACGATCAGACCGTATTCGACTGCGGTGGCCCCCGACTGGTCGTCGACAAGCTTCTTGATGAATGTCGACGGCATTAGGGAACCCCCCGTTTCCTGCGTTCCGATACCGCGAGAATCGCGTCTGCAGGTTAAGAAAGGGTTGAGACGCGGGTGACGAATGGAAAGAAAACCGACATGACGCGCACATGGACCGCCGTGGTCGCTGGTGCGCTGCGCCGGTCCGACGGATGCTGGCTGATGCACCGCCGACCTCAGGGCAAGCACCATGGCGGGCTCTGGGAGTTTCCCGGAGGCAAGGTCGAGGCACGGGAGATGCCGATCGAAGCGCTGCAGCGCGAACTGGCTGAGGAACTCGGCATCATTTGCAGGGCCGAGGCTTGCGAGCCTGCAGGTTTTGCCGAAAGCCGGGGGGAGACAGAGACGTCCCGGCTGGTTCTTCTGCTCTACACAATAGAAACGTGGGACGGCGAGCCTCGCGCGCTGGAGGGCGGGTCGGTCGGGTGGTTCTCACCCGCCGAGGTGCTCGCGCTACCCAAGCCGCCGCTCGATATCGTGCTTGCCGCAAGGCTGTTCCAAAATTGCTGACGCTTGCGCAAAAGTCCCTTGCCAAGCCGGAACGACCCCCTTAGATGGCGCCCCTCAGCGCGCACCCGTAGCTCAGCTGGATAGAGCACCAGACTACGAATCTGGGGGTCAGAGGTTCGAATCCTTTCGGGTGCGCCACGAAAACAGCCGGTCCCATGGGGCCGGCTTTTTTGTTGGCGGATCACAGAAGGGCGCGAAGGTCCGCAACCCGCAGGCCCCGCCGCTCTGCTCAGTCCTCGACGCTGTCCTCGAGAGCATGCATGTCCACATCCGACAGGCCGAAATGGTGGCCGGCCTCGTGAATGACGACATGGCGCACCAGCGCGGCGAAACCGACGCCGGTTTCCTCCATCTCGGCCAGCAGGGGCTGACGGAACAGCGTAATGACCGGCGGCAGGCCCTCGCTGTCCCACTGCGATCTTTCGGTAAGTGCCACGCCTTCATAGAGCCCGGTGAGTTCCCAGGGGTCCTCGATGCCCAGCGAACCGAGTTGTTCGTCGGTCGCGAATTCCTCGATCCTGAGGACCACGCCGGTCAGTTCGCGGGCAAATACTTCCGGAAGGCGGGCCAGCACTTCGCGCGCGGCGGCTTCGAATTCGGCGGCGCTTGGATCGCGCATGGTGCTGTGCTCCTTTATCGCGCAGGCGGGGGATGAAACCTCGCGAAGTTTTCCTACATAGGTCTAGGTAGGGGCGTATTCGTCCGGCGCAATCGGCAGGTCCTCAAGGAACGCGTCGGGTTGTGAAGGGTTGACGTCACTCGGGATCGACAGGCGAGGGGGGCTTGCGCACGAGCCGATGATTGAGAAAGACGACACAGCCATGAACTACATTTCCGCCCATGATCACGACGACGAGTTCGATCCGGAAAACCCGCTCGGCAAGCCCGAGGTGCCGGAACACGTGCAGGAGGCGATCCGCACGCTGATCGCCTGGGCGGGTGATGACCCCTCCCGCGAAGGGCTGCTCGACACCCCCAAGCGGGTGGGCCGCGCCTGGCTCGAATATTGCGAGGGCTACCGCGAGGATCCGGCGATCCACCTCACGCGCCAGTTCACCGAAGTGGGCGGCTATGACGAAATCGTGCTGCTGAAGGACATTCCCTTCCAGTCGCATTGCGAACATCACATGGCGCCGATCATCGGCAAGGCGGCGATTGCCTATCTGCCGAAGAACAAGGTGGTGGGCATTTCGAAGCTCGCGCGCGTGCTGCACGGCTATGCACAGCGCCTCCAGATCCAGGAGCGGCTCACCGCCGAGGTCGCGCAATGCATCTGGGACCATCTCGATCCGCACGGTGTCGCGGTCGTGATCGAGGCGCAGCACGGCTGCATGACCGGTCGCGGGGTAAAGACCCCGGGGGTCGGCATGATCACGAGCCGGATCCTCGGATGTTTCCTCGACAACGACAGCAGCCGGAAGGAAGTGATGAGCCTGATGGGCTATTGATGCTGCAAGAGTTCGAATATTCAAAATTTGAATATTTTTCTTGCATGTGTTAAAAAAGCCGCATCTGCTCTTGGAGAAACTGATTCGCACTGGTAAAACCGGTGGTCGGCAGCGTAAGTTGCGTATATAACGCAGGAGTATCCATAATGAAGAAGTTCGCGCTTGCAGGGCTGCTCGGAGCAGCTCTTGCTTCGCCCGCGTTCGCGCTCGAGCATGAAGTGGTGATCGACCACGAAGCCGGCCCGATCGCCGCCGATTACAAAGGCTCGGTCACCGTCGAGACCACCCAGATCGGAACCCCCGGCGTTGCGGGTCGTCCGAGCAGCCTCGCCTGCAAGTGGACCGCTTCGCTCAATGTCGAGCGGGTCGCCAAGGTCGGTGAAGCCCTCCAGTCGCGCCGTAGCCTGACCCGGGACAATGTCGCCAGCGGCTCGCGTCCGGGCTGGTGCGAAGCCAGCGCCAAGGCGATCGACAAGATCGTCGATGCGCGCACCGACAGCTTCCGCACCGCCATGCTCGCGATGGTCGAACAGGACCGTGCCGCGATCCTCGCCGATGCTGAAAGCGCAACCGGCAACACCCGCGGCGGCTGATATATCCCTCGTGGAATGCAAGGATTTGGGGCGCTCCGGCAACGGGGCGCCCTTTTTCGTGTTTGCGGTAGGCGGCAAAGCGGCATAGCCTGTGCGACGGGCCGGGCCTCCGGCCCGATCGAAGGAGATAGCCGAATGTCGCGCATGTCTGCTCCCCGTCTGATTTTCGCTGCCGCGCTTGCAACCGGTCTCGCGGCGTGTTCGGGAGGGTCCTCCTCCACTGATGAGGCGCCGAGCGCCGCAGCCCCGCTCGAAATCAAGGAACGGCAGGACAATTTCGAGGCGATCGGCGACGCCTTCAAGGCGGTGCGCGGCGAACTCGAGAAGGATGCGCCAGATTTTGCCCTGATCGCCGCCAGGGCGACCGACATCAACGGCCGCGCCCAGCGAATCGAGGCGTTGTTCCCGGTCGGCACCAGCACCGGGGACGGGTTCAAGACCGAGGCTCTGCCAACGATCTGGCAGAAGCCCGAAGAGTTCAAGGCGGCGAGCCGGAAGCTGGTCGACGAAAGCGCCAAGCTTGCGAGCCTTGCAGGCGGCGGCGACAAGGGGGCGGTCGGCGCGCAGGCCATGGCGATGGGCGGGGCGTGCAAGGGCTGCCACGACCAGTTCCGGCTCGACGACAAGAAGTAAGCCTTTCATGCCCGACCCGGCTGAGCCAGCGCCCGCACGACTGCAGGATGTGACGGTGTGGGACCCGCTGCTGCGGCTCACGCACTGGAGCTTCCCGCTGCTGATCCCGGCAATGTGGTGGACGGCGGAAAACAGCAAGTGGGCGCTGCACAAGCGGTTGGGGCTGGTTTTGCTGGGGCTGTTGCTGTTTCGGGTGGTGTGGGGCTTTGTCGGGCCGGAGACCGCGCGGTTCAGCCACTTCGTGAAGGGGCCAAAGGCAGTGCTGGCCTATCTGCGCAGCGGCGAGGGTGGGCCTGCCATTGGCCACTCGCCGCTCGGCGGGTGGAGCACCATCGCTCTGATCGGGGCGATGCTGGTGCAGGTCAGCCTCGGGCTGTTTGCTGGCGATCCCTTCGACGGGATGACCGGGCCGCTCAACCCGCTGGTCGGGGTGATGGTGGCTGACACGATCACCGAGGTCCACGAGGCGTTCTTCTGGGTGATCGCCGCGCTGGTCGGCCTGCATCTGGCGGCGATCACCTTCTACGCGGTGAAGGGCGATGATCTGCTGAGTCCGATGGTGGGCGGTGACCGTCCGCCGATGGAGGGCGTCGCCGGGATCGGCCCGATGCCGTGGGTGAGGGGGCTGCTCGCCTGCGGCTTCGCAGGGGGGGTGGCGCTGTGGGTCGCCTTCGGGGCGGTGCCGCTGACATGACCGGACGTTTGCCGCAGCAGGTCAAGGCCTTGTCCCTGATGGCGCGCAGGCTTGGGGCGTTGTCGCTATTGGCTTTTCTGCTCAATGGGCCTGCCGGTGCCGATGACGTAAACTGGCAGGAAGATTTCCCCCGGAATTGCATTTTCCCGGCTGACGGCCTCGAAGAACCCGAGCCTTGCCGAAGTTTCTACCGGGTGTCCGACCGTTACGCCGACGACGGTAGCCGCTACACAACCTATGATTACAGATGGATCGGCTCGGATGGCCGAGAGGTCGTCTATGTCCCAGACGTCGGCGGCTTTGCGATGAGCCGGTTCACCATCGGCACGCTGCACGACAACCGTTACGACGGGGGGCGCACGTTCAAGCCGGCCGTCAGTCACACATTGCACCGGGACAAGACCGTGATCGGTGCGCCTGGCGATTTGTATCTCTTCGCCGTGTGCGACGAAACCATCGACGGGAAGCCGTATTACTGCGACTGACTCGGTTCGCGGTCCCTGCCGGCTCCAACGCAAAAGGGGCGCCCCGTTGCGGGAGGCGCCCCCTTTCTTTGGGCCTGTCCGAAAAACCTTACAGCTGCCCGAGCATGTAATCCGCGCTCGACACCTTGAAATCGCCCGGTTCCTCGACGTTGAGCTGTTCCACCACGCCGTCGTTGATCACCATCGAGAACCGCTGCCCGCGCTTGCCGAGGCCGAAGCCCGAGCCGTCCATGGTGAGGCCGATCGCCTCGACGAATTCGGCGTTGCCGTCGGCGAGCATGGTGATGGCGTCGCTGCCTGCGGCCTTGTTCCAGGCACCCATCACGAAAGCGTCGTTCACGGCGGTCCCGACAATCTCGTCGACACCCTTGGCCTTGAGATCGGCGGCCTTCTCGACGAAGCCCGGCAGGTGCTTGGCCG
>ERZ1066121.1866-NODE-1866-length-14240-cov-8.885795_pt1 | contig 14240 bp, 7 predicted proteins | sample MGYA00382768_ERZ1066121 | MGnify/ENA primary metagenome ERZ1066121 (study PRJEB33369, sample SAMEA5778351) | biofilm metagenome | biome: Industrial cooling water; feature: Water cooling tower basin; material: Biofilm | place: United Arab Emirates | collected... | reverse complement strand
CGTATTTGTTGTCAACTTCAAAACCATCACTGCCGTAATAGTGGTAAAAGTCGTACTCGGCGATTACTGAAAATCCTTTTAAAAAATAATAATCAATATTGACGAAAGGCCGCTCTGTAAAAAATCGTGCATCGTTATAACTGTTGATGGCGATGTTGTATCCCACTTCGATATTCGGCCATTTGTTGTAATTGGTGGAGGCGCTAACTGTATAGTTTTGCGTAAGCGACTCGGTGGTAATTATGGCGCCCTGTGCCAGACTGGCATTGTAATCAAGAATGTTGTTAAACTTGGACCAATTCATGTTGGCGCCGACCGATGCTTTATAATACCGAAGAAAAGATCGTCCGTAGGTTGCGCTACCTGACAAGGTTTCATCAGCCATGTTGGAACCGAGATTTACCGCAGTGTTTACCTGATTGTTGCCAATGAAAAACGCTCCGTTCTTAATCGCGTCAATGCGGCGGGTGTAAATAACCGTCGCAAATATGTTAGTGAAATTAAACATGTTAAAATTCGAATATCGAAGTGAATGCTGTTGCAAAAATGCATTCTCCAAAAACCGATTTCCGCGAAATAAGGCGTTGTAATTCGTAAACGTAAATCCGTCTGCAAACCGGTTGACATCTGTAAAATCAGTTGTTAGGGCGAAGTTGTAAACCAGTGTTTCTGATTTTTTAATCTGGTACAGCACATTAAGATCGGGTAAAACGCGGAAAAAATCATCACGTACTTTGGTGCCGCGCTGTACATTAAAAGTATTGTATTTGTGGAGGCTAAATCCAGGCGTGAGCGTAAATTTCCCTGTCATGATGCGGTAATGCAATCCCAAGAATGCATCATTAAACATAAACCGTACATCGTTTCGCGTATTGGGATTCAGCGAATTTATCGTGCCGTCGGAAAGCGTTTGAAAAATCTGCGAATCAAAATTCTGGTGCGAATACGTGTTCCCCAGCGTCACATTAAAGTGACTTTTTGGTGTTAGCAGATAATAATAATCGATTTTCCCATCCAGCTTCGAGGTTCTTGCGACGCGCTCCTGGGTAAGGTTGTAACGCACATCATCGACAATTCCGAGGTTGCCGTCAGCTTCCTCCGGAATAGTGCTGTCCGGGAACGGATTTACACCAAGATCCGGATTGTAGCGGGGATCTTCATCCTGATACAGATGTTGTACTTCGACAGCGAGAACATGCTTATCGCTGCTGGTAGAATACATGCTAAAATTCTGATTGAGTGAAATGGGAGTTTGATCACGGAACTCTGTAATGGTCTGACTTTGGTCCACAAACGGTATTACATCCGAAATCAGGGTGCTGCGCTCGTCCTGAGCCGAGATTTTTAGAAGCGCATCATAATCGATTTGCAGTGCTGCGTTTGGTTTAAATACAGAACTCAGTTTGAAGAGTCCGAGATCGCTTTGCTGATGCGATGAAGCTTTCCGAAACTCGGTCGATTCGGCTCCGGGTATCAAAATGTCAGTGCGGGTGCTGGTTTCGGTATCAGTAAGTGTGGATGAAAAAATGGCAAAACCGCTGAGCGACCATTTTTCATTTACGTTATATGAGAAATTGGCGGCGCCAAACCGTGTTTCGATTTCTCGCGCGCGGTCATTCTGGAGAAGTGAAAGTCCGAGGTCGTTGCTGGTGACATTAAAATTCGTACCCCCTTTCCGCATCATAGAGCGGAAGCCGCCCGTAAATTTGAAATAATCCTGTGTGGTAAAAGGCAGTAAACCCACATTGTTCATGTCGCCAATCAGGTTGATACTGTATTTGGGATTGTAGTAAAACACCTTGGGGTTGATGTTGTATCGGGCTTCATCGTGGCCTACGCCTATTCCGGCCTCATTATCGCCGAACCAGAAATTTTTCTTTCCGTCTTTCAGCTTAATGTTCATTGCGATTGATTCCTCATTATTTTCGACCGGTTTTAGTGCAGATATTTCGTTAAAATTTCGCAGCACCTGCACTTTGGCAACAGCGTCCGCAGGAATGTTTTTTACGCCGAGTTTAGTATCTCCGTCAAAAAAATCTTTTCCTTCTACCATAAGCTTGGTGACGGTTTTTCCTTCGACCTGGACTTCACCATTGGCATTAACTTCAACCCCGGGTAATTTCTTCAAAACATCCCCAAGTTTTCTTTCGGTTCCGGTAGTAAATGAATCCGCATTGTAACTGATTGTATCGCCACTTACCGTAACGGGCATTTCGCGTACAATCTCAACGCCTTCCAGCTCAATGCCACCGGGCTCAAGCACGATGGTTTGGGAAATATCTTCAGTCGCAGTTGAGAGAGAGAACTCTTTGGGCTGCATACCAAGGTAGCTCACTTTAATGGTGTAGACCGTACTTTGTTTAAGCGTAAGGGCAAAGCGACCTTTATCGTTGGTTATGGCGTACGAATCAATGCCTTTTGTGGCGGAATTAACGGCCATGATGTTGGCCATTTCCAAACCGTTGGCGTCTTTATCCGTGATGTATCCGTCAAAACGAATCCATTGCGCAGAGGCTACGGCACTGCATAGAAAAAGTACCGTTACAAAAATGTATTTCATTAACGCTGAATTCTTACGCCGTTAGAGTTTCCGCGCTGCTGAAACATTTGCTGCATTTCTTCGACTTTCTTCAACATGATTTCGTCAAAGCGGGCCTGCGTCACGACTTCACCTTTGGTCGGTATTTTAATTTCCTTTCTCTCTTTAGGATTCAAGACGATTTTAGAGCAAAGGATAACCGTTCTACCCGCACTTGCCTCCAGGATCAGACCCGGAAGACCATGATAGTTCTCCGGTCCGTGTCCGACAGGAATTTCCGGCGTATACCAAGCGGTTATTTCGAGATTTTCAGGCATTTCGCCGCGATTGAAGAAATTGGTTGTGCGCGGCGCTTCTTTGGTTTTTTCTTGCTCTTCGGGTGATTTAGGTTTAAAATTGCGGAAATCCGACTTCGACGCCGGGGCAATTGCAGTGGCCTTCATACAGAGATATTGTCCGATTTGCTTGGTTTCTCCCGTCATTTTCCATTCGTATTTCGGCAGGGAATCACTTACCAGAAATTCTTTACCCATCAATTCCTTTTCAATTCGGAAATTTTTGGTTTTCAGGTTTTTGTAATGCTTGCCTCCTCCACCGGTAAAACTCGACATCATTCTCATTCCGGCGCGCTGCTGATCGCCGACCGGAGCGTCGAGTTTTTCTTCTTCCTCGTAAATCGACTGCGCTTTATCAAAATACATAACAAATGTTTTCTCAAACATTTTTTTCATGCGTTCCTCTATTCGCTTTTTAACTTCCGGCGTAATATTATTGTTATCGACCGTAATTGAGTTGCTCAGTTCGGCAACACTGGTTTTGGTTTCGTATACCGCCATACCCAGAAATTCCTGCGCACAGCAGGACAGCGATGACAGAATGGCGAGCACCAACGCGTAGATTACTTTAGACATAAGGAAGAAATTAGCGAGACAAATTTGACGTTAAAAATGGATGCTAGTTACGAATTATTTGTTAATTTTTTATGTGGAAGGTGCGCAGATTGCCGTAAATTAGGCGGCGTGAAACTCTTAATTCTGCTTATCCTGGCCGCCACTTTGCAAGCCCAGCCTGTACTTCGACAGGCAATTCCTGTTAAGGCCGACAGCTATCTTGGCATGGATAAGTTCGGGGCGCATTATACCATAAGGGAAAATGTTTTTGCAAAAATCGACGGTACGTTGATTACCGAGTTTCAGGACGTGCGTTTGGGAAAAATTACCCGCGCCGACATTCGCAACCCTTTGTTGATCGTCTTGTTTTACGAAAATTTTAATACGATTGTATTGCTCGATAATCAACTGGCTGAAGTCACGCGGGTCGATTTCAATCAGCGTCCGGAACCGATGATTATACGCGCCGCGGGGCTGGCATCGCGAAACATGATCTGGCTGTACGACCAGGTTCAGCAACAGATGTTGTTATTTGATTATCAGGCAAATGTTTTTAAGCGACTTGGAGCTCCGTTGCCTTTGCCCCCGGTAACATGGCATTCAGACCTTAATTATTTCCTGTGGACGAATGCTTCAGGCGAAACATTTTCAATGGATATTTTCGGGAAGGTTAGTGCTGTGATGGTGCCGACGGGAGATGAGATACGCTATTTGGGGGGCGATCAATGGTTGATTCGGAGAGGACGTAATTTATTTTTTTTAGATGAAAAAGGTATTGAAACGAAATTGCTAAATGATAGAGATTCTTTAAAAAACTTCTATTTCAACGACCAAAATTTGTCTATTTTTACGGGCCGCGAAGTAGAAATTTATAACATTAAATTACCCTGAATGCATATAGCAGTTGCCGGAAATATTGGCGCAGGCAAAACGACTCTCACAAGGCTTCTGGCCAAACATTTTAAGTGGGAGCCTCATTTTGAGGATGTAGTTGACAATCCGTATCTCGACGATTTTTACCATCAAATGGAGCGTTGGTCTTTCAATCTTCAGATTTACTTTTTAAATAGTCGATTCCGGCAGATTTTGCAAATACGTCAGAGCGGGAAAACCATCATTCAGGACCGTACGATTTATGAGGATGCGCATATTTTTGCGCCGAATCTTCATGCCATGGGTTTGATGACCAATCGTGATTTTCAAAATTACACTTCGCTTTTTGAATTAATGGAAACGTTGGTTGCGGCACCGGATTTACTGATTTACCTGCGCAGTTCGATACCCAATCTGGTCAGTCAGATCCACAAGCGCGGTCGTGATTACGAAAATTCCATTTCTATTGATTACCTCAGCAGGCTTAACGAGCGTTACGAAGCATGGATTCACACATACAACAAGGGCAAGCTGCTTATTATTGACGTCGACAATATTGATTTTGTCAACAATCCCGAAGATATGGGAATTATCTTCAACCGCGTGAACGCGGAGGTAAATGGTTTGTTTTAGAAAGCGTAGGTGAGCCCGGCCGTAATTTGTCGCGGTCGCAGAAAAAAGTTTGAAACACTTACCGTATTTGCCATAGCGAAGGTTGTTGTGAACGTCCGGACGTCGAACAGGTTTATAGCGCTGATATTTGCAGACAGTTTCTTTGATGGCTTGTAAAAACAACTAAGATTAGCGATCGTATTTCGGTTTGCCCGATCTTGACCCACAATTAGAGCGATCGCCGATTCAAGGCTGCCGTTGACCCGCAATTTTTCGCTAACATAAACATCCATCCCAACTTTGTGAAAGAACATGCGGTTTTGAATTTCGGTTGAGGGCAGACGCGAAGTATTGAACGATGCCTGCAGTTCATAATCCAATCCGATTTTATCTCTGTAATCCCAATACATTTCCGCAGTAATTGTATTTCGGTTTGACAGCGCGCGCACGAAATCACCGTTGAAGATTAAATTGCTTTCAATCGCTGTAAAGTCGTAAGAAAGCTGACCTTTAAGTTTTGAAAATAATGTTTTACCGATTGAGGCCCGGACTCCCCGGGATAATGTCGTATTTCGCGCGCGATTGATCTCAGTTAGCAGAAAACCTTGTGAATCTATCTGGCTGGAAAGTAAAATATCGGAGCGGGATTGATTCCATATACCTGCAAAACTAAAGCTGAAATTAGTGAGAAGGTTGAAATAATCTAAAGAATGCGATAGTGCATCAGTAGCGACTTGATTTATAAACAATTGGTTCTGCACTACCGTATTATAATTTACCAAAACATACGACGGTAGCATATCGGGCAATCGCGATAGCTGATTAGTCCGAGAGTATCGGGAAGTGCTTGTCCAGTTCCGATTGACTCTATAGTTAAGCGATAAATTGGGTTGAAAAAACAAGAAATTATTTCGAATTGCAAGATCGGGAGACAGATTTTCGTTGACCGCAAAGCTTTCATAATCAACGACCATAAGAGCTACGGTATTAAATTTTCCAAATTTTAAGCGGGATTTTACACTGGAGGATGACGAAAACTGTCTGTAATCCAAATCGCCAAAAAAAGGAAATTGTGCCTGCGGGGCGACCATGCCGCGATACAATCCGCCAGACAAATTATCGGATCTGTAACGAAGATTTTGAGTTACTTCAATCTCCATCTTTTTCAAACTGAAATTGAGGCCCCCGCTCATTGCAGCGTTAAGATTTGATAATTTAAAAGTCTGAGTCGTGTTTTCAGCGGGAGTTACGGAAGGTATCACTTCGGAAAAAACATCCGGTTGCACCTCTAATTGCTCAGTACTTTGCAAATACGAGAAGAGCAATCCTACTTGCAAGATTTTAGATCTTCCCAGATGAATCTTAAAGTCAGATCCGTTGCTGAATTTAAAGTTCTGGAACTCGTAATCTGAGTTTATCGGATTACCGTTTAATAAAACATTTTCATTTCCATCTTCATTATTCAAGCTCAGATTACTGGTGTTCTTTAAAAACAAATTTCGCTTGTTCACTTCCTGCTGCACATTGGCGGATAAAACTTGCGTACGAAGTTTGGTGTTGTAATCGTTCTCCACCGTTTGAGAGAAATCTTCACCGGTGAAGATGGTAGAAGAACCACTGCGGATTCGTCCTAAATCATTTATATAACTGACATTCCATTTTACCATTGTAGAATCGCCGATCCGGTGAAGCGCATCGTTGCTCGCAGCATAGGAATCGTTGTTTAGCCAATATTTTTCTGAAACTCCGCTGCCCATTAATAGCGGTTGCCTTACAATGCGAGTTTCATCGCTATCATAGTTAACCAGGGCGGAACTTTCAGAGATAAGGTTATCGTTTAAATCGCGATAAGAGATTCCTATATTATTATGTTTTATCAAGGAAATGTTCTGAAAATTATTGCGAAAGACGATTGGTGTGCCCTCTATCTGTCGGGTGAGCACCGGAGTTCCGGCGGCAATTGTGGCACTACCAAAAAAAACACCCTCGTCCTCATTTATTTTTAGATTCATCGCAACTGCCTCACTTGATTTCCGACCGATTGCTATACGCTCATGATTATGATTTTTTAAAACATCAATTTCTTTAACGGCATCAGCAGGAATTCCGCGGGTAGCGATGCTGTAGCGACCCTGCAGCAGGTCTAATCCGTTAACATATAAATGACTTATAGGCTTGTCGAAGTAACGAATTTGTCCGTTCTCACTAATGGAAACACCAGGAATTCGCGAGATTACATCCTCGATACTGATGTCCTTACCGCGCTTTAATCCGTTTACAGCGTACGTTAAGGTGTCACCCCTCACGCTAAATGTTTGCTTTGATTTTAAAATAACTTCATCCAGCACTTCTGTACGAGGCGAAAGCTTAAATACCCGTGTCGCAGTTTTGGCCGCCAATCTGATTTTTAAGGGCTCAAAAGCTAAATGCTTTACCACAACCCACACGCTATCGCCAGCCTTTTGTGCATCCAGCATTAGAGAAAATTTTCCTTCAGAGTCGGAATGATCATACGCCATTATTTCCACATCCTGCGACGAACGGATGACGGTAACCACAGCGTTAGAAATACCTTCATTATTTTGGTCGCATATCCGACCGGAAATGGAAACTTGCTGAGCTGAAACAAAAAAAGACATTCCCAAAAGGAATGTCATTAAGATAAAGTTTTGGTTAATGTAGTTTAGGCGTGCAATCAAAGCTCAATAAAATTTCTAACTCGCGGTGGCTTATTTGCGTCAAAGGTTTCGCCATTCAGACCCTGCATCGAAACGTCGACTTTTGCTCCGTGATCATTATTGAGTCGACGAATCTGCTCGTTAAGCGACAATTGAGAATATTGCTTCCGAATTTTATAAAACTCGTTTGGCTGCACTTTAAAAACACGCGTTCCCCGATCCGGCACGAAATACTTTTCGTAGGTCTCATCAATTGGAAACTCCCCTGTTATAACTTCCGAAGCAGAAAAAACAAACTTGTTTTCGCTATCTGCTATCCGCAGAATCAAGCCCGGCAGACCCGAGAATTTATAAGGCCCAAGTGAGGTCGGAATATCCGGAGCATAATAGGCATTCCAAATCCGCCCGCCGTACGCTATAGTACCTTTTTTACAAGAATAGCCATCGATGAGGGTGTCTTGCCCTATTAACTTCCAGTTGGTGGGCACTTTTTCCTTAAACGTGTAATGCTCATTTCCGAGCACTTCATAATAGGTTAGGTTATCACCTTCTTTAGAAATCAGAAAATTAAACGGTGCCGTTAAACCGAGCGCTTCGCCTTCGGTTATAGCATGCTCCTTCTGAATCGCGTTTAAACGCAGGAGCGATTCAAAAGTAAATAACGACACATTTTTATTCTGAATCAGAACGGTATTTACGGTTCGAACTTCCTTAGAATCCGCAAACCGCTGATACGTTAACGTGTATTTGACGCGGATATCTCTTGAATTATCCGAGGATTGATCTCCTGTCTGAAAAGACAGTATAAACAGAATCAATATAAAAGCCGGCAATTTTACCATTTCAGGAAATATATGCGCAACGTAATTTTTTACGAAATGCGCTTCGCTCAAATGTAAGTTATTTTCATTGCAAAAAATTACGGTAGGCGGATTAGCATAAAAAAAAGGGCTGCCTAGTATGGCAGCCCTGTTTTCTATAACAGAACAATGCGTTAGTTTAATGCCTGCAATTGTGCTTCCACTTCGGCATCAGTACCTTCGATTATTTTCGTGTGTACCTGACCGTTGGTTTCGGTAGTTACAACAGCTTTTACTACATCAGCCTCTTTCGTTTTTTCGATACGGATTTTCTCTGTCGCGGCTACTTTGGCGTCGCCTTTTGCGCAACACGCTTTAGCATCAGCTTTAGCAATAAACTTTCCGTTCTCATCAAAACTTGCCAGACAGTTCGCTTTTTGTTCCGGAGTGCAACCCATTTCATCGCACATTTTAGCGCACTCCTCTTTAGTCATGGTTGCCATTTTTGCAGGATCGCATTTACCGTAATCTGCAGTCATTTCTGTTTGATTGTTGGCATCGTGCGATGTCGCGTGTCCGTTGCCGAGAATCGGCGCTATAACGAGTCCGACAAGGCAAGTAAGTTTAATGAGGATATTCATTGACGGACCAGAAGTATCTTTAAACGGATCACCTACGGTGTCACCGGTAACCGCAGCTTTATGTGCGTCAGAGCCTTTGTAGGTCATTTCTCCATTAATCATTACGCCGGCCTCGAAAGATTTTTTGGCATTATCCCAGGCACCACCGGCATTGTTTTGGAAAATCGCCCAAAGAACACCTGAAACGGCAACACCCGCCATATAAGAACCCAACGCTTCTGCACCCATTAAGAAGCCGATGATGATCGGAGTAATGATAGTGATTGCGCCCGGCAACATCATTTCGCGCAGTGCAGCTTTCGTTGAAATATCAACACATTTTCCGTACTCCGGCTTTCCTGTTCCTTCCATGATACCAGGAATCTCGCGGAATTGGCGGCGCACTTCATTAACCATATCCATCGCAGCACGACCAACAGACTGCATCGCCAGTGCCGAAAATACTACCGGAATCATTCCTCCGATAAACAGCGCAGCTAAAACATCAGCTTTAAAAATATTAATTCCGTCAATTCCGGTAAATGTCACATATGCTGCAAAAAGCGCCAGTGCGGTAAGTGCTGCTGAAGCAATTGCGAAACCTTTACCCACTGCGGCAGTTGTATTTCCAACAGAATCCAAAACGTCGGTACGCTGTCGCACCTCTTTCGGCAGTTCGCTCATTTCTGCTACGCCACCTGCGTTGTCAGCGATGGGGCCAAAAGCATCGATTGCGAGCTGCATCGCGGTCGTCGCCATCATTGCTGAAGCGGCGATAGCTACACCGTAGAATCCGGCAAGTTCGTAAGATCCCCAGATTGCAATCGCGAATAGCAAAACGGATGAAAAAGTTGATTTCATTCCTGTTGCCAAACCTGCGATAATATTTGTTGCTGCACCGGTAGAAGAGTTTTGTACGATATTTAGTACCGGTTTCTTGCCCAATGCTGTGTAAAACTCAGTAAATGCTGAGATTAATAAGCCCACGCCCAGTCCAACCAAAGTTGACCAAAACACATTGATCACAGGAATATCGCGATCTGCTTCACCAAAAAAGCGGATGCCTTTAAGACCTTCAGCAGGAAGGAATTCCATAATTAAGAAATAACAGGCTACTACTGTAAGGAAAAGCGAAACATAATTACCGATATTCAGTGCCGATTGAACCTGAGCTTCCTTGGCATTATTATCTTTTACACGAACGAAAAACGTACCTACGATCGATGCAATAATTCCGACACCGGCAATCATGAGCGGAAGGAGAATTGGACCCATTCCGTTGTATTTATCAAGCGTTTGGCCAGCTTCTGCCATATCGCGGATGATGTAATTACCCAAAACCATTGAGGCGAGAACGGTTGCGACATAAGATCCGAACAAGTCTGCGCCCATTCCGGCTACGTCACCCACATTATCCCCTACGTTATCGGCGATAGTTGCCGGATTTCTCGGATCATCTTCCGGAATTCCCGCTTCTACTTTTCCCACAAGGTCAGCGCCAACATCGGCAGCCTTCGTATAGATACCACCACCTACACGCGCGAAAAGAGCGATAGATTCGGCACCAAGAGAGAAGCCTGCCAGTGTTTCGAGAACGATGGTCATGTCTGTATAAAAATCTCCCCCTTCATTCATAAATTGTGAAAGGAAAAACAAGAAGAACAAACCAAGACCGAGTACCGCCAGACCGGCCACACCGAGTCCCATAACGGTTCCTCCGCCGAAAGAAATATTTAATGCCTGCGGTAAGCTGGTTTTCGCCGCTTGTGTAGTACGCACGTTTGCCTGTGTTGCGATTCGCATACCGATGTTTCCTGCGAGGGCAGAGAAAAATGCACCGAAAATGAAAGCAATCACAATCATCCAGTGCGAAGTTTCGACGATTTGCGAAACAACGAAAAGCGCTACCGATGCAATGATTACGAAGATGGCAAGAATCCGGTATTCAGCTTTAAGAAATGCCATAGCACCTTCCTGGATTGCTTTGGAAATTCCTTGCATTTTTGCATCACCTGCGTCTTGTTTGTTCACCCATGAGCGTTTTACCGCCATGAACGCAAGACCGATCAATGCCATAATAACCGGTACATAAATCATGATTGATTCCATAATGTTAAGTCTAGATTTTATCGGCTGCAAAAGTATAAAATTGCAGATAATAAACAACAAGCCCCTTTAATTAAATGGATTGGCGATGGGCTGCAGAACGTTCAAATTCCGATAAAACGATCGGGTGCGAGTCTTCCCATGGCGGGGAGCAAGGCAACATATCATTGCTTTTGTGGCACAAAACCGATATCTATGTATGAATTCAGTATACAAGCCGAACTTTTTACTGTTGAAACGCAGTAAATAGGCGGTATTTACTTTTAGAAATAAAATCCGAATCCGCCTTTAACGGCAAATTTTTGCGCATCGGGCAGATTGCGGTAATTTCCCCGCCAGGAGAAATCGATTCGAAAGACTTTAAAAATATTTGCGATTCCGAAGCCGTATTCCCAGTATCCATTTTCCGGCGCACGATATTGGAGTCCGCTGGCGTTTATAGCGCGGTTCTCATTGCTAACCGATCCTATTACCCCGCGAATACCGACGACTTCCCGCCAGTTTAACTTTCTCAATGCCGGTACGTAGGCAAAAAGTTTTCCGTTAAAATGATGTTCGAGTTGTACCGTGGCATATTGATCTGAAACGAACTCGTAAAAATTCAGGTTATTAAAAGTGTTGTCGATTTGAAAATAGGTTTGGTTTCCAGGCACCACACTCATGAGTCCGAGCGGCACCGTTCCGAACGTTTTCCCGAATTCGGTAATAAAATTAGTTCGTCCGATGGCCCCGATAATGATAGGCTGGCGGTAATAGACCTGCAGGCGCTTGTAGTCGAAATCACGATCGGTGATTCCGCTGATTCCGGCGCTGTATTTTACAAAAATGCGTGCAAACGGACTCGAAACTTCTTGCCTTTCAACCCCATATCCAATAGTTTTTCGGTTGGGAGTAAAATCAAATTGAATGTGAGTTTCTGCTTGTTTAACTTCACTTTCTATGGTTGTTGTTCCGTCCGGTTGTGTTTTTAAATAGCTCAAGCTGAATACGGGCGATGCGGACTCGAGCGTGCGGTATGAAAAACCTATTTGAAAGGTAAAATTTCGTACCGGTTCCATCTCGAATGAGAATGTGCTGAGATTAATATTTGTCAGGTTAACATTTGCGCTGGTGGTAAACAATCCGCTCGAAGCGAAACTTCTGCCAAGCACGTCGTTTGTTGAAGTTAAACTGGCGCCCATTTGTTCGATATCGCGTCGATTACCTCCTTCGAGTATAATTCTGTTATTGCGGTCAATCATCCATTTACCGGAAATTCCATACTTAAACTTGTTATCCTGAAAGCCGTAGGCCGTATAGCCCTGAATGCGCCAAAGATCATTTGGGCCGAAATACGTCCGGCCTCCGGTCCGAACCCGAATGCCTTCGACCTCATTGTAACCGAATGTGGAATAAATCGGACCGTAATCGAAGTTTCCGACATTTACGTATCCGCTGCCGAGAATTTCTACCAGAGAGGTCAGTCGCTTAAACTTTTTAACGGTTTGCAACGTATCCAGCATGCGGTAAACCCCTGCTTCGTCTTTACTTAATTCTTCGAATCGGTTTTGTGTCCAGTACTCATCCGGTTTGATGTAGACGGAAAGATCGCTGTTGTTGACTTGTTCCCGGTAAAATTCCGGTGATTTTTGTTTGTCGAATGCGAAATTACGGTACATGGTGGTTCGTTTGCCATAAATTCCGCGAGAGGCCTCTTTTTTATTGAGCGCGAAATCCGACATCATGTAATCCTTGGTAAGAAGAAAAACGGAGTCGTTAAGGACCTCAAATTCCTGTTCGATATATATATCTTTAACCCAGTTAATGTTGGCCGATTTAGTGACTGCCATATTAATATTCTTGATGGCGAACGTAGTATCGGCCACCCAAAAATCCCCTTTAAAGGTTAACTCATTTTTACGTCTGGGGTAAAATACGATGTTGTAGCACCATTTGTTGTCGATAAATGCAGTGTCGCGCAGCACGTAATTATAGACGTCGATTCCGGTACGGGAGAGCGGACTGGTGAAACTTTTATCGAAGAAAGTCAGATAATTGTCATAGATATTGTATTCGGTATACAGGTCTTTTATGAAGGCAACGATTTGTTGATTGGTTTCAAACCCCGAATTTTTATTAGCCTTAAGAATTTCTTTCTTTTTCTTAAGGAGATTATCGCCATACACTTCGGAGATAGCCTCATTAATAAAGATCGGCAGATATGTCTTTCCGGTTATTTTTGACGTATCCACCTGATTGAAGATGAATTCCATTCCGCGGAAAATTTTCTTCGCCATAAATGCACTGTCGATGGTATTCATATCGAACTCTACCTTTTCATATTTATCCATTTGATATTGGTTAAACATGTAGAGTCCGTTTTTTCGTTTCCGTTCCCAGATTTTTCGAAGTATATCGAGTGCCGGGTTGTTTTTTTTGGATGTCTTACCGGTAAAAACAACAACTTCTTTTAAAGTTTCGCCCTCCTTAAGGACAACTTTAAAATCGTAATGTACTGCTTTAGTGAGTGGTACTTCTTTGTCGGAATATCCTGTAAATGTGACTAAAAGAGTTTTGAATGTTTGATCCGACTCGATATAAAAACGGCCGTCTTCGTTGGTTACGACAGTGATTGTAGAACCCTTGAATTGTACGTTTGCGAAGGGAATGGGTTGATTTGCAACGTCTGTAACAATGCCGCTTACTTTAGTTTGCGCTGAACAGAGAACTGCGAACAGTAGCAGGCAGATGATTTGGAGTTGCTTCATAGATGATCGCCTGATGGCGGATGCCAAATGTAAAAAAATTGCTGATACCCGTGGGTAAAAAATGTTGTTCATGAAGATGTTTCGCACCCTGTTATGGTTGCCGGATAAGATGCGCATTCGATGAACCGCCGGTCTGCCAAATGGCGACTCAGGTGGTAGCGATTTGCTCTAGCTTAAAAAAACAGCACGAAAAGAAAACCTTTGAGGTTTTATAAACCTCAAAGGTTTCTAATTAAGTAACTAATATACTACAAGTAACTATGCGATCGTAAACGCCCGAGCATCGTAGGCCAACCGCTTTAAAAAAAACAGCACGACAAGAAAGAAGCCGTCTCAATATTAAGTTGAGGCGGCTTTTTTGTTATTCGTCTTGTT
>ERZ1066121.1864-NODE-1864-length-14253-cov-6.505564_pt1 | contig 14253 bp, 12 predicted proteins | sample MGYA00382768_ERZ1066121 | MGnify/ENA primary metagenome ERZ1066121 (study PRJEB33369, sample SAMEA5778351) | biofilm metagenome | biome: Industrial cooling water; feature: Water cooling tower basin; material: Biofilm | place: United Arab Emirates | collected... | reverse complement strand
ATCGCGAAGGCCGGCCCAGCGAACAAGGCGAGCCGCGCGAACTGCACATCGAGCACGCGCTTGCCGTCACCGCTTGGGAGGCGCCACGCGAAGAGGCGCTCTTGCAGCACATACGCCGGCGTTTCGGCAAGGTCGATCTCGCCGGCCCGGCGCAGTGGCAAAGCTTATGTGGTCCGCAAGAGGGTATCAAAAACGAGCGCATCGAGGTCCGACGTATCGAAGGTGATGGAATGCTGGAGCTGCCCTTCCCTTCGGTGGTCAGCGGCCTCAGCGTTTTCGAGGGCCAGGTCCGAATCCGCGACGGCAGCGGAGAGCTCCGCGTCGGCAAAGGATATTCCGCTCTCTTTCCGGCATCCTACCGGCCCGAGTCGCTCCGTCTGGAGGCCGCCGACGCCCTGCTCTCGGCGGCTTTCCCGCGCTGAGGCGGCTCACACTCTATACGTCCCCCTCGCTTTCGTGTAGCATCATTCTATTCGCCTGCCTTCCTTGCGGAGCCGACGGACCTAAACGCGGGATGTTGCCGCACGAGGTGCTATGAGAACGCGACGATTTGGCGTCTTTCTCGTCGACGAAGGCTTTATTACTCCGCTACAGCTGGAGGAGGCACTGGAGGCTCAGGAGCGCTTCCGCTCGACCCCGCTGGGGCAGATCCTGGTCGAACTCGGCCACCTCAGCACGGCGCAGCTGCAGGACTACCGCGCGCGCCATCTGCGCAGCCTCTGCACCGAAGGCGGCAGGCGGATGCGTTTCGGCGATTTTTTGATCGAAGAAGATCTGCTCCAGGCTCCCATCGTCCAGGCGGCGTTGAGAGAACAAAGCCGCCGCCGATCGCTGCGTTTGGGGCAGGTTTTGGTCGAACTCGGCCACCTCAGCTCCTCGCGTCTGGCGCAGGCGGTGCGTCAGCAGCTGCGCGAGCTTCATCTCGCCTTACCTTGACGCGCGCTCCTGACCGAGCAGACTCGCGCGTGCAGCCTCGAGAGCAGGCTGCAGCGAGAGAACCATGCCTCAGGATCAATCTTCTTCCGCCCGCGCGCCTCAAGACGCCCCCAAGGTCACGATCGTCATCCCCGTCTACAACGAGGAAGGCATCCTCCAATCCGCCGTCATCGACCTGATCGACCGCCTCGCCGCCTTTCCCTTCCGCTACGAGCTGGTGCTCGCGGAGAACGGCTCGAGCGACCGCACGGTCGAGCTCGCGGCCAAGCTCACCGAACGTTTCCCGCAGCTGCGTTATTTCAGCCTCGGCGAACCGAACTACGGCAAGGCGCTGCGTCGCGGCATCCTCGAAGCGCGGGGCGAATACGTGCTCTGCGACGAGATCGACCTCTGCGACACCGAGTTCTACGAACAAGCGCTGGCGCTGCTCGAAGCGCGTGAGGCCGATATGGTGATCGGCTCGAAGCTGCTCGCAGGTGCCTCCGACGAGCGCCCCTGGTTGCGGCATGCGGGCAGCGTCGTCATCAACGGCATGCTCCGCCTCAGCTTGGGCTTCCGCGGCACCGATACCCACGGCCTCAAGGCCTTCCGCTTGGCGCCCCTGCGGGCCTACGCCGAAGCGTGTTTGGTCGACAAAGACCTCTTCGCCTCGGAGTTCGTCATCCGCGCCGAACGTGGCGGCGTGGCGATCCGCGAGATCCCCGTGCGCGTGCTCGAAAAGCGCCCGCCTTCCATCCATCTTTTCCGGCGCGTGCCCAACGTGCTCAAAAACCTCGGTCGCTTGGTCATCGCCATCCGCTTGCGCGGTTGATGGCGAAAGGCGCGCGAAGCGCCGCCTGCTAGGTCGCCCCCGAAAGCCATGGAAAAGCTCGCTGCGCTCTCCGTCGATCTCGACGAAATCCCCTGCTACACGGCCATCCACGGCCTGCCCCTGCCCGAGGGCGCCGCGGCGCATGCCATCTACGATCGCTGCGTCGAGCGCTTCGAGTCGCTCTTCGGAGACTTGGGCATCCCGGCGACCTTTTTTGCCATCGGCCGCGATCTGCAGCGCGCCGCGGCGGCAGAGAAGCTCCTGCGTTTGCACCGGGCGGGACACGAGATCGCCAACCACTCCTACCATCACTTCTACGACTTCAGCCGACGGCCGCGCCAAGAGATGCGGCAGGAAGTCCGTCGCTGTAGCGAAGCGATCGTGGCGCTGACGGGACAAGCCCGCGTCGGCTTTCGCGCGCCGGGTTACGTCATCAACGACGCGGTGGTCGAAGTTTTGCGCGAGGAAGGCGTCGCTTACGACTCCAGCGTCTTTCCCTGCCCGCCCTATTACGCCGCCAAAGCCGCAGCGATCGGCCTCTTTCGTTTGCAGGGGCGGCGCAGTCGCTCGATCGTCGACAGGCCCAGCGTGCTCCTCGCGCCCGGCGACCCTTACCGCATGGGCCAGCCCTATTGGCGGCGCGGCGAAGGACTGCTGCAGCTGCCGATCACGGTCGGCCCGTGGTGGGTTTTGCGCTTTCCCTTCATCGGCACGAGCGTCGTGCTCGCGGGCCCAGCGCAAGCAGCGCGAATGGCGCGGCTCTGTGCCTCGCGTCCCTTCGTGCAGCTCGAGCTGCACGGCATCGACCTCGCCGACAGCCAAGCCGATGGCCTCGGCTTTTTGGAGAACCACCAGCCCGATTTACGGCGCAGCGCGCAAGCCAAAGCCGAGGCCATCCGAGCGGCCGTCGAGGCCCTGCGGGGGGCAGGCTTCCGTTTCGCGCGCCTCGACGAAATCGCCGAGCGCTACGCGCCCTGAGCGAGCGCGCGGCCTTATTCGGAGGACTTCAGCCAGCCGGAGCTGCGCTTTTGCACGATGGCTTCGCGCGCCAAGGCGTCGGCGCGTTCGTTGAGCTCGATGCCGGCGTGGCCGGGCACATAGGTGAAGCGGCAACCCGCAGCCTGGCGGAGCTTGGCGTGGATTTCGTCGATCAACTCGCGGTTGGCTTTGGCCTTCCAGCCGGCGCTCAAGACGCCGATCGAATATTTGGAATCCGTATGGATGTGCACGGGCAAGCCGCGCGACTGAGCGGCTTCCAGAGCGCGCAAAATGGCCGTCAGCTCGGCGATGTTGTTGGTGCCGCGGCCGAGGTATTCCGAGAGCTCGCTGCGTTGGTCTTGGTCGACGAGCACGACACCCAAACCCGCCGGACCGGGATTGCCGCTGCAGGCACCGTCGGCGTAAGCGAGGAGCCAGCCCTCTTCGGGGCGTGTCGCCGGAGGTGAGGACGGACTCGCCTTTTTGGCAGCGCTGGACTTCTTGCTCGCGCTGCTCTTTGCGCCTGGGGCTTCGGCCTGGGCGTCTTCTGGGCTGGCCTGGCAATGGTCGTCGGGAAAGATCTCGCCCTTCTCGAGCGCGACCCGTTGCACGCTGGCGAAGTAGGCTTTGCTCGTGCCCGGACGATAATGCACCTGGACTCGGCCCCCTTCGGCCGCGAGTGCTCCCTCGGCATCTACTTTCGCCCATACTTTGGCGCCGTTCAGGCGCGCGCGACTCCAGGGCATCTTCAGCCTCCTGCCGACGAAGCGTCGTTCAAGGTTGCATCGTTGCCCAAGCCTTCGGCGCCGCGGACGCGCTGGAGCATCGCGAAAAAGCGCTCGGCCCGCTCACGCACCACACCTTGCATGCGCAAGCCTCGCCTCGAATCGAAGCAAAACTCGAGGCCTTCGTGCTGCCGGTAAAGGGGATAAAGCATCCAGCAGAGCAGATCGAAGACGACGCCGACGACGATCAGCCCGGCAGCCGCCAGCACGACCCAGGTGTCGCCCCCCGCAGCGCCCTCAGCCAACATCTCGCCGCCGAAGAAGATGCCGAGCGAGAGCGCCAGGATGCTGAGCAAAAGGAAAAAGCCAGGGAAGCGCTCTTCGCGCGACACCCACTTCAAGTCCGTGAAGGGCGACCACCACTGACCGCGGCGCAGGCTACGGCCCCAGAGCCGCAGCTCCCAGTCGATCAGCAAACCACCGCCCCGCGCCTCGACGCGGATCTGCCGCCCAAAGCCCGCCAGCGAGGCGAGGAGGCGCAAGAGCCACTCCACCGTTGCCCAGCCGCTCAGCCAACGCAGCGCGCGCTGCCAGGCTTTGCGCGGCAGGCGGATGGAGCCGCGGCCCTCGACGGACATCTCGTCGTGCGCCACGCCCTCGGGATGCGCCACCATGAGCTGGCGGATGAGGCCGCTGATGAAGGGATCGCCAAGCGCCCGCAGCCGCTCGAGTTCGCGACGCGCATGGGGGCTGCGGGAGCGCGCCAAAGCGGTGAGTCGAACCACCTGAGTGGCCGGTGAAACGGGCGAAAGGCCCACGTCTTGGCCCACCTCTTCGGAGAGTCGGTACCAGAAGGCGCTCTGCATCTCCTCGCTGGTCAGGATCTCGAAGAGCTCGAAAAAGGGCAGCGACAAGCAGCGCGTCGTGCGTTCGGCCAGGGTAACGAACTGGGGGATCGAGCGCTCCCGCGCCTCGGGGGGCAGCACCTGCCAGCGCTGCACCATGCCGAGCACCGCGAAGGCACATAAGCTGCGGCCCTCTTCGTCGCTCCAGGCCGATTTGGCGAAGATGTCGAAGAGATTGCCGGCGCGGAGCTCGGCGATGTTGCGCTCGAGTTGGTGGGCGCTGCGCCGGCTTTCGAGGAGCTCGCGCGAGAGCCCGGCGTGGGGCTCTTCGGACCAGCGCAGAAAGACGTCGAAGACGTAGCCGGCGAGGGCTTCACGTTGGGGATGGAAACGCGCCTCGTCTTGGGGCGTCAGCGCGGTAACTAGAGCTTTGCCTGCCTCGGTGGACATGCGGCCGACGCTAGCACCGGCACAGGAAAATGACGAGTTGGCCCGCCTGGCTCTTTGGCATGCTCCATGCGACATCCCTGCCCGAGATGGCAAGATGTGGACGCTCGCGCTGGATCGCGTTCGGAGCTTTGGCGCTGATGGCCTGCGCCGAAGACGCCGCTCCGCGGGGCGAGTTGGCGACCTACGGTGCGCTACGCGGCAGCGGCATCAGCGGCAACGGCCAAGGGGAAACCATCCCCGGTGCCGAGGGTACGCTGACCTCAGGCGTTTGGGACGACAACCAGAACTTTGAGCACTTTCTCGCCTTCCTGCGCGCCGGCCGCCAAGAACTGAGCGAAGGCTTGCCCTCCTTTGGTGAGGAGGAACACGTAGCGGCGCAGAGCCAGTCCGCCGCGGCGCTCAAAGCCCATTCGGAGCTCGACATCGCGCTCTTGCTCGACACCACGGCGAGCATGGGCGACGAGCTCGACTATCTCAAAACCGAACTCGCGGCGATCGCCGGACATATCCAGGCAACCTACCCAGGGCTGCGGCCCCGCTGGTCCTTGGTCGTCTACCGCGACCGCGGCGATGCCTACGTGGTGCGCAGCGTCGACTTTAAGGACGACCTCGAGGCCTTCCGCGCCGCGCTCGCTGCGCAGAGCGCCGAAAATGGCGGCGATTACCCGGAAGCCGTCGCCGAAGCTCTCGAGGCGCTCGCTCGCCTCTCCTGGCGCTCCGGCGAGCAAGTCGCGCGGCTGGCCTTTTGGGTCGCCGACGCGCCCCACCACGCGCAGGAAGCCGAGCGCAGCAGCCGGGCCGTGCGCTCTCTAAGCGCCAAAGGTGTGCACCTCTACCCGGTCGCCTCGAGCGGCGTGGATTTGCTGGCCGAGCTTTTCATGCGTTCCGCCGCCCAGCTCAGCTTCGGACGTTATCTCTTCCTCAGCGACGATTCGGGCATCGGCGAAGCACACCGCGAGCCCTCGATTCCCTGTTATTTCATCACCCGCCTCGACCAGGCCATGCGGCGGATGATCGACGTCGAGGTCCGCGGCATGCTCCGGCCTCCTGCCGCCGAAGAGGTGCTGCGCAGCCAGGGCGAGCCGGTGGCGGGCCGCTGCACACTGGCCGACGGCAGCGTCGCTACGGCCTTCTAGCTCATCACTAGCGCGCAGATTTGGGCACCGAACTTGCGTAGAGCCCGCGGGTGCGAAACTCGGGCAGAAACACGCAGCGGGGGCGAATCGAGCGCGTCCTTCGCTCTCAAGGGCGCCACCTCGTCCTCTGCGCCTCGTTGTGCGTGGCGTGCAACGCGCCGGAGCGCTCGGTCGACGATGGGAGTTCGGCGCCCAAGGATTTGAAATACGAGCACTGGCTGCCTCACGCGCTGAAGGCTGGCACTCTGCCTCCGCTTCCCGGCGTACCCAACCTCTCTCGGGTCGAGCGTGAGGTCAGGGCGTCGATCGATCCGGGGAACTACGCCGCGCTCCATCCGCTGCTGGCCGCGTTGTCGAGCGATGGGCTTTGCCTCTCGACGGGAAGCGAACGGCCTTATATCGTGGCCAAGACGGCCCAGTGTCACCAGCTCCTTATTTTGGAGCGCAATCCGCGGGTGTATTGGTATCACCGGCTCAATCTCGCCCTGCTCTCGCTGAGCCGGATTTCGGATAGCTGTCGAGGTCAACGGGCGAACGCGGGAACCCGCTACGACTACCATAACCTGCGTTTTTTGACGCATATGGACAATCCTCACGCCCGAGACTGGAAGAGCGGCGTCTACTCGACGCTTTCGGAGTACCGCAAAGGGAAAGAGGCCCGAGCCGAGCTGGAGAGCCTGCAAAACCAGGCCTTGGCCTTCTGGCAATGGGCGACGAGCCGGCAAAATCACCCTCTCCTCTTCCCCAATCTCGACGAGTACTACCTGCAACTTCACAGCCCCGGGGCGGCAAAAGGGAATCTGCCCGATGGCCCGCTAGACGCGCGTGGCTACTTCGCTAGCCCTTCGGCATTGCGTTTCTTTCAGGCGATGGCGCGCGCAGACCTACCGCGCGCCAAGGTCTTCTGCGTCGACGACATCGTCGATGAGATCGACTGGCCCACCTCGGAGTCGCAGCGTCTCGACCGGCTGCTCCCCTTGGCCCTGCTCGATTTTTCGCATAGCTTGTCGCCTCCCGATGCTTCGGGCTCTCTGCCGGTCGAAGAGATGCGAAAGCGATTCGTTACGCGCATCGAGCAGGCCTGGACTTTCAGTGTAAAGCTCGCACAAGCGGTCTCCCTCGCGCCCTCGGCCGCGATCCTCGTCGCCGTGCCCTTGCCCCTCGGCAGTGCGCCCGAAGGAGCCACCGCCTTTGCGCACGCGATGCTCGCACTCGACTCGCTGCCGCCACCCGGAGATCGCGCGGCGATGCCCGAGGACAGCTCAGCGTCGCGGCAGTTTCTCTGCTTTCGCGACTTCCTCCTCGACGCCTACGGCTGGCTGCCCGCGACCCTCGCCGATGTGCAGGCCGAATACGCTCAAAAGCGCGTGCGCTCCTATCGATGTGCACGCTGAGCGGCGCCTTATTCCCGGCGATGTCGCTTCAGCGCTGGAAACAGGTCGGAAGAATGCCGAGACGCCGCCGAAGATCGGCGCTGTCGCGGATGAAGGCGCGGGTGCGTGGGTCGTGGTAGCCGCTGACGCGCGGCAAGTCGGGCTGCTGCGCGGCATAAAAGCGGTGCTGCCGCTCGGTCGCGAGCTCCCGCATGTATTTGCCGAACATCGACGCGAGTGCGACCGGCAAGTGGCGCTCGGCATCGACCTCGAAGCGGATCTCGCCGAGGCCTTCGATGCGATAGGCCGCGCGTCCTTTCGCCTCCTCGATGAGGGCGATGCGCGAGGGATCGATGCGCCGGAAGCGCCCGCGGTAGCGACGGATGCCGCCGACCATGCCGCAGACGATGTGCATCTCCGATCCTAAGCTTCGAGCGGCGTCGAGCGCGATCTCTTCGAAGAGCATGAGGTCGAGCTGAAAGCGCGAATCGCCTTTGGCCTGCGCCGCATGGATGCGATCGGCACAGGCCAGCTGCGAACGTAGCCAATGCAAACGGATGCCGGCCTGCGCGAGCGCATCGAGGATGGCCTGGCCTTCGTCGGCGTCGCCCCCGAAGGCGGGCAAAGGCAAGGGCGCCCCCCAACACTGCTGGCGGTGCAGGGCGTCGGGGCAAGGGCTCTGCTGCGGTTTCAGCCCGCCGACGAGCGCGCCTTCGAAGAGGGCATCGGCGTCGCCCGAGATGCCGCGCTCACGCCAGAAGGCGAGCACCAGGCTCTCGACCTTGCGCATGCGGCCAAAGGCGCTGACCTGCTTGCTGTCGGCCAGGCCCAAGCGGCGACCGACTTCGGCCAGCGCCTCGGCATCGTAGCGCTCGACCTCGAGCAAGGCACCAGTCGCGACCAAGGGGCCGAGGCAAGGGCCAAGGCCGTTTTCGTCCATCCCGAGTACCCAGACCATTCAGGGCGACGATGTCTCCAGCATACGCATATCGCCAGCCAAAAGCGCGACCAGGGCCTCGTCGTCGAGGACCACGCCCAGGGCCGGCGGCGCCTTAGCGCTGGCGCGACGGATCCACGGCCACTCCGGCGCGTCGTTGACGCAACCCAGCGCCCGCTGCGCCGCGCTGCAGGCGATGCGGATATGGAAATGATCGCGATGCGGATTGCCGCTGCCCGGCTGGTGCAGCACCCAGGCGGCGCGGAAGAGGATCTCCGGCGAGGCTTCGTGCGCTCGCGCATAGGCCAAGAGGCGCGCCTTCAAGCCCTGCGAGCAGAAGACCCATTGCACTTCGATGCTCGGATCGGCGAGCAGGGTGCGGATGAGATGCCAGTTGCGGGCGTCGTCGAAATAGAAGAGCTCGCCGCTGCCCCTTTTTCCCCCCGGGGCGCGGTCTTCGCGGGCCAGGCCAAAGCGGTCGAAACCCAGCCAGCCCCGTCCCTGCACCGAACGCCCTTTGCCGTCGAGGACGTAGAAGATGAGATCGACGTCACGGCCGCTGCGGTGGCTGCCATGCCTGGATTGTTCGCCGCCACCGGGACCGGTGATGTCGCCCACACGCAGCGGCGCGCCGCCCGGAAAGTGGGTCTGGACGCTGGCCGCGGCCCGCTGCAGCGCCTCGACGAGTTCGCGCGTCCCGTAGCGGTGAGCATCCCCCGGCCGCGCACGCACATATCCCACCCCCTTCTCGGGCAGCTCCATGCCTTCCTGAAGCAGGCCACGCGAGGGGCTGCCCCAGCTCCAGGGCTGATGGGGTTTGGGGGCGAAGGCAAAGCAGCCGCTCAGCAGGCCGGCGAGGCCGAAGAGCAGGAATTTTGGGCCTTTGGTTTTCGGCCGCACGCAGGCTTGCGCCGAGGCATATTGCCTTCCAGGATCGGGCCCTTGACCTTGCATCACGACGTTTTACCCTTTTGGATCATCATATCAGAGGGCCGGCGAACGAAAGCTCGATGAAACACGCACCCTCCTCCAGCGAAGACCGGGAAGTTATGGATCAGTTCAATGCGCATTTGGATCGCGGTTGGGAGTTGCTGTCGCGCGGCGACTTTTCGGGCGCCCTGCTCTCTGCGCAAAAGAGCCTGGAACTCGACGAGGAATCGCCCGAGGCCCACAATCTGATGGGCTATATCCACGCGGCGGAAGGCGATGCGGATGGGGCGCTCGAGCACTACCAGCGGGCCATCGACATCGACGAGAGCTATATCGAAGCCATGCTGAACGCGGCCGAGGTGCTCATCCACCCGCTGCGCGAGTTCGAGTCGGCCATCGAGATGGTCGAATCGGCTCTGGAATACTGCGAAAACGACGAAGAGATGACCGATGCGATGCTGGTGCGCATCGATGCCCTCTTGCAGGCCGGCCGGCGCGACGAAGCCAGCGAATGTTTGGCCCGTTTGCCCGAGGGCCCATTCGAAAACCCTCAGGTCGACTTCCTCATCGGCCGCGCCAAGTTCGAGACGCAGGAGTTCGAGGGCGCCGAAAAACATCTGCGACGTGCCATCGAGCGCGAGGGCAAAAGCGCCGACGCCCACTACTACCTCGGCCTAGTGCTCGACTCGAAGAAAGACAGCCGCGGGGCGACCGCCTCCTTTCTGCGGACACGCGAGCTCGATCAGGCCCTGCCCCATCCCGCCTGGGCGGCCGAGAGCGGCTACTTCGAAGAGCGGGTCAAAAAGGCCGTCGAACGCCTGCCGGAAGAGCTGCGCGCCTATTTGGAAGGCACCTTGGTCCTGGTCGCCGATGCACCGGGCGTCGAGGTGGTGGCCGAAGGCGTCGACCCACGCGCCACGGTTCTGTTGGACGATATCCACGAGAGCGCGCCGGCACACCTGGGCCGTCTCTTCGTATACCAGCGCAACCTCGAACGCAGCGTGACGAGCCTGGCCGAAATCGAAGACGAGATTTACGAGACCTTGAAGCGAGAGATCGAAGCCGCCTTTTCGCCAAGCGAGAGCGAAGGCAGCGAGGCGAAGGGGAGCAAAAGCGCCGCTCACTGAGTCGGCGCTTACCAATGAAGGTCGGAGCCGCCGAGATCGTGCCAGAATTGGCGCATATCCTCGGGAGGCGGCGCGTAGAAGCGTAGGCTCGGCTGGCGGCCGACGCCTTCGAGGCAAACTTCGGTGCAGTGCAGCATGACGCGGCGGGCGGCGTAGACGCTGCCGTCTTCGGCCGTGCAGCGTTTGGGGCCGCCGTAGGCCTCGTCGCCCCAGAGCGGCAGGCCGGCGTGGCTGGCGTGGACGCGAAGTTGATGGGTACGACCGCTTTGCGGCCAGAGATGGAGCAGCGCGCCCGAGGCGGTGCTCTCGACGCAGCGAAAGAGCGTTTCGGCACTCTTCGCCTCCGCGTCGTCCTCGTCGCTGGCACGTCGGCGGCGAGGATCGCGGGGATCGAGCGCGATGGCTTCCCGCCAGCTCCCCTCGAGGCGCTCCGGCGTTCGACTCGCCAAGGCGACATACCTCCGGCGGTAGCGGCCTTCCCGGCGCGCGTCCAGGATCGCAGCGTTGGCGCGAGGCGTGCGGGCGAAGACGACGATCCCGGTGACCTCGCTGTCGAGGCGTGAAGTCGGATGCAGAAAACTTGGCTTGCCCAAAAGCGAGCGGGCGCGCTGATGCAGGCTATCGCCGCCCGCAGGTGAAGTCGTGGGCAAAGCGCTGGGTTTGAGCAGGACCAGGAAGTCGTCGTCCTGATGCAGCAGCTCCGGGGCCGCGCGGCTCTCTTTCATCCCGGCGCCTTCGAGATCTGCACCTCGCCTTTTTCGCCGTCGACCTGCAGCCAGTCTCCCGGACGGACGCGCGAGCAAATGCCCTGGACCGCGACCACGGCGGGCAAGGCCAGTTCACGCAGCAAGGCTGAGGTCGGCGAGAGGAGCGCAGCGCTCTCGAGGACGATGGCGCCCGCCTGATCGAGCTTGGGAAGGAGTTCGAGGCGCAGCTCCGGGAGCAGGACGATCATCCCCGGGGCGAGGGGTTGCGTCGAGTCCGCCGTCCAGGCGCTGCCGCAGACGACGCCGGGCACGATGCCCACGCCCTGCTGCGGTGCCTCCGCGGCTTGGAGCGCGGGCAAGGTATCGAAGGGACGGATGGGCGGCGAGAGGAAGAGCTCGGGCAAGGAGGTCGTGGCGCGCGCTGCCCCCTCCCATTCGCGTTCTCGCGCAGCGAGCAGACCCCGCATCGATGTGCTGGGCACGCGGCGGAGGAAGGCGCGTATCTCCTGCAGGTTCAAATGCCAAGCGGCCGCCGCATGTTCGCCGCCGTAGTGGCGCTGGATGCGCCGGCTGAGGTCGACGCAGAGGCGGCGAAGCAAGGCGAACTCGGTGAAGAAGGCCAAGGCCACCTGGTTGCGCAGACGCCAGGCATGCTGGATCGCCAGGCGCATGGTGCGCATCTGCGTCCGGCGCTTGAAGGGGAGCCGATATTCGGCCACACGCACGTGGTCGAGCAGAGCGCGCCGCCTGGCGAAACGGGCCGCTAGGGTGATCGAGCGCTCGGGTGACTGCACCAGGCGGGAAGCGGTCGCCCAGGCCCATTTGAGGGTGCCGCTCTCCTCACTGCGTTGTGCCTCGGCGAGACTGGCGGCCGGTTCGAGGAAGGAAGCGAAATGCGCGCGCGGCAAGAGCGGCGCGCGGCTCTCGAGGAGCTCTTCGACCCGGGGGTCGTGCAAGGACGAGAGCAGCACCCAAAAATCTTGCAGCCCCTTCTGACTGCCGTGGCTGCGCTGCATCTGCTCCATCAGGCGCAAGGCGGCCCAGGCCAGCAATACCTCCGCATGCCCCCAGAGCTCGACGGTGCGCTCCATGAGCCGCTCGGCGTCGGCCCAAACGTTTTCGACCGTCACTCGGGTGAGCAGACGGAAATCCAATCGACCGACGCGGTGGGCGCTCTCCTCGACCGCGCTGGTGAGTTCCTGCGCGCGCAGGTTCAGACGGCGCATGCGACGCAGCCAACGCACGCGATCCCAACGCGCGGGCAAAACCAGCGGGGCGCCCTCCTCTTCGTCGGCCTCGCGGCTGGGGATGTGGCCGCTGAGCAGCGCGTGGACATAGCCCTCGGGCACGCCGGCGAGTTCGGCGAGGGTTTGCGCGACGAAACCGTGATCGAGGCAGAGGTGGCCACGGAGGTGGCCGAGCAGGCGTTCAGGCACCTCGCTCGCCAAACCCATCTTGGCGAAGGCGCGACGCAGGCTAGGATCGGCGATGTTTTCGATGAGCGAACAGGCCAGAGGGCTGAGGCTCTCGTGACTCGCTCCGCCCTGCAGGCGACGCCAGAGCCAGGTCCGCGGCAGGCCGATGGCGCTGCCGATACGGCGGCGGCTCGCGCCTCGTTCGCTGCTCGCCGTGGCGCGGGGCAGAGGGCGAAAGTCGAGGATGAAAGGCCGAGCGCCGGCGTAGGCCCAATGCAGCTCACCCGCATCGCCGACGTAAGCTTCGATGTCTTGCACCAAGCGGGTGAGGCTGAGCAGCTGCGGCGGGCTCAGACAGGCTTTTTGGGCTTTGTCGGCGGCGTTGGGGAGGAAGACGACGCCGCCTTCCGCGCGCGGAGCGTATCGCCAGGGCTTAGGGGCCAGCGACTCGTCGAAGACGCTGCCCTCGTCGCGCAGCAAACGCCAGAGGTCGAGGGAGGCGGGCGGCAGTGCCCAAGGGCTGGCGACGCCCCAGGCCGCGCGCACCCAGACCTCGCGCGAATCGCCCGAGTAGGGGCTCTGACTGGTGGCCGTTCCCGAGACCTCGGCGTCGAGAAAAGGCTGGATGATAAAGCCGATCGAAGGCCAAGGCGCGCCCTCGTCCGGCGACGCGGCGCGAATCGCCTCGGCCCAGAGGCTCTGGATCGCCGCCTTGAGGGCCTCGAGTGAGGTCAGGTGCAGATGCGGCGAAAAAGGCGGTGTTTCTTCGGAGGCGAGGAAAAGGGGCGCAAAAGAAGTGCGGCGCGAGCTCTCCCGTAGCGAAGCAAAGCGCTCCGGTGCCGTCTCGTGGCCGAAGCTCGGGCGCAGAGCCAGAGAGAGCGCTCCTTCCTTGAGCAGGGCGGCGTGGATCTCCTCGAGCGCCAGCGAAAGGGAGCTCGGCCAGGTCGCCGCTTCGAGGCGCTCGGCCAGGCGCTCACGTTCTTCGCCTTCGGGGAGCCCCTCGGCCACGAGCCATTCGGCGGGCAAAACGCTCTCGAAAAAGCGCCGCTGCAGCTCGAAGGAGAGACAGAAACTCGTCGGGAGCGAGAAGCCGGCGCGCAAGAGCAGGCCGAGCATCGCCGCCTTGCCGCCGTAGGCAGCGGCGTCTCCGGGGGTAATCGCTTCTGCTTTCCGGTACATAGCGCCGACCTAAGCTAGCAGCATTCGCGGCCTGAGCTCTACGATTCCGCGAGCCGTGGACGTTTGGGGCCTGGGGCGCTATGTCCGGGCCGTGGACGACCATTTTCACGACGAATGCGACGACCATTTTCACGACGAATGCGGCGTATTCGGCGTGTTTGGTGCGAATGAGGCGGCAAACCTCGCCTACTTGGGCCTGCACGCCCTGCAGCACCGCGGCCAGGAATCGGCAGGCATCGTCACGGTCGACGAAGGCCGAATGTACGTCCATCGCGGCCTCGGCTTGGTGCAGGATGTCTTCGGCGCCAGCGCCTTGAGCAAGCTGCCCGGCGACCGCGCCATCGGTCACGTGCGTTATTCGACTGCCGGCGGAAACCACCTCAAAAACGCGCAGCCCTTCGCCGTCGACTATGTCCATGGCTCGGTCGCGGTGGCCCATAACGGCAACCTGACCAACCACGACCAGCTGCGGGCCGAACTCGAGCGCGAGGGCTCGATCTTCTCCTCGGCGAGCGATACCGAGGTAGTCGTGCATTTGCTGGCGCGTTCGAAGGCGCCGAATACGCGCGAGCGCATCCTCGATGCCCTAAACCAGGTCGAGGGCGCCTTTTCGATGGTGTTTTTGACCCCCGACCAGCTGATCGCGGTGCGCGACCCCCATGGCTTCCGCCCCCTTTGCCTGGGGCGCCTCGACGATGCCTACG
>ERZ1066121.1862-NODE-1862-length-14273-cov-6.131594_pt1 | contig 14273 bp, 14 predicted proteins | sample MGYA00382768_ERZ1066121 | MGnify/ENA primary metagenome ERZ1066121 (study PRJEB33369, sample SAMEA5778351) | biofilm metagenome | biome: Industrial cooling water; feature: Water cooling tower basin; material: Biofilm | place: United Arab Emirates | collected... | reverse complement strand
CTCAAGAAGGGCGCCGTCAAAATCTCCGTCGGCCTGGGGCTGATCGACTCGCTCATCATCGACTCGCACTTCGTGATGCGCGGCCGGTTCGCGCGGCTGATGGAAGCCGTGGCGGCCCACCCGCACCACCTCGGCATCGGACTGGGCGAGGATACGGGCGTACTCATCACGGGCGGCTCGCAAATCGAAACCATCGGCTCCAACCTCGTCATCATCGTCGATGGCCGCGAAATCGGCCACAACAACGCCTTCGACGCCGCCAAAGGCGAAATGCTGTCGGTGGAAGGAATGAAAGTACACGTGTTGGCCAAAGGCAACGTGTACGATTTGCGGCGGCGGCAATTTTATGCCGATATGCCCGCGCCGGCGCCGTTGCAGGGGTAAACGTTTGAACGATTACGTAGGGGCGGGCTATCCATAAATCGCCACCCCCTCTTCTCCCCCGCTCGTTTTCCAGGCCCGGTACATCCCTTCCGAGTTGAAGGGCAGCACCACGTTGCCTGCCGCGTCAACGGCTACCAGTCCGCCTTCGCCGCCTACCGGCAAGAGCTTGTCGAACAATACGATACGACACGCTTCGGCGAGCGGCAGATTGCGGTACTCCATCAGGCACGCGATGTCGTAGGCCACCACGCCCCGGATGAAAAACTCGCCGTGGCCCGTGCAGCTTACGGCGCAGGTGCGGTCGTCGGCCCAGGTGCCGGCGCCGGGCAGGGGCGTATCGCCTACGCGGCCCCAGCGCTTGTTGGTCATACCACCGGTGGAAGTGGCGGCGGCGAGGTGGCCGAATTGGTCGCGCGCGACGGCGCCCACGGTGCCCATTTTGCCGTTGGGCAGTTCGTTCAGCCGAATCGTGGGCGCCCCTACGGCGGGCGGCACGTCGGTCGGCTCCGGCTCGTCAAGCGGGGCCGAGTGGTCGAGCTGCACCCGCCCGGCCGTGCGCGCCTCGATCCACTGCCGGTGCCGTAGCTCCACGAAGAAATACTCAGGTCCGGCGAACGCGGCGTTATGCAGGCGCGCAAACTCCTCGGCGCCCGCCCCCATCAGCAATACGTGCTCGGAGTGGTCCATCACCAGCCGCGCCAGACTGACCGGGTTGACCACCCCGCGCACACCCGCTACGGCCCCCGTTGCGCGGTCCTGCCCGCGCATCAGCGAGGCATCCAGTTCGTGGATGCCCTCGTGCGTGAACACCGCCCCGCGCCCGGCGTTGAACAGCGGGCAGTCTTCGAGTGCCCGCACGGTGGCCTCCACTGCATCGAGGGCCGTAGCGCCGGAGGCCAGCAGCCCAAAGCCGATGTCGCGGGCTTCGGCCAACGCAGCCCGATACGCCGCTTCCTGAACGGCGTCCAGCGAATGGCGCGGAATGGTGCCGGCGCCGCCGTGCAAAGCAATAGAAATCATTGATAATGAGTAATTTGAATATCAGGAGCGACAGTCCACGACGCCCCATCCGTTGCGTTCTGTAGTCCGGCGGGGACGCGCCTATTTCCGACTGCTAAGAAACCGCCAAATACGGCTACCCAACCCAACACTACGCTTTTTAGCCGTTCGCCAAAAAAATTACCCCAAACCCATTGCACAAGTCCGGCTTGCTTCGTACCTTTGGCGGGTTCAATTGTGTTTCACCTTTTGTTTAATTGTGAGTTATGGCCTACGAAGCCACCGGTACGCTGATCGTTGATAAAGGCACCCAGCAAGTCAGCGAGAAATTCCGCAAGCGTGAATTCGTTCTGGAAATCCAGGACGGCCAATACCCCCAGACCGTGAAGTTCGAGCTGGCGCAGGACAAGTGCGACCTGCTCAACGGCTTCCAGGTCAATACGCCCGTGAAAGTTACGTTCGACCTGCGCGGTCGGGCGTACGACAAGAACGGCGAGACGCTCTATTTCACGACCCTCTCGGCGTGGAAAATTGAAAGCGCGACCGGCGGCCAGCAGCCCCAGCAAGGCGGCTATGGTCAGCAGCAGCAGGGCGGCTACCAGCAGCCCCAGCAGCAGCAGGCCCCCCGCGCCAACAACAACCCTGCGATGCAGCGTCAGGCACCCGCCGCGCCCATCAGCAGCGACGCCGACAACGACCTGCCGTTCTAACGGCGCGCGTCGCGCGGTCCATCTCATCCGCATCGTAAACGCCGTCTCTCACTCGTGGGAGGCGGCGTTTTTTTTGTTATACCCATCTAGAGCTGTTGCGAAGCGCATCGTCGGCCGTTGGGGTGGTTGCTGCCGTGCCATCCGCGTGTAGCCTAGGGTAGAGTAGTTGCCGCCGTGGCCGGTGCCGTGTAGCCCGGGGTAGCAATCCCTTCGGGATAGCAACCCCGGGCTTCGATATACAACCCCTTCGGGGTAACCGAACAATTGCGACCAATGCGGTTGGGTACCCCGAAGGGGTTGAATATCGAAGCCCAGGGTAGCCTCCGCTACGCTCCGGCAACCCTGGGCCACAGCGGTTGAGCCACGGTGGCTGGGCCACGGCGGCAGGGCAATGGACCGCGAACCTCCGGTTCGCCACGGCGGCTGGGCGACGTGCCCAGGGTAGCAATCCCTTCGGGATAACACCCCTGGGCTGTGGAACACAACCCCTTCGGGGTAGCCAACCGCGTTGCCAGCCGAATGGCCGTCGCACCACGCCTATTCGTTACGCCATACGTAACTGCTGATGACTTACCCCGACCTCCTCGACATTGTAGCTTCGGGCGAAGGCGAGCGGCTCGAATTCAAGAAGACCCTCACCCACCCGCACAAAATCGCGCGGACGCTGGTGGCGTTTGCCAACACGGCCGGCGGCACCGTGCTGGTGGGGGTGCTCGACAACGGGCAACCCGTGGGTGTGCGCGATGCCTATGAAGAACGCTACGCGCTGCGGCAGGCCCAGCTCCTGACCGACCCCGAAGTGCCGCTGTTGCTCGACGAGATTGCGCTGCCCGACCGGCCCGACGCCGTGGTGGTGCGGGCGCGAGTGGCCGAAAGCGCCCGCAAGCCGCACCGCTTCAACGTGCGGCCGCGCGGGGCGGCGCCGGAGTGGCGCGTGTACGTGCGCGCCGGGGCCGAGTCGGTGCAGACGTCGCCGTTGATGGAGCGGGTGCTCCGGCACGAACCAGCGCCCACCGAGCACATCGGCGCCGCTGAAGCCCTCACCCGGCATGAAACCGCCGTGCTGGCGATGTTCACGAAGCTGCCGCGCGTGACGGTGGCGCACGTGCGGCAACTGCTGAACCTGTCGGAGCGCCGCGCGCGCCAACTGCTGTTGGGCCTCACGTTGCGCGGCCAGCTGCTGGAGCACACCCGCGAGCGCGAGCCGTTCTGGACGCGGCGCGGCGGCGCGTAAACACGCACGCCGCGAACATCCGCGTTCGAACATCCGCGCTCATCCGCGTAGCCATTCACGACGGTATGGCCCGCAGATGACGCGGATGTTCCAACGCGGATTTTCGCGGATTTGCTCGTATCGCCGCATTGGGCGACGATTGTCACAGGCGCACCAACCGCCGCGAGATGCGCTTGCCGGCGGCTTCCGTGTGCAGCCAGTACACGCCGGGGCGGCATTCGGCGAGGTTGAGCATACTGCCGGCCGCCAACGTGCCCGCGCACACACGTTGCCCGAGCACATCGAGCACATCGTAAGTCACTACGGTTTCAGCAGCGAATCCGCTTACCTGAAACAGACCATCGGCGGCGGGGTTGGGCGAGATGGTGACGCCCGCAAAGACCGCAGCCTCCTCTGCTTGGCCGGTGATGATCGGCAGCGTCCCGAACGACAGCACACCGTCGGAGAAATACTGCAAGCGGGGAAGTTCCGGGTCAGTACCGCAACGCAGTATCGGAAACATCAGGGCGTTAGGGTAGCCAACACCTTCCAGCACTCGCCCCGTAAACTCTTCCATAATAATCCGTTCCCAGTTGTTGACGGCCGGTACCTTATGCGATTGATACCGAATCTGCTGCCCGTTAACAGTGGTTAGACCAACTGAGTCAATCACGTGGGCAGCCGTACCGGAAACCGGATTTCCGCTCGGGCAATAGTCGATGGAATCAACCAACGTACCGGCGGGTATAGTAAAATCAAGGTACAAAAAGGGCACCCCTGAGTGCTGTACCGCCCACACCTGCTGGCCGCGCACTTGGGTGAGCGCCAAAATGAAGGGCTGCCAGGCAGGGGTATAACGGCCGTTTCCAACGTAGCTGTATCTCTGACACCGCAGTGCTTTCCACGCGCCCGGCTGACCGGCGACAAGAGTATCGCCGACGGATTCCACGTGCGCCATATATGGCCCACCGACGGTGGCAACGTAATACCACCACTCGGTTCCGGTGGGCGCGAAAATGGTTTGCGCGTGGGCGCTGCTCGCGCGCAGGCAAGCGAGTATCAGACAACTTAGGGTAAGGTAAAACCGCATAGCGGAAGCAGGGGGTTGAGCGTGAACAGGCGCCGCCGAATGCGGCCCTTCCGAGCATCAGACGCGAAACTACCGGCAAACGTCACCCTCGCAATGCAGAGAGTGCGCCGATTGGGCGCCGATTGGCTGCCAACTTTGCCGCGCGGGGCCACCTACGGCCGCCCGCGTCCGCGTCCTCACCCCTACCGCCGCCGTTTATGACGCCCGCCCTGCGCGAAACGAATTTTCAGCTCCCCGGCCAGACCGGTTTCTATCGCGGCAAAGTGCGCGACGTGTACGCCCTCGACGGCGACCGGCTGATAATGGTCGCCACGGACCGCATCTCGGCCTTCGACGTGGTGCTGCCCGAGCCGATTCCGCACAAAGGGCAGGTGCTCAATCAGCTCGCCGCGTTTCATCTGGCAGCCACCGCCGACGTGGTGCCCAATTGGGTGGAAGCCCAGCCCGACCCGTGCGCCACAGTGGGGCACCGCTGTGCCGCGTACCCCGTGGAAATGGTCATCCGGGGCTACCTGACGGGGCACGCCTGGCGTACCTACGCGGCCGGTGGGCGCGAACTGTGCGGCGTACGCCTGCCCGATGGCTTGCGCGAATACGACCCGCTGCCCGGTGGCCCCATCCTGACGCCTACCACCAAAGCCGCCGCCGGCCACGACGAAGACATCTCGCGCGAGGAGATTGTGGCGCGCGGACTGGTGCCGGAAGCCGAGTACGTGCAGCTCGAAGAACTGACGCGCGCCCTGTTCCGGCGCGGCACCGCGCTGGCGGCGGCGCGCGGGCTGGTGCTGCTCGACACGAAGTATGAGTTCGGGCGCGACGACGCGGCCGGCGGCATCATCCGCGTCATCGACGAGATTCATACGCCTGATTCGTCGCGCTACTGCTTCGCTGAGGGTTTCGACGAACTGCGGGCGCGCGGCGAGGCCCCCCGTCAGCTCTCCAAAGAGTTCGTGCGCCAGTGGCTCATCGGCGAGGGGTTTCAGGGCAAGGAAGGCCAAACGCCCCCGCCGATGACTCCTGAATGGTGCGCCGCCATCGGGGCGCGCTACGTCGAGCTGTACGAACGGCTCACGGGCCGCACCTTTGTGCCGGCCACCGCCGAGGCTCCCACCGAAACGCCCGCCGCCCGAATCGAGCGGCGCCTGGGCGAGTGGCTGAGCGCGAATCCGGCGCCGAACACGTAACCGCATCGCACAAAAACGCGCCGGATTTGTTACCTTCGCGGTTCCGAAAAAGCATTCCCCCCGCGCCGCCAATCAGCGTGGGCCGCCATTGGGCGGATTTCACCCGTTTCCCCGCTTCCTGATGAAGTATAGCATTGACAAGAAAGAGAATTACACGATTGTGACGGTCGATGAAAAGAAGCTCGATACGTCCATCGCTCCCGACCTCAAATCGGAGTTCGTAAAGCTCAACGCCGAGGGCATATCCAACCTCATTCTGGATATGACGAACGTGAAATACACCGATTCGTCGGGCCTCAGTTCGATTCTGATTGCCAACCGGCTCTGCAACTCGACCGGCGGAATGCTCATCCTGACCGGTTTGCAGGACCACGTGATGAAACTCATCACCATCTCGAAGCTCGAATCGGTGCTGCACATCCTGCCGACCGTAGAAGAGGCCATCGACCGCGTGTTTCTGCACGAAATCGAGCGCGATCTGACGGATAAGGAGTAGCCCCCTCGGTCGTTGGCAGCGCCGTTGGTGCCGTTTCCGCCGTCCCTGCCATCCCCTCTCCCGGCCGATGCCGCCGCTGCCCGTTGGGTGGTCTGCGGCATCGGCCGGGCGCGTTTGCGGGGTGCTCGTTCGGGGCGGGTGCTTACTTTTTTGGCCCGTGTAGTATCAATCGGCGCCTGAGCGGTACGGTTGGGGAACAGTTTTTGACTTTTGTCGGCTCCCCCTCCCCTGCCCGGCCCGAGTTGTTGTTCGCCCGCTGTTCCTTCCGTCGCATTGGATTTTTGCCTCACCATTCTCGGCTCCGCGTCGGCTTCGCCCACGCTTACGCGCCACCCCACGGCTCAGGTGCTGGAAATCGGCAATTGGGTGGCGCTGATCGACTGCGGCGAAGGCACTCAGCAGCGGCTCCTTGAGGCGCGCATCAGGCCGCAACGCATCACGCACATCTTCATCAGCCACCTCCACGGCGACCATTACTTCGGCCTGCCGGGGCTGTTGAGCACGATGCACCTGCAAGGCCGCGCCGCGCCGGTGCAGCTGTACGGCCCGCCCGGCCTGGGCATCATTCTGAGCGAGATTTTTCGCGGCTCGAACACGTCATTGAGCTTTCCGCTCGACTTCCACCTGATCGACACCACGCAACACGCGACGCTCTACGAAGACCAGCGCCTCACGGTCCACTCGCTGCCGATGGACCACCGGATTCCGTGCGCGGGTTTTCTGTTCCGCGAGCGCGTCAAGCTGCGGCATTTGCTCAAAGACCGCCTGCCGGTGGGCTTGAAGCCCGCGCAACTCGTGGCGCTCAAGCACGGCTACGACCTGCTCGACCCCACCACCGGCGCCGTGCTGCTACGGAACGAGGCGGTGACGTCGCCGCCGTCGCACCCGCGCGCGTATGCCTACTGCGCCGATTCGCGCTTCCGGCCCGAGCTGGCGCCCCTGCTGCGCGGCGTCGATCTGCTTTACCACGAGGCCACGTTTCTGCACGAGAAAATAGAGCGCGCCGAGCAGACCGGGCATTCGTCGGCACGGCAAGCGGGCGAGTTCGCGCGGTTGGCGGGCGTGAAGCGGCTGCTGATTGGGCACTTCTCGGCGCGCTACCCCGACCTGTATCCGCTGCTCGACGAAGCGCGCGCCGAGTTCCCGAACACGCAGCTCGCCACGGAAGGCAAGCAGGTGAGCGTGATGGCGCACGTGCTGCCGGCGCAGGTGTAGGCTGCCGGGCCGGGGGCGGCTGTGGTCGAAGCTGGCACACTTAGCCTAACTGGCGCAAGCGGCGTCAATGGTGCGGGCTTCCCTCACTGGCGCGAGTCTTCCGCGAAGCGGACGATTCGTGCCTACCTATGCGCGGAGTCTCCAGACTCCGCCATCTCACCGCCGCTCATAGCCGCTCTGGGCACGGGGCGAGTCTGGAGACTCCGCGCATAGGTAGGCACGAGTCAGCGCCCTGCGGGCGAAGACCCGCGCCAGGTGAGAACTTCTCGCCCCCACATCACTACAATCCCGCATTAGCACATCTCCACATCCTCACATCTCCCCTCCCCCCCGTGACCGACCGCAAATCCCGTCTCCTGCTCGTATTGTCGGGCATTTTCCTCGTCAACGCGCTGCTGGCGGAGATCATCGGCATCAAGATTTTCTCGCTGGAAGCGGCGTTGGGCGTTTCGGGCGCGGGGGTGCGGGTGTTTGGCTCGGAGCCGCTGGATTTCAACCTGACGGCGGGCGCCGTCATCTGGCCGGTGGTGTTCATCACGACCGATATCATCAACGAATACTACGGCCCGAGCGGGGTGCGGCGCGTGTCGTGGCTGACGGCGGGGCTGCTGTTGTACGCCTTTGTGGCCATCTGGCTGGTGACGACGCTGCCCGGCGCGGCGGCGTGGTTTACGTACAACAAAACCGACGCAGGCGGCAACCCTATCAACATCAGTCTGGTCTTCAACAAAATCTTCCGGCAGGGTCAGGGAATCATCGTTGGCTCGCTGGTGGCGTTTCTGGTGGGCCAGCTCATCGACGCGACGGTGTTTGCGTGGCTGCGGCGCCAAACCGGCGAGCGCTACATCTGGCTCCGCGCTACCGGCTCGACGCTGGTTTCGCAGCTCATCGACTCGTTCGTGGTGCTCTGGATTGCGTTTCATCTCTACGGCGACTGGCCGCTGTCGCTGGTACTGCAACTGGCAACGGTAAATTATATGTATAAAGTAGCCGCTGCCATTCTGCTGACGCCGCTGGTGTACGTGGCGCACGGCGTCATCGACCGGTATCTCGGCCCGGCTACGGCGCAGGCGCTCGAAACGGCCGCCGCAGCCGACGCCGACGCCCCGCAGGCCCCTGCCCCGCAGCCCTAACTTTGCCCCTGATGCGAAGATTACGACTGGCCAGCCTGCTGCCGGCACTGCTGGGCCTTACCCTGAGCGCGCGGGCGCAACGGCTGTTTACGATGCCGGTGGCGAGTCCGCTGTCGGCGTACGAGTTTCACGAGGGTACGCTGACGAAAACCGGCGGCCGACCACAACCCGCCACGCTGCGGCTGGCGCTGCGGACAGAGCCGAAATCAGCCGCCGCCACTATCGCCACGACGTACGGCACCGGCCGCAACCTGAGCGACGACCGCACGTTCGCCACGCTGGTGGTAAAAACGCCGACCGCCGTAGTGCGGCCCGATTCGGTGGCGGAATTCACGTTTGAGGGGCGCCGGTTCGTGCATTTGAGCCGCCTGACGCCCGACCTCTCCCTGCGCGACGAACTGAATACGGAGTTCGTGGAAGTCATCGCCGATACGGGCCGCATCGCGCTGTACGGGTATTATCCGTCGCGCGGCAACCGCTTCGCGCTCTCGCCGGGTACGCCGGGGATGATTCACGAGTCCGACCTGATTCAGAGCTTCGTGTGGCAGCGGCGCGGCGAGGCGGGGGTGGCAGTAGCGGCGCACGTGCCGCCGCGCGGGTTCAACGAGGAATTTGAGCGCCAGATGCGTACGCTGTTCGCCGACCGCCCCGACATTCTCAAATACATCGACTCGCACCAGCTACGGCGGGAGGATATACCGGCCGCCGTGCGGGCCGTCAACTCCGGCGCCCCCTTTCGCTTTGAGTAATCTATGAGGATTCTAACCGGCATTCAGGCTACGGGCCGGCCACACCTCGGCAACCTGCTGGGTGCCATTCTGCCCGCCATTCGTCTGGCCGACAACCCGGCCAATACGTCGCTGCTGTTCATTGCCGACCTGCACTCGCTCACCACCGTGCGCGACCCGGCGGCCTTGCGCGCCAATACCTACGCCGTGGCTGCCGCGTGGCTGGCGTGTGGCTTTGACGTGGAGAAGGAGCACAACCTGTTCTACCGCCAATCGGACGTACCGCAGGTAACGGAATTGACGTGGTACCTGAGCTGCCTGACGCCTTTCCCGATGCTCGCCAACGCGCACTCGTTCAAGGATAAAAGCAACCGCCTGAGCGACGTAAACGCCGGGCTGTTCACGTATCCGGTGCTGATGGCGGCCGACATTCTGCTCTACGACGCCGACGTGGTGCCCGTGGGCAAAGACCAGGTGCAGCACCTCGAAATCGCGCGCGACGTGGCCGGTGCCTTCAATCGCGCCTACGGCGAGACGCTCGTGCCGCCCGCCGCTCAGGTGCAAGCGGAAGTGCAAACCGTGCCCGGCCTCGACGGCCAGAAGATGAGCAAAAGCTACGGCAACACCATCGACGTGTTCGTGGACGACAAGGCGCTCCTCAAAACCGTGCGCGGCATCGTGACCGACTCCAAAGGTCTCGACGAGCCGAAATACCCCGCCACCGACACCACCTTCCGGCTGTTCGAGCTGGTAGCCTCACCGGAGGACACCGCCACGCTCCGGCAGAAATACGAAGCCGGCGGTTTCGGCTACGGCCACGCCAAGCAGGCGCTGTACGATGTGCTGGTGGCGCGCTTCGCCGGGGAGCGCCGCCTGTTCAACGAGCTGCTCAACGACCTGCCGGAGCTGGACCGCCGCCTCGCGGTGGGCGCCGCGCGAGCGCAGGCCTACGGCGAAGGGGTGTTGAACCGGGTGCGCGAGCGGGTGGGGCTACGGAAGCTGTAAGGAAGTCAGCTAATCAGTGATTGAGCGTTTCCTTTGTGGTATGCCGCAGGCTTACCGGAGCTTGGTGCCTTGGCTGTTGCTATGAACAGGCTATTGCTCACGCTATTGTTGTCGATAAGCTGACTCACATCAGCGGCTCAGTTTCCGGGGATGCCGTCGGTCACGCTGCCGCAGCCAGCAACGCTGAAGTCGAACGTTATCATCGGGCCGACTCCAACGCCTGCGCCCGCCGTACCACACGACTATTGGCAAGGCGAGCAACAGCGCCGCATTCAGGAGCAGAACGCGGCGATGGAACGCGAATATTACGAGCACCAAGCCCGCCAACGGCAGCAGCAACGACAACTGGAAGAAGGCATCCGCGCGTTTGAAGCATCTCAGCTAGAGCGCGAGCAGTACTTCCGCGAGAGTCGGGCGCGGTACTGGCAAGCCCTCGCCGAGCTACGGGCAATGCTGGAAGGTCGTGCCCCAAAAAGCGTGATGCGGGCGGTGTGGCTCGTGGAAAACACGCACTTCGACGGCACCATCCCCTACGAGAGATTCGCAGGCAAAATCAAAGTGTTGGCGGCGGGATGTCGAGTCCTGGTACAGGAAGCCGGTGGCTCACCGACCAACCCGGCCGATACCTTTTGGGCCTTGCACCGGACGATGACCGACACGGTGGAAGTGCGCCTGCCCAACGGACAGAGGTTCCGCCACTTACCTTTCACGTATGACTTCGAGGACTTTTGGGCTCGGAACGACCATAGTAAATATCTGGTCACGAAACTGCTCGACTCCAACTCCGGCCAATGTCACTCGATGCCCCTGCTCTACCGAATGGTGGCCGACGAATTGGGCATCAAGTCGTACCTGTCGTTTGCGCCCAATCACTGCTTCATTCAGGTGAAAGCGCCGGATGGGCAGATGTTCAACTACGAAACCACCAATGGTCATTTCGTCACGGAGGGCTGGTTGCTGGGGTCGGAGTACGTCAAGCCGGCAGCCATCAAGAGCCGGATGTATCTCGACACGGTAACGCTCACCCAAACTATCGCGTACGCGGTATGCGATCTGGCAACCGGCTTTCAGTTTCGCCACGGGTACGACGACTTTATGGACGTGTGCGCGGACGTGGCGCTGCGATACTATCCGCACGGCTATTCGCCGATTGCTCTCGCCAGCAACAACGCCACCTACTGCTTGGGTGAAGCGTTGCGAGCGGCCGGCTGTTTGAGGCGAATCCATCGGAGGCGACAGCCACCGCGATGGAAGCCGCCTACACCCGCGTAGTCGACACGGGCTACCGCGAGATGCCCGCCAAGCAGTATGCCGAGTGGTTGCAAGCCCTGCAAGCCGAACGCACCAAGCGCCCCGCTACTTCTACCCGCTAATAGTTGATGCCTCGTTACCTGATCCTGTTTGCCGTACTGTTGCTGGCCCACGTGGGGCAAGCGCAACACCTGCCACCGCAGCCGTTCGAGCGCTTCGGCTACCACGTAGAGATTCTAACCCTCTCGAAAGGCAAGTATCAGGAATTCTTCCCCAACGACTCGCTACGCAAAGTCGGCTCGGTGGTGTACAACCGCCGCCTGCGGAAGATCGCGCGCCTGCTGCCGCTCGACACGCTCCGCCACCACGCCCCCGATATCACCAGCCGCTGGCTGAGCGTAGACCCGCTGGCGGACAAATACCCGGATATGACGCCATACGCCTTTGGCGCCAACAATCCGGTGCGGTTTATGGACCCGGATGGCAGGTCCGGTTGGGATGTTGTTGCGGGCGCTGCGATTGCGACATTAGGTAACTTAGGAGGGCCGGATGTGCGTACCGCGTACACGCCGGATGATGCGAGTGACTATGACAACGCCCTTACAGCAGCGGATGCAACGGCGGTAGCTGCCGGCGCTCTCCTAATGACCTCCGGTGGTGCTGATATCGGCACGGGGGCGGCAGGGCTGGTTGTAGCTGGGGGACTGGAAGCAGCTACTGTTGGCGCTGCGACACCCGTGGCTGTGCCCCTGGCTGGGGCAAGCGCCACACTAATGGGTGTTGGGGCTGTCAAGCTCGGAATGGGCGCTGTTCTTTACGCCAATGGTTCAAAAAACCTTGGTTCAGCACAATCCAATTCACGAGCAGGCAAAGATTTTATGCCCAAGGGGAAAGAGCAGGTAGTCAGGGAGAATAGTCAAAGAAACGGAGGCAAGGTTTTATGTGAGGGCTGTAAGACAGAAACCACAAAACCTGGTAAATCACAGCGTGGAGTCACCCCGCCTCGTACTGATAGGCAGGTTGATCACAAGGTTCCAAAATCAAAAGGAGGTGCGGGCGAGCCGAGCAATGGACAAGTGCTATGTCGCACTTGCAATCGAGCGAAAAGTGATAAATAATCGAAACCAATGACAGAGAACTTAACAAAAATATTCTTCGAGTACGAGGAAGCCGAAGGCCAGTATGGCGTTGAAAGTGCTTGGGCTGAACCGACGGCAGGAGGCTACAAGCTAGACAACCTCCTTTTCTACGCGAAAGAATACGCTCTTGGCGACGTAGTAGAAGTCGAAGAAAAGGACGGAGCTAAATACGTCACAGGACTCCTAAAAGAGTCTGGTCACAGCTTGGTTCGTGTGCTATTTCACGATTTGGCGATTGTGCAAGAGATTAGAAACGAACTAGCTGAGGCTGGCTGCCAATCCGAGTTGAGTAACCTAAGTAATCTGATAGCAGTGGATATTCCGGCTTCTATGGAGTACGCCCCCATACGGACTTACCTGGAAGCAGGTGAAGCAGATGGTCGATGGACTTATCAAGAAGCCTGTATAGCGCATCAATAAACAGTGCGTCATCGAAGTTTTAGTGACACTACAAGGATAGTGTAAAGCGTTTTTAGGCCCCTTGCATCCTAGGCGGGTAGCCCCGGAGGGGCTACCTCCCACGGCGGTTTGACGTGAGGTACAATAGGTAGCTCTCCGGGGCCACGTCTCTTTCGTGCTTCTTCTTGGCTACCTGTAGATAGCCCCTTCGGAGCCATACATCCAACATTCACCTGCGCCGCGTGGCAAAACCAAGTGAACGTGGCCGAAACGAAAACTATCGTTTCGGCCACGTTCACTTGGTTTTCAGAAGTTGCCTTTTCGGGCGGCGCGTAGTCCAACGTCGTTGCTTAGTGGCAGCACAAAACTGTAGTTCGACTCCGCCCCACTACTAATGGGTAGCCGGGTGCGCCTCGTGCTTCCACAGCTCCTTGCGTTCCTGCCCGATGCTGAGCACGAAGCGCGTGGGGTTGGGCACGAGCGCGAGGTAGGCTTTTTTGCCGGGGTACTCTTCGGAATCGATCCAGACGCCTTCTTTCGGGCCGGGCGTGGCCGAAGTCGTCAGGTAGGCTGTGGGGAGCAGCACGTCGGTATCGGAGCGGAGCTTGCGGTGGACGCCCTCGAGGGCCTCCTCCAGATAATCGCCGTATTCTTCGTTGAAGGAGTCTTCGAGGTCGTGCAGCTCTTCTTCCACGTCGTCGTAGCGGGCGTCGTTGTAGGCAAGCTGCGCCAGCTCGTGCTTTTTGCTGACGAGCTTGAGGAGGGCGGCGTTGAGGTCGGTAGCGTTCATCGGGGACGGAATCTGAGGAGGCCGCGCCGGGCGGCGGCACTCGGGTCGGGAAGCGATTTTTCGGCCGCAAGATAGGCCGCAGCGGTAGGTTTTCAGTAATTGAACCGTACCTGCTATCCGCAATGTCGGGTCAGGGCTTGCGGCTCTGCCAAGGGGTGCTCCCCGAACTTCTCTGCTGCCACCCGTACCGACACACTCGCGGCGCGCGTACTTTTGATGAGCATTCCGCGTAGGCCGCTGCCGGTTGGCGCGGCGATTCGGCTTCTCCCCTCACCACCCACAACACGCCCAATGTCAACCGCATCCTCTGCCGCCGTGGCCGCGGCGCCGGCCGTCACCGAAGATTTCCTGCCGCTGCTCGGGACCGACCACGTCGAGCTGATCGTGGGCAACGCCAAGCAGGCCGCGTTTTTCTACCAAATGGCGTTCGGCTTCGAGCTGGTGGCCTACGCCGGGCCGGAGACGGGCATCCGCGACCGCGCGTCGTACGTGATTCGACAAAACAAAATTCGGCTCGTGCTCACCACGCCGCTGCAC
>ERZ1066121.1860-NODE-1860-length-14284-cov-7.489493_pt1 | contig 14284 bp, 11 predicted proteins | sample MGYA00382768_ERZ1066121 | MGnify/ENA primary metagenome ERZ1066121 (study PRJEB33369, sample SAMEA5778351) | biofilm metagenome | biome: Industrial cooling water; feature: Water cooling tower basin; material: Biofilm | place: United Arab Emirates | collected... | reverse complement strand
AGGGCTATGCCGGGATCGTCACCATCGACGGCAACGGCAAGGACGGGGTCGAGGCGGTCGCGGCGATGGTCGCGAAGCTCGAAGAGGGCTGCGACTACGTGCAGGGCTCACGCTATCTGCCCGGCGGGGCGGCGGAGAACACGCCGCTCGAACGCACCATCGCCAACCGCCTGATCCACGCGCCCATGCTGAGCCTTGCGGGCGGGCACTGGTTCACCGACACCACCAACGGCTTTCGCGCCTATTCCGCAGCCTATCTGCTGCATCCGGGGGTGAAGCCGTTCCGCGAGGTGTTCTCGGTCTACAACCTCCTGTTCTACCTCACCGTGCGCGCCGGGCAGCTGGGCCTCAGGGTCGCGCATGTGCCGGTGGAGCGCCGCTACCCGGATGACGGCAAGGTGCCGACCAAGATCGGCGGGCTCGCCTCCAAGCTGGCGCTGCTGAAGGAGACGGCGGTCGCGGCGAGCGGCGGCTATACGCCCGATGACGCCGCGCCGCGCGTGGGCGGCTGGGCAAGCTGGCTCTGGCCGCTCGCGGTGCTGGTGGCGGTGCTCGTCCCGCTGCTTCTCGCGGTGATCGCATCGCCGCCCTTTTCGCCCGACTCCTGGGCCCTGTGGGAGCTGGCGCAGACCGCAGGGCCGGATTTCTACCGCTTCACCCACTGGCGCAGCTACGCCAGTGCCTCGCCCTATTCGGCGAGTTTCCCGCCGCTGACGCCGGGGCTGATTGCGGTCGCCGACCGGCTGCTGGGCACGGGCCCGCGCACCGGGCTCTATCTCGCCTTCGGCACCTTCGCGGCCTTCGCGCTGGTATCCGAGGCGATCGGGCGGCGGGTGACGGGGGCGGCGTGGCTCGGCCTCGGGGCGGCGCTGGTGCTGCTGGTCGGCCCGAACATGCTGCTGATCGAGATGGGCGCAGGCCGCACCATCCCCTTGGCAATGCTGCTCTGCGCGCTGGTCCTTTGGGGCCTGCTGAGCCCCTGGCTGACCGCCCCCCGCATCGGCCTCGTCTGGGCTGCGGCAATCGGGGCTGTGGCGGGCCTCGCGGTGACGAACCGCTTCGATGCCCTCCCCCTGCCCCTTGCTGCGGCGCTGATGGTTGGCTGGATGACCCGCTCGCCCGTCCGCGCGCTGACCGCGCTGGCGGCGGCGGCGGTGCCGGTCCTGCCATGGGTCGCCTATTCGCTGGTGATCTTCGGCACGCCCTTTGCGACCGACAACGCCGGGATCGCCGCCGCGCTCGACCCGCGTGCCTATGTGACCGACTGGTGGCAGACGCCGCAGCCGACCTTCGCCGATGATCCGCTGGCCTGGGCGGCCAAGGTCGCGGGCAATGCCCTTGCGCTGCTGCGCGTCGCCGCGGGGCTGGCGTTCAGCCCGCTCGGCCTGCTGGCGGCGGCCTTCCTCGCCGTTCCCGCCGCGCTCGCCGGGCTCACACGAGGAGGGCCGCACCGCCCCTCCCATCGCCTCGGCGTGCTGATCGCCTTCGCCGCGCTGACGGCGCTGATGCTCACGCCGCAGGTGCTGACCGGATATCTCGAGCACCGCTATTTCACCGCGCCCGTGTGGGCTGCGCTGCTGACGGCGGCGTGCTGGGCGGTGGGGCGGGGAACGACCCTTCACCAGCGCATCCTCGCCGCGCGCTTCGCGGGGCTGACGGCGGCGGCGGCGGCGGCGGTCTTCGCGCTAGGCCAGTGGATCGCCGCCGCGCCCGAGAGCAGCGGGAGGCACTGGGCCGCCTTCGATGCGCCGGCCGAGGTCCGCGCCCTGCGCCTATGTCTCGGCGACACGCCCGAAGCCCGCGTCCTCGTGCTCGGCGACGACAGGCTTGCCGCGCGCGCCGGGGCGCAGGGGAGGCTTGCCGCCATGATGGAGCCGCGCAACATGGCCGAAGGGCGGCTCGATGCGCCGGGTGCGCGGGCCTTCGCCGCCGCATTCCGCGTCGACTTCGTCCTCGCCGCAGACCCGGCACGCGCAGGATGGATCACGCAGACATACCCCGCAGCCGCGCGCGTGGCGGGCTGCCCGCTCGCGCTCTACCGCCTCGCATCCTGACGTTGCGGGGGTGCCCTCTCGACCCCATTGGCAAAATGGCGTATTCTTGCCATCCGGAGCATCGCCCTAGGCTGGGGCGATACGACAGGGGCATTCCGGTGAAACAATCGCTCGTCAATCTGCTGCCACCCGCGACCCTCGCGGCGATCCTGGCCTTCTGGGGCCTTGCGCCTGCAGCGTGGGTTGAGAGCCCGTGGGCGCTCCCCGCGATCGGTCTTGCCACGCTCGCTTTCGTGCAAGGCCTGGAACTGGTCTTCGAACGCCACGCAGGCTGGCGCATCAACGGCCGCGAACTGGCGACCGACATCTTCTATGTGGCCTTCGGCTACACCGTGATCGGCTTTGCCTCGGACGCGCTGATCAACTCGCCACTGCGCGAGGCGAAGGAGGCATGGGGGATCGGCACCCCGTGGCTCGCCGAGCTGCCGTTCCTCGTGCAGGTGATGGCGGTGCTGTTCACCTTCGAGTTCGGCCAGTACTGGATGCACCGCGCGATGCACAACTGGACGCCGCTATGGCTGACCCACGCTCCGCACCACCACATCACCCAGCTCAACGCGATGAAAGGCTACATCGGCAATCCGATCGAGCTGTTCCTGATCAGCATCGGGGTGACGGCGCTGCTCGATGTCGACATGAACGCCCTGTTCGCGAGCTTCACGGTCGGTTCCGCCATTGCGACCTATGCCCACGCCAACGTGCGCGCCGATCCGCCGATCTGGTACGGATATCTCTTCACCACCATCCGCAACCATTCGCTCCATCACACCGCCCTGTCCTACGAGGACACGCGCTGCAATTACGGCAATTCGGTGATCTTCTGGGACCGCGTGTTCGGCACCTACAAGGAGGGCGAAAGCGAGGTGGTCGGCCAGGACGATCGCAAGCGCCTGTCGATCAAGGAGCAATGGCTGTTCCCGCTGCGGCCGTGGTTGGAAAAGCGCGGGGCGGCGCGGGCCTAGGAGGCTCGCGCGCAGCGCCTAGGTGCAGTTCGCCGCGACCGCGCCGGGCCGCTGGACGCTCGTCGCGGGGCGATTGGCGCGCACCTGCAATCCGAGACGCACCCCCACCGCCCTCCACAGAACAAAGGTGGCAGCGATCGAGAAATAGCCGTCGATGGCATAGTGCCAGCCGAGGTGCACCGACCCTGCCATGATGACGCACAGATAGGCCGCCATCACCCAGCCCAGCCACGCGCGCAGCTGAAAGGCCGCAAGCACGATCAGCGTGGTGATCGCCAGATGCAGGCTGGGAAAGGCCGATATCCCGCTCCCCAGGCCGGGTGTCTTCTCGGTGAACGCCAGCCACAGCGCCTGCGGGATCTGAGACAGGGGATCGTCGGGTGACGTCACCGTCTGGAGATGGGCGGTGAGTCCGGCAAAGCGCGCATCGCCAAGCAGCGGCTCGTAAAAGATCGGGCCGACCGACATGAACCCGAGCGCGAACAGATTGCCGAGCACGATCCAGCACCCGATGAAGGTCCAGAGATATTGCGTCCGCAGCCGAGACGGGCGCGAAAGGCACATCAGCAGCGTCGCGCACGTGTAAACCATGATCCAGACCGGCGTGTAGAGAAACCGCACGAGCGCGGTGTGCCCGTCCATGAACTGCAGGTGCTCCCAGGCCGGACCGGCGTGGATCAGTTCGTCGAGATCGGCAAGCGCCGGGTCGAAGGTGAAGGGGACGAATTCGGGCATCATCACCTTGATCGAGGTGAAGGCCCCCTGGAACATCGCCAGGCAGAGGAACAGCGCGAAGCCCGCCCCGCGCGCGTGCCAGAAGCCCAGCAGTTCCGAGCGGAAGGTGCCGACCGGACTGTCGGACCGCAGCGCCCGGAGGCCGAGATGGATGGTGATGCCCGTGACGGCAAACAGCGTCCAGGCGCCGACATAGCCGGTCGGGACGAACCACCGGAGATCGCCGAGATAGAGCGCCAGGGCGAGGCTCGCCGCGAGATAGGTCAGGATCACGCTGTAAAAGTGCTTGTCGGCTGATATCAGCTCCCGAACCGATGTCATTCCGCAGCCTCCTGCGCCCAAGCTCCTGAAAAGCGATTAGTCGAGGCGGCTTAAGATTTCGTAGGCATCGAGCGACCCGAGTTCCAGCCGCGCGCCTGCTGGCGGCATCCGCCCGTGGCCCGGTGCCGGCGCCTCGATCGGAGCATGGCGGGGCGGCGCGATCGTCACGGTGGCGGCGCTGGAACGGAGCGCCAGGAGCGCAGGATCGGCTTCGCCACCCGGCAGGGTGACGGAAATGGTGCTGCTGGGGAGGATTGAACTCCCGACCTCACCCTTACCAAGGGCGGGTTTCCGGACCCGTGGGGATGCATGGGGACAATTAAAGCACTGTGAAATAGCGATTTCATGTCCACGGTTGTCCCCATGCCTCCCCTACTGTATTCCGTACTCGTTCCGTACGAAATACAATGAAGGGAAACGGCACGTGGCGCGCGATCTTAGCAGGGTGAAGGAACGGGACGGTCTGAAGGCCCAGCGGGAGCCGTACTGGCAGCGTCTGCGCGCTGGATGTTTCATCGGGTTCCGACCATCGAAAAAGAGCGGTGCTGGCACTTGGATTGCCCGTGCCTACGATGAGGACCTTCGCAAGTACCGGATGAAGGCGCTCGGCGACTTTGGCACCGTAGCCCCAAACGAACGGTTCGCTCTAGCGAAGAAGGAGGCCGAAGCCTTCGCCGATCTGGTCGAAGCGGGCGGAGAGGTGCGCCGCAAAATCGAGACGGTCAAAGACGCGTGCGAGGATTACCTCACCGAAAAGCCCGGCAAGATCGCCGAAGGCGTTTTTCGAAGGCACGTCTATGATGATCCCCTCGCCGGCGTGCGGCTCGACAAGCTGCGGAAGCACCACCTGAAGGCATGGCGGAAGCGCCTCGAAGATTCCCCCGCGATTGTGTCCCGCCCGAAAGATGGTCAGGCGCGCACCCGCAAGCGCTCTGCATCGACCGTAAATCGTGACATGGCGGTATTGCGAGCGGCGCTAGGCCGATTGCTCGCACCGGGCGCGCCGCGCAGCGAAGCCGCATGGCAAGAGGCGCTACGCGCTGTGAAGGATGCAGATGGTCGGCGAGAATTGTATCTCGACCGGACGCAGCGCCGAAAGCTGCTCGATAGTATCGCCGACGAGGCCAAGCCCTTTGTGCGAGCTCTCTGCCTCTTGCCATTGCGCCCCGGAGCCATGGCCGCTTTAACGGTTCAGGACTTCGACAAGCGCACGTCCGAACTGACAATCGCGAAAGACAAAAACGGGAAGCCCCGGCGCATTCAGATCCCGCCCGAGGCAGCACGGCTATTCAGCGCGCAGTCGAGAGGGAAGTTGCCAGCCGCGCCCCTGTTCATGCGTTCGAACGGGAAGCCATGGGACCGCAATAGCTGGAAGCTTCCAATATCGGCGGCCGTCAAAGTTGCAGGCCTCCCGGCTGGCACGTCTGCCTACACGTTGCGGCATTCAGGCATTACCGACCTGATCCGGCTCGGCCTCCCCATCCTGACAGCAGCCCAAATCAGCGGAACAAGCGTGGCGATGATCGAAAAGCACTACGGGCATTTGGGAGAGAAATCCGCGGTCAAGGCGTTGGGAGGTCTGGTGCTTTGAGCGATGTTGCACCCTACCATGGCAATGGCCCTACCGGGGGAACGGGAGGCGGCATCGCTGCCGCCTTCATTTAACCATGGCCAAGCCTCGCAATCGCCCCGATGTGGTGAACTCGGACTTTTTTTCAGGCGTAACCCCTCTATGGGTTGGTCCGGGCAGAGCGCCGATCCCTGAGCGTTTTCATGCAGCCTCATTCTCACTCGCCGATTGGGTAACTTCCCGGTTGCCTAGGAACTCTGACCAAAATTGGTCGGCAAGCGAGTCGGGCTTTTGGCCTCTGCGCCATTTTCTCATCGAAGCCACTGAGCGATGGCACTCCTACGACTGGAAGGCCGATGAAGATCTGATTGCCAGCCGAAAGCTGGACGAGAAGCACCTAGAGACGCTAGCAAAGGCTACATGCGCATTTCGGCATGCATTGGGAAAGCCAGCCCTCAGACGGGCAGAGCGTGACCTGGGCGTTTCCATCGTCGCTGCTTTGAGTCCAGACGCTCGGATCGAAATGACGCATGAAGATGACTGTAACGCTGTCGCCAATGCGCTTCGTGAGCTCGAGAATTGGGCAAGTCAGCCCGACCGCCACCCGGCCCGCTATGGTCCACTGCTGTACGACACGCTACCTGCGCGCCTACCCAAGCCCGAGATAGCAGTCGCACTGGTCCTTGCCGACCTCGTGACAGGATTTCGCAAGGATGGGCATAATGCGGGAGGAATCCACTTCCCACGGCCAGCCGCTTTGTCGCCAGAGCTACCTTGGAAAGCCATTGCTGAATTCGCAACGGCATTTTCTGATGATCCAGAAGCCTCGATCACTCCAGAAAACGTGGCAACGCGGGTGAGGAACTTGCGCGGGAAGGTCGCGCAGATAATGCGTTAGCTGTGAATGCCGCAACAAGCGCGAGACTTTTGGTATTCTCATTGCTCCAATATCTGACCCGTTCTGTGGAATCCCAAGCCATGCCCTGAGGCGCAGCGCAATCCCGCGTGGTCCCTACAGCGGCATGGGAAACGACAATGACCCAACTGTTGACGGTGGCGGAATTCAAGGACCGCTTCAAAATCAGCCACTCGGCGTTCTATCGCGAGGTGGCTGCTAATCGCATCCCCATCAGGAAAATCGGCCGGGCGACACGCATCGCCGTTGCCGACGCGGAGGCTTGGGCTGCCAGCCTACCGACGCAGGGCGGGGAGGCGTCCAATGGCTGACCGCAAGAAAGATGCCCCCAGCGCCGGTGGAGCGGCTCTGGGGGCGAATGTCGCAGGCCGCGAAGCCGCCGAACAGCTGGACCAATACCATTCGCCCCGATCCCCTCGCAAGCGGCTTGTCGTGAAGGCAATCGGACCTGACGGCCAGCCGTTCAAAGAAACCGGGCAGGTAGCAAAGGTGCTGCTGTCCCTCGTAAAAGCAGGCGAAGCAGGGATTACGCCTCTCGCACGGGAGACTTGGTCGCTGCGGCTTTCCGATCATGTGCGCAAGCTGAAGAACCGGCGCGGGCTGACGATTGTCACCCTCTGGGGCAAGCATGAAGACGGGCGGCACGCCCGCTATGTCCTGCGGTCGACTGTGAACATCATCAAGGCCATCTCCGACTGACAGGAAAGACGGCGGGGCGGCTGGCAACGGTCGCCCTGCTATCTGTCGCTCGCTTGATCCCCAAAAGGGAAGCCCTTGCCATGCGCAAGCGAAGCAAGAACAAACCAAACCAGACAGGCCGCAACCCTACGTCGCGTTTTGCTCGGCTTGATCATCGTCTTTTGAACTCGCCCGCCTATCGTGCGCTCAGTGTCGCCGCACGCGCTTTGCTGGTTGAGCTGACCATGCTGGACAATGGTGAGAATAACGGAAGTCTGTACCTTGGCATCCGCGATGCAGCGGGTCGCCTTGGGATGGCTGACCTGTCTGCAGTTCGCAGCGCCTTCGATGAATTGCAGGAATTTGGCTTCATCGAGATGACCGAAGATGCCTCTTTCCATGTCAAGGCCGCTGAGAAGTCGCGTGCCAGATGCTGGCGGTTGACTTGGCTTGCCGGTCCCGGCCGCAAGGGCCCGTCGATGGAATTTATGGAACGTCAGCCGCAGCCTGGCAGCAAAGCCCACAAGCGAATGGAGCGGGGGATGCGCGCCTTGAAGACATATCGGAAGGACCGCGACTCAGGCCGTTTGCCGGTGCTGGTTTCCGATACGATAGACGAAATTTGCCATCATCGTCGCTAGTCTCGGTGTCGAAAACCGACACGCCGCAAAGCGAAAACGGCAGAATTCTGCCAATCAGCATTGCGTCGGATTCCAACGCACATTCAGCTGCTACCATGGGTAGCTGCTTCATTGAACACTGGATCACTCAACTAGGTGGGACCCAGTTCTTCACAGGCGCACAAGCTTGGAGAAATTTCTCTGTTTCCGGATCGGTGGTGGATAGATCGAAATCGACAGACGCCGCACGAGAGAGAGCGCCAACGTCGCCTGCCAGAGCAATGACGGACGATGCGCCATGAACGAAACGGAGTTGAAGGCTCCGATAATTATCGTTTTCATCACGGCTTAGCATATAGCCAAGATCAAGCTGGGCATCTGTGAAATTCGAAAGAACTTCCCCATTAGAACCGTAGCGATACACTCGTGGACTATTGCCGTCCGGCTTGAACAAAATAGCATCCACGCGACGAGCCCAGCCGTTTGGCTTGCTCGGATCTACGCTTGAGTTAACAATCAGATTTTGGTCAATTGACAATTGCGCACCTGAGTGCCTGAAACACTGGAATTGTAGATCGAGATATTGTCCATTCTCTCGGTCGATCCAGACTTTTGCATTCAGATAATAGGCAGTCATCTCGGTAAAGCTGTCCGGCTGCTCCCAGAAAACGGGAGAAAAATCGTCTTCCTTGCTGGCACTGGGCTCTGCGCAGGCTGCAAGGCCGGATAGGATACCCGCAACGAACAGGGCACGAGGTTTGAAAAGAGTGACAAACGCTTGTCGCGGCATGTGCTTGTGGTTCCTGTTTGTTCCGCGTTGCGGGAAAGACATAAAATAAGAAATGCCGAGATTTCCGAGGCTTTGGGGGTCGAGTTACACCCGGCGAGGCTTGTGGATAAAATGAGGCGGACTGCGGCGGTCTAGGATTAAGATAAAATAAGAACATCTTGGATTTACGAGATTTTCCTCGCCTTGCACCCTCGGAAGAGGCTTAGGAGTAAAATACCCTCAAGCCCAGCTCGGCAGGTACCGGGCATACTTTTTGGATCCGCCAACAGCTTCGTCAGACTTGATCAGTCCCGCGTCGATGGTCGCGTTGATGATCTGGGTTGCCGTGGCGGATTGCCCCTCGGACAAGCCAAAACGCTCCCGCAAGCTCTGGTTCGTCATCCTCTCAGACATCACATAACGCAGATCGCAATGCTGCCAGCAGGCTCGAATTCTATCGTTGCGGTCCATCTCCGCGAACGAGCGGGGTCCGTGAACGATTACCACGGTCCGCTTGTGCCCGGCTCTGAATTCAGGAGCGGGAAGCTGGAAAAGCTCAGCCTGCTCCACTACTCGGTCAATGCCGCTGCTCTTCTCTTCGCAAATGCTCATACGGCGCATGAAATCCGCCAATCGTTCGTTGCGCGACTGATACCCATCAATGAAGCGGGCGACTGGTACGATTGGTTCGCCGGGGTTCGAAATCTCCAGTCTGTTGGCATAAATCTCGATCATCGGTCCAGCACCGTGGACGGCCATTTCCTGATGGATCAAAGCATTGGCGATTAATTCGCGCACGCTCTCCATGGGCAGCAATTTCACTTGCTTGCGAAGCGCGTTCTCGATGATTTCGTTCTGCGGCAACTGCGCCATGACGAAATCGACCAATCCCTGAAAGCCGACCGCATAGCCACGTGCGCCCCTCTGATCCAGACGCGTTTCAGTTTTGCCAATGCCGGAATAAACAATGACCCGAGCAGCTTTGCGCGACAGGTCGGGGAACGAATCCAGCTTCTTCGCTAGCAGAAGGCCGCCAAGCCTTCGGATCGACCAGCCCGCATCGCTCTCGTCAATCAATCTTTCGGAGCGAAGTCGCTCAAGGACGCCTGCTCGATCGGAGGGATAGGGCAACTTCATCAGCTCGAAAAACGTCTGGGTGTCGAGCAATTCGATAACCGCTTGGTCGTCCAAATCCGTGAGCGCCGGCTCCTCTAGCCAATCGGGAGCACCTTCGGCGAAGATGGCGCGAAGCCGGTCTTCCGACATTGGCCGCAAGGATTCCCCGGATCGCATGAGATACTGCCCATCAAGATGATAGGCTGTACCCTTGGGCCGAGATGGGATCTGGAATACCACAACGCGTCCGTCCGGATGCGCCACCTCTTCGACGTTCACGCGAAAACCAATCTTGACGAACAGCTCATCGGCCGTCGCAACCACGTTGATAAAGGCGGAACTGCCAACGACAGGTCGGGGGAGCTTGTCGCTTATGCCGAGCAAAAGGATGCCGCCGCCTTCGTTGGCAATGGCAACGCAATATCGAGCCAATTTGTCGCGGTCGTAGCTGGCCTTCGCCTCTTTGAACTCAAGGTTCTGGGTTTCGGTCGGCGCGGAGCGCCAAACGTCAATCTGTGCAGCAGTAGTGGCCATCGTCAGCGTCTTTCGTCCTCTGCTTGCTTTTCGCCTGCGGCTTTGCGGGCCACGCGCTTGTTCTTAGCTGCCCCCAGCCACTCCAGCGGGTTAACAAGGGCCTCGTAGCGCCCGAACAGGTGTTCCACCCGGTCGCGGTCGCTGGCGAAGGGGGCGGGGCGGTAGAGGCGGTCAACAGCGGTATCGAGCGCTGCGTGCGCCTTGCGCAGATCGGCTGGCATGGTGTCGGGATCATACAGATCGGCTAGGCTGGACGTGGGGTAGGCGGCGCGGGCGTCGAGCACGGCTTGCGCCAGCGCTTCGACTTTGGCTCGCTGCGCGGGGGAAGCGTCCGGCCATGGGAAGGTGTTGTAGACTAGTGCATTGGAATAGCGATAGTCGCTCTTGAGCCGCCCGCCTACGTGCCCAAGCCAAGCCATATGCATCGCGCTTGTCATGACCCCAAAGTGCCAAGGGGTGACGTTTTCCATCGCCCTAACGAGGTTGCTAGGGATGGTTGGGGGTTCCAACCAGCCAATCGGCACGTATTGTCTGCGCTCCGAACTTACTTCAGGCACGACGAGAAACGGCGATTTCGGGATGGTCGTAAAGGCAAAATCGGCTGGCGTCTTGGCCAGATCGCGTGTCACTTGCCGCTGGCTCTTTTCCCGAAATCCCCGGACGTTGGCGAGGATCGCCTTGCAGTCCGGCGCGCGTCGCAATTCCGGCCCCGCGTCTTGAAGCGCTAAAATCCATCGTTCGCCGCCGTTGATGTATTCCACCGAGCCAATGAACGGGCGGACGAAATCGGCGAGGTCGGGATTTCGGGCAAGAAATTCAGCTCTTTGTTGACGATCAAATATCAGATGGCCGCCATCAATGGGTTGCGAGCCATATCGAAGCTCTGGAGCGCCATTGATCGGCTTGCTGGTGGAAGCCACGACCAAATGCCGGTTAGCGACACTGCGGGCATCGAACAGGTAGGCGGTAAGTGCGCTGTGCTGGCTCTCGACCGGATCTCCCTTGATATCGGGATATGAGAACAGTCGCTTTTCGGCTGGTTCATTGTCGCGGTGCGCCAGTCCCACGATAACGACATGCACATGGGCCTTGCCGCGCGCCTCGCTGCCCCAGCTGAACGTCCGGTGCGCAAAGGCAATCTCAAGCCCGAAGCGGTCGAACAGGATTGGCCAGAGCTGCGCCACCTGTTCGCCCTGACAGATCGAGTTGGTCGAAACGAAGGCCACCCGGATGCGGGGGTTTACCTTGGCGAATTGTCCGGCCTTGATGAACCAAGCCGCGACATAATCGAGCGTCCCGCCGCTGCCCCCAAGGCCTGCAATCTTGCGGACCTGTTCGCGCTGGATCTGGGTCTGGAATTTTGCGCCCACGAAAGGCGGGTTGCCCATGATGTAGCTACACCGCTCTGGCGGAAGCAGCGTGCTCCAGTCCGTTTCCAGCGCGTCGGCATGGAGAATGTGGGCGGAGTCCTTGAGCGGGATGCGGGCGTAGTTGAGCCGGAACGCCTCGTTGATTTCGTTGTTGGCGATATGGTCCATCATCCACATTGCTACCTCGGCAATGCGGGCCGGGAATTCCTCGTATTCGATGCCGTAGAATTGATCGACCGTGACGCGGGACAGCAGCGCCGCGTCAATCTGTTGGTCGCCATATTGCGCCTTCAGTGCCTCTAGTTCCAGCCGCCGGATTTCGCGGTAGGCAATCACAAGGAAATTGCCGCAGCCGCAGGCGGGATCGAAGAATGTCAGCCGGGCGAGCTTGTGCTGGAATTCCGACAGCGCCTTGTCGCGGCCGGTCCGGCGCGCAATGATCGCCGCGAGTTCGGCCTTCAGATCATCGAGAAACAGCGGGCCGATAACCTTCAGGATATTGGCCTCGGTGGTGTAGTGCGCACCCTTGGCCCGGCGTTCCTTGGCATCCATGACGGACTGGAACAGCGAGCCGAAAATGGCGGGGCTGACACCGGACCAGTCATGGCGGCATGCGTCCAGCAGTAGCTCCCGCATCTTGGCGGTGAAATGCGGCGTCCGCAGCCTGCCAGCGAACAAGCGACCATTCACATAGGGGAAGGCGTTGAGTTCGGCCTGGAGCGTGCTCTGGCGGCTGGTTTCCGGCGTATCGAGCACGTCGAACAGATCATTGAGCACGCGGCCCGTATCGGTGCCATCGGGGCGGGTGTCATTCTCCAGCAGTTGCAGGAAAATGTCCTTAGGCTGGAAAATCCCGGTGTCGTCCGCGAACAGGCAGAACAGCAGCCGGACCAGCAATTGCTCCAGATCGTGGCCGGTGTAGCCCGTTTCCTCCAGCGCATCATGGAGCTTGCCCATAAGCTCCGCCGCCTTAATGGTGACAGCAGTTTGCGTTTCGAAGCGGACCTTGCGGCCCTGAATGAAGTCGAAGGCCGCGATATTGTTGGGCAGGTCTTGCAGCGTGAACTTCAGTTCGCGGCCGGTTTCCAGATCGAGAAGATGCCAACGCTGGAAATCGCAGGTGAGGACATAGCGCGGGCGTTCGGTCGGGTGGACGCCGTCGATGTAATCGAGAGCCTGCTTCTCGGCGGCGGCGAGATCCTTGCCGCGCGACTTCATCTCGACAATCAACAAGCCGGGCCAGAAGAAGTCGATGAAGCCGCGCTGCTTCAGGCTGACATTGGCAACGCGGCGTTCGTAACGGCCGATTTGCCGCGAGGACATGCCGAAGATTTTGAAGAAATCATTCAGGAACAGCTGCGCGTCGGCGCGTTCATCAGCCTTGTCGGCGTGATCCTCGCTGAACGCCTTGGCGCGCCGTTTGATCTCATCCCAGCCGAGCCGCATCGATTTCCCCTTTGAGGGTGAGGGCTTAGCGGTATGGGTGCGAAGCGCCAAGGGGCGAGGAAGTTGCAGACTGAGACATCGAACTGCAATTAATTCCCAGCGACAGCTCTGGGGTAAAGAAAGCGGTCCACACCCGCTTAGCTTTTGCCGAATCGCTAGGGAGGACCCGCGATTTGCTGTCCGTCCCGACCAATCAGATTGGAGTGCGGCGCAGAGGTCCTACGCTCCGCGAAAAGCCGTTCCAAGTCAGCTACATGGCGAGAGGGCGAATCGAATACGACTGGCAAAAGCGGCGCGATCCAGATCTGATTGGGAAGCTGCCACTCTCAGAGCGTGCTCGCTATCTCTCTGTCTTGGCACGCTGTTTCTGGGGAATAGATGCTGCGATCCGTCGCGTAGGGTGTGTATCGTTCCCAGCTATCCGGCCGCCACCAGCATATGACCTGCAATCGCCCCAAACGACTTGCCGCAATGGTCGCGAGGGTCATTCGCGCCAGCGCCCCTTTAGCGGGCAGAAAGGCTCGAAAGGACATTAGTTCTGCGCGCCCACGCTTTCAGGGAGAGAGCGAAACTGTACCGAACTGCAATCAATTCTGCGCCGAGAGTGCCTGAGGGAGAGGGCGATTTCGGGCCAACGAAAGGCTGCCAAGACTTCGCGTTTCCACCCCTCGTTTTCCGTACTCATTCCGTACGCTGGGGCGGGCCGCCACCTAAGTGGCTGAATTACTGGTGCTGCTGGGGAGGATTGAACTCCCGACCTCACCCTTACCAAGGGTGCGCTCTACCACTGAGCTACAGCAGCGCCGGAAACAGGCGCGCCCTATTGGCGCGCTCCCTCGCAATGTCAAGCAGGGCTTGATGGGGGAGGCCTATATCTGCAAGGCGTTTCTCATGAATGAAGACGTCCGCAAGAATCTGTCCCGGGAGGAACGGCTCGCAGCCAAGCTGCGCGAAAACCTGCGGCGCAGGAAGGCACAGAGCCGCGCTCTGGGCGAATCGGCGGCGACGGAAACGCTTCCCAAGGGCGCGGACGAAGGCTAACCAGCGCGCCTTGTCGTCCCTTGGGTTTGGCCTTGGGGACCAAGCCGCCCGGCAACCGGAGTAACGATGTCCAAGCTCATCCTCGTCCGCCACGGCCAGAGCCAGTGGAATCTCGAAAACCGCTTCACCGGCTGGTGGGATGTCGATCTGAC
>ERZ1066121.1859-NODE-1859-length-14290-cov-41.767545_pt1 | contig 14290 bp, 12 predicted proteins | sample MGYA00382768_ERZ1066121 | MGnify/ENA primary metagenome ERZ1066121 (study PRJEB33369, sample SAMEA5778351) | biofilm metagenome | biome: Industrial cooling water; feature: Water cooling tower basin; material: Biofilm | place: United Arab Emirates | collected... | reverse complement strand
GTTCGACCCGAAGATGACGCGGATGATCGCCGTCGACTCGCGCTACATGATGTGGGTGATGGAGCACGCGTATCCGGCGCCGCAGTTCGTGCGCGAGCTGGAGGACGCCGCGAAGGCGCGTTGATCCTGGCGTGATCGCGACGCCCGCGGCGACGCGGGCGCTCGCGTCGAGCGCAGAGCGGAGGCGGCCTCGAGGGCCGCCTTCGTCGTTCTGGCGAGCGGTCGATTACGCTTCATCGATCCCACGCAGGAGTCGGGCGATGAAAGTGATCTTCCACGGCGCCGCCGGCGAGGTGACCGGCTCCTGCCATGAGGTTGAGGCCGCCGGGCGTCGCCTGCTGCTCGACTGCGGGCTGATCCAGGGCAGCCGCGCCGACGAAGCGCGCAACCGCGAGGATTTCGGTTTCGACGCGGCTGCCATCGACGGCGTGGTGCTGAGCCACGCGCACATCGACCACTGCGGGCGGCTCCCGCTCTTGGTGAGGCGCGGCTTCCGCGGGCCGATCTGGACGCAGCGCGCCACCGCCGACCTGCTGAAGGTGATGCTCGAGGACTCGGCCAAGCTCGCGATGGCCGACGCCGAGCGCGCGAAGCGGCGCTTGAAGGAAGGTCGCGGCGGCCGCGACGACGAGGACGAGATCGAGCCGCTGTACACGCTGGACGACGTGGCCCGCACGCTAAGGCAGGTGCGCGCGATCGACTACGACGCGCCGACCGCGCTGTTTCCCGGTCTGACGCTGACGCTGCGCGATGCCGGGCACATCCTCGGCTCGGCGAGCGTCGAGCTGGTGGAGTCCGCCGCGCACGCGCAAGCGCAGGGGCTCGCGCACGCGCACGCGCACGACGGGCGGCGCGGCCAGTCGCCGCCGCGCGATCGCGTGCTGGTGTTCTCCGGCGACCTCGGACCGAAGGGCACGCCGATCCTGCGCGACCCTGCGCCCGTGCCGCGCGCCGACCTCGTGCTGATGGAGTCGACCTACGGCGGACGCGCGCACCGCGAGCGCGCGGCGACGGTGGCCGAGTTGGGGCGGGTGTTCCACGAGGCCTGGGACGACCGCGGCTGCGTCGTCATCCCGGCCTTCGCCGTCGGGCGCACGCAGGAGCTGCTGTACTGGTTCGCGCAGCACTTCGAGGACTGGGGGCTGTCGCGCTGGCGCGTCGTCCTCGACAGCCCGATGGCCGCGAAGGTGCTCGACGTCTACGAGCGCCACACCGGACTTTTCGACGACGAGGCCAAGCGCGTCTGGGCGGCGCGCCCGCACGCGCTGCGCCTGCCGAACCTGCACCTCGCGGAAAGCACCGAGGACTCGATGGCGATCAATCGCATCGAGTCGGGCGCGATCATCATCGCCGGCTCGGGCATGGCCAACGGCGGGCGCGTACGCCACCACCTGCGGCACCGGCTGCCGTTCGAGCGCCACCACGTGATGTTCGTCGGCTACCAGTCGCAGGGCACGCTGGGCCGCCGGCTCGTCGACGGCGCGGCCTACGTGCGCATCCTCGGCCATGAGGTGCCGGTGCGCGCGCAGCGCCACACCGTCGGCGGGCTTTCCGCGCACGCGGACCAGCCGGGCCTGCTTGACTGGTACTCGCACCTCGAGGGCGCCCCGCCGACCGTGCTCGTGCACGGCGAGGACGACGCGCGCCGGGCGCTGGCGCGGGCCATGCGCGAGCGCTTCGGCGCCGACGTCGAGTTGCCGGAGCCGGGGCTCGTGCGCAGCGTCTGAGGGCCTTCGCGGCCGGCCGAGCCCATGCGGCGCGGATCCGGGCGGGCCGACACGCACGCACCCGTCCGGACGGGGGGATCAACGCGCGCCGAGGAAGCGCCAGCCCAGCGTCTCGCCGGCGGCCAGCGGCACGACGATGCGGTCGCCGTAGGGCAACTCGGACGGGATGACGTTGGCGTCCTTGCGCAGCCGCACGCGCGAGGCGTGGCGGGGCAGGCGGTAGAAGTCCGGGCCGAAGTGGCTGGCGAAGCCTTCCAGCCGGTCGAGCGCGCCGGCGGCCTCGAAGGCGCTGGCGTAGAGCTCCAGCGCATGCAGGGCCGTGTAGCAGCCGGCGCAGCCGCAGTCGGATTCCTTGTCGCCCTTGGCGTGCGGGGCCGAGTCGGTGCCGAGGAAGAAGCGCGGATTGCCCGAGGTCGCGGCGGCCACGAGCGCCTGGCGATGCGTCTCGCGCTTCAGCACCGGCAGGCAGTAGTAGTGCGGCCGGATGCCGCCGGTGAAGATCGCGTTGCGGTTGTAGAGCAGGTGGTGCGCGGTGATGGTCGCGGCGATCTCGCCCCCGGCCTCACGCACGTAGTCCGCGGCGTCCTTCGTGGTGATGTGCTCGAACACCACGCGCAGGCCGGGGAAGTCGCGGCGCACCGGGATCAACTTCTCCTCGATGAAGACCTTCTCGCGGTCGAACACGTCGATGTCGCGGTCGGTCACTTCGCCGTGGATGGCGAGCACCATGCCCACGTCCTGCATCGCCTCGAGCGCCTTGTATGTGTGCTTGAGGTCGGTGACGCCGGAGTCGGAGTTCGTCGTGGCACCGGCCGGGTAGAGCTTCACCGCATGCACGAACCCGCTGGCCTTGGCGCGGCGGATCTCCTCAGCCGGCGTGTTGTCGGTCAGGTAGAGCGTCATCAGCGGCTCGAAGTCCGAGCCGGCCGGGCGCGCATTGATGATGCGCTCGCGGTAGGCCGCGGCGAGCGCCGTGGTGGTCACCGGCGGCTTCAGGTTCGGCATGACGATGGCGCGGCCGAACTGCGCCGCGGTGTGCGGCAGCACGGCCCGCAGCTCGGCCCCGTCGCGCAGGTGCAGGTGCCAGTCGTCGGGGCGGTCGATTTCGAGGAGGTGGCCGTCCGGCACCTGGACCGGCTTGGAGAAGTGATGGGCGAGGGCGGTCATTCGGCGGGCGAGTCGCGGTGCGGGACGTAGCTGGGCAGTGTGCCAGCCCTGTCAAGCCGGTGGCTGCCAGCGCCGCGACAGACGCTCGGCGAGCACCTGCGCCCACGCAGCCTGCGTCGCGGCGTTGGCGTGGTAACCGTCTGGCGCGAACTCGTCGGCGCGCGGCACGTACGTGGTGGGCTCGTGCAGCACGCCGGGACGGCGCGCGGCGACGCGGGCGGCGGCGGCATCGAGGGTCTCGGCCCGAAGCCCGGCGATCCAGCGCAGCGGCTGCGGCAGCAGCGGGAAGTGCTGCATCCGCGGCAGACCGCACAGCAGCACGGTGGCCTCCGGCGCCCGCGTCCGCAGACCGTCGACCAGCCGGTCGAGGCGATCCGCGAAGGCGGCGGGACGGGTCAGGCCCGAGACATCGTTGACGCCGACCGAGACCACCACGAGCTGCCACGGCCCGGCGGGCACCTGCGGCAGGACGGCGTCATGCAGCTCGCGTGCGCAGGCGCCGGTGCGCCCGTGGGCCCGCCAGTGCACCCGCCGTCCGAAGCGCTGCGCCAGCGCCGCCGCGAACTGGCCGGGCAGCGCGTCACCGACGGAGGGACAGCCCACGCCGTCCACCACCGAGTCGCCCAGCGCCAGCAGGTGCAGCGATGGCCCGTCTCCGACCGCGCCGTCGCGGGGGCCGGGAGCCGGCGCGAAGCGCGGCGCATGGCGCTTCAGGCGCAGGCCCTGTGGGCCGGCGACGGGCATCAGCCCCCAGAACAGGGCGCGTTTCCAAAGCATCGGACGACTTGCGGCTCGCGGCGGGTGTCGATGCGGGATCATCGCCGCCCTTGCGCCGCGGCGCGAGGGCATGACGTGGCGGTGACGCCGCGCCGCCGACGATGACGGGCCACGCCGCTACCGGATCCGCCATGCGCCTCGCCCCGATCGCCCTTGCCCTGCTGCTCGCCGTTGGACTGCCCGCCGCCGCGCAGGCGCCGTCGACCCCCGCCGCGGCCCCGGCCGCCGTCGCGCAGGGCCCTTACGCGCTGCCGCCGCTGCCCTACGCGCACGACGCCCTGGTGGTCGCCATCGATGCCGAGACCATGAAGCTGCACCACGAGGCCCATCACGGTGCGGCCGTGCGGGCGCTCAACGAGCTCGCCAAGACCGTGCCCGAGCTGCGCGATGGGGCCATCGAGCCGGTGCTGGCCCGCGTTTCGACGCTGCCCGTCGGCGTGCGCAACAACCTGGGCAGCCACTACAACCACAGTCTGTTCTGGGCGGTGATGGCGCCGCCCGCGCAGACCGGCGAGCCCTCCGCGGCGCTGCGCGCGGCCATCGAGAAGGACTTCGGCTCGATGGAGGCGATGAAGCAGCAGTTCTCGCAGGCCGCCGCCACGCGCTTCGGTTCGGGATGGGCGTGGCTGATCGTCAAGCCCGACGGCGCGCTCGCCATCACCAGCACGCCCAACCAAGACAATCCACTGATGGACGTCGTCGACGTGCGCGGGACGCCCGTGCTCGGCCTCGACGTGTGGGAGCACGCGTACTACCTCAAGTACCGCAACCTGCGCGGCGACTACATCGCCGCCTGGTGGGACGTCGTCAACTGGAGCGCGGTCAGCGAGCGCTACGCGCAGGCGAAGGCCGCGCTGGCCGCCCGCTGAAGGCGGCGGCGCGGCGGTCGCGTCGTCGCTAGCGCCAGAACGGGATCCGCCACGGGAGCACCGGGTCGCCTTCGAACAGGGCTTCGGGCGGCTGCGTGACCTCGAGGACGTGGCGCCCCGGCGGCAGCGCGCGCACGTCGATCATCACCACGAAGCCGCGGCGGTCGTCGCGCCGGTCGTCGGCGAACTGCCACGGCGCGTCGACGGGCCGCCCGTCGAGCGAAACCGGCAGGGCCTCGGCCATGCAGGCCAGCACGGCGGCGGAGGCGGTCTCGTCGTAACGCCACGCATCGTCGTCGCGGCGCCGCGCCTCGTCAGCGGTCGCGGCGCCCGCGTCGGCCATCGGCTCGGTGCCGGGGCCTTGCGCGGCGTGCTTCGCCACGCAGGCCGACAGCATCGGGTCGTGCCAGAACGCCACGTACGGGATGAACAGCCGCAGGAAGGGCGGCCTTGCCACTTCCGACGGAATCACCGGCGCGCGCAGCACCTCGCCCTCGGGCAGGCGGTCGAGGTAGTGGTTGGCGCGCAGCGCGTTGGGTTGACCCGCCAGCAGCGCAGGGAACTCGCCGCGCAGCAGCGCGCCGACGCCGAGCCGGTCCACGAGGGGCACCAGAAGCACGATCATCAGGAGGGCAGAGGTCAGCAGCATCGTCGCGACCGTGCCCTTGTACGAGCGTTGGCCCTTCGACAGGCGGTGCACCATCATCTGCAGGCCGATGCTGTTGTCCGGCGTCATGCCGAGCGCCGCATAGACCCCGATGACGCGCGCCGTCCAGGGCGCGGGCGGCCGGTTCTTCTTGCCGCGCTGGCCGTCCACCACGGTGGCCGCGAAATACGGCGCGAGCAGCAGCGCGAAGAGCCCCATCAGCACGGTCGGCGTTTCCAGGCGCCCGCCGCTGGCCGCCGCGATGGCGCTGGCCAGGGCGTAGATCACCATGAAGCCGAGGATGAGCCCGAGCATGAGCTTCGCGAGGCCCAGCGACACCGCGAACACGATGGTCGCCCAGTCGTCGAGTTCGGCGATGCGCTGCGGCATCCGCGCCCAGCGCGCCGCCACCAGAGCGCGCTGCACCGGGCCGAGCGTGCGCGTGCGCGCCAGCGCGCCGCTCGGGTCGATCGAGTGCAGGCCCACCGCCGCGGCCCAGAACGCCCGCACGGCGAGATGGGCGATGAAGCCGATCGCCAGCGCCATGACGCCGGCCATCAGGTAGGTGCCGAGCGCGCTGGCGAGGCCGACCATTTCGGGCGACAGCCGCTGAATCAGGTCGAACAGGCCATCCTGAAGCGCGTCGTAGACCTGGAACAGCGCGAAGGCCGAGGCGCCCGACAGCAGCACCTCCACCTCCCAGGTGGGCGTGGTGCGGGCGGGCAGGGCGTTCGGATCACCGCCGGCGGCGGCCGTGCCGTCGCCCGGCGCGTCGGCGGCGCCGGGCGGAGTCGGATCATGCTGCATGCGGCGTTGTCCCCTTGGCAGGCGCCCACGCTGCCATGCGGTCACGCGCGGGGCAATCGCCGCCGGTCGTGTTCGGGGAACGGATACTCCATGTGCGCCGCCGTGGCGCGCGCCAGCGCTTCGCCGAAATCGGACTCGACCAGCTTCAGCGCGAGGTCGATGCCGGCGCTGATGCCGGCGGAAGTCGCGATGCGCCCGTCGATCACCCAGCGGCGCTCGCGCTGCACCCGCACCGCCGGCCAATCGCGGGCCATCCAGTCGAGGCTTTTCCAGTGCGTCGTTGCGCGGAGACCGTCGAGCTGCCCGGCCTCGGCGAGCAGCAGGCTGCCGGTGCACACCGACGCAAGGCGCCGCGGCCGCGGCGCGGCGGCGCGCAGCTGGTCGAGGAAGGTGGCGTCGTCCAGCAGCGGCCGCACGCCGTAGCCCCCGGGGACCAGGAGCGTGTCGAGCGACGCCGGATCCAGCTCGGCGAAGCGGCAGTCCGGCTGCACCTGGAGGCCGCCGCGGCAGTGGACAAGACCGGGGCGCACGCCCGCCACGACGACTTCGTACGGCGACGCGCCCTCGCGCCGCGTGGCTTCGTCATGCCGCACCGCCGACAGCACCTCGAACGGCCCGGCGAAGTCGAGCACCTCGACGTCGTCGAAGACGATGATGGCCACCCGCAAGCGGCTCAAGGCGCCCGCTCCGGATCGGCCGATGCCGCTGCCGTCGCCGTGCCGGCCGGCGGCACCGCCAGCGCGGCCAGCCCCTCGGCGCGCAGCGCCCGATCGAGCCGGGCGCGCGCCTCGGCGTCGAGTGGACCGCCGTGTTCGAAGCGCCAGCGTCCGCGGGCGTCGCGAAGCACCAGCGCCGGCAGCGTGCGCGTCGGCAGGTTGGCGGGCTGCACGGCTCCCGGCGGGACGCCGAGGCTGGCGGCCCAGCGGCGCGCGGTGTCGGCATCGGCCGCGCGGACGTCGGTCTTGCTGGCCCGCGCGGCGAGGTGCAGCACGCCCAGCCCTTGCGGCAGCGCGGCCTCGAGGCCGCGCCACTGCACGAGGCAGGCGGCGCAGCCCGGCGCGCCATAGACCACGAGCAGCGGTGCGCCGCGATGCGCGGCAAGGTCGGGTTCGCCGGGCAGCCCCGGCGGCGGCTCGCCTTTCAGCCAGACCGCAAGGCCAACCAGCAGCGCCAGTCCGACGAGGAAGGCGGCGTCGAGCCGGGGGCGCCTGACGCGCGCCCGCGGACGCTCGCTCGGGCGCGTGCGCAGCACCGCTCAGCCCTGCGCCGCCGCCATCCGCAGCTGTTCGGCGCGGGCCTGCCCCAGCCACGCGGTGAAGGCGCGACGCGACAGGTACAGCAGCGGGATCAGCGCGATCGCGGCGAGCATCTTGTAGCCGTAGTTGACGGTGCCCACCGCGAGCCACAGCGAGGTGGGCCAGTCCTGCGGACCCAGCACGAAGGCGATCCACAGCACCACGAAGCTGTCGATGAGCTGCGACACGGCGGTGGACCCGGTGGCGCGCAGCCAGACGAGGCGTTCGCCGGTCCAGCGGCGGATGCGGACGAACACCGCGATGTCGATCAGCTGGCCGAGCGCGAACGCCAAGGTGGAGCCCGCGATCGACCAGACGCCTTGGCCGAACAGCGCCGCGAACGCCGCCTGCTGGTCGGGGACGCCCTGCGTGGCGGCGGCACCGATCCACCAGCCGGCGGGTGCCAGCGCGATCGCCGCCCACGCGAAGGCCGATGCGAACAGGATGAGCGCCACCGCGAGCACGCTGATGAAGCGAACGCCGCGGCGCCCGTAGAACTCGTTCACGAGGTCGGTCAGCACGAACACCAGCGGCCAGACCAGCGTGCCGGCGGTGAACGACAGCGAACCCTGCTGGCCGAACAGCGACCACTCGAAGGGCGCGACGCCGAGCGTGTCCTCGAGCGCGAAGATCTTCACGCCGATGAAGTTCGCGATCACCGCATTGACGGCGAAGAACGCCGCGAGCGCGATGAACAGTCGCGTCGCGCGGTCGTCGAGCAGGCTCACGGCGCCGCCGTCCCGGCGGCAGGCGGCGCCTTGAACGGCACGTCGGCCGGAGCCACGGCGCCGCCGGAGATGATGAACGCCATCGCCTCGTCGAAGGTCCAGCTAGTTGGCGTCAGCTGCGCCACCGGCACGATCTCGAGGTAGCCCGACGTCGGGTTGGGCGTGGTCGGCACGTAGACCGCGGCGAGTTCGCGGCCGGTGCCGGCCTCGCGCAGCGTGCGCGTTACGAAGCCGACGGCCTTCATGTCCCGGTGCGGGAAGTCGATCAGCACGACGCGCTGCACGCCGCCGGGCGGATGCTGCAGCAGGTCGAGCAGCTTGCGCGCACTCGAGTAGACCACGTTGACGAGCGGCAGCCGCGCGATCACGCCCTCGGTCCAGCGCAGCAGGGTCTGGCCGATCACGCGCTGCGCGAGCGCGCCGACGCCGAGGATGATGCTGAGCGTGCCCACCAGCGCGACGCCGGACATCACCCACGGATCATCGGCCCACCGGAACACCGTGGTCTCGGACGCGGCCAGCCCCCGCAGCAGCGGCTCGACCCAGGGGCGCGAGAGGTCGGTCAGCAGGCGGAACAGGACGCTGACGACGAGCCAGGCGAGCCAGAGCGGCAGCAGCGTCAGCAGCCCGGTGAGGAACCATCGGCGGAGTTTTCGCATGCGGGCATCGTAGCGCCCGGCGGTGTCGTTTCGTCGCCTTGCTTCAGCGCGCGCGGGCGCTGCCGTCGCCGATCAGGTCGTCGAGCCCGACGTCGCGGACCAGCCGGAAGCCCAGGTCGTCCTGTCCGCGCGCGTCCCCCGCCGCCTGCGTGGCGGTGGCGCTGGCGCGCGCCGCGGGCGTCCGCCAGCTGGCGCCGGCCGTCGTGCCGCCGCCGGCCAGCCACTCGCGGACGTTGCCGCCGACATCGACGAGCCCGAGGCCGGACGCCTGCCCCTGGCCGACCGGCACCGTGCCGTCGCGACGATCGCAGGCCAATCGCGTGCCCGCGCAGTCGCTTGGCGCGCCGACGGCGAGCTTGGGCCACTCGCTGGCCGTCGGCAGGCGCAGGCGCAGGCCATCGCGCTGGCCGCGCCAGGCCGCGTAGGCCTCGGCGTCGGCCGCGGTCACGCACACGATGGGATCGCGCGCGGTCTGCGGATAGCCCGGATCGGCCCAGCTGCGGCGCTCGAGGAAGCCGCCGCGGCAGCGCGACAGCGGCCGGTCCGTGGCCTCCACGAAGGCCAGGAAATCGGCGCGGGTGACTTCGGTCTCCATGGCGGCAAGACCGGCCCGTCCCTCGGTCGGCGACACCACGAGGCGCATCGCCGGGCCGCGGCCTTCGAGGCGGGCGCCGGGCCGCGGCATCAGCGCGATGCGCGCGGCGCGGATCTCGGCGGCGAAGCGGGCGGGGTCGAGGCCGTACAGCGCGATCTCGTCGTTGGCCTGGCGCAGCAGGCGGCGATCGCGACGGGTCGCCGCATCGGCGAGTCGGCTGCGAACGGCTGATTCGCGCGCCTCCAGCAGCGACGTCCAGGCAGGACGGTCGGCGATTCCGGCCTGCTCGACGTAGCGGCGCGCGCGCTGCCACAGCGCGGCGGCGCCCTCCCCATCGTCGTTGGCGATGGCGCGGTCGAGCTGTGCGCTGAAGGCCGCGAGCAGGCGCGCTTCAAGCGCGGCCAGCGCGGGATCGCGCGGCGCGAGGGCCCGGGCGGCGAGCAGCGACTCCGACGCGTTGTCGCCCGGGGGATTCGACAGGCGCAGCCGACCGATCTGGCGTTCGGCGGCGGCCAGCTCCCGCGCGGCCGGCACGCGCGGGTCGTACGGCAGGGGCGCGCTGCGGAACGCGACGTCCATCGCGACGCCCGCAGGCTCGGTGGCCGCGGCGCCCGGATCGTCCGGCACCGCCCTCCCGCCGGCCTCGTCGAGCGGCGATTCGGCGGGCGGCGGCGGAAGGGCCACCGTCGCATCGCCGGCCGGCGGCAGCGCTCCGGCGGCGCGGGCGGCCGCCCCGATCGGGTCGTCGACGGCCTGCGGCGTGGGTGACCGCCCATCGATGGTCAGGAACGCGGGCGCGCGCTCCTGCAGCGCCCACCAGCCGAGTCCGGCGACGCCCAGCGCGGCGACGGCCGCGGCGGCCGCCAGGCGCGCGCCGCGCCGCGGGCCTGCACCCTGCGGCAGCGCCGGGGTCTGCGGCGCGGCGACCGGAACGGCCACCGTCTCGCCCTCACCGGCGCCGGGCCGCAGCCGGCGCTCCAGCTCGTCGAGCGCGCTGAGCATCTGCTCCGCGTTGCGGTAGCGCTGCTCCTTCGCCTTGGCCAGCGCGCCGGAGATGAAGGGCTGCCAGTGCCGGCGGTTGCCCGGCAGCGGGGGGATGGGGTCATGCGCGTGCATGACCGCCAGCGCCAGCGCGTCGTTGGCCTGGAAGGGCAAGTGGCCCGTCACCATCTCGTAGGCCAGCACGCCCACGGCGTAGAGATCAGCGCGCCCGTCGACGGTATCGCCGCGCGCCTGTTCCGGCGACATGTAGGCGGCGCTGCCGACGGCGAACCCCACGTTGGTGATGCGGACGGCGCTGCGGAACGGCAGCGCGATGCCGAAGTCGGCCAGCACCGGCCGGTCGGCGTTGTCGAACAGCACGTTCTCGGCCTTGACGTCGCGGTGCACGATGCCGCGCGTGTGCGCATAGCCCAGCGCCGAGAGCAGCGAGCGCAGCACGCCGACGATCCGCAGCTCGTCGTTGCGCAGGTCGCGCTGGCCGAGATGCCCTTTCGACAGGTACGGCATCACGTAGTACATCAGCCCCTGCGGCGAGCGACCCACTTCGAAGATGCCGACGATCGACGGATGCTCGAGCTTGGCGATGGTGCGCGCCTCCTGCTCGAACCGCTGCTTGCTGATCTCGTCGCGCAGGATCTCCGGCGCGGTGATCTTGATCGCCACCTGGCGGTCGAGCGACTCCTGCACCGCGAGGTAGACGTAGCTCATCCCGCCCTTGCCGATTCGCCGCATCACCCGATAGCCGGGGATGTCGGGCATCACCGAGGTCAGCAGCGACGACAGCTCCTCGGGCGACATCTCCTCGTCGGGAGAGGGCGTGAAGCGCAGGATGGCCATGGGGCGGCGGGCACCGGGGCGAGGGGGCGGCCAGCTTCGCGCCTCGGCGGATGGCTGTCCAGCGCGCCTTCACGCCGCGCGCAGCGGGTCATCCGGCGGGTCGAGCCCGCGGCTTCAGGCGCACGTACAGCTGCTTGCGCACGCGGGCGACCACATCGCCCTGCGCGTCGACCACGGGGCAGTCGAACCAGCGCAGCACCCTGCCGCCGTCGGCGGCCGAGGCGCGCAGTTCGTCGACCACCGCGTCGGCGAGGTCGAAGCGGCAGCGCACGGTGCCGCGGCCGGGTTTGACGAACTCGATCTCGCCGGCCTTGTCCCAGACCACGTAGTCAGGCCCCAGCGCGCGCAGCACGAGGATCATCCAGAACGGGTCGGTCATCGCGAACAGCGAGCCGCCGAAGTGCGTGCCGACGTAGTTGCGGTCCTCGTCGTCGACCACGCGGAAGGCGTCGATCAGCGCCTTCTTCGGCAGGCCATCCTCGAAGCCGCGGTCGCGCTTGAGCATCTCGAGGAACTGCTCAAGGCCGGCCTCCGCGCGTCCTTCGACCAGATGCCGCACGCCGAGCAGGTGCCTCGCGCGCAGGTCGGCCGGGTTGGCGGCAATGGCCTGTTCCAGCACGGCGGCGGGCGGCGCGTCCTTCAGCAGCGCCGCGAAGCCGAGGCGCGCGCGCGCCTTCACCGCGCGGTCGTCGGTGGCGAGATTGGCGGGCAGCGCGTCCAGCAGCGCTTCGGCTTCCTTGGCGCCGCCCACCTTCAGAAGGGCGAGCACGAGGTCGAGCTTCAGCGCGCCGTCGTCGGGCGCGTCGGCCACGGCGTGGCGCAGGCGGATCACTTCCGCCTCGGGGTCGACGGGCGCGACGTCCGCGGCGCTGGCCTCGGCCTCATTCGCGGGCGCCGGCTCGATGCCGTGCTGGGCGAGGAAGGCCTTGAGCTGCCCCTCGGGCAGCGCGCCGGGGAAGCCGTCGACGATCTGGCCGCCCTTCAGCAGCATGACGGTCGGCACCGAGCGGATCTGGAAATAGCCGGCGAGCTGCTGCTCCTTGTCGACGTCGACCTTGGCCAGCAGGAACGCGCCGCCGTATTCACTGGCCAACTTCTCGAGGATCGGCGTCAGCGTCTTGCACGGCCCGCACCACGTCGCCCAGAAGTCGACCAGCACCGGCACGTCCTTCGACTTCAGCAGGACCTCCGATTCGAAACGCTCCAGCGTCACGTCGAAGACGTGCGGCGTGGCGTCGGCGTCAGGGGAGGTGCCGCTGTTGGCGGGCTTGAAGGCGTCGAGGCGGATCACAGGTGGGCTCATCGGGACGGCGTGGGGCACACGGATGCCGCCCGGATGGGGGCGGCGGCATCGATTTGCAAGCCGGCATGCGCGCGGGCGGCGCGCGCCGGCGTCGCGGCGACGCTCAGCGCGCCGGCGCCTTCGCCACGGCGCCGTCCTTCATCACGAACGCCACCTGGCGGGTCAGCGCGATGTCGTCGAGCGGATTGCCGGGAACGGCGACGATGTCGGCGCGGAAGCCCGGCGCGATCTGCCCCAAGTCGCTGACGCCGAGCACGGTCGCGGCGTTCACGGTGGCGGCCTGCAGCGCCTCGTTCGCCGGCATGCCGGCCTCGACCATGAACTCGAACTCGCGCGCGTTGTCGCCGTGCAGGCTCACCCCGGCGTCGGTGCCGAAGGCGATCGGCACGCCCATCGCGTAGGCCTTGGCGAAGGTGGCCATGATCTGCCGGCCCACGGCGCGCGCCTTGGGCCGCACGATTTCCGGATAGAAGCCGTCGATCTCCGCCTTCTCGCCGACGAAGCGGCCCGCCGACAGCGTGGGCACGTACCAGGTGCCGCGCTCCTTCATCAGGCGCATCGTGCGCTCGCTCATGAAGGTGCCGTGCTCGATGCTGATCACGCCGCCCTCGATCGCGCGGCGCATGCCCTCGTCGCCGTGCGCATGCGCAGCGACGGTGTAGCCGTAGTCGCGCGCCGTCTCGACGATCGCGCGGATCTCCTCGACCGTGAACTGCGGCGCGTCGGGGCTGCGCGCATAGCTGAGCACGCCGCCCGTGGCGGTGATCTTGATGGTGTCGCTGCCTTCCTTGTAGCGCTGGCGCACGGCCTGCCGCGCGTCGTCGACGCCGTTGATGACGCCTTCGGTGGGCCCGGGCGGCCCGACCAGCGACGCGAAGCGGGTGTTGAGCCCATTGGTCGGGTCGGCGTGTCCGCCCGTGGTGGCGATCGATTTGCCCGCGGCGAAGATCCGCGGGCCGGGGATGGTGCCGGCGTTGATGGCGTCGCGCAGGTTCGGCGCGATCTCGCCGCCGAGGTCGCGGACCGTCGTGAAGCCCGCCTCGATCGTGCGGCGCACGTACTGCGTGGCGCGCAGGGCGAAGTCGACGTCGTCGAGCCGGAACCCTTCGGAGTAGCTGTTCGGATTGGACTCGCTGCCCACGTGCACGTGCAGGTCGATCCAGCCCGGCGAGCACGTGTGTCCGGCCAGATCGATCACCGTCGCGCCGGGCACCTCAACCTTGCCCGGCCGCAGCGCCGTCACCCGCCCGGCTTCGACGACGACGGTCTGCGCGCCGATCAGACGCCCCGACTTCGCGTCGAAGACGTCGCCGCAGTGCAGGGCCGTGGCGGCGGCCGTCGCCGTCGACGCGGCGGCGGGCAGGGCGAGCAGCAGGGAAGCGGCGAGGGCGGTGCGGCGCATCAGCATGGCGGACGTCTCCGTGGGCGATCGGTGGCGCGGTGGTTCAGCAGAGGATGCGCGCACCGCGCACCTTGGAAAAATCGCGGTCGTGTGTGACCAGCGCGTCAGCGCGCCCATTCGTCCCGCGGTGCGGCGATGGCGTCAGCGCTGTCGTTACCCGATGGGCCACGGCCGCCGCCGGCAAGGGCAAGCAGCGAGGCAGCCCTGGCCAGGGTGACGGCAGAGGCCGGCACCACGGCGGCGATCTTCCGCCCGTGGCGGATGACCAGCGTCGTTCGCCCCGCAGCGGCTGGCGTGCCTCTTCCGCGTCTTTCGAGGTGGGCTTGCCGGTTGTTTGCATGCGCCTGACGGTACGTTCCGTACAGAATGCATGCAAGTTCGTCAATTGGCGCCGCGTCGCACGGCCTCGGGGCGTCGGTCGGGCGCGCTGCGTTACCCTTGGCGGCTTGCCGACACCGGGCGCTCGCGAGCGGGCG
>ERZ1066121.1853-NODE-1853-length-14344-cov-6.257261_pt1 | contig 14344 bp, 13 predicted proteins | sample MGYA00382768_ERZ1066121 | MGnify/ENA primary metagenome ERZ1066121 (study PRJEB33369, sample SAMEA5778351) | biofilm metagenome | biome: Industrial cooling water; feature: Water cooling tower basin; material: Biofilm | place: United Arab Emirates | collected... | reverse complement strand
GGGCCTCACGGCTCTGCCGATGCTCGGGTTGCAGAGGAAAACGCCATACGTGCAGCAGCAGCCTGGGATAACGGAGAGCTGTCCGCGTTCATTGGGTACGAGGGGCAGTTGCCGGTCGCCAGCTTGGACGAGATGCGAGAGTGGATCGAACGAGAGGCTGCGAAGCTTTAACGGTATTCCGCGCAGGGTAGTAGGGCGGCCTGTCTCAAGGAGAAAAAAGCTGGATGCCTTCTCGAGGGATTTTTAGCCCTAGAGCCTCCAACCCCTCGCGGATCGCGGCTTTATGCTTCTCCTTGTCAGAAGGTTCCGAGATCCGGCGAAGCCACCACGTGGCAGGGTGAGTGCCCTTGTTGATTGTTGTCTCGAAGCCCTCACCCCGGAGTTGCTCCTCTTACAAGGGCGTCAGCGGCGGCAGGAAAGCGATATCCTCTACTCAACCTTCACCTTCGCTTCGCTGGCAACGAGGGAGAAAAACGCTGCTGTGGCCAACGCGAAGAAAGTCTCGCCTTGGGTCATCCCTGCGTGTTTCGAGGGTGGATGCGCTGCACGTTCGATGTCGAGTCTCTGCGTGTCGTAATGCTCGATCTGGATAGCAATGGCACCGGAATGCAGCAGAAAGCTGCCCGTGGGTTCGAGCGAAGAGGCATGCTCCGATTTGCTATTCGATGTTCTTTCCAGGGGCCGCGAGGCACTTTGCCTTGGGAGAGGACTGGCGGGTAACCATCTCTCGCGTCGGCAACCCCGGTCGATAGACAACCGCCGCCGGACCCTACGCCGCCTCCGACGCCGCGTGGTGCTCTCCGACCAGCGTTGTCTCCTGCTCGCCCATGCCCTCCGAGGCGCGCCGGCGCTGCAGCCGCTTGGCCCGCTCGGCCTTGCCCTCGAGCGTCGCCTTGGTGAGCGCGCAGAGCGTCGCGAAGGCGGCGCGCTGGGGTGCGCTGCCATGCTCCCAGCGCCAGAGCGTGCTCTTGCTGACGCCGAGGATGGAGGCGAGTTCGCTGCCGCGCAGGCCCGAAGCCCGCCGCAGGAAGCGAAAGGTCGCCGAGCCCATCAGCCCCTTGCGTGCGATATGCATCGCTACGGAGCGTTCGAAGCGGTCGAGCGCTCGGCCGTCGACGTGATTGAAACGGCACTGCGGGCAGTAGTAGGCCCTTACCTTGCCGGAGAAGCGATAGCGCCCCAGGCGATGCTGCGCAGAGAGCTTCTGCACCTCGGTTGGATGTCCACAATCGTTGCACCTTCGCATAGTTCCTCGCTGGCGTTGAGGGTAGGGTGTGTACTGCTCTGCCGCTGCGTTCAGGGCGTGAACATGACGCGCACGCATCCGTCGCTTTTGGTCTTGAACATCTCGTAGCCACGCGGCGCCTCTTCGAGGGGCATGCGATGCGTGGCCAGATAGGAAAGATCGAGCTCGCCGCGCTGCACGTATTCGAGCAAGCGAGGCACGTATTTTTGCCCGTGCTGTTGGGCGGCGCGCAGGGTGATGCCCTTGTTCATCAACACGCCCATCGGGAACTTGTCGATGAGTCCGTAGACACCGAGCACGGCCAAGGTGCCGCCTTTGCGGCAGGCCACGATGGCTTGGCGCAGGGCTTCGCCGCGGTCGCTCTCCAAGCGCAGGAACTGTTTGACGCGATCGTAGGCGTATTCGAGGCCGAATCCAGTCGCCTCCATGCCTACCGCTTCGATGCAGGCATCCGGGCCGCGGCCGCCAGTCATCGCTTTGAGGGCCTCGACGACATCGTCGACTTTGGAGAAATCGATGGTCTCTGCGCCGGCGTGCTCACGCGCCATGCGCAGCCGTTCGGGGACGCAGTCGATCGCGATGACTTTCTCGGCACCCAAAAGATACGCGCCGTGCATCGCCATCAGACCCACACCCCCGGCACCCCAAACCGCGACGGTGTCGCCGCGCTGAATGTTGCAGAAGTCCGCGCCCATGAAGCCGGTGGGACCGGCGTCCGAAAGGAAGAGCACCTGCTCGTCGCGCAACCCTTCGGGCACTTTGAAACAGTCCACATCCCCGTGCGGGACGCGCACGTACTGCGCATGTGCGCCGGCGTAGCCACCGAAGGCGTGCGTATAGCCGTAGATGCCGGCGGTCGGGTAGCCGAGGAGTTTTTCCTGCAGCTGCGGTTTGGGGTGAGTGTTGTCGCAGAGCGACCAGAGGTCGTGGGTGCAATACCAGCAGGAGCCGCAACAGATGAAGGAGGGCACCACCACGCGTTCGCCCTTGCGCACCTTGCGCACTTCGGGGCCGACCTCGACGACCTCGCCCATGAACTCATGCCCGATGACGTCGCCTTCGCGCATGGTCGGCAAGTAGCCGTTGATGAAGTGCAGGTCGGAGCCGCAGGTGGTCGAAGAGGTCACGCGCAAGATCACGTCGTGCGGGTTGACGATCTCGGGATCGGGAACGCTTTCTACCCGCAGGTCGTTGACCCCGTTCCAGCATAGGGCTCGCATGGCCTCTCCTTTCCTCTCCTACGATGCGTCTTTAGCGAAGGGAGCCGCCCTTAGTGGGTCGTATGCGTGCTTTCACGACCCGAGGGGTTGTGCAGCAGCGAGGGCACCTCTCCGGTCTCGGCCAGGCTCTGCAGGCGACGCAGCGCCGTCTGCGCCACGCTCCGCGTCAGAGGTTGCATCCAGTGGGCCACGCGCTGGCCCAGGGCGCCGAAAGGCGGCACGTAGCTGAGGCTAAGCTTGGCTTCGGTCCCGCGTCCCGCAGCCGCCGGACGCAGCTCGAGGCGGCCTTGGTTCGAGAGCCCACCGCCCGCGGTTTCCCAGCGCAGCAGTTCGCCAGGGCGCTCTTCGATCATCCGGGTCTTCCACTCGATGTTTTTGCCCCAAGGCATACGGAGGGACCACGTCATCTGGTCGCCACTGCCCTGTTGCACCTGCGCCCAGCCGCCGGTGATCTGGCCGAGCTTCTCCGGATCGCTGAAGGTGCGGTAGAGCTCTTCGGGCGACTTTTGGATGGTGAGCGAAGCGTCGATCTCGACAGGCTCCGACTTCGACTTCTCGCCTTGTCCACTTGCGGTGTTGATGCCGAGCGTCTTGTAGAGCTTGCAATGGCCGCCGACCGCACGATGCAAAAGCGCACCGCCGATGAACTCCATCACTGCGCCGCGGATGAGCCCGTGGCGCAGACCACGCGCCATCATAAAGCTGCCGATCAATGCCGAAACGATGCGCTCTTTCGAGCCGACATTCTGCAGAGCGGAACTCTGGCTCTCGCTCTGGTGCGACTTGCCATTGCTGAACTTCGAACGAACGGAACTAACGAGATTCTGGGGATCAAATTCCATGGAAACCTCCGGTAGGGATGTGTGGGTGGGAAAGCCGTGTGTGGGCAAAGACTCGCGCCCAAAGGCAAGCTTCTTCTGTGCATATGCGGTGCCAGTAGAAGATCTGGGAATTGCCCTGGTTATGGCGATTTTTGCTGGAGATTTCGCGCCAGGGTGGAGGCGCTTTGCCTCGATTGAGGCGCCCGTGCACACGAGCTCGAGAGCGGTCGGCAGGCGAAAAGCGGAACTGTTCTGTCAGCGGACTAGGGCGTGGTAATGGGCGGATCGGCTGCGAGAACCTCGACCTTTTCCCAAAAGGCTTGCAGCTCGGTGTCGCCCGCTTCGCGCAGGGCGGCGGGCTCGCCTTGTGGATCGACCAGCTTCATGCGCTGAAACTCCAGACATTGGGGGCGGCCAAAGAAGGTAAGGTTTCGACTCCACTGCGTGCAGGCGAGCATCCAATGCGTCGGGGTCTGCTCTTGCCAACGCACGTAGCGGACATCCGATTTATAGACGGTGTAGCGATCCTTCTCTCCGCCCGCGACCTGTTTGCCGCAGATGATCCGCTCTTCGCTTTCCTTGCGCGAAAAGGGTTTGGAGACGTGCCCCATGACGATGTGGTGCACGCGCAGTTCTCGGAAGTAACGCTCCAGCCAACCCGGTGTGCCGAATAATGCGCGGAGCCCACGCCGCGCAGGGGAGGAGGCCTCGCGTCTCCACCAGAAGGCCTCGGTCAAAACGCCGCCGACGAGGGATTCGGGAAAGCGCCTGGCGTTGGGATTGTGGTCGATCAGTTCCGTCGCCACGTCCGGGAGCCGCTTGAGGGACTGTTGCACGTAGGCGCCGAAGTCGTTCAAGTCGCCTCCGGCCTGCGGCGCGCAGACCTCGCCGCGATCCAAAATGCCCGTGTAGCCGGTATGCGAGAGGAAGACGTCGTTGACCCGTAGCGCAACCGGCAAACGTCGCAGGAAGGTGGCCAACTCGGCTTTGCCGCCGAAGAGGGTCGAGCAAATCTGCTCGGCGCCGAAGGCGTGTGGGCCTCGGCCCTCTGCAAAGGTGGTGAAGGGCTTGAGCTGAGGTTGTGTGAGAAAGGCGTAGTCGTGGTTGCCCATGAGGACGATCGACTCGCTGCCGGCCTCGCGCGCCACCTTCTCGAGTTTTTCGGCGAAGGCGACGATACCCACGTTGTCGACGGTCCAGCGTCCAGCGGGCATCAAGCTGGCCGCTGCGGGAGAAGCGGCATCGCCGAGGGCGTCGTGGTCACCGTGGATGAGGTCGCCCATCTGCACGAGCAAGGCTTTGCCCTGCTTCCGAGCCCAGCGGATGTCGAGGGCTTCGATGGGGATGGGGGTCTTCAAGCGCAGCGCCTGCCGCGCCGAAATGGGATAGCCCTCGTAATCGACCTCGATCAATCCTGCGGCGATCAGACTCGCCATCCACGGCTGCACGGCGCCTTGGAGATCGCCGATGATGTAGAGCGCTACATCGGCATCTTTGCGGTCGAGGACTGACTCACCCGCGTAGCTCCACCCCGGCTGAGGACGGTCAGCATCGCGGCAGTCGAGCCAGCTCCTGTCCTGCTTGAGCGAGAGGTCTTCCTCACCTTCGACTTCGGCCGAGCGCAAGGGCGCGCAGGCCGAGAGTTCGCCCCACAAGAGGACGAGAAGAGTGAAGCGCCACTGCATCCGCGCAGGCGACGCGCCTTGTGCACGAAAAAACATGAGTGGTTTTGAGCCCTACGCCTAGCAGAGATCGCGCCAGCCCCTATCGCTCGCTCGAGAGAGAAGTTGCGCAGATGCGATCTCGACTCGGCTTGCAAGCCCCGACGCTTTGGCTTCTCTGAAAGCAACTTGCGTCTAGCGCGAGGAAAATCGACTATTCAACGAGCATCGAAGGAGCGCCTCTCGTGTTTCGTGCCTTGATCGTCCCCTTGATGATCTTTCTCTCCGGAGGTTTCATGGCCTTCGCCTGGCTCGGCCATTTGCGCCTGCGCTCGCGCGGTTTTTACTTCGCTTTGCTCATGAGCTGGCTCATCGTCTTGCCGGAGTATTTGCTGAACGTCACCGCGACCCGCCTCGGCTACGGCCTCTATACGGGCAGCCAGATGGCCATGTTCCACCTCGTCTCCGGCGTCGTCTGCGTGGCGCTGGTGTCGCGCTTCTGGCTGGGTGAGGCGATCACCCTGCCGCAGGTCGTCGGTTTCGTTCTTTTGCTTGCAGGCATGGTGCTCGTTTTGCGCCCCCCGGCATCTTGATCTTCGCCCCCTTTCTCGAGGCCGGAATTGGTGTATACCGCGGCCATGGCCTTGAGCTTTCACGATGTGCAGGACGTGCTCCGGACTTCGGGGCGCTTCGTCTTTCGGCGGCCCGCCGTGCTCGCCATGATCGCCAAGCAGGCGCTGGACGGCCGCGTCGCCGTTCCCCTCGACGCGCTGCGTTGGTTTTTGCGGCAGCCGCATCTCAAGCGGCCCGAGCTGAACGAGATCACCCTCGAGTCGCGGCCACCGGCGCTGGTCTTCGGCGCCACCTTGAGCGCCATGGGCACCCGCCTTCGCGTCGCCGCCGCCCTCGAGGTGCAAGAGGTCGAGCTTCGTCCCGAGCTCTTTCACCTCAGCTTGCGCATCAAAGACCTCGCGGCCAGCGTGCTCGGCGGCAAAGACAGCGCCGTATCCGCACTGCTGCGCGCCGGCGCCCTCGACCTGACACGCCCGGGCGACTTCTTGCGCTTTCTGCCCACCATGCCTGCGGTGATCATCGAAGCGAGCGGCGACCGCATCGTCCTCGACCTCTTCAAGCTCGAGAGCCTACGGAAACACGCCATTTTGCAGCTGATGCTGCCCCTGGTCGTCTCGCGCGTCACCATGACGGGCATCTTCACCGAAGGGGAGTATCTCGTTTTCGACTTCGCGAAGGTGGGGCCGAAGTTTCGCTGGCTTCCCCGTAGGGCTTCGGCCTGAAGCGGAGCCGGCCCAGCCGTTCTGCGCAGTTTCGATTGGCCTCGGCTTTGGCCAAAAAGGCGAGCTTGCTCGGTTCGTGAATGCAGCGCTCCGCGGCCGCACGGTAACGCTCCGCCAGGTGCAGGCACGAGGCTTCTGCCCGCCCGACGCGCGCCTCCTGCAGCCGGAGTAGCGCGACCACCCGCATCAACTGCTCGGCGCAACGCTGCAGCAGCTCTGGACGCGGCGAAAGGTCGAGCTCTGCCGAGAGCGCCGAGAAGCGGGCTTCGAGATCGCGGAGATCGTCGTCGATCACTGCTCTTATGTACAGTATTTGGCGGAGAATGGCAAGCAATTCCGATGTCAAGAAATTGGGAAGGCGCCCGGAGTCTTGGAGGAATGCGGGAAGCCGGTTAGACTCCGAAGCTCTCTTCGAGTAGGAAGGTCAGCCTCAATGACGAAACGTACCGGATCTTCTCCACCCCCCGCCGCGGCGCCTGCCCGCGCAGCCAAGCCCAAGAAAGAGGCTGCGCCCGTGAAGCCCGCCGTCCAGCTCAGCGCCCACGAAGATGCGGGCTTGACCAAGGCGCAGATCACCAAACTGCACGAGCGCTTGCTCGAAGAACGCGATCGGGTTCGGCAAGGTCTGGGCCAGCATATGATCGACGCGACTGCAGGCAGCGACCAGCTCGTCGACGAGCTCGACATCGCGCAGCGCAACACGGAACAGGCCTACTTGCTGCGTTTCGCCGACAAAGAGCGCAAGCTCCTGCTCGAGATCGAGCACGCGCTCGAGAAGATGCGCACCGGCGAATACGGCGTCTGCGAGGGCACGGGCGAAGCCATCAGCTACAAGCGCCTCGAGCTGCGCCCCTGGACCCGCTACAGCGTGGCGTACAAAGAGCAGCTCGAGCGCGAGCGCGCGCAACATCGACGCTAAAGACGAAGCCTCAGGCTAGAGGTCGGGTGCTCCCATGTTCATTGCGCTAGCGTTGATCGTAGGCGGGCTGGTCGTGCTCGCATTCGGCGCCGATGTCTTGGTGCGCGGCGCGAGCAGCTTGGCCTTGCTTGCCCGGATCCGCGCTTCCATCGTCGGCCTGACCGTCGTCGCCGCCGGAACCAGCTTGCCTGAACTCGTAGTGTCGATGAAGTCGGCGCTGGTCGGCAGCCCGGATTTGGCGCTCGGCAACGTGGTCGGCTCCAACATCTTCAACCTCACCGTGGTCTTGGGTTTTGCAGCGCTGCTGCGCCCGTTGCGTGTCCTCGCCAGCACGGTGCGGATGGAGGCGCCGGTGATGGTGCTGGCCGCTTTCCAGCTGCATTTGCTCGCCCGCGACGGCCTCATCGATCGGCCCGAAGGCGCGTTCTTGACCATGGGATGGCTGCTCTTCGTGGTCTACATGGTGCACGTGGCGAAGCGCGAATCGGGCTTGGCAGAGGAACAAGAGTTCGCCGACGAATTGCGGCCTCCGGTAGGCCAGGGGCTGCGCGGCTGGCTCTTGAGCCTCGGCTGGGTGGCGCTGGGAGTGCTTCTGCTGGTCGGCGGCTCCGAAGCGTTGGTGCGCGGAGCGGTGAGCATCGCGAGGCTTGCCGGTGTCTCCGAGCGCGTCGTCGGCCTGACCATCGTCGCGGCGGGCACCAGCTTGCCCGAGCTGGCGACCAGCGCCGTGGCTTCCTGGCGCGGTCATGACGACATCGCCGTCGCCAACGTCGTCGGCTCGAACATCTTCAACTCGCTCGCCATCGTGGGGCTGACCAGCGTCGTGCACCCCTTGGGGGTCAATCCTCTCCTCGTGATGCGCGACAACCCCTGGATGCTCGTGCTGAGCGTGCTGGTGGTGCCGCTCTTCCGCGCCGGGATGCGCGTCAACCGCATCGAAGGCGCGCTTCTGGTCGCCTCCTTCGTCGCCTACCTGACGCTTTTGCTCTGAACGCTTCAGGGCGCGCAAGGGCCGACGAAGCGCAGCATGCCGAAGCGGGCGCTGCGGTGGAAGTTGCCTTGGCCGAGCAAAGGTGACCATGCGAGGGCGTCGCGCTGGCCCTCCCGGAAGCTGTAGAAGTTGGCCCGCCAGCGCTCCCCGGCTTTCGGGCGCCGCGCGGCCGCATGGCGATCGAGGGCCGACCAGGGCAGGGCGATTTCGATGACGTAGTCTCTCCCGCGCTGAATCGAGACGGCGCGCTCGAGCCCGCTCTGCCAACGTTGATGCCCGAAACGAGGGCCCTCACCTGGACGCTGCACGATGGGATGGTTGTAGTCCTCGAAGAAGGTGTCCCAGACGGCCGCGTGGACATCGACTTGGAGCTCGTAGTAGTCGCGATTGTCGACGCGCTCTCCGGGCTGGAGCATGAGCTCGATGGCGGAGGATTTTTCCCAGAGATGTGGATCCTCGTCGTCGCGGCGAAAGGGCGAAATCGGCTTCGAATCGTAGACGCGAAAGGCCAGGTAGAGCGCGCGATCGTCCCAGGCGCCCCAGGCTTCGGCGTGCACACCGGAGTTCGGATCGGCGCGGCCCGTTCCGGGATGAACGAAGGGGCCGCTCGCGCCTCGACATGCCCATTCGCCCTTGTCGAAGCGGCCGTCGATGCGCGGTGCGCGTTGGCTGCGTGGCAGCCGCATTTCGGGCAGATGACCATGGCTCCGGTCGACCTGCCGATGGGCTTTCGGCAGCGAAGGGCTGCAGGCGGCGAGCGCGACGAAGAGGAGGGCGGCGCTTGGGCGGGGGAGAAGGGTGCGCACGGCTCCGCTATGGCGTCGGCCCAGTCGAGGAGCAAGCCGCAGGGGGTGGCGAAGCTTGCCGCGGGCCGAACGAGGTGATAGCTGGCTCTGCCCCATGGTGCCGCAGAGCGAAGAAGGACATCGAGCTTATCTCGAGGCGCTACGTGCCTGTGCGGCGCGCCTGCCCTCTTTGCGCGTGCTGAACGTCCCAGGGCCGCTGCCGCCCCTAAAGGCGCTTCCGGAGCCCTACGAGGTCGCGCTCGAACCTTCCGCCTCCTGGGTGGAGAAAGCCAGCGAACTGGCACGTCAGGGGCATCAGGTGGTCGTGCATGGCGCGGCGGCGTCCTTGGCGGTCGAGGCGTGGCTTCAGCTCCGCCAGCTTGCCGACTGGGCCGACCTCTCCATCCTCCTGGTCGGCTTCCGTCCAGGTCTCGCCGGCGCCGGCTTGCCCCCCGAAGCGCAGGCGCTCGAAGACATCGCGTTGATGCGTCTGCTGCCCCCGGTGCAGATCCTGACGCCTGCAGACTACGAAGAACTCGTGGCGGCTTTGCCCGTCGTCCTCGAGAGCGGTGGGCCCTGTTATCTGCGTTATGTCGACGCCGCGCCTCCGTGTACGCACGAGAGCGGCTTTCGCTTAGCGCGCACGGAGTTTTTCGGTCCTGAAGACCCCGAGGTGCTGCTCCTCTCCTACGGAGCAATGCTGCGTGAGGTTTTGGCGGCGGCCGAGCAACTCAGAGGCCAAGGCACAGCGGCCGCGGTGCTCCATCTTTCCAGCCTGCAGCCCTGGGACGAGCAGAGCGTCGACGCCTTGGCGCGGCGCGCCCGGCTCGTCGTCAGCATCGACGATCATCTCTCGAGCGGAGGGCTGCATTCGATGGTGGCGGAGCTCTTAGGCCAGCAGGCCTCGAGCACGCCGCTCGTCTCGCTGGCGCTGAGCCATCGACCGCTCCCGGGAGAAGATATGGAAGAAGCGCTCGAACTCCAAAGCCTGGGCGCAGAGCAAATCGCCCAACGCGTGCGTCGAGCCCTGCATCGCCTGCAGGCCATGAAGGCCGAGCCCAAAGCCATGACCAACCTCTTTCTGCAGCGAAACGAACCATGAAGCTGACGCGACGTGGCTTTGCTCGTTTGCTGCTCGCCCTGGTGGGCTTCGGTGCGATCGGCTGGCTGGTGCGTTACGTCGGCGTGCGCGAAGTCGGCGGTGCCCTCAAGCAAGCGACGCCTTGGCTGCCGCTGGTCCTCGCACTCGAGGGTTTGCGTCTGCTGACCGAGATGGCGCTGACGCGCTCCATTCTCCGCGCCGATACGAAGCGGATGCCTTTCGCGGAGTTCCTGCGTACGCATCTGCTCTCGAACGCCCTCTGCACCTTCATGCCTGCGGGCAGGTTGGCGGCCGAGACGATCAAGGCGACGCTGATGGCGCCTTATGTCAGCGGTCCCAAGGCGGCGACCATGGGCGCCTCGATTCAAAGCCTGACCCTTTTCGCCAATGGTTTGATGTCGATCTTCGGCGCAGCGGCCGCGGCCTTCGCCATCGGCGCTTCCTGGATGAGCATCGCGCTCGTGCTCAACGCTCTGCTCTGCATCGGCCTCGCGCTCGCCGTGCAGATCCTGGTGCGCAGCCATCGCCTGATGCGCTGGGTCTCCCGTTTTCCGCGCTTTGCGCCCCGCGCCGAAATCTTTCGCGAGCTCGCGCGTGCGCAGGCTTTTTTCCCCGCACAAGCAGGCGTCATCGCTCTGGTCAACCGGGTGCTCCAGGCTTTGGAGCTCGGCGTGTTGGGTTATGCCTTGGGCCTGCCTTTCTCCTTCTCCATGGTGGGCCTGCTGCAGGGCATTAATCTGCTGGCCTCGACGGTCGGCGATTTCATGCCGGCGCAGCTCGGTGTCCTCGATGCGGCCTTCGCGGCCTCCGCTCAGGTCCTCGAGACGACAGCGGCGGTCGCGGTCTCCATCGCCATGCTCAATCACTGCGTGCAGCTGGTCTGGGTGGTGATTGGGGCGCTGGTGCCGCTCTTCTGGCAGCCGGCGCGCCGCGCCATCGAAGAGGAGCTCAAGGACGGCTAAGTCCTCGGCGGCTTCGACCGACGCGGCGCTAGTGGTTGCAGAGCGCGCTGCGGCTCCCTGGACGCTTAGATCAGGGTGCCCGGCGCAGGCGAGCTGAAGTTCGGATCGTTGCAGGGCGGCACGACGATATAGGCCGTGCGCGTATCGAGCACTGCACCCCCCGGGCCGACGACTTGGATCTGCGCGCGGAAGATCTTGGCGCGCACATCGTGCCGCAGCACGTTGTTCTGGAAGTCGACGGCGAACTCCACCTGCGAGTTGGGGAGCACGCCGTAGAACTTGGCGGCGTCTTTGCTTTGGTAGCCCTGACCCGCGCTGCCGTTCGCGGCGTAGCCCTCGAAGGGCGTCACCGAAGTGATGAACTGCCGCGCGTCGAAGTCGTCGGGGTTGCCGCTGCCGTTGACGGTGCTGGTGCCGACCTCTTGTGGCACGTTGCCGGCCAAGGTTTGGATGCCGGTCACGATATTGTTCGAGACCTGACCTGCCGGCGCCGTGTAGACCAGGGGCGTGCCGGCGGCGTCTTTGGTGCCGGTGGCGTTGGCCATAGCTTCGGCGTCGACGCGACCTTGTGCCGGATAGGCCTTGGGGTGGTCGCTGACCAGCACCGTGATGAGGCGCGCGCCGATGGCGTTCAAAGCATCGCGGGTCTGCGTAAAGCTACGCGGCAGCGGCGTGATGTCGGTGTAGCTCAGGAGGGGATAGGTGCCGTTATGCCAAGGCCCGTCGGTCACCATGACTACGATGGGCACCGCTTCCTGACGAAAGCAGGGATAGCCACGTGTATTCGCGGGGCAGTTACGCGCCGCCAAGCTGAAGGTCGACTGGTTATAGTTGCTGGTCCAGCTGCCGCCCAAGCCTGAGGCGACCTGATAGAGCGCTTCCACCTGGCTTTCGGGCGTGTAGCCGCCGTCGCCGATGGTGATGCCGGCGAGAGCCTGCTGCACTTGCGGCAGCTCGGTTGCCAAATCGGAAGTCATGGTGCGGACGTTGGCGTAGGGGACATCTCCCGCGGCGCCGTAGGGGATCAGCGAGCCGTAAGGGAAGGTCGGGTCGACGGCGACGGTGCGCGGATCACGCGCGGTAAAGGGGAAGTCCTGGAAGTAGCCGACCCCCATCTCGACGTCGGGGATTTGGCTGCCGACCTGCGCGGCGATGGTTGCCAGTGAGGTGCGCACGTTGGTGATCGCCGGTTGCATCGAGCTCGTCGCATCGACCAGGAAGTAAACGTCGGCGATCTTGATGTTGGTCGAGAAGCGCAGCTTGCGTTCCTGCGGCGCCTCCTCGAAGGGGAGCACGACGAAGAAGTCGCGATCGTTGATGGTGCTGTTCGGGTCGAGAGGGTTGGTGCCGATACCGATTTCACCGAAGTCGGTCACGCCATCGCCGTCCGTATCGGGCTGGTTGACCGCCGTTCCATAGTTGGTCGTCTCTTCTTCGTCGGTGAGGCCGTCGGCATCGCTGTCGGTCGAATCGGTCGCCACGGCGCCCGGCAGACACGCGGCGATCTGCTCGGGGGTGAGCACCGGCGTGTTGCCGTTGGGGTTGCCCATCACCTGACCTTCTTTGGTATCGGAACACGCTTGGCTGATCAGGATCAGAGCAGCGATCCCGGTCCAACCCATAGCCCATCGCGTCATGGACGACTCCTTGTGACGAGCGCACGTCGGCACAGTCGCCGGGGCGCATTCATGCCGGCTCTGGTGCAGCTGTCATGCCCACGATTGCAGCGAGGATTTGCGTCGGCTCCCTACGGCGTTCTGCCGATCGAGATCGGCGCCAAACGAGGTGTTTTGCCGCTTTTTGCAGACCTCGGCGGAGACCCAGAGGAGCGGCGCCGTGGCACGGTGGGCGGAAGAAAAACGGAGCGCGGAGCGTTCCCTGCGCTGCCGCAGGAGCGCGTAGGGAGGTGTGCGCAGGCGCTCGAAGGCGAAGATCGCCGAGGCCGCATTCCATGCTGGTTCGAAGCCGAGTCTCGGGTGTACCCTGGGAGCCATGAGGACGATCGGGCTCTGTCTTTGCCTTCTGGGGCTGGTGGCGTGTGGTCAGGAGAGCAAAGCGGAAGGCAAAGCCCAGGCCGCGGCGGCGCGTATCGAACCTTTGGCCTATCCCCTCTCGCATCGCCCTCTGGTGAGCTCGCTGCCGCCGGGTACGCTAAAGCTCGACCTCGATCTCGAGGGCTTGAGCAGAGCAGGCAAGGTCTTGATCAAGCTGCAGGCCGGCAAATGCGCGGAGCGCAGCTGCGCGCCTCTGAAGCAAGCCCTCAGCGTGTTGCCCAAATCAGGCAACGTCGCCTTGAGCGTCCACGCGATGGTGCCTTACCCCACCTTGCTTGCCCTGCTGCAGGCGCTGCACAACAAGGGCGTTCAGCGTCTCTACTTCGCAGCGCGGGCCGCCCCGACGCCGACGCGCCTGGCCTGGCTACTCGTCGATGCCTTCGATACCCCCCAAGACGCCAAGAGCAAAGTTTCCTTCGCGCAGCTCACTCCCTCGCCCTGGAACGATTTTCTCAAAGTCTGGAATGACCTCTACCAGCGCTGCCGGGCGCTAGGCGCCGACTGCAGCGAACCCCCCGAGCGTGCACCCAAAGGCGGCAACCTAGAGATCGCTCTGCTCGCCATCGGGGGAGGCACACGTCTGCGCTTCCGACGTACCGATCCTCCCGCCAAGCTGGCCATCGAATACGAGACCATCCAGGTCATGAACTTCGACAGCGAGGACGACAAACCGCAGTTCAAAAAGCGCATCAAGAGCGTGCGTGAAGTCAAAGAGAAGGTCGATGAAGATGCGCCGCCGCAAGAAGCGCTCTTCACCTTCCGTAGCGCCTCGGCACAGCGTGAGCCCGATCCCATCGCCGCGCTCAGCCATAGCGGCTGCGCCGCGCCCAGCTGCGCTCTGCGCTTCGTCGGCGACGCCTTGGTCTCCTCGGGCCAGGCGCTCACCTTGCTCAGCATCGCCTCGATGCGTTTCGGCAAACCTCTGGCCATCGCCTTCGAGGACCTTGCGGCCGCTCCCTAAGGCTTCTCTGCGCTAGCGCCCAGGCTCGACCGCAAGGGTGTCGCGCTGCACCGGGGGAAGGGCGAGCACCACCCGCCAACTTTCGCCTTCGTGCACCATGGGGACGCGCGCCTGCTCCTGCTTGCCTTCGCCGCGCACCACGACGACCGCCTTGCGGCCCTGGATGCGGCTGCGCATCGCGTCCCGGCGCCTAGGTTGAAAGTGGAGCACGAAGCGGCCGGGCGCCATCATCTCCCAAGGCGCGAAGTCGCGCGTCGCCAAGGTGCTGGCGACCTCGGCCCGCCGTTTCAGTTCGCGCTGGGCTGCCTGGTCGAGGAGGCCGTAGGC
>ERZ1066121.1847-NODE-1847-length-14353-cov-14.898587_pt1 | contig 14353 bp, 9 predicted proteins | sample MGYA00382768_ERZ1066121 | MGnify/ENA primary metagenome ERZ1066121 (study PRJEB33369, sample SAMEA5778351) | biofilm metagenome | biome: Industrial cooling water; feature: Water cooling tower basin; material: Biofilm | place: United Arab Emirates | collected... | reverse complement strand
CAGCCCCGCGACGTGCTCGCGCTGCACCCGGACCCGCTCTACATCCAGTACCAGTAGCCGTGGCGCCCCCCCCGGCCGCCCCCCACGTCGCGGCGCTCCACGTCCATCCGGTCAAGTCGCTGCGCGGCGTCGCCGTCGCCGCCGCGGCGGTGGGCGACCTCGGGCTCGCCCTCGATCGGCGCTGGATGCTGGTGGACGACGCCGGGGTCTTCCTCACGCAGCGCGAGGACGCCGGGATGACGCGGCTGGCCGTCGCTCTCGTCGACCGGGCCGGCCATGCCACCAACGAGGCGCGCGACGACCTCCGCGTGCGCGTCGCCGCCCCCGACGGGGCGACGCTCGACCTCGACCCGCCGCCCGCGGACGCGCCGCGCCGCCGAGTGCGCATCTGGTCGCACACGGTCGACGCGTGCACCTATCCGCCAGCCGTCGACGGCTGGTTCGCCGCGCGACTCGGACGCCCCTGCGCCCTCGTCTGGATGCCCGACGACGTGCGCCGACCGATCGATCACGCGAGCGCCGGAGCCGCCGACCGCGCGCCGTTCAGCGATGGCTTCCCGGCGCTCGTCGTCACCGAGGGCTCGCTCGCCGACCTGAACGCGCGGCTCGCCCGGCGCGGCCATCCGCCCGTCGGGATGGCGCGCTTCCGCCCGAACGTGGTCGTCGGCGGCGCCGAGCCGTACGCCGAGGACGGCTGGGCCACGCTCGACGCGGGCGACGTCTCGCTCGCGCTCGTCAAGCCGTGCGGTCGGTGCGTGGTCACCACGCTCGACCCGCACACCGGAGCCGGTGGGGTCGAGCCGCTGCGCACGCTCGCCGAGTACCGGCGCGCCGGGACGAAGGTCGTCTTCGCCCAGAACGCCCTCGTCCGCGGCGGGGGGACGATCCGCGTCGGCGACCGGGTGAGCGTCACCGCCGCGCCGCCTCCCGCCTGAGCCGACGCCGGGAGCGGCCGCCCTGCTCCCGACGCCGAACGCCCGCTCGGGTGCTCCCCGGTCAGGGGCGCTTCGACCCGGCGCTGTCGCGCGTGCTCGGCTGCCCCGCCGAGCTCGTGGTCGAGCCGCTCCCCGTGCTCATCCCGGCACCGGCAGCCGCCGAGGAGTCCATGTGGGTCGTCGCCGTCGCCCCGAGCCCGGTGTCGCCGGTGACCCCGGTCATGTTGCTCGAGCTCGGCGCCGGAGTGGGGAGCTGCGACGCCCCCGTCGCGCTGTCGGGCTCGGCGAGGTCCTCGTTCTTGCTGCCGCAGGCGGCGAGCAGCGTCAGGGCGGCGGCGGCGGTGAGCAGGCGTGTCATCGGGGTCGGGTGCAGGCGAAGGAGCGCGTGGGGCGCGCATCGGGGCGCGCGTCGGGGCGCTCCGCACGAGGAGCGGAGCGTCGCCCACGCTGAACGCATCGGCCGTGCTCGCGCGGCGCCCGCGCCCGGAGCTTGCCCCTCGCCCCCCTCATGACCCTCGCACCTCCACCCCCCCCCGGCGGCGGTGCGCCCCCCTCGGGCGCCCGCGCCACCCGTCACGCCGCCAGGGATCCGGGCGCTCTCACGCGCGCGCAACGGACGGCGACGCTCGCCGCCGTGATGCTCAGTCTCCTGCTGGCCGGGCTCGACCAGACGATCGTCTCGACCGCGGGGCCGGCCATCCAGCGCGACCTCCGGATCTCGCCGGCGCTCTATCCGTGGCTCACGACCGCCTACCTCGTGTCGAGCACGGTCATGGTCCCCGTCTACGGCAAGCTCTCCGACAGCCGCGGACGCCGCCCGGTGCTCCTCGCCGCCATCGCGATCTTCCTCGGGGGCTCGGTGCTCTGCGGGCTGAGCCAGTCGACGCTCGCGCTGATCGCCGCCCGCGCCGTGCAGGGGCTCGGCGCCGCCGGGCTGTTCACCACGGCCTTCGCCGTCATCGCCGACCTGTACCCGCCGGCGGTGCGCGGCAAGTACACCGGCCTCGTCGGCGCGGTGATGGGGCTCTCGAGCGTCGTCGGGCCGCTCGTCGGCGGGGTGCTCACCGACGAGCTCGGCTGGCACTGGGTCTTCTTCATCAACCTCCCCATCGGCGCCGCCGCGGTGTGGGCGGTGCTCACCCGCATGCCGCGGCTCGGCGGGACCGACCGCCCCGACCGACCGCCGCTCGACCTCCCCGGGATCGCCTGGCTGGTCGTCGCCGTCGTCCCGCTGCTCGTCGCCCTCAGCACGGCGCGCCAGGATCCGGTGCCGGGCGACGGCGGGTGGGGGTGGACCTCGGCGCCGATCCTCCTGATGCTCGCCACGTCGGCGCTCGGCATCGCGCTCTTCCTCCGCACCGAGCGCCGCGCCCGCGATCCGCTCATCGACCTGGCGCTCTTCCGTCACCGCGTCGTGCGCTACGGGATCGGCGCCTCGTTCGTCCTCGGCGCCGGCTTCCTCAGCGCCGTGGTCTTCCTCCCCCTCTTCATGGTCAACGTCGTCGGCGTCTCGGCGACGCGCGCCGGGCTGACGATGACCCCGCTCACCCTCGGCATGGTCGTCGGCTCGATCGCCTCCGGGCGGCTGGTCTCGCGCATCGGCCGTTACCGCACCCTCCTCCTCGGCAGTCTCGTCCTCCTCTTCGTCGGCTTCGCCATCATGGCGTTCACCCTCACCCCGAGCTCCACCCAGGGTGAGCTGACGCTCAAGATGATCCTCGTCGGCGTCGGGATCGGGCCGTCGCTCCCGCTCTACACGCTCATCGTCCAGAACGGCACGCCCGACGACGAGATCGGCGTCGTCACCGCGGCGGCGACCTTCGCCCGCTCGCTCGGCCAGGTGCTCGGCGTCGCCGTGGTGGGCACCGTCTTCGCCACGACGCTCGCCGGCGCCCTCGCCCGCGAGACCGGGGCGGTGCTCGCCACCCTCTCCCCGGGCGCCCGCGCCCTGCTCGCCCAGGCGACGCCGGCGGTGGGACGCACGGCTCCGCGGGGCGCCGCCGAGGAGGGGGGCGCCGGCGTGGCCTTCGACGGCGACGCGGTGCGCGCCCGCCTGCGCCAGGCGACGGCCGCCGGAAGCGACGTCCTCGCCGCCACCCAGGCCACCCCGACGCCGGGTGCGGCACCCGCGGCGGCGCCCGAGGCCGGCCCCCCCGAACCGGCGACGACGCCCGCCCTCGCGCCCGGCGCCCCACCCTCCGCGGCGCTCGACGCCGGGGAGCGGGCCGCCGCCCTCGCCGCCGTCGACCGGCTGCACGCGGCCTTCGCCCGCGCCTTCACCACCGCCACGTCGCGGCTCTACCTCGTGGGATTACTCTTCGTCGTCGCGGGCTTCCTGCTGACCCTGCGCATCCCCGAGCTCCCCCTCCGGCGCGGCGCCACCCCCCCCCCCCCCCCCCCCCACCCCCACCCCCACCCCCACCCCCGGCGCCGCCGACCGCGCCGCACACTGAGGCGCCCGGCCCGTCGAGCGGCGCCGGCGGATCGGCGCCCCTCCCGCCCCCCCCGGCATGCTCCCGTCGTCCGCGCCGCTGCTCGGGCTGCTCTCGCTGCTCGCCGTCGGTGCCGCCGGCGCCGGCAGCGCGGCAGGCGCTCGGCGCCCGGGCCTCCCCGGCCCTCTCCTCGGCTGGGCGGGCGCCTCCGCCGCCGGCCTCATGCTCGGCGTCGGCTACGCCGTCCTCTCTGCCGGGCTGGAGCGTGCGCCCACCGCCGCGGCGCTGGCCAGCGCCGCCGGGGTCGCGACCCTCCACCTCGTCGCCGGCCTGCGCGCCCGACGCTCGGGCGGCGCCGTGGACGCGCCGTCGGCTGGTGGCGCGCTCGTCGCCACCGCCGTCCATTCGGCCGCGGAGGGGATCGCCATCGGCGGCGCGATGGCGCTCGGCGCTCCGTTCGGCGTCCTGCTCGCCGCGACGCTCACGCTGCACAACGTCTCCGAGGGCGCGCTGCTCGGGGCGGCCCTCCGCGCCGACGGCCGCACCCCCGGATCCGCCGCCGCCGCCGCCACCCTCGCCCGCACGCCGCAGGTCGCCGCGGCCCTCGCCGCCTTCACCCTCGTCGCCTGGCGCCCCGAGGCGCTCCCCTGGGTGCTCGGGGCCGGGTTCGGCGGGCTCGTGTACCTCGTCTTCGCCGAGCTGCTGCCCGAGAGCTACCAGGCCATCGGCCGCACCGGGCTGGCACTCGCCGTGATCGCCGCGGCCGCGATCGTCGCCCTGCTCGGCGGCAGCGCCCGCGCGGCGGCGCCGTGAGTGGGATCGACGGGCTGACGAGGTCGCCGGCCACCACCGTCTTCCTCAGCGCCCTCGTCACCGCGCTCGCCACCGGGCTCGGCGCCCTGCCGTTCGCCTTCGCCCGCGACGTGTCGCCGCGCGTGGCCGCCGCCAGCAACGCCGTCGCCGCCGGCCTCATGCTCGGCGCGAGCTTCGGGCTGCTGGCCGAGGGGGAGCGGCATGGCGGCGGGGCGACGTTCGTCGGGGCAGTGGCCGGGCTCGCCCTGGTCCTCGCGACCCAGCGCCTGCTCGGGGAGCACGCGGTCGGCGTCGGCACGCTGCGCGGCGCCGGCGCGCGGCGCGTCCTGCTCGTCCTGGTGGTGATGACGGTGCACTCGTTCGCCGAAGGGGTGGCGGTCGGCGTGTCGTTCGGGAGCGGCGGCGCCCTGGCCGCGGCGATCACCATCGCCATCGCCGTGCACAACGTCCCCGAGGGGGTGGCGATCAGCGCCGTGCTCCGGTCGCAGGGTGCCTCGGTCGCGGCGTGCGCCGGGTGGAGCGTCTTCTCCTCCCTGCCGCAGCCGCTCATGGCCGTCCCCGCCTTCCTCTTCGTCGAGCGCTTCGCCGCCGTGCTGCCGTACGGGCTCGGCTTCGCCGCCGGGGCGATGGTGTATCTGGTGCTCGCCGAGCTCCTGCCGGAGGCGTACGAGCACGAGGGGAGCCCGCGCATCGCCCTGCTCACCGGGCTCACCACCGCGGCGATGCTCTGGTTCCAGCAGCAGCTCTGACCACCTCCGGCGCCCTTCTGGCCGATGCAGCGCCTCCCTGCCGCGGTCGAGACTCGTCGGACGTCGCGCGCGCGGTGGCGGACCACCGCGACGCTCGTGCGGCGCCCCCGGGGCGGCGCGGATGCTACCCTTCCGTTCCCGCCCCTCTCGCCCCGTGCCGCACCTCCGGCCCGCCGCCCCGGCACCCAGCGCCCGGATCAGCTGCCCTCCCATGTCGCCCCCCTCCCGTCCCGCTCTCCCCGCGGCCGCTGCCGCGCCCGGCGCCACCACCGCTGCGTCGCGGGTGGTCGCCGCAGCTGCGATTGCCATCGCCCTGTCGCTCGCGCCCGCGGCCCACGCCCAGATCCCGGTGCGCGACACGGCACGCGACACGCTGCGCGACTCGGTGCGCGACTTGGTGCGCGACTCGGTGCGCGACTCGGTGCGCGACTCGGTGCGCGGCGCCTGGCGCGACACGGCGCGCGCGGGGTCGACGGCGGCGCCCGGCGACAGCGCCGTGCGCCTGCCGACCCCGCGCCGCGACTCGCTCGGGCGCGACGCGGGTGGGCGCGAGGCGGCGGTCCCCGGTGGGGCACCCGGGGCGGGCGGCGCTCCGGCGCTCCCCGCGCCGGCGCCCGGGCCCCTCGCGCCGGCCATCGGAGCCGGAGCGGGGGGGCGGGCGCTCACCGCGGTCCGGGCGCTCGGGGGGGTGCGCCTCCCCGTGGCCGGCGGGCGCGGGGTCGACGTCTTCCAGGTGCAGGTGCTCCTCACCGCCGCCGGCTTCTCGCCGGGCGTGGTGGACGGCAGCTGGGGGCGCAGCACGGCGCTCGCGGTGCGCGCCTACCGGCGCGCCAACGCCCTCCCCGCCGGCGACGCGGTCGACGAGGCGACGTACGCCCGGCTCGCCGAGTCGGCCCACCGCCGCCCGGCCGTCGTGCCGTACACCCTCGCCGCCGCCGACGTGCGCGGGCCGTTCCGCCGCATCCCGGGCGACTACTACGCCAAGGCGCGGCTCGACTGCCTGTGCTACGAGTCGGCGATCGAGCGCCTGGCCGAGCGCTTCCACACGACGCCGGCGACGCTCCGCACCCTCAACCCCGACGTCGACTTCGACGCGCTGCGCGCCGGTGCGGCGATCGTCGTGCCCAACACGTGGCGCACCGCGCCGCCGCGCGAGCTCGCCCGCCTGATCGTCGAGGGCTCCGCCGGCGGGCTGCGCGGAGAGGATGCCGACGGCGCGCTGCTCTTCTGGCTGCCGACGAGCCTGGGCTCCTCGGCGCACCCCTCCCCGAACGAGGCGCGGCTGCGCATCCGCTCGGTGACGCTGCGGCCGTGGTATCACTACGACCCGCGCGTCCTCTCCAACCGCGCGGGGCGCCGCGCCGACCTTCCGCCCGGGCCCAACTCCCCGGTCGGCGACGTGTGGATCCAGCTCTCGCGCGCCCACCTCGGGATCCACGGCACCCCCGAGCCGTCGCGGATCGGCGTCGGCACCTCGCACGGCTGCGTGCGCCTGACCAACTGGGATGCCCGCTGGCTCGCCGGGCTCGCCCGCGCCGGGCTCGAGGTCCTCTTCCAGAGCTGAGCCGCCGGCGACGGCGCCGCACCCACGGTGACGCACGCGAGCGCGGGGCGACGCCATGGCGTCGCCCCGCGCTCTTCGGCCGCGTGTCGCGATCTCCGGACGACGGGGGCGCTGCCGCCGGGCCGCGCTGCCGCGGCCTGGCTGCCAGCGCGCGCCGGTCGGCGCGCGTCAGTCGGCGCGCATCGGCCGTTCGCCGTCGCGGCTTCCCGCGCCGTCGCGCCCGGCCCGGCTGGCGCGCGAGCGCGACTCGCCCCCCTCGCGCCCGATCGCCGCCATGTGCGCCCGGTCGCGGCTCACCGCGATCCCCCCCTTCTGCCCCGCCTGCCGCGCCTCGTCCGAGCTCCACTCGTGCGCCGTCCCCTTCGCGTGCGCCGCCCGCCCCCCCTTGCTGGCGATCTCGCGCTGCCGCTCCGGGTTCATCGACGCGAAGCCGCGCCGGCTCTTCCCCGATCCGGCGTTCGAAGACTCGGGAGCGCGGTGCTGGGGCCTCATTTCGTTGGACATGGCGAGTTCCTCCCGTGACGCGCGAGCAGGCGCGTATGACGAAACCGCTAGACTGTGTGGCGCCGGCGCCACAGTGCGTTGCCAACATACGTACCTGGCTCATCCGGCGCGATACCCCGAGCCGAAATTTCGGCTCGGCTCGGCATCTTCGCTCCCATGCGCGCCGCACTGCCCCGCAATTCGGCCGCTGAAGCCAGCTCCCCGTCGGCACATCCCGGACGGGCGCAGGCGCGGAAGGTGCGACGCGGGGGCGGACGGCCGCCCGCGGCGCCCCTCGTGCGCTCCCTCCATGCTCCCCCCTGGCACCGACGCTCCACCCCCCGGTGAGCGGCGCGAATTCTCGCACCGCGAGGTCGATCGCGTGCTCGTCGAGATCTTCGAGCACGTGAGCGACGGCGTCGTGGTGCTCGGCCACGACTGGGTCTACCGATACGTCAACGCCGCCGCCGGGCGGCTGCTGGGGCGCGAGCCCCGCGAGCTGATCGGGCGCGACTACCGGCGCGAGTACCCCGACGCCCTCGATCAGCCGTTCTTCGCCGCGTATGCGCGCGCCATGGCGACCGGCGTCCCGGCGGTGTTCGAGGCGCACTACGCGCCGTGGGATCGCTGGTTCGAGAACCGGCTGTACCCCGGGCCGCAGGGGCTGGCGATCCTCTTCACCGAGGTCACCGAGCGCCGCTTGATGGAGCGCGCGCTGCAGCAGAGCGAGCAGCGCCAGGGGGTGATCCTCGCCGCCCTCGCCGTCGGCATCTGGAGCTGGGACTTCGGGGCGGACGAGGTCACCGCGGCACCCGGACTCGCCGCGCTCGTCGGTCTCGCGGGCGAGACGCCCGACGCCACGGTGCGGCTTCGCGGCGACGCCTGGTTCGCCGCGGTCCACCCCGACGACGTCGCCGAGGTTCGCCGCCGCCTCGAGCGCCTCGCCGTCGAGGGCGCCAGCTATCAGGCGACGTTCCGCTTTCGCCACCAGGACGGGCACTACCTCTGGGTCCATGCCACCGGCGACGCCGTGCGCGACGCCGACGGGCGGGTGGTGGCCGCAGTCGGCGCCGTCCGCGACGTGACCGCCGAGCGCGCCGCGCTCGACGCCCTGCGCGACAGCGAGGCGCGCTTCCGCACGCTGGCCGAGAGCGCCCCGGTCGGGATCTTCCGTCGGACGGTCGCGCGCGAGCTCACGTACGCCAACCGGCGGCTGTGCGAGATCCTCGGACGCTCGGCGGACGACCTGGCGCCGTTCGGCTGGCTGGAGGCGATCCACCCCGAGGACCGGCCGGAGGTGGATCGTCGGATGACGGCGGTCGACGAGGGACGGGACGAGGTCTTCCACCACGCCTACCGGATCCTCCGCCCCGACGGCGGCGTGCGCTGGGTGGCCGTGCACGCGGCCCCGGTGTTCGGCTCCGACGGCGCGCTCACCGGCTACATCGGCACCGTCGACGACGTCACCGAGCGGCGCGAGGCGGAGGAGGCGCTGCGCCAGGGGCAGCGCCTCGACGCCGTGGGGCGACTGGCCGGCGGCGTGGCGCACGACTTCAACAACCTGCTCACCGTCATCCGCACGCACCTGGAGTTCGCCCTCGCCGAGCTCCCCCCGGAGAGCAGCGGCGCGGAGGACCTGCGCACGGTGGCGCAGGCGGCCGACCGGGCGGCGCAGCTCGTCCGCCAGCTGCTCGCCTTCGGCCGGCGCCAGGCGCTCGCCCCGCGGCTGCTCGACCTGAACGCCGTGGTGCAGGACGCCGCCCGCATGCTGCGCCGCGTCCTCCCCGCGAACCTCGCCCTCGCCGTCGAGCCCGCGCCACGCCCCGCGCCGGTGCTCGCCGACGCGACGCAGCTGGAGCAGGTGCTGCTCAACCTCGTGGTCAACGCGCGGGACGCGGTGAGCGCGCGCGCCGACGGGGGGGCCGGCGCCATGCTCGGCGTCGCCGTGCACCAGTGTGCGGTGACCCCCTCCCCGCACGGCGGCGCGCCGACGCTCACCTGCGAGGGGGTCGCCCCTCCGGGGCTCGCCACCCTGCCGCCGGGCGAGTACGTCGCCCTGGTCGTCCGCGACACCGGGATCGGCATGGACGAGGCGACCCGGGCGCGCGCGCTCGATCCGTTCTTCACGACGAAGCCGGTGGGGGAGGGCACCGGGCTCGGGCTGGCCATGGTGCACGGCATCGCGACGCAGATGGGGGGCGCCGTCGCCCTCGCCAGCACTCCTGGCGCCGGCACCACCGTGGCGGTCTACCTCCCGCGCGCCGCCGCCGACCCCCCGGTCGCCGCTCCCGATCGCGGCACCGATCGCGCGGCGGCCGCGACCCTGCCCGACGCGGCGGCACCCTCGGACGCGCCGTCGCCCGCCGCGACGGCCGACGCGCGCGCCCCGGAGCCGCCGCGCCGCGACGGCAGTGCTCCCACGGTGCTGCTGGTCGAGGACGAGGCGCCGGTGCGGCGGGCGACGGCGCGCATCCTCGCGCGACACGGCTACCGCGTCCTCGAGGCGCGCCACGGGGCCGACGCGCTGCTCCTCTGGCGCGCCGAGCGTGCCGCCGGGCGCCCCGTCGCCGCCGTGCTCACCGACCTGCTGATGCCGGAGATGGGCGGCGCCGAGCTCATCGCCCGGTTGCGCGCCGAAGCGCCCGACGTGGCGGTCGTCGCGATGTCCGGCTACGCGCCCGATGGACTCGGCGCGGCCGACCCGGCGATGCCCGGGACCGTCGTCCTCGCCAAGCCGTTCGCGTCCGACGTGCTCCTGCGGGCGCTGGCGGCGGTGCTCCACCGCGGCGGGGACGACGCCGGCGGGTGACGGGCGCGGGGCGCAGAGCGCGCGCCGTGCCTGCCCGGGCGGGGCTCGATCGTATGGTCCCGCGCCCACGCCGAGTCCGACGTCACGTCGGGCCGTCGCCCTCTCGCGCCGCCAGCACGAGCGCCGTCCTCCGCTCGTGCAGCCCGCGCTCGAGCCCCACCGGGTAGCGGTGCGGGTTGACCAGCCGCTTGATCCCGCCGTGCAGCGCGGCCAGCTCCCGGCGCGCCCGCTCGCGCGCGGCGACCAGCGGCTCCACCGGGCGGACGCGCCCCCCACCCCGCAGCGCCGGCTCGAGCAGCGTCGTGTACGCCGCCTCGGCGCCGAAGCGCCGGCGGCGCGTCGGGTCGAGCGGGTCGACCATCGTCGCGGCGCCCGTGGGGAGCGGGGCGCTCTCGTCGACGATCATGTCGCCGAGGAACGAGTCGCCGACGTCGCCGCTCCCCCCCGTGTGCGGGGCGCGCGCCTCGCGGTAGCGGCGCACCTGCAGCAGCCCCGGGGTGGTCGTCTTCGCCGCCTGCTCGGAGACCTTGAGGCGCGGCGACCACCCGCCGTCGGGCTCGCGCACGGCGGCGAGCTTGTAGACGACGCCGAGCGCCGGCTGGTCGTACGCCGTCACGAGCCGGGTGCCCACCCCCCACACCCCGATCGCCGCGCCCTGCAGCTTGAGACTGGTGATCAGGTGCTCGTCCAGGTCGTTGCTCGCGAGCACCGCCGCGTCGCCGAACCCCGCCTCGTCGAGCAGCCGCCGCGCCTCGATGCTCAGGTAGGCCAGGTCCCCCGAGTCCAGCCGCACGCCGAGCAGCCGGTGGCCGCGGGCGCGCAGCCAGCGCCCCACCTCGATGGCGTGGCGCACCCCGTCGAGCGTGTCGTACGTGTCGACGAGGAACACCACGTTGTTGGGCACCGCCGCGGCGTACGCGGCGAACGCCTCGCGCTCGTCGCCGAAGGCCATCACCCAGCTGTGCGCGTGCGTCCCCCGGACCGGGATCCCGTGCCGCATCCCGGCGAGCACGTTCGACGTCGCCGCGCACCCGCCGACGAACGCCGCCCGGCTGGCCGCGAGCCCGCCGTCGGGGCCCTGCGCGCGTCGCAGCCCGAACTCGAGCACCTCGTCCCCGCCGGCGGCGAGGCAGACGCGCGCCGCCTTCGTCGCCACCAGCGTCGGGAAGCCGACGTGCGTCAGCAGCGCCGTCTCGACCAGCTGCGCCTGCAGGAGCGGGCCGCGCACGCGCAGCAGCGGCTCGTGCGGGAACACCACCGTCCCCTCCGCCACCGCGTCGACGTCGAGCGTCAGCCGCAGCGCCCCGAGCGCCCCGAGGAAGTCGTCGGGGAAGAGCGCCTCCCCGTCGGCGCCGCGCAGCGTCGCCAGGTACGCCAGCTCGTCCGCGTCGAAGCGCATCCCCTCGAGATAGGCGAGCGCCGGCTCCACCCCGCAGGCGACCGCGTACCCCCCGGCGAACGGCGCGCTCCGGAAGTACAGGTGGAACGCCACCTCCTGCTCCGCCCGACCGGCGCGCCAGTAGCCGAGCGCCATGGTGAGCTGGTACAGATCGGTGAGGAGCGCGGCGGCGGCCGGGTCGCGAACGGACATGTCGGGGGTGGGAGGGGCGGACACCGGCGGAGCGGGCGCGCACGGAGCGTGCCCACCCCGGTGGCCCCCGCCGCGGCCGCATGCGGCGGGGCCGCACCGACGCGCCGCCCCCTGGCGCCAATCGCGTCGCGCGCTAGCGTCCCACGAGACCACGCGAGCCATGCGAGCCACGCACGCCCACGCGTCGAGCGGGGAGGGACGGATGAGCACGACCATGCAGGCAGCACCGCCGCAGCAGTACGACGTCGCCACCATCATGGGCGGCCTCTACGGCGACGGGATCATCGCCCTGAAGGGGGCGTTCGATCGCGGCTGGGTCGAGGCGCTCGGCGAGGACATCGCCGTGGCGTACCGCGACGCGCTCGCGCGCCCGGGCGGCGCCGTCGGCCGCGGCCCCAAGCGGCACTACGTCGAGATCCACCCCGAGGACCTGCGCGGCTTCCTCGACCTGGTCACGCACCCCTGGATCCACGCGGTGAGCGAGGCGGTGCTCGGCCCCGACTACCGGATCGTCGAGATCGGCTTCGACGTCCCCAACCCCGGGGCGGTCGACCAGCCCTGGCACCGCGACTTCCCGGCCCCCGAGGCGACGCTCGTCGGCCGCCGCCTCAACTCGCTCGCCTTCAACCTCACCACGGTCGACGTGCGCGAGGACATGGGTCCGTTCGAGGTGGCGCCCGGCACGCAGTGGGACGAGCCCGACGAGTTCGAGCACGGGATGTTCCCGCCCCGCACGCTGTATCCGCGCTACCAGGCGCGCGCCCAGCGCAAGCTGCCGCAGATAGGGGACGTCTCGGCGCGCTCCGCCCTCACCATCCACCGCGGCACCGCCAACCGCTCCGACCGCCCGCGCCCGGCGCTCGTCCTCGGCGTCGACGCGCCCGACGCGACCAACGCCGAGCGGCACGACCTGCAGTTCACGCGCGAGTACTGGGCGGCGATGCCCGAGGCGCTGCGGCGGCGCTTCGCCTGCCGCGTGGTCGACCGGCTCGAGCCGATCGTCCAGGCGCACACGATCGAGGGGCTGATGATGGGGGAGGCCGACTGAGAGCGCGGGACTGCGCCGGCGCGCTCAGCGCGCCGCGCGCCGCGCCTGTCCCGCGGCGACCGCCAGCAGGATCCCCCCGCGCAGCACCCCCTGCCACCACGGGCTGATCGTCCCCTCCAGGTTGAAGAGGTTGAAGACCACCCCGAGCAGCAGCACCCCGACGAGCGTCGCCCCGGCGCCGCCGCGCCCCCCGCTCAGCAGCGTCCCGCCGACGACCACCGCGGCGATCGCGTCCAGCTCCCACCCGCTCCCCGCCACCGGCTGCCCCGCCCCCAGCCGCGCGGCCAGCACGACCCCGGCCAGGCCGGCCAGCGCGCCGCTCAGCGCGTAGGTGACGACCAGCGCGCGGTCGACGCGCAGCCCCATCAGCCGGGCCGCCTCCTCGCTGTCGCCGATCGCGTACACGGCGCGCCCGTATCCGGTGGCGCGCAGCACGAGCGCCCCGAGCGCGTAGGCGACGCCGAGCAGGAGCACCGGCACGGGCACCGCCCCGACCGTGCCCCGCCCGAGCCACGCCAGCCCCTCGGCGGCCGGCGCGATCGGCACCGAGCGCTCCTCCGTGGCCGCGAGCGCCGCGCCGCGCGCCGCCGAGAGCATCGCCAGCGTCACGACGAACGGGGCGATGCGCGCGCGCGTGATCACGAGCCCGTTCACCACCCCGAGCAGCGCCCCGCTCCCGACCCCCGCGGCGAGGGCGACGAGCGTGCCGTGCGCCGAGGTGGTCGCGGCGACGAGGCCCGCCACGGCGAGCAGCGCTCCGACCGACAGGTCGATCCCGCCGCCGAGGACGACGAACGTCATGCCGAGCGCGGCGAGCCCCAGCATGCTGTTCTGGCGCAGCACGTTGAGCAGGTTCTCGGGCGTCGCGAACGCCGCGTACCGCGCCGCGCCGAAGGCGCAGACCACCGCGAGCGCCGCCAGCGCCCCGTGCGCGCGCAGGCGCCCGAGGCGCCTCACGCGCGCCCCGGGCGCTGCAGGTAGACGGCCGCGAGCAGGATCGCCGCCTTGAGCGCGAGCGACCACGCGTAGGGCACGAGCAGCATGTTGAAGCTCGTCGCGATCACCTGCATGATGAGCGCGCCGATCACCGTGCCGACGATCGACGCGCGCCCGCCGCTCAGCGCCGTCCCACCCACCACCGCCGCGGCGATCGCGTCGAGCTCGACGCTCTGCCCGATCTTCGCCGCGTCGCTGGCCCCGAGCCGCGCCACCACCACGAGCCCCGCCAGCCCGGCGAGCAGCGCGCTCGCCCCGTACACGGTGACGAGCGTGCGCGCCGTCGGCACGCCGGCCAGCCGGGCCGCGGGGGCGTTGCCGCCGACGGCCAGCACGTGGCGCCCGAACGCCGTCGCGTGCAGCGCCACCGCGGCCGCCCCCGCGAGCCCGAGCGCCACGATCACCGGCACCGGGACGGGCCCCAGCGCGCCGCGCCCGAGCAGCGCGAAGCCCGGGTCGGCGACCGTCACCAGCTCGCCGTCCCGGCTGACGACCTGGGCGAGCCCGCGCACCCCGATGAGCGTCGCCAGCGTGACGACGATCGGCTGCACGCGCGCCCAGGCGACGAGCGCGCCGTTGAGCACCCCGACCGCGAGCGCCCCGGCGAGCGCCAGCGGCACCGCCGTCCAGACCGCGCCCCCGCTCCGATCGAGCCCCGTCGCCGCGATCGCCCCCGCGAGCGCCATCACCGACCCCACCGACAGGTCGATGCCGCGCGTCGCGATCACGAGCGTCATCCCCACGGCCACCAGCAGCACCGGGGCGAGCTGCAGCAGCACGTTCCACAGGTTGCCGACGGTGGCGAAGTTGGGCGTCAGCAGCGCGTTGCCGGCGACGAGCGCGACGAGCGCGAGCGCCGCCACGCGCGTCGGCGCGGCGCTCCACGCCGGGGCGCGCCCGGCTCGCGGCGCGGCGGCCGCGTCGCGGGTCGCG
>ERZ1066121.1846-NODE-1846-length-14374-cov-5.367484_pt1 | contig 14374 bp, 8 predicted proteins | sample MGYA00382768_ERZ1066121 | MGnify/ENA primary metagenome ERZ1066121 (study PRJEB33369, sample SAMEA5778351) | biofilm metagenome | biome: Industrial cooling water; feature: Water cooling tower basin; material: Biofilm | place: United Arab Emirates | collected... | reverse complement strand
CACCCCGTCACCCCGTCACCCCGTCACCCCGTCACCCCGTCACCCCGTCACCCCGTCACCCCGCCATCCTACGGCCCAGCCTTCTTCACTTCCGGGTGGTCGAGCAGGAACTTCCGCCGCTGGTCGGCGAACGAGCGGAGTCCGCGGCCGTCGGCGGCGTCGGCCGTTTCGCGTTTGAACTCCTCGGTCGTCGACAGCTTCCGCGTGTCGGCCTCGACTTCCCTTTCGATCAGCTTGCGGTAGCCGGCGACGACCGGGCCGAGAGTCTTCCAGTCGAGCGAGTCGGCGGCGATCGTGCGGACGCGCTTCAGGTACGCCGCCCTCCACGCCGGGACCGCGAGCACCTTGCTGCGGAGCGGCTTGCGGGCGTCCGTCAGCCCGACGAGCGGGTCGAGCGTCACGCCGCCGCCCCCCGGTCCGCCGCCCATGCCGCCGAGCGGGAACATCATCGGCCCGCGGTCGCGGATGTCCTTCAACTGCTTCCGCTGGGCGTCCGTCAGCAGCTTCGCGAGCTTCTCGTCGGTCTCTTTCTGCAACGCCGCGAACTCTTTCTTTTGCTCCTCGGTCAGCTTCAGGTCGTCGAGAATCGGGGCGGGCAGGATGTCCCCCGGCTTCGGGAACGGGAACCCGCCTCCGCCCGGCCGTCCGCCTCCGGGCCCGCCCGGACCGCCCGGGCCACCCCCGCCGGGACCGCGGCCGCCCGGCCCGCTGCTGACGCGGAAGGCCTCGTTCATGTCGTGCGGGACGAAGTGGAACTTCCCTTTCTCGTCGGAGTAGATGCTGTAATCGCTCGCCCGGACCCAGTAGCCGTCGTTGTTGACGAGGGCCACGTCGAGGGCCAGGAACCAGAGCAGGCCGTCGACGTCGACCAGCGGCGACAGCTTCGCTTCGAGCTGGTCCGCCGGCGTCTCGTTCAGCGTCTTGCACAGCGCGATGAGGGCGTGCCACGACTTCGCGTCGTCCTTCGACTTGATCTCGTACCGCTTCTTGTAATCTTCGACCTTGTCGCCGAGGTACTCGAGCCCGCCGCCGCCGGCCGGGCTGCCGGGGACCTTCCACCGCGCGCCGTTCGTCGTGCCGAAGTGCTCCTTCACGAACTCCTTGTTGAACTGCTGCACGCTGGCGTACACGCCCCAGCTTTCGCCGTTGATGACCACCTTCACGAAGTTCGCCTTCGGCGTCGGGATGTATTTCCCCGCGATCTGCGAGTAGAGCACCGTGCTCATCAGCGACGGGTCGTCGTGCGCGTTGAGCAGGTTCAGCGTCTTGTACCCGAGGATCCGCTGCTTGTCGTCCGCGAGGTCGGCGGACAGGTTGAGGGACCGCTTCGCCCCGGCCCGGACGCCCATGTACGAGGACATGCCGCGGAAGTGGACGCCGACGTTGGGGTACTTCTTGCCGTCGAGCGTGACGGTCGCGGGCACCTCCACGTCCGTGTTGTGGAAGTCTTCGAGTTCGGACTCCCAGTCCTTGTTCTCGAAGTCGATGAAGACGGTGCGGAGGGTGTCGGCGTCATAGAGGGGCATGTCGCCGGCCGGCTTCACGTCGTCCGGGGAGACTTTGGGGCCGGGCTTCGTTTCGGGGCCGCGGCCGCCGACGGGACCGCCGCCCGGACCGCCGGGTCCGAACCCGCCGGGCCGCCGGTTGCCCTTCTTCGCCGCGTCGCGGGCGGGCTTGCGTTCCTCGGCGTTCAGCCAGCCGTCGCCGTTCTTGTCGTAGTCCTCGACGAGCTTCTTCGTCGCCCCGCCGGGCGGCCCGAACATCCCGCCCGGCCCGCCCGGTCCGCCCGGTCCGCCGCCGGGGGGTTGCGCGACCGCGGCGGCAGCGAGGCCGGAGGCGACCGCGAGCAGCACGACGGGGGAACGCCGGGTCATGAGTTCTCCTTCACAGGCGGAACCGGGAAATCGACGTGGCGACGGGAAGGACTGGTCCCCGTTCTAGCACGCACGCCATGAAGAGGGCGTGAACGCCGCGGACCTGTCAGCGACTCAGATATTTCTCACACGCGGCGAGCACCTTCGGCAGCGCGTCCCACGGCCCGGTGCGGCGGACGCGCTCGGCGACGTCGGCGGCCTTGTTCGCGAAGCGGGGCTCGAACAGGAGTTGCCGCATCCCCTCGGCCACGTCGTTCGCCGGGAATTCGTGGGTGAGCGAGTGCGCGACCCCGAGGTGAAACAGGGCCGCCGCGTTGAGGATGTGTTCGAGGTGCTCCGGAAAGACGAGCTGCGGCCGCCCCGCGGCGAGGGCGGCCTGGGCGGTCTGCAGCCCCGCGTGGTGGACGATCACCCGCGCCCGCCGGAACACCTCCGGCAGGGGCGGCGGGCGGTCGAACAGTTCCAGCCCGAGGCCGCGGAGCCGGTCTTTCAGGCCGGGGTCGTCGCCGCGGATGTACGCCCCGCCCGCGAACCCGGCCTTCCGCAAGACTTCCAGCACCGGTTCCGTGCTCGTGACGGCGGTCGTCAGGTACGCGAAGAACCACGGCTCGGCCGGCAGCGGGCTCGGCTCGGGGAGGGGTTCCAGGGGGCCGATCGCCCGGCCGGGGCGGAGGTCCGTGAACGGGTCCATCTCCGGCAGCACGCAGAGGTGGGCGTCCACGCCGGCGTACATCTGCGGCAGCGTCTCGGCTTCCGGCCGGCCGAGCGACTTCTGGACCGCCCGCACCGTCGCCAGCACCGTTTCGGTCGACACCGTCGGCGGCTCGTCTTCCAAAAACGGCGGGAACGTCACCCCGTCGGTCGGCGGCTGGGTGAACCCGTGACCGACGTCCACGACGGGAATCCGCCCCCCGGCGACGACCGCGAGGGTGGGGGCGTAGTCGGTCACGATCAGGTCCGGGCGGACGCCGGCGATCAGGCCGTCCCAGGCCCGGGCGAGCGGGAGGAGGGATTCGACCGAGTCGTAGCCGTTGATGCCGAGGATGTCGGTGAAGGAGGCGGCGAGGAAGGACTTCCCCGGCGGGAGCGGCTTGAAGAAGTGCGGGGCGGGGAGGACCGGGTAGGGCAGGTCGCGGATGACCGGCCAGGCCGACACGTACTCCCGGTGGGCGAACACGGGGCGGTGGCCGCGGGCGGCGAGCGCCCGGGCGACCCGGGCGAGGGTGGTGACGTGGCCGAAGCCGCCGCCGAGTTCCCAGGCGAAGAGGATCGTGCGCCCGTTCATTCCGGCTCAGCAGGAGATGACGCGGCGGAACCGTTCCAGCACCCCGACCAGAACGGCGGGGTTGGCGGGCTTGGCGAGGTGCAGGTCGATGCCGGCCTCCGCGGTGCGGGTGCGGTCGGCCTCCTCGGACTGCCCGCTGACGGCGACCATGAGCGGCCGCTTCCAGGCCGACGCCTCCCGGAGCCGCCGGGCCAGCTCGCAACCGTCCATGCCCGGCATGCCGATGTCCAGAAAGACGACGTCCGGCGGCGAGGCGGCGACCGCCTCCAGGGCGTCTTCGCCGTTGTGGGCGGAGCGGGTGCCGTAGCCGTGAATGTTCAGCACCGCGGCGAGGCTGTCCGCCTGGTCCGGGACGTCGTCGACGATCAGTACCGAGAGCGGCCTGTCGCTCTCAAGAATGGGAGTCATGAGCGTTTCCGTACTGCCGGGGCGTCCACGCCAATCGCTACCATGATACCGTCGATTCCCGGTCCGTGCGATTTGGAATTCGTGTTGCGTTCGCGGTCGCCCCGAAAGTCTATGACTCGGCACGAGTTGCGACTTTGTTTTTGTCGGATTTTTGCCTTGCCGCGGAAGTTTTCCTGCCACGCACAACGATTCTTCACGTTCCGCCGGCAACCGTCCCAATTCCGAGAATCCTCTTCTCGACTCCGAGACGATTTCCGTCCCGGTCTGGCGCGCAACTTGGAGTCCTCTTCGGACCCGCGCCCTCGGCACGCCGCTTCCTCTGTCGGATCTCCCGATGATCGATCACGACCCCCTCTGGTATCAAGACGCCATCATCTATCAGGCCCACGTCCGGGCGTTTCACGACAGCGTCGGCGACGGCTACGGCGACTTCCGCGGGCTGACGCAGAAGCTCGACTACCTCGAAGACCTGGGCATCACCGTCATCTGGGTCCTGCCGTTCTACCCCTCCCCGCTGAAAGACGACGGCTACGACATCGCGGACTACACGGCGGTCCACCCCCAGTACGGCAAGCTCGAAGACTTTCAGGAGTTCCTGACGGAGGCCCACCGGCGGAACATCCGCGTCATCACGGAACTCGTCATCAACCATACGTCCGACCAGCACCCGTGGTTCCAGCGCGCCCGGCACGCCCCGAGCGGCAGCCCGGAGCGGGATTTCTACGTCTGGAGCGACACGCCGGAGAAGTACAAGGACGCCCGGATCATCTTCAAGGACTTCGAGCCCTCCAACTGGACCTGGGACCGCGTCGCCGGCCAGTACTACTGGCACCGGTTCTACCACCACCAGCCGGACCTCAACTTCGACAACCCCGCCGTGTGGCAGGCCCTGTTCCCAATCCTCGACCAGTGGCTGGAAATGGGCGTGGACGGGGTGCGGCTCGACGCGATCCCGTACCTGTACGAGCGCGAAGGCACGAACTGCGAGAACCTGCCGGAGACGCACGCCTTCCTGAAGGCGCTGCGGGCACACATGGACGCGAAGTTCCCCGGCCGGATGTTCCTGGCGGAAGCGAACCAGTGGCCGGAGGACGCGGTCGCGTACTTCGGCGACGGCGACGAGTGCCACATGGCGTTCCACTTCCCCGTGATGCCGCGGCTGTACATGGCGCTGCACCAGGAAGACCGGTTCCCGATCCTGGACATCCTGGCGCAAACCCCGGCCATCCCCCCGAACTGCCAGTGGTGCATGTTCCTGCGGAACCACGACGAACTGACGCTGGAGATGGTGACGGACGAGGAGCGGGATTACATGTACCGCGCCTACGCCGAGGACCGGAACGCCCGCATCAACCTGGGCATCCGCCGCCGGCTCGCGCCGCTGTTGAAGAACGACCGCCGGCGGATCGAGTTGATGAACGCCCTGCTCTTCTCCCTGCCCGGCACGCCGGTCATCTACTACGGCGACGAGATCGGCATGGGGGACAACATCTACCTCGGCGACCGCAACGGCGTCCGCACCCCGATGCAGTGGAGCGGCGACCGCAACGCGGGCTTCAGCCGGGCCAACCCCCAAAAGCTGTACCTGCCGGTCATCATCGACCCCGAGTACCACTACGAGGCGGTGAACGTCGAGACGCAGCAGAACAACAGCAACTCGCTGCTGTGGTGGATGAAGCGGATGATCGCGCTGCGGAAGCGGTTCCGGGCGTTCGGCCGCGGGACGATCGAGTTCCTGAAGCCGGAGAACCCGAAGGTGCTGGCGTTCGTCCGCGCCTTCCGGGACGAACGCATCCTCGTCGTGGCGAACCTGTCGCGGTTCGTGCAGTACGTCGAACTCGACCTCGCCGCCTACGCGGGCGTCGTCCCGGAGGAAATCACCGGCCGGACGCCGTTCCCCCGGATCGGGGAGCTGCCGTACCTGCTGACGCTGTCGCCGCACGGGTTCTACTGGTTCGAGCTGCCCGCGGCGGAACCGGTCGTCGTCCGGGCCGCGGCCGTCACCCCCGACGCGCAGGCGAGCGGGCTGCCGGTGCTGACGGGGTCGCTGCCGCTCGCGGCCCGGTTCGAGGAGCCGGCCCGGGACGAGATCGAGGCGCTGCTGCCGGGCTACCTCGCGCGGCGGCGGCTCGGGTTCACCGCGGACGAGGTCACCGCCTGCCGGATCGAGGAAGCGTTCGCGGTGCCGGTCGCCGGGGCCGACGTGTGGTTCCTGATCCTGCGGATCGAGACGCGGTCCGCGCTGCCGGAAACCCTGTCGCTGTGGCTGACCCTCGTCCCGGACGCGGAGCTCGACGGGCTGCTGGTGCCGGCGGCCGCGTGCGGGTTCGCCCGGATCGGGGGCGAAACGCCGGGCGTGCTGTGCTCGGCGGGCGCGGTGCCGCGGTGCTCCCGGAACGTGCTCGACGCGGTCCTCTCCGGGTGGTCGGTCCGCCACGACGAGCACGAACTGGCGGCCGTCCCGCTGGGGCAGGCGACCGCCGCGACGGACCCGGCCCTGCCCGTCACCCTCCGCCGCAGCGACCGGAACAACACGAGCATCGCGTTCGGGGAGGAGTACATCCTCAAGACGTTCCGCCGGGTCGAGGACGGCGTCAACCCGGACCTGGAACTCGGCCGGTTCCTGACGAACCGCCCGGACTACAACGGGTCCGCGCCGGTCCTCGGGTACGTCGAGTACCGCACCCGCGGGAAGGAGCCGGCCACGCTGGGGGTGCTGCACCGGTACGTCCCGAACCAGGGGACCGCGTGGCAGTCCACCCTCGACCAGCTGAGCAGCTACTTCGAGCACGTCGCCGCGATGTCCCGCGAGCAGCCGCCCGCGCCGCCCGCCGAGGTGCCGCTGCTCGGCCCCGCCGACCCGCCCCACGGGGACCACTGGGAGGAACTCGCCGGCGGCTACCTCGCGGTGGCCCGGACCCTCGCCCGGCGGACGGCCGACCTGCACCTCGCCCTGGCGTCCGAGCCCGGCACCCCGGCGTTCGCCCCCGAGCCGTTCGGCAAGCTCTACCAGCGGTCGGTCTACCAGTCGATGCGGAACCTGACCGGGAAGGTGTGCCAGCGGCTCGTCCGCGAGCGGAGCCGGGTTCCCGAGCCGGTCCGCGAGCTCGCGGACCGGCTCGTGGAGTCGCAGGAGCAGGTTCTCGACCGGTTCCGCGGCGTGCTCGACCCGGACCTGGGCGGGACGCGGATCCGCTGCCACGGGGACTTTCACCTGGGGCAACTGCTGTACACCGGGAAAGACTTCGTCGTCATCGAATTCGAAGGGGAACCGGGCCGGGCGATCGGCGAACGCCGGCTGAAGCGGTCCCCGCTGCGGGACGTGGCGAGCCTGGTCCGGTCGTTCGACTTCGCCGCCCAGAGCGTCCGCCTCGGGCTGGCCAGCACCCGCGGCCGGTCCCAGGGGGTGATCCGTGCGGAGGACCAGCCGACACTGTCCCGGTGGGCTTCGGCGTGGTTCAACCGGGTGTCGCGGGAGTACGTGACGGCCTACGTCGACGCGATGGCCGCCAGCGGGCTGCTGCCGGCGTCGGACGCGGGCCGGCGGACGCTGCTGGAACTGTTGGTGCTGGAAAAGGCGCTCCGCGAGATCGACGCGGAACTGGCCGACCGCCCCGCCTGGGTCGAAATCCCCCTCCGCGGGGCGCTGCGGATGATCGGGTGCGACCCGTCCGCCCCGGAGTTCTGCGCGTGACGGCCCGCCGCGGCCGCCCCCACCAGGGCGGCCGCAACCGCGGCTGACATCGGCTCACATGGATTGGTTTTCCTCCCCTCTCCCCGCCGGGGAGAGGGGCCGGGGGTGAGGGGTCAACCGACAGCCCCGATCAGCGATGGCGAGTGGATCAAGCGAATCCCCTCACCCCCAACCCCTCTCCCCGGCGGGAGAGGGGAGAAAGAACGAGGAATCCGTGCGATTCGGGATTAGACGTCCGCCCCGATCAGCCTCTCGGTGTCCGCGAGGATGCGGGACCGGGACCACTTCACCATCGTGTCCCGGACGGCGCACATCAGGCGGCTCTCCTTGGCGAGCCACCGCCCGAGCCGCCAGGATTGGTTCGTCACGAACGCGGTCCGCGGGATCCGCTCCCGCTCGTAGGCCCGGAGGGCGGCCACGGGGTCGTGCGGGGCGGTCACGAGGCTCCGGGCGAGGGCGACCGCGTCCTCGATCGCCATGCACGCCCCCTGGCCGAGGTTCGGCGTCGTCGGGTGGGCGGCGTCGCCGAGGAGCGTCACCCGGCCGGTGCCCCAGGCCGGGGCCGGCGGGCGGTCGAGCACGTCGTTCCGCAGGATCGCCGCCTCGTCCGTCGCCTCGATCACCGCGGGGACGGGGGCGTACCACCCGGCGAACCGGGCGAGCAGTTTCGCCTTCACCGTGCCCGGCACGTCGCGCTCCCCCTCCGGGACGTTGGCCGTGCAGAACCAGTAGGTGCGGCCGTTGCCGATCGGGAGGAACCCGAACTGGGAGCCGCGGCCGACGGCCATCACCGTGACGCCGACGGGGACTTCCGGCCGGTCGACCCGCGCCACGGCCCGCCACGCGGTGTACCCGGCGTACCGCGGCCGGTGGCTGCCGTGGAGCAGCGTCCGGACGCACGACCGGAGCCCGTCCGCCCCGATCAGCAGGTCGCCGCGGTCGGTGCGGCCGTCGGCGAACCGGACGGTGACCCCGTCCGCGTCGTGGGTGAAGGCCGTGCAGGTCGACTTGAGGGTGACGACGCCCGGGCCGCAGGCGGCGGCCAGCGCCTGCAACAGGTCCGCCCGGTGGACGCCGACGCTGGGAAACCCGTACTTCTCCCCGATCCGGGCGAGGTCCATCTCCGCGAGGAGTTTTCCCCGCCACGTCCGGAGTTCGCTGGTCCGGAGCGGGGTCGCGACCTTTTCGACGGCCGGCCCCACGCCGAGCCGGGCGAGCGCCCGGACGGCGTTGGTCCAGACCGTGAGCCCGGCCCCGACTTCGGTGACTTCCGGGGCGCGCTCGTAAACGGCCGCCGTGAACCCGGCCTGTCTCAGACCCACGGCCGCCGCCAGCCCGCCGATTCCGCCGCCGATGATCAGAACGCGCATGGCCGGGGGGTCCGGGGACGGGGAGAGCGGTATCCGGATCAGAGTACGGCCGACCGCCCGCGGGGGGAAGCACCGGCCGCCCGCGCTACCCCACAAACGCGCCGGACAGCAGGCCGGGGAACACGTCCAGTTCCGTCGCGATCGGCGGCGCGCCGGACGGCGCGAACGTCGACCCCAGGTACGTGTTCACCTTGTTCCCGGACGGGCCGCTGACCGCGACCACGAGGTCGGCGACGCCGTCGTGGTCGAGCTGCTTCGCCGCCACCACCGCGCCGGACCGCAGGTCCTCGGAGCCGGCGAAGAAGTTGGCGAGGGGGGAGGCGTCCGCCGCCGCCGCGCCGCCGGTCAGGAGCGTCTCCGCGTCCCAGACCAGCACCCGCGGCGCGCCGCCGGGGCCGCCGCCGAAGACGAGGTCGTCCTTGCCGTCGTTGTTGAAGTCGCCGGCCGAGACGAACGTCCCGTCGCGGAGGGTCTGCTCGAAGACGAAGAAGTCCGGGACGACGCGGACCGGCGTCGTGTTCGGGCGGAGCGTGGTGCCGTCGAAGATCGCGACCCGCGGCCCGCCGCCGGTGCCGGCCGCGACGATCAGGTCCGCGACCCCGTCGCCGTTCACGTCGCCGTAGGACACCCGCGCGCCGCCGCGGAAGTTCGGGTCGGCGATCCCGAAGAAGTCCGCGAACACGGTCGAGTCGAACCCGCTGTAGACGATCACGCGCGGGCCGCCGGTCGTGTCCGGGGAGACGGCCACGTCCGCGTACCCGTCGCCGTTCACGTCCGCCGCCGCCACATACGCTCCGCCGGTAAAGCCGGCTTCGAACGGCAGGTAGGCCCGCACCACGCCGCCGGTCACGCCGTCGAGGACGACGACCTGCACCGACACGCCCGGCCCGGTCGTGACGACGGTGTCGGCGACGCCGTCCCCGGTCACGTCCGCGACGACGGCCCGCGAGCCGTTGCCGTCCGGGAACGGGCTGGCGGTCGTCGCGGTCGTGCCGTCCGAGTTGTACACGGTGACGGTGCCCGGCCCGCCGGGGCCGGCGGTCACCGCGTACAGCGGGAACGAGTTCTGGTCCACCGGCGCTTTGGCGTTCGGGATCAGTTCGATCTTGAACACCGCGTTGGTCGCCCCGGTCGGCCCGCGGTTCGGGACGGTCGCCAGGATGCCGCCGTACATGTACCCGAGCGTCGTCGGCCCGGTCAGCTCGTCGAACTTGATGACGCCGTTCTCGAACGTCGGCAGCGACGGGTTCTGCAGCCACCGCGCGACCGCCCCGTACAGCCCCGGCAGTTGGGTCGTGCTCATCGCCTCGTAGGTCGTCCCGTCCGCCAGTTGGACCAGGGACGTGATGTCGTTCACGAACGGCAGTTGCGAGTCCGCGGTGACGGCCCCGGTCGTCGGGTCGAAGCTGTACAGGCTGATGCCGCCGAGGAACGTGGTGTACATCGCCCCGGTCGCCTGGCTGAACAGCCCGAAGTGCGGCGCGGAGTACTGCTGGAACAGCTGCGTGTACGTGCCGACGGTCGACCCGCCGACGCCGGTGATGTTGATCGGATTCAGATAGCCCTGGCCGGCGGTCGGCTCGGTCCGGGGGCCGGGGGTGAACACGCCGCCGTTGATCTGCAACGCCGGGTCGCCGTTCGGCTGGATGATCGGGCTCAGGTTGTAGTCCCGGCGGCGGAAGTTCACCTGGTCGTTCTCCGCCTGGTAGTCGCTGATCGCGAGGCTGCCGGGGACGCCCTTCGTGTAGCTGATGTTGAAGCTGCGGATCTCGTCCGTGTACGTCTGGGTGAACGACGAGAGGTAGAACCCCTCGAAGTCCTGGCCGACGACGAGGAACGCCCGGCCGTTGAGCAGCTCGAGTTCCCCGCCGGTCACCTTCAGGCCGGGGTCGCTGATCTGCTGGATGCCGGACAGGGCCGCCACGTCCTTGCCTTCGACGAGGGCGCGGATCATCCCGTCCACGCTGAACGCGGTCAGGGTGTCGCGGGTGACGTAGGGCAGGTAGGTGTTCGGCCCGGTCTGCTCGGACACGTACCCGCCGACGAGGTAGAACGTGTCCCCGTCCTGCGTCTGCTGGGAGTTGCTGGCGTACAGCGACGGCAGGAACGAGGCGGGGATGTTCGTCGAGGTCAGCGGGACCGCGAACACCTGGAAGGTGTTCGGGTTCACGACGTAGAGCACCTGGTTCTGGTTCTCCGGCGGGAAGTTCCGGTCCGACCCCTGCACGAAGGCGTGCAGCCCGTTCGACCGGCCGCCGATGATCAGCCACCACCCGTAGTACGGGGAGCCGACCACGTTGTTGACCGCGGACGAGAACGACTGCAGGTACTCCAGGTCCGACACGACCTGCGTCACGCGGATCGTGTACGGCAGGTTGGCCGGCGTCGCGATGACCGGGTTCGGCGAGGGGGTCGCCGGGGCGGGGGTCAGCTGGAAGTACGACGGCAGGTTGTACGTGAACGCGGTGCCGGACCCGTCGATCGGCGGGACCACCACGATGCTGTTCCCCGGCGCGAACGTCGCGGTGCCGGTGAGCGTCGTCGTCGCGGGGGTGCCGCCCTGGACGGTGATCTGCTGGATGCTTCCCACGGGCAATCCGGACTGCACCGCGAGCCGCTGGGCGTTGAAGTCCCCGTTGAGCATCCGCCACGTCTGCAGGGTGCCCGCGGACCCCGTCAGCGACAGGTTCACCGTGTCGCCGCCGGAGTCGGTGTACGTGAGCGTCCCGCCCACGTTCGTGTACCCGAACAGCCCGTAGAAGTCGCCGGTCGGGGTGTCGTCGTAGTCGCCGTCGAGCCCCGCCCCGGTGGCGTCGACGAGGCCGGGGTCGACCGACGTGACCGGGGCCCCGCTGACGAAGACGCGGTAGAACGCCCCCGCCGTCAGCGGGGTGGCGAGATCGAGCGTGACTTCGAACGTCGCGGCGTTGTAGGTCGCGGAGGTGATCGTGATCGCGGACGCCAGTTGCGTCACGAGTTGCGGGTTACTGGCCGGCACCTCGACGCGGTAGTTGCCCACGTTCGTCGGTTCTTGGGTCGGCAGCGAGGGCGTCTCGTCCAGTGCCTCGCTGAAGGTGAGGACGAGGTCGTCGGTCGCCTCGTTGTACAGCACGTTCGTGATGACGGTCGGGGTCGTGCGGGACTCCAGTTCCAGGCAGTTCAGGAACGCACGGGGGCGGGGCGACCGGCGGCGCGAGGACATAGGAGCTCCCAGGTTGCGAATCGAGTGGTGGGTCGTCCGTGACGGGCGGTCTGCGCAGTTTAGGGAAAAGCATAAGCCCGACGACGGCCGTCGGGCCAGGGAGAGCGACGTGATTTTTCGGACTCGGTTACCGCCCTGCGGCGGGAGCCCGCAGAATCGGAACAATCGACACGTTCTCGGGTCAGCGCCGGGTCAGCAGCTTGAGGAGGACGCCGACCGCGTCGCCGTCCAGTTCCCCGGAGACGGTCAGGTCGTTCCCCTTCGGATTGAGTTTCACGCCCTTGATTGCTTCGACTACCGGCACCAAGCCCTTTTCCTCTTCCGCCATGCCGTCGAACATTCGGGTAAACACCTCCCGACGGCGCTCCAGGAACTCGACCTGTTTCTTCATCGATTCCCGGTTCGCAAAGCAGAACCGAGTGCTCAGGGTGAGCTTGTCCCCGGTGGTCAAGCCGCCGACGAAGGACGCGGTCCCGTCTTCGCCCATGGTGTGTAACTTCACTCTGAGCGCGGGGGGCTGACCCGGGATCTCAACGGTCGTGACGGACTGACGCGAGATCATCTGCGAGGAGAAAGACCAGGCCACAGAAGACTTGTCGTCCAGAGCGGCGACGAGAGGCTGCACCTCTTTCGGCGCGCCGGAGTCCTGACGAGCGGCGATGTTCAGCGCGTCCTCGGCGAACGTCGGGTTGGTGCTCAGGACGAGCGCGGACGGGCTCGCCACGACGGCAAACAGCCGATAGCCCTGACCGAGGTTCGGGCCTACTTCATAGAGCAGGCGATCACCGATCTTGTGCCCTTCAATCCCGACCCCGTCGGCGGCGAGTTTTTCGACCAGCGCGTGGATTTTCTTGGCGTCGAACCGGCCGGTTACCACAACGTGCAACCCGTCCCTGGCGGTCGGCTCCCCGCCAGGAAGCACTTCCTGCCGCATCAGGCTCGGGGCGAAGGCGAACGTGAGGCGAGTGACGTCTTTGAGCGGGTCGATGCCGGCGAGTTTCACGAGCGGCGCGACCATTTCGCTCCCGACCAAGGCCTCCGCCGGCTTGCGAAGGTGCTTGTCGAACGGCTTCGACGCGACGATTCGCGTCGCGTCGACCGTCACAATCCCGGCCGTATCGGGCGGCAAGTACTTCTCGAAATCCGCGGCCGCCGCAGGGCAGACCCCTGCGACGACGGCGACGAAGGACAGCGCGGTCAGACGCCACGGCATGACAGAACCCTCGGAGGTCAAACGGGACTACCGAAGGAGGGACGTCTGTCACCCCGCGGGATTTCGTAAAGTTCCCGAATTTTCCTTCATCCACCGAATCGCGGCCGCCATGCCCTCATCGAACCCGACCTTCGACGAGTACCCCAGCACGGCCCGCGCCTTCGCGATGCTGAAGTCGAGGTTCAGCCCGGCGAACTTGAGGGTCGCCATCGTCAGCCGCGGCGGGGTCGGCTTGTTCTTCCGGCGGTACACCCGCTCCCGCCACGGGGCGAGCCACTTCGCCAGCCAGAGCGGAATGGACCCCTTCGGCCGCGGCAGTTCCAGACCATCTGCGATGGCCTCGAAGAACCGCTTCTTCGTGACGAACTCGCCGTCCGTGACGTTGAACACTTCCCCGATCGCCTTCGGGTTCTCGGCGGCCAGCCGGATCGCGTCGACGAGGTTCCCGACGTACGTCGTGTTCAGCGCGTACTTCCCCTTCGCGATGTACACGATGTCCCCCTTCGCGAGCCGGGCGGCGATGCGGGGCAGCACGGTGCGGTCGCGGGGGCCGTAGATGAACCCCGGCCGCAGCACCGTGACCGGGGTGTCGAACTTCCGGTGGTACTCCAGCGCGAGCTTCTCGCTCTCGACCTTGGACTGCGTGTACCCGTCCATCTGGGACTCGGGGAGCGGCTCGGTCTCGTCCGTGCCGTAGTGGTGCCGGCCCTCGTACACCCCGAGGCTGGAGACGTGGACGAACCGCTCCAGCGGCTGGCCCTTGACGGCGTCGAGCAGGTTCCGCAGCCCGGCGACGTTGACGGCGCGGAACTCGTCGACGTGCCCCCAGTCGCCGACCTTCGCGGCGCAGTGCAGGACGTAATCGACGCCGTCGACGGCCTTCGCCACGGCCGGGGGGTCGGTCAGGTCGCCGGGGACGATCTCGACCCCGAGTTTGGCGAGGGCGGCGGTGTCGCTGGTCGGCCGCGCGAGCGTCCGGACGGTGCCCCCGCGGGCAGCGACGGCCTCGGCCACGTGGCTGCCGACGAACCCCGTCGCGCCGGTAATCAGGTAGGTCGGCATCGGTTCCGCGTTCCCGGTGAGGTCTGGTGCAATCAGGGTAGGGACCGCGGCCCGGGCGGCGACTGGCAGACGGTCCGGGGCGGCGTGTGTCGTCCGGGCGGGTTACGTTCTGGACGTCGGTTTCACGAGCACCTAACAAAATGCGAGAGTCTCTTCTGGAGAACCGCCCCGATTGCCGAAGTCCTTTCCACCCGGGAGGGTTTGTGATGCGTCCCTCGATCTTCGCAGTCGCGGTCCTGTTCGGATCGACAGCTTGCCGGCCGGCC
>ERZ1066121.1839-NODE-1839-length-14391-cov-8.238979_pt1 | contig 14391 bp, 12 predicted proteins | sample MGYA00382768_ERZ1066121 | MGnify/ENA primary metagenome ERZ1066121 (study PRJEB33369, sample SAMEA5778351) | biofilm metagenome | biome: Industrial cooling water; feature: Water cooling tower basin; material: Biofilm | place: United Arab Emirates | collected... | reverse complement strand
ATGTCGGCGCATCACTGGCGAGGTCGAACTGCTGCGAGATCGCCTGCCCAATCTCGAGCAGAAACATCGTATCGGTGGCAATGGAGGGATTCCCAACAAGCGAGTCATGCCACGGCATGGCGAGCAGGGCAGCAAGTGAGTCGTCGAATGGATCGAGTGCTCCAACGCCTCCTTCCTCAACCCATCAGGCCTGCCTCACGAACGTTCGTTCCGTTGATGTGGTCGAAGCTTCCCGCCACGGCTTCCCCAGATCGGCAGGCATCGCCGCCTTCCGGCGGACGCGATCTCCCTTGGGCCTCGCGGGCAGGGGCTCCCCCTCTCGTTGAGGTGCTTGACTCTAGCACCCTCCAAGAAAGTCTGGTAACTCCAGCCAGCGCCAGCAGGCCCCCCTGCGCCCGGATCACCTGCTAGTCGATCGTCATCGGGCTGTGTCTCCGCGTGTCAGGCAAGGACACCACCACCAAGATGACTGTCAGATGAACCTCTGGCTGGTACAGCTGGCAGCTCACGGTAGTCCGGAAAGGCGTGCAGAGCTCACATCCAATGTCCGTCTCTCCGGATTCAGCACAATGAGATCGTGGCTCAACCAATAGTCGCCCTCAAGGAAATAGATGCCCTTTGGAGCGTTCAGCAGACTTGCGACCTTGGACGCGATCGGGAACGAGCTAACAGGACGAAATCTTGCGCTTTTCGAGGCTTCTGCCATCGTCGCCTCGAACGATGCAGAGTCGAGCCGCAGGGTGATCGAAACTACTCCCTGACCCCTACCGACCGGACCATCAGCAAAATCGTCTTTGAAGTACAGCACCGTCGCCGACTCCGGCACGGGCAATTCGCTGAAGTATGCGGCCAACTTCTGTGGCGTTCGGTCGCGCGGCGCGACATCGACATCGTAGCACGCGATCAAGGAAAGAGCGATCGTGATGCTGGCGAGTCGCTGAATTCTATTCAGGCAATCCATGGAAGTCTCGTCTCTACTGCGGAGGTGGCTGCACGCCATACTTGACGACGAAAGGATGAGTTGAGACCGATGCGGCAGCGGCCGCCGCGCCTTGAACGAGTTGCTCAGTGACCCAACTGCGGTTCGACTTCATTCCCTGATGAGCATCGAGGTCCCAGAGATCCACAACTCCCACAGCAGCGTTGTCGGATCGCCTGAACACCATCCGGGCGGTGCCGACCACGAAGGACATATCGGTGTTGTAGAAGGAAATGTTGCAGGCGAAATAGTTCACGCCCGCCTGAGCGAAGTCCGACGAACAGCTCGAGGCAGTGTTCCACCGCGTCTGATCCATCTTGGATGCCAATCGATTGAACTCTGCAGCAGTGAGCGTTCGGTCCGACCCATCGCCATCAAGAAACTGCGCGAACAAAGAGTTGCACAGGACATCTCCTTGGCACTTGAGAATGTTGAATGCGAACTTCATCGCAGCTTTCTTAGCCTCCACCCTGGCGTCTTTCTGCGCTTGAGTACAACTCTCCACGTACGCTTCGATATCGGGAAATCCGCCGAGACTATCGGATCCAGGGGCGTCGCCGTCCTGTTCGAAAGAAAAGTCCAGCATCGCGTCGATCTCTTCGGGAGTGGTCGCGGCGCACACTACCGCGATGGTGTCCGCAGCCGTATAGAGTCCATGACTTGGTCCAGTTCCACCACCTCCCCCGCTGCCCCCACCTCCTTCCGGCTCCGTCTCGTCGCAGTGTCCGCCCCACGTGTGGGCGTAGGTGCCGCCGCAGTCCTGCACGTTGATCCAGCAGCCGTCACTCCCCCCGCCGGTACAGTGAAACGTGCCCGTTTCGCTTTGCATGCTGCTCCGTGCCACGTCGAGCGGTCCGCTCGCTGGGGTTGCGCGCATACTCCAAGCTGCCTGGCAGTGAATGCCGCCCCCGCAATCCCATGCGTCCCAATCCCAGTAGCACGTCAGGTCCTCCATCACGCTCGCGGCCACGATGCCGAGCCCCATACCCGGCGACCGTGAAGTTCTCTTGAAATACTCCCGCATGAACTCACGGGAAGCAGCGTTGTTCGGCAGGACACAGTTGACGAAGTCCGTTTGCAGCCGCGTTCCCCTGGCAAACCGAATGAGTTGCAGGTTCACCATTCCGCTGTCTGCGACCGTGCGCGCAATCGTTGGGCGCTGTTGCACGACGTGCCAGCCAAGAACCCTCCCGGCAAAATCGCGGCGTGGCGTGGCTGCTTCGCAGGCCGCTTGCTCAGCTGTAAATGCGAGAAATAGGAAGGATGGTGCGGGGCCCGCCGCGAGACTATCAGGCGTCGCAGCGGGGGCGGGTGAGACGACCTGATCCATGCTGCACGCGGCACTAACAAGCATCGACATGCAGAGAGCAGCAACAGCCCATCGGGATCGCAGCGGCATGCAGCCAGCCTTGGCAGGAGAAGCACGAACAGCATGTCGCTGATAGTACGAGCGCCAAAGTGATTGCGATAGAGGATGATCGTCCTGCTGCAGCATTGGTTGTGTCACTCTACACACTGACGTGCTTCGTGAACAACGTCCTCAGCCTTCACAGTCAGGGCCGACTCAGTACCGCCGCCAGAAACTCCACCGCCCGCGGATCCTTGCTCTGCCCCAACCGAAAGAACGCGCTCCGCTCGATATCGCGATCCTTGCTCGTGCGCGCGATGCGCACGAGCTGATCGAACCCATCACCGCAACGAGACAGTGCAAAAGCCGACGACGTGCGCAATTCGCGGTCGGGGTCATCCGACGCAATCGCCTCGATTTCATCAGTGGGGTCGCCACGTGCACAGCCGCCAATTCTCGCAGGGCCTGGCGCACGGCATCGGCTGCGAGCCATTTTGCCTTGTAAGCTCCCCCTTACGCGCACAATCGCAAATCAGACTCGGCAGTGCTGGTAGGTCTCAGCAGAAAGGTCTGGGGCGTCACGCTGCCGAGACTGTTGTGCGCTCGTTCGGTGTTGTCGCGAAGTCGCCAGTCCTCACACACCGCCCGCACTTCCGCGAGCGAGCTGACGACCCACGCGTCGAGGACTTCGTGGCGGAACGTTCGGTTAAAGCGCTCGACGGAGGCGTTCTGATTCGGCTTGCCCGCTTCGATGAGCGCGTGGGCGCTGCCATGCTTCTCGGCACACGCGTGAAGCGCTATGCGAATCGCCACCTCGGCATTCGGGGGAGGGCGGCGCCCGCCGCCGCGGACGGGCCGCCCGAGATCGTTCCCGCGCCAAGACTCGCGCCGACCGAGGCCACCCGGCGATGGGCGGCCCTCTTGCAGCAGCTCTTGGAGGTCGACCCGCTCGCGTGTCCGATCTGCCGCGGCGCGATGCGCATCGTCGCATTCATTACGCAAGCGTCGGTGATCGACCAGATCCTCGCGCACCCCCGGACTTGCGCCGCGCGCGAGGCACACGCCGAGCCGCTGCGCCCCCGCCCTCGACACGGGTCCCCACGAGCCGGGGCCCGTCACGTGCCCCACGCCCGTCCGTGGAGGCCCCGACTCGCCCATTAGTGCGCCCCCCGCTGGCCGTGCGACGACGCGGCGACCTCTGGCGTGGGAAGCAATCGCGACGGTACGGCGGCTCGCTCCCCGTTCGGCATCGTCCCCCACTGGAACCGCTGGTCGCACGGCCCACGAGGCGCGCGATCGAATCAGCCGGCACGACGCCACCGGTCTGGCGGCGCTCGCGGGGCGGCGATTGCGCCGTATGCTCGACCGACCCCGATTGAACTTCGCATCGGCTGGAGCAGTCCGGTCAGCGGGTGTGCTTGGCACCTGGTGACTTCGCCGGTGACGGTGCAGGAGAGACGCCTTTCAATCGCACGCGACCTGAACGCGCAGCGGCAACGTGCGGCACACTCGCTGATGAGGCGACGATGGCGCGTGTCCTCCTGTCCACGCCTCAGCGCATGCTGGACGTACTCGCCCGCGACGGCGCCGGATCCGTCGGCTTCACATCCTGAAGCCAGTACGCAAACCACTGCCGCAGACGCCCGAGACGATCGACGAGCAGCCACGGTTCACCCGTGCGCGACAGGTCGTGCGTGCTGCGCGGATAGCGCACGAACTCGGCCGGCACGCCGTGCTTCTTGAGGCCGAGGAACCACTGCTCGGCGTCGGTCATGGGCGTGCGATGGTCGAGCTCCGACTGCACGATGAGCGTCGGCGTCTTCACCTGTCGGATGTAGCGAATCGGCGAGAGCGTATCGTACATGATGGGGTTGTCCCACGGCGTGCCGTAGAACTCGAACTCGGTGAGTCCCTGCGCGTCGGAACTACCGTACCATGACCACCAGTTGCTGATCATGCGATCGGCCTGCGCGGCCTTGAAGCGATTGGTCTTCACGGTGACCCACGCGGTCATCACGCCACCGTACGAGCCACCAGTCACGCCCATGCGCGTGCTGTCCACGTCGGGACGCTTCGCGGCGATGTCCACGGCGCGCATGAGATCGTCGTAGTCTTCGGCAAACCAGCGCCCGCGCGTGCTGTACGTGAAATCGCCGCCGTACCCGCTCGACCCGCGCGGGTTGGTGAAGAGCACGAACATTCCCTGCGCGGTGAGGTTCTGGAACTCATCGAACCAGTTCTCGCCGTACGCCGAGTGCGGACCGCCGTGAATGTAGAGCACGAGCGGATACTTCTTGCCCGGCTCGTAGCCATACGGCTTCATGAGCCACGCTTCGATCTCGAGACCACCGATGCCCTGATACGTGAAGCGCTCGCCATCGCTCCAGGCGACTTCCTTGTTGAGCGCGTCGTTGAACATCGAAAGCTGCCGCTCACCGGTGCCATCGGCATTCGCGAGGAAGAGCTCCGTGGGACGCGCGAGACTCGTGGCCACGAACGCCATCGTGCGGCCGGCCTTGTCGTACGACACGCCGTTGATGCGACGACGACCACCGAGCACTTCACGCGGCGCCGTCTTGCCGGTGAGATCGACGCGGTACACCGCCGAGCTGCCGCCCTTCGACGCCACGAACTGCAGCGTCCCGTTGGGCAGCGACTCCATCTCTTCCGGTTCGTACTGGAACGCGCCGATCGCGTTGAGCGGCGTGCCACCGGCGGCGTCCACCAGCATCAGGCGCGCCGACGCCGTGCGACCGACGCGGCCCACGAACGCGAGGCGCTTGCCGTCGGGTGACCACAGCAGATTCGACTCGCTGCCGACCCACTCGGCCACCTTGCGTGGCGTCCCGCCCGCCACGGGGACGATGTAGATGTCGCTCTCGTTGCGAATCTCCTGATCACGCGCGGTGCTGAACGGCAGCCGCGCCAGCGAGTCCTGCTCGGCCTGCACGATGGAATCGGGGCGCAGGCGGGCGTCGGCCACGAAGGCGATGAAGCGACCGTCCGGCGAGACGACGGGGCTGCGGTGCGAGTACGACGTGCTCGTGAGCATGCGACGCGCGGTGTCGCCCATGTTCTGGCGCCACAGCTGCTGCGGCCGGATCACGCGCGCTTCGCGCGGATTGGCGAGATAGTCGCGCCCGTTGGCCTTGATGGGCATCTCGACGTAGTGACGCCCGTCGAAGCGCGCCGGGTCGGCCGGGCGCGTGATCGCACCAAAGGGCGGACGCGCGGGCGCCTGCATGCGCGCGTACGGATCGGCACCACGCGCGAGTGCGCTGTCGGACGCGGCCGGCCCAGTGAAGATCGCGAAGCTCGCGTCGGCGGGCATGGAACCGGCCGGGATCCCCTCGGGCTGCGTCGCTTCGCCGCCGGGCACGTCCATGCGCAGCGCCCACGTGTTGCCGCGGCCGCCCGGACGGTTCGAGTTGAAGAGCAGGTACTTGCCGTCGGGCGTCCAGCGCGGATTGGAGCTCTCGGTCCCGGGCGACGTCCAGCGCTGCGGCGCCCCGCCAGCGGTGGGCACCACCCAGATCTCCTGGTGGCGCTCGTTGCGGCCGGTGGGGATGGTGGTCACGGTGACGGCCACGTGCTTGCCATCGGGCGACATCGCGGGCTGCGAGAGCTGCGTGACGCGATACCAGTCGTCGAGGCGCATGGCGCGCCCCTGCGCGGCGAGCGCGAGCGGCGTGACGGCCACGAGGAGAACGCCCGGCAGCAGGGCACGCGTGGGTGCCGGCCGGAGGGCAGTGCGGAGGGGAGTCATGTCGTGCGTACCTGCGGAAGGTTCAGAACGAGCGCGGACTGTCCCGACAACGGGAGCGGCGGCGGGAGTGTTGACCGCCGTCGAGAAGGCTATCGGGCGCCCCCGAAAAACGTGAGGGTTGCCCGATCGGCGCGCAGACCGTACCGTATCGGCGTTGGCACTCCGGCGTGAAGCGGACGCTCGGAGGTGTCACGTTCCCAGCCCGCAGTTCCACCCGCAGCGCAGGAGGTGATCCATTGTCTAGTCACAGTCCCTCGACCGGCTCGTACTGGGCAGGTGCTCGCCTGATCCTCGCCCGTTGAGTACGGGACCCGGTTCTGGCGTTCGCCACGAGCCGGTCAGGACAAAGAAGGGCCGTCGCGGAATCCGCGGCGGCCCTTTGTCGTTGGGCGATGTGGCTACGGAGGGCGCCCGGGCCCTATGGCTTTCGATCCCTCACCGAGACGATCGCGGCTTCGATCCGTTCCTCCTGCAGCGCGGGGACATCGAGATTACCCATAACGCGGGCCCCCTCTCGGCCATCCCGATTGAGCATCAGGAGCGTGGGTATGCCGACGACGTCGGTTGCGCTTCGTAGCTTCCGGCCTTCGTCCGCAAACACCACGACGAAGTCCGGAAGCTGCGCCGATTCGGCCCACATCCGTGCTTCTTCCGCCGTCGCGGAACTGACGATTACGTGCAGGGCAGTTGGCGTTGCCGAAAGCCTCTCGCGAACCCGAAGGACATCCGCGGCATTCTTGACGCAGAGGCCGCAGCCGGCATCCACGATCTGGAGGATGGTCACGGCGGCATTCGAATCCACGACGGATCGGAGTGAACCCGTGGTCGTGGGGAGCATCAGAGCGGCGAGTGGGGTCTCAGCGTCTGCGGACTGCTCACCCGTTTTCGCCACGCTCGAATCGGTACAGCCGAGCAGTGCGGTGGCGATGAAGGCAAGCGCTGCGATGGAAGAGACAGGGCGCATGGCCGGAGACGAGGAGAGGGTCAAGGTTGCTGCAGTGACGGCGTTCGGAGAATCTCGAACTCCACGTAGCTGCTCGAGTCGTACCGAGGCCTCGCAATCATACCGACACCGACGGGCAAGACACGTTGTCCGTTGTAGGTTGTCTGCCAGACCGGCCTCCCGGCGGAGTCGACGATAAAGATCGTGCTCGAGAACGAACGCATCTGATCCAGCGTCATCCGGCCGGGTCTTCGGGCACCGGTCGCCGCGCGTGATTCCTGAGGCGCTGGCGAGCGATTGGGCGCGGCCGCGACGAGTCCGACAAAGCCGCGCTCGTCCCTCCATCCGCCATACAGGCGCACTCGATCCGGCAATCGGTCTGCGGCTTGTTCGGCATTACGCTGTGCTTCACCTGTATGCATGCCATCGAGCGGTTCCGGCAGCGCGTACAGCCGCTCATCGTGAACACCGCGTGTGGCACTCCACCGAGCGAGCAGATGATGCCGGTACGCCGCCAGTGTGGCAACGTCGCTGCGGTTGGCATCGTACAGCACGTACGAGTTGCACAGTGCGCAGGTATCTGGCGTCCGTTGTCCGAAGCTGCCTCGCTGCTCCCCCAGGGAATCGAGCAACACGAACGCGTCCCCCGCACCGAGTCCAAGGCACAGCAACAGGCCGCTCACCAGCTCATGCTGACACGCGAGCGACGGCGCCAAGAAGCTGCGTCGCAACACGAGTGCGGAGTCGAGGAGATGGTACCGCGCGCCATCGGACACCAGCAACCGTCCTCCGCTCAGCGGCACCAGCTGCGAGAGCTCCTCGAACTCACCGGGGCCAGCACCACTGTGTCCGACCGTCTGCTGCAGCGTACCCTGACGGTCGAAACGCAGCAGCCGCTGCCGATCCGCGCTCACCGCCACGTACGCGTCACCGAGCGCGACAACGGGCGACATCTCGCCGAGCAGATGCGCGCCCGTGTCGACCGCCAGCACGGTAACGAGGGTCGGCGATTCCTCCGACACCGATCCCTTGGTGTCGGAGCGAACACGCGCCTGATCGGACACCCGTCGTTCACCGTTGGTGCACGCCGCGAGCAACAGCAGGCTCACGACTCGTGCAAAGTGACTCAGCCGGGTGAGGCGAGCTCCGCAGCCGCCGCTCCGAGTCGGTACCACGGTCTGTCGCATCGCGCCTCAAGTAGTCCGGCAAGGGAGGAGGACGCGCCCTGACGCCCCGCGCTTCGCAGGTCGACGAGCGAGCAAGCCTGATTCCAAGATGGTGTGCAACTGCATCCGATGCCATGTCATGATCGGCCAATCACCGCGGCGGTCCTTCGTCGTTGGCCGATGTGCGCCGATTGCGGCACGCGAATCGGTTCAGCGCACCTGCGGAGCCCGCGATCGGCGATTTGCTCGGACGGCATCGATCGCCAACGCGGCGAGATTGAGCGCCGCAACCGCGGTGATGAGGAGCGTCGATAATCGCGTCTCCACATCCGAGAGGGGCCACCAGCCTGACAGCGCGACGACCGCGCGCACGACAAGTAGTGATCCCACTACGAGGTAGGCCGTAGCGGAGTAACCGAGGAACTGGAAGCGCCGCAGGACGACGCCGCCGAGCAGCAAGGCAGTTCCCCAGATGGCCATGGCCTCGGTCATGCGTTGGTTACCTCAATGTTCACGGCGCCTTCACCGGCCGCTGCGCGTGCAGCGCCTCCAGCTGCGCATCGAGCGCGCGCACCAGCCGCTCGGTCCACGAGACAGTCGCGCTGTAGAACGCCGGGTCCACCTTGTCGGCGTCATCGCCGGGCCGGTGATAATCCGGATGATCCTCGACGCCGAGGTACAGGAATGGGATCCCCGCGCGATGGAACGGCGCGTGATCCGACGATCCGGTCCAGTCGTCGCTGCGTCGTTCGCTCGGTGTGTCGTGACCGAAGCGAATGGGAATCGCCGCCTGCCCCACCACCGACTCGGCCACCGGCTTGAGAGACGGATAGTGCGACGTGCCGGCGACCCACAGCGTCCCGCCCCCTTCGTGCCGCGAGACCATGTCGAGATTCACATTGAGCGCGATGCGCTCGCGCGGCACCGGCGGCGCATCCACGAACGCGCGCGACCCCAGCATGCCGCTCTCCTCGGCCTCGAACCACGCGAAGATCACGTCGTGCTCCAGCGGCTCGGCCACGAAGCGCTCGGCGAGTGCGAGTAGCGCCACCGATCCCGATGCGTCATCATCGGCGCCGTTGTAGATGCTGTCACCGCGTACGCCGAGGTGATCGTGGTGCGCACTGAGCACGAGTACCGGACCGCCGCGGCGACGTCCCGGAATGCGCGCGACCACATTGGCGCCGAGGGAATCGGCACCGGGGCGCGCCCGCACACGCACCGGCACCTGATACGACGCGCCAGCGGGCGTTACCCCCATCGCCCGCAGCTCACGCTCGAGGTACGCACGACCACGTGCGCCACCCGGCGTGCCGGCCCCCCTGCCCTCCATGGAGTCATGCGCCAAGGCGCGCAGGCGCGGCATGAGCCGCTCGGAGCTGATGCCGCGCGCGGACACGCTGGCCGGAGCCGACGCCGTCGCCGCCGACTGCGTGGTGGCGCAAGCGGGCGCGCCAAGCGCGACCACGACGCCGAGGGCGACGGTGGCGAACGACTTGCGGTCGCCCCACATCATGCCGCGCTCAACGCGACGCATTGGCCGCCGCCGGTCGGTACACATGGACGACGTACTCGCCAAGATGGCGATGCTTCTTCGCGTCGATCGCATCGAGATCGGCGGTGGGTACGAACGTGATCACCTGCTGCCGCACGTCGCGGCGCTGCACGGCACCCGCCTTCACGCGTCGCGTCACGCGTTCCACCGTGCCCAGCCCCTCTTCGACGTGAAAGCTGCCGGCCGCGTGCACGATCACCGCGTTCGGATGCGCGTCGAGCGCGCGCGCGATGGACTCGGCCATGACCTCGTCCTTCACACACTGCGCGGCGTAGAAGCGGTCCATCGCCGCAGCCGGCATGGCGTTGCTGCCATGTCCCGCCATGTCACCCATCAGGTTGATGAACTTGCGCGCGTACTTCGTGTCGGTGCCACACTGGTTGTCGGTCGCCACCCACGGACGCTGCGTGCTGCTCAGCGTATCGAACACGGCGAGTCCGTTGCGCGACACCGCCGAGGCGAGCGGACGTGGAATGTTGCTCGCCACGACCGGCCACCCCTTTGCTCTGGCGAACTCCACGAGCGGGCGATAGTCGGCCGCGTAGTTGTTCCACGGGCGAGACGTCGCGAGGAACGCGCTCTCCGGCAGCGTGCCGGCGAGATACCGGTCGAGCGACGCCTGCACATCGCGCTCGAACATTTCGAGCGAGAGCACCACGGGCACACCGCGGCGCGCAAGCCCCTCGAGCACCGCGAGCTGCAATGCATGCGTACCGGCGTCGTCGTGCTGTTCGCCCAGGTGCACGACATCGGCGCGCATGACGTCGCGCAGCATGGTTTCGAAGTCTGTGAACGACTTGCCCTTGGCGACACGGTGTGCGGCGTAGGCCGGGTTGGCCACGGGCCGTGCAGGCGTGGCGGACTGCGCGTGCAGCGACGTGGCGGCAGCAGCCGAGCTGAGCACCGCGACGAGGGGAAGAGCGCGCAAGGCGCTGCGATTGCCGAGGGTTACCACGGGCGCTCCACGCCGGTGTAATCGAAGAAGCCGCCGCTCAGCGACGGAGGAAGACTGTCCGTGATCGTGAGCAGCCCCGCCACCGATTCGTGAATGGGGATGCGGAAGGCCGGCCCGTCGGGACTCGTGGCGTACCACCCCGGGTTGCCGATCACGCAGGTCACTCCGAAATCTGCCACATCGTGCGCCAGGGCGCGCACGAGCATGTGCAAACCGGCCGCACTCGCGCAGGTGGCGTAGTCGCCTCCCTTGATCTTGCCGGCGAGCGATCCCAACCACGAACTCACGAAGAGCACACGCGCGCCACGCTCCCGCTGCAGGAACGGCAACAGCGTACGCACGAGCAGGACGGGTGCCACGGCAGTACGGCGATAGTGCTCCGTGAGCCCCGTGCCGGACATGGTGGCGAACTGCGCATCACGCTCGGTGTCGGCGAGCTTCTCGTGCGGCCCCGGTTCGGCCGGCGCGATGAGCAGCAGATCGAGGCTGGGGGCGAGCTCCTCGAGCACGGGAATCGCCGCCGCAACCGACGCCGCGTCGGCCGGGTCGAGGGGCACGAGTTCGAGGCCGCCGAACTCGGCGCGCAGATCGGCGAGCACCGGTACACGCGCCGGATTGCGACAGGTGGCGATGACGCGATCCCCACGCTCGAGACAGGCGCGCACGAGCGCGACGCCATAGGGACGACTGGCACCGGTGATCAACGTGCGACGGCCGGGAGGCAGCATACAGCAGATCGGTGAAGTGAAACGTCAGGACGCGCGGGTCGCGGCTCGCGTCGCCGCGTCCTGCGCCAGCACCTGCGCCACGGCGCGCAGGTCGGCGTCGATCTCGACCGGCGTGTTGGGCGGCGCCTCGGGGAACGCGGCGTCCTGATGCATGCGCACGAGAATGCCGGGGTCCTTGAGCACGTGGCCCGTGAGCACGCATACGGCACGATCACCGGCGCGCATGCGGCCGTCGCGAACGAGCGCACGAGCGCCGGCCACGCTGGCCGCACTCGCCGGCTCACACCCAACGCCCGCCGCGTCGATCACGCGCTTCGCCGCAAGGATCTCCGCGTCGGTCACCGAGAGGACGACACCGTCCGTGAAGCGAATCGCATCCACCGCCCGATCGTGCGAGGCGGGATCCCCGATGCGAATGGCCGTGGCGAGCGTGTCCGCCTGCACACGCGACCGCGTGCGAAAGCCATCGGCGTAGCTCGCGGCAAATGGCGCCGCGCCTGCCGCCTGCACACTCGCGAGTCGCGGCACACGCGCAATCAGTCCCAGCGCGTGCGCTTCCTTGAGCGCCTTGCCGAAGGCGGCAGTGTTGCCGAGGTTGCCGGCCGGGAGCACGATCCACTCGGGCGCGTCCCACCCGCACTGCTGCAGCAACTCGAAGACGATGGTCTTCTGCCCTTCGAGTCGCCACGGATTGATGGAGTTGAGCAGGTAGATGCCGAGTTCACGCGCGGCCTCCTGCACGAGCCGCAGACAGTCGTCGAAGTCGCCACGCACGAGCAGCGTGCGCGCGCCGTAGGCGAGCGTCTGCGTGAGCTTGCCCAATGCGACCTGCCCGGCTGGCACGAACACCAGCGCCGGCAGGCCCGCCTGCGAGGCGTACGCCGCGAGTGCGGCCGACGTGTTGCCGGTGCTTGCGCACGCCACCGCCGACGCGCCCACGCGCACCGCCTGCGTCGTGCCCACCGTCATGCCGCGGTCCTTGAACGAGCCGGTGGGGTTCATGCCCTCGTGCTTCACGAAGCACGCGTCAACGCCCACGTACTCGCTGATGGAGCGACGCGTGAGCAATGCCGTGTTGCCTTCGGGCCAGCTCACGATGGCATCACCCGCCGTCGGCATCACGATCGACTCGAAGCGCCACACACCCGACGCATGACCCGCGGGACGCGCGCAGCAATGACCGGCGAACTCGTGCTGCAGCATGGCCGCTGACCGCAAGGCACCGGCTGCATCGGTCGGCAGCGCGTGCCTGATTTCGAGCAAGCCGCCGCACGTCGCGCACTGCGGCTCGGCCGCGCGTTCGGGCCACTCGGCCCCACACGCGGCGCACCACTGCACCGACCCCTGGCCGGCCGCACGAAACACGTCGCTCACCACACCTCCCAGGCGTGATCGGCAAGCGCGTGCCAGCGCGCGCCGGTGTCGTCGATGGTGACCACGCGCGTCCCGCAGGCGAGGCCAGCCGCTTCGTACGCGCGCTGCATGGCGGTGGCCACGCGCGTCGCGGTGCTTTCCGTGTCACAGACCGCAAACGTGGTGGGACCACTCCCGCTGAACGAACCGCCTACCGCACCCGCCGCACGCGCCGCGGTCAACGCATCCGCAAAGCCCGGCACGCGAGGCGCACGCGCCGGCTCGGCGATGTGATCCACCAGCGACCGGCCCAGCAGCGCGAGATCGCCACTCGCCAGCGCGGTGACGAGCGCCGACACGCTCGCGAGCTGCGCGATGCACGTCGCGCGCGGCAGAAACTGCGGCAACACCGCGCGCGCTTCGGCGGTGCGCACTTCGAGCTGCGGATGCGCGAGCGCGAACCACGGGGCCGTTCGCACCGGCACGCGCACCGCATCACATGGATCGATGCCGAGCACCGTGACCACGCCGCCCAGCAGCGACGGCGCGAGGTTGTCGAGATGACGTCCCGCGACCAGACTCTCGGCTTCGAGCGCGCAGCCGAGCAGCGTCATGGCATCGAGTGGCTCGCCGAAGAGCGCGTGCGTGGCCACGGCCGCAGCGACCGCACTGGCCGCACTGCCACCCTGCCCCGCCGACAACGGCAATCCCTTGTGCACGCGCAGCGCGAGACCGACGTCCGACGCGCCGCACGCGCGACGCACGGCGTCGGCCGCGATGGCGCACGCATGTTTCGCCGGGTCCGTCGGAAGCGACGGATGGCCGGGATCTTCGAGCACGATGCTCGTGCCCTCGATGCGTCGCGCACGCACCCGATCCCCTGCACCCGTCACCGCACAACCCAACACGTCGAGTCCCGGCCCGAGATTGCCGATGCTGCCCGGCGAAAACGCTTCCACCGCCTGCGGCAGCGACGTCGGAGCGGAGGCCGACACGATCAGACGCCCGCCAGCTTGAGCACGTCGTTGAGCACACCCGCCGCGGTGACCGCCGGACCGGCCCCGGGCCCGGTGATGACCAGCGGATTTTCGAGGTAGCGCGGTGTGGTGAACACGATCTGGTTATCCGTGCCGCGCAATCCCGCGAGCGGATGCGAACGATCGACGGCACGCAACCCAACGGTCACCTTGCGCGGCGTGACCGTGAGCACATAGCGCAGCACCGCCCCCGCCCGCTCGGCCGCCGCCTGTCGCTCGCGCCAGTCATCGTCGAACTGCTCGAGCGACGCCACGAAGGCATCACGCGAGAGTGCGCGCGCCTCCGGTGGCACAAGCGATTCAACGTCTACGCCGTCGAGGTCGCCGCGATAGCCAAGCATGCGCGCCAGGATGAGCGCCTTGCGTGCGACATCCATGCCCGACAGATCGTCGCGCGGATCGGGTTCGGTGAACCCCTTCGCCATCGCGCGGCGCACCGTTTCGCTGAACGCACGCCCCTTGCCGATCTCGGTGAGCAGAAAGCCGAGCGTGCCCGATGTACACCCTTCGATGCGCGTGACACGATCGCCGGCGTCCACCAGCTTCGCGTACGTGTCCATC
>ERZ1066121.1837-NODE-1837-length-14411-cov-9.711967_pt1 | contig 14411 bp, 15 predicted proteins | sample MGYA00382768_ERZ1066121 | MGnify/ENA primary metagenome ERZ1066121 (study PRJEB33369, sample SAMEA5778351) | biofilm metagenome | biome: Industrial cooling water; feature: Water cooling tower basin; material: Biofilm | place: United Arab Emirates | collected... | reverse complement strand
ATGCGGCCTGCATCCTGGAACGCGTCGCAGAAGATGGCGAGGACACCGGCGAATGGCGCTATCTTGCCAGCAACACGGCGCTGTGCCGCCTGCTGGGGGTCGATGACCTTGCTGGCCAGACCCTCGGCACGCGTTTCCCGGAAATGGTTGCGGCCTGGGCAGAGGATTTCAAACGGGTCCTGGCGCGCGGCACGCCCGAAGTGCTGCTGCGCAAGGGCATTCGGTCGGATCAGGTTTACGAGGTGGTGCTCTCCCCGCTCCGGCATGGCGGACGAGAGGCGATCATGGCGCGGGTCCGCGACATTTCCGCCGATCATCTCGCGCGCGAAAGGCAGCGCGAACTGGACGAGCGTTACAAGCGGCTGTTCGATGCCATCGACGAGGGCTTCTGCATCATCCGCGTTCTGTTCGGCGACGATGGCACGCCGAACGACTACGAGTTTCTCGAAGCCAACGAGGCTTTTGTCGAACACACCGGACTGCGCGACCCGATCGGCAGGTCGATGCGCAGCCTTCAGCCGGACATCGAGGATCAATGGGCCGCGACCTACGGCCGCATCGCGCTGTCAGGCGAGGCTGAACGATTCGAGAGCGAATCTCTAGCCATGGGCCGCTGGTTCGATGTCTTCGCCTTCCCGATCGGCGATGCCGCGCCCTACCTCGTCGGGGTCCTGTTCGAGGATGTCCGCGAGCGCAAGGCGATGGAGCTGGCGCTACGCCACAGCGAGAACCGCCTGCAATCGCTGATCGAGGCGACATCGGACCTGATCTTCCGGATGAACCCCGAAGGCACGCTGATGCAGCAGCTCGGCGGCAACAGCCTGCTCGGCGATGTCACGGGGGAGAGCGACTGGATCGAGAATTTCGTTGCACCCGCCGACCGCGCCCGTGTGCGCAAGGTGGTCGAGGATGCGATTGCCGGGCACGGGTCGATCGAGATCGAACACCGTTATCTGCGGCCCGATGGCGAGATCGGCTGGCTGCATTCGCGGGCAGTGCCGGTGTTCGACGATACCCGCACCGTCACTGAATGGTTCGGCATGTCGACCGACATCACCAGCCGCCGCCTTGCCGAACGCCAGCTCGTCCACGGGGCGCAAATGCTGCGGGTGGCGAGCGAGATCGGCAAGGTCGGCCTGTGGGACTGGAACGTCGAGACGGGTGAACTGATCTGGTCGGACGAACATTACCGCATGATGGGCTACGAACCCGGCGAGGTGCAGCCGACCGTCGACACCTGGGCCGAGCGCACCCACCCGGACGAGAGCGCCCGTGTCAACGCGGCGGTCGCCGCCGCGATGGAGACCGGCGAGGAATATGTCTGCGAGTATCGCGTCTGCCAGCCCGGCGGGGAGGTCGTCTGGCTCTCGGCGCGGGGTCGCTTTCTTTATGATGAACAGGGCAAGCCGGTGCGGATGCTCGGCGCGCTGATCGATACCACCCAGCGCCGCCGCGAGGAGGAGTGGCAGAGGCTGCTCGTCGCCGAATTGCAGCACCGGGTGCGCAACCTCATCGGCATGGTCCGATCGGTCGCGCGGCTTTCCGCCCCGAGCCACCGCCATGTCGACGAATATGTCGACCACCTGATCGGCCGGCTTCAGGCGATGGGCCGCACGCAGAGCACCCTCACCCGCTCCCCCGGGCGCAGCGTGGACCTTGCCGAACTGGTGCGCGAGGAACTGCTGGTTCATGCCGTGCAGGACGACAAGTGCCATGTCGCAGGCCCGGAAGTGGCGCTTAGCCCTCATGCGGCCGAGATCGTGACGCTCGCCATTCACGAACTGGCCACCAACTCGATCAAGTACGGCGCGCTCGGCGATACCGGCTACATCCGGATCGTGTGGTCGCGCGAAGACAGGGATGGCAAGCCCTGGGTATCCCTGCGCTGGCAGGAGACCGCACCGGTGCGCAAGACCAAGGCGACCCGCAAGGGCTTCGGTCGCAAGCTGATCGAGGAGCGGGTCCCCTATGAGCTCCAGGGCGAGGGGCGCTTCGCGCTGCACGATACAGGCGTGCTTGCAGAATTCGAATTCCCGCTGTCCGATGCCGGCAGCATCCTTGATACCCGATCCTGAGGATCACAGGCCCGCCGATGACCCAACGACCGCTATCCGGCCTCAGCATCGTGATTGTCGAGGACGATTATTATCAGGCGCAGGATTGCCGCCTGATCTTGGAGGAAGCAGGCGCGCAGGTCGTCAGCGTCTCGGCGAAACTGCCCGATCTCGATCGCCTGCTGGCAGAGGGCCGCGTCGATCTGATGCTGATCGACATCAACCTCGGCCACGGCCTGTCAATCGACTTCGCCCGCAACCTCAAGGCGCGCGGCATCCGCTTTGCCTTCCTGACGGGATACGATGCGGAGATGCTGCCGGACGACCTTGCGGGCAGCCCCTATCTGAGCAAGCCGGTTGACGGGGCGCGGATCGTCGCGGCGCTGGCGGACCTTGGCGGCGGGGCGCTCTAGGCCCCGCCCGCATCAGGTTCAGGCCGCGATAACCCGAAGCCGTTCTCGCTCCCGCAGCGTCTGCACGCGCGGCGCGAGATAGGCAGGGTCGAACCCGGCAATCTGCTGCAAGGTGCGCAGATCGTGGATCGTCAACTGCTTGGATCGCAGGGTGATGAGCCCCTCCTGCCGCAGCTGCTGGAGCTTGCGGTTGATGTGCACAGGCGTCAACCCGAGCACGTCGGCCAGATCGTCCTGCGTGAGGGGGAAGTAGATCTGCTGGCTCTGGTGCGCCTCGACCAGGGACAGGCGGTAATGCGCCTCGCAGATGAGGTGCGCCATCCGCTCCAGCGCGTCGCGGCGGCCGACATTCACCACCCACGATGCAAGAACCGCGTTCTCCATGCAGCCGTAGGACCGCATCGCCTCGCCGATTGCCGGGAAACGGTCGATCAGGCGGCGCATGTCGGCGTGCATGATGTTGACGATCTTGCAGGGGCTGAGAGTGATGACCTCCTCGATCGCGATGCCGTTGGGTGAGGCATCGAAATAGAAGGCGTCGCCGGGCAGAAGCAGGCGCGTGATCTGACGCGCGCCATTGCGCAGGATCTGGTAGCGCGCCGCCCAGCCGCTGAGCACGACCGGGAATGAGTGCATTTCGTCGCCATCGCGCGAAAGGTACTTCTTGGCGCCGATTTCGCGCTGCTGGCGGCAGAGATCCTCGATCGCCTGGATCTCCTGATCGCCCAGCTCGGCAGCATGCATAAGTCGCAGCAGGAAGGCATTGAACACGTGCTTGCTCCTCGAAGTGTTGCGTGAACTGCAATACTCGAACAATGGCCTTACGATATCCCGATCAAAAGATACCTTGCCAGACGAATCCCCGGCGGCTCACCGCGAAATCGGCGCAGGCTGTCTTGACCGGCCAGCCGCGAGTGAGTCGCACAAGCATTGGCGGGCCCGCAGGCGCGCCGGATTCGGAGGCCTCAGCACCAGATAAGGACGGCGCGGCCTTATCGCTGATTCCCTAACCACCTGAGGGGTGCCGAGAGCCACGGCAAGGCGGCAGGGCAAGGGGACAGGGCGTCCCGCGTAGGTAATGCAGGATAAGCAGCCTCACGGCGCCTGCTGGCAGGTTACGGACAGGCCCGGATCGGCGGGACCGCCGAGCGGCCCTTCAACCTGAGAGGAACGAGAGATGGCAAACGAGCGCAACCAGAATCGCGATAGCCAGCAGTATCGCAGCAGCGGCCGCGAGGACCAGATGCATCAGCAAGGCAACGACAACCAGCGCGGACAGAGCGGTCATGGCACCCAGGATCCCTCGGACTGGGACCGCGATCAGAACCGCCCGGGCCAGAACCAGCAAGGCCAGAACCAGCAAGGCCAGGGCCAGGGCGGCCATGGCCATTCGGGCGGGTCCGATGGATCACCCCGCGGCGGCTATGGCGGCCAGAGCGGCTACGGCGGCCAGAGCGGCTACGGCGGCCAGGCAGGCTATGGCAGCAGCCACGACGGGCAAGGCGGCGGCGGCCGGGGCGGCTTCGGCTTCAGCGGCCAAGGCGGGCAGGACGCGATGATGGGCAGTTCGCAGCACGGCCAGAGCCAGTGGGGCCAGAGCCAGCAGGGTCACCATCACGACCACAGCTACAGCCAGTGGCGCCAGCGGCAGATGGACCGGTTCGACAGCGACTATAACGAATTCCGCCAGCAGCAGCAGGACGAGTTCGATTCCAAATTCGAGGAGTGGCGCAAGCAGCGCGACAGCGAAGGCAGCTCGGGCTCGGCTCCGAGCAACACCAGCAGTCAGGCCACCGGAAAATCGGGGTCTTCCTCGAACTGATGCAAGCTGCGGCAGGCACGCCCCCCTTCTGCCGCAGTCTGCTTTGCGCGCTCCGGTCCCAAGGGACCGGAGCGCGTCTTCTTCTGTCCGTGAAGAGGCCGAAATCTCGCGGTTCTCGCAGATGCAATATAGGTTAGGGCGTGCAGAGAATCAGTCGGGCAGACTTGTCTCACCCGGGGGTATCCCGATCCCTCTGGTGACCTGGTGGCCGGACGCGCGTTTGGTTTCCACTTCGTTCGGTCATTGCCCCAAAACAACTCCCCGCCCAGCGATGGGCGGGGTTTTTTGTGCGTCCAGCGATAAGGCGGCGCGCGGGCGGCGGGAGAGGTGGGAGAGCAGCCCGCGCTCCACGCAATGCCGCTCAGCTGCGGTCGACGCGCTCGAAATAGTCGCGGAACTCCATGCTCATCCGCTGCCGCGCTTCGACCGGCGCATACTGGATCACGTCGGGCAGCCAGCTGCCCTCCTCCTGATACATGTGCTGCTGCACCGCACTTTCGATATGGTCGAGCTTCTCGTGCCATTCTTGCGAGCCCGGCTCCAGCTTCTGGAGCGCGGCCAGCTGAACCTTGGTCATGGCGTGTTCTTCGTAAGCCATCCCGGCGTGGGCCTTGCTCGAATTCTCCGAGATCTCGGGGTAGATCACCGCTTCCTCGGCCATCGAATGCGCGTTCAGCAGCATGGCGAGTTCGACCACCGCCGACTGCGCGGCCGGGCCGCTGTCCTGCCGCGCCTCGGCAAACAGCGCCTCGATGCGGCGATGATGGGCGAGAATGTCCTCGGCAAACGGCTCCGAGGCCGACAGCCGTTCAAGCTTGGCGCGCGCTTCCTGGCGCTGTTCATCGGTGGCGGCAGGGGTGATAGCGGCGGCGATACGGTCGAGAAACGACATGAGGTGCTCCACAGGTTCAAGGTCACGGAAAAGGGGCGTCAGGTGACAATAGGTGGGTGCGTCCCGGAGGCCATGGACTGCGTTCCTAACCCCGGTTAGTGCCCCCGCCCGGAGTGCGCCTCATGCGACAGGCCCGTCGTGCAGGAGCCCTCTCGATGACGCCGTCCCGCCCACTTGCGCTGCTGCTCGACTTCGACGGCACGCTTGTTCCGACCGCACAGACGCCCGACGCGGTCGAGGTCGGCAGCGAATTGCGCGCGCTGCTCGGTGACGCTCTGGCGCGGCTCGAGGGGCGGCTGGCAATCATCAGCGGCCGGTCGCTGGAACAGCTCGATCAGCTCTGGGGCAAGACCCTATGGCCGGTCACGGTTGCCGCCAGCCACGGGCTGGAGCTGCGCTACGACGGACACCGCCGCGCCCCGCCGCCGGCCAACATCTTCGCCCGCCTCACCCGCGACACCGAAGCCCGCTTCGGCGCGGCCAAGGGCGTGGTGGTCGAATTGAAGAGCTTCGGCCTCGGCATCCACTATCGCCTCGCCCCGCAGCTGCGCGAGGCGGTGCGCGAATGGGCCGAGGACTGCGCCGTCACGCATGATCTGGTCATTCAGGAGGGCGACATGGTGTGGGAGCTGCGGCTGCCCGGCGCGGACAAGGGTGACGCGGTGCGCGCGATCATGAAGCTCCCCGTTTTTGCCGGAAGCCAGCCGCTCTATATCGGCGACGACTTCACCGACATCGCCGCAATCGCCGCCGCGCGTGCGCTGGGCGGGCAGGGAATCGCGGTGGGCGACAGGATCGCGTCCGCCGCAGACGCCGTGCTCGCAAGCCCCGCCGAGGTCCACCACCGCATCCGCGCGATTGCCGAGGGCGAAGGCGAGCCGTTCATGACATAGGCGGTTTTTATCCCCGCTGCCTTGGGCGAAGGCGGCATAGCCAGCGCCGGGCCATTGAACCATGCCGGCGCGTTCCACCCCCGGCCCGGCCCCGCGCCCCCCGCGCGCGCCGCAGGCCCAACCGCAAGGCCCTTCCATGCCCCGCCTCATCGCCGTCTCCAACCGCGTCCAGGTCGAAACCGAAGGACAAAGCGCCAATCGCGGCGGCCTCGCGGTCGCGCTCGCCGCTGCGCTCAGGGAAAGCAACGGCATCTGGTTCGGCTGGTCGGGCGAACAGACCGAGGAGTTCACCGGCCAGATCACCTTCCGCCGCGCCGACGGGGTCGCGACCGCGACCATCGATCTCGAGGCGCAGGATGTGGAGGAATACTATAACGGCTTTGCCAACCGCACGCTGTGGCCGCTGTTCCACTACCGGCTCGACCTCACCGAAATCGCCCGCGACTTTGCCGGCGGCTATGCGCGGGTCAACGAGAGGTTTGCCGATACGCTCGCACCGCTGATCGAGAGCGATGATCTCATCTGGGTGCACGACTATCATCTCCTGCCGCTCGGCAGCCGCCTGCGGAGCCGGAACTTCACCAACCGCATCGGGTTCTTCCTGCACATTCCCTGGCCCCCGCCGAGCCTGCTGATGTCGCTCCCCGGCCACCGCGAGCTGACCTTGGGGATGCTCGATTATGACGTGATCGGGTTCCAGTCGGAGGAATGGCGGCAGGCCTTCGTCGATTACGTGGCGGTCCAGTTCGAGGCCACGATCGAGGGGGACTGCGTGCGTGTCGGGGATCGGCGCACCCGGCTGCTGGTTTGCCCGATCGGTCTTGATGTCACCGATTTCTGCAGCGCGGTGCACAGCCTCGCCATGAAGCAGGCCGAGACCCGGCTGGTGGTGAGCGCGGTCGGGCGCGACATGATCGTGGGCGTCGACCGGCTCGACTACTCCAAGGGGCTGCAGGAACGCTTTGCCGCTTACGAGCTGCTTCTCAACAATCGCCCGGACCTGCGCGAAAAGGTGTTCCTGCTCCAGATCGCTCCGCCTTCGCGCGGGGACGTGGCGAGCTATCAGCAGATCCGCGCCGATCTTTCCGCCATGTCGGGCAGCATCAACGGCGAATTCGCCTCGATCGACTGGGTGCCGATCCGCTACGTCAATCAGGGCCATTCGCGCGACGAGCTGTTCGGAATTTATCGTGCGTCCAAGGTCGGCCTCGTCACGCCGCTGCGCGACGGGATGAACCTCGTCGCCAAGGAATATGTCGCCGCGCAGGATCCGGCCGACCCGGGCGTACTGGTGCTGTCGTGCTTCGCGGGCGCGGCGGCGCAGCTGAAGGAGGCGGTGATCGTCAATCCGCACTCCGCCGAGGACATTGCCGACGGCATCGCCCGGGCGCTCGCCATGCCGCTCGCCGAGCGGCAGGAGCGGCACAAGGCGATGCTGGAAACCATCACGCGCCACGATGTGCGCTGGTGGTCGCAAAGCTTCATGGAGGCGCTGGCGGAAGGTCCGGTGGGGCCGGATACAGTGCCGGAAAGCAAGTCCGCGCCGAACACGGCGGTGGAGCAGAACTGAGCGGCCGGGAGCCCGGATGCAGACAGCAAGACCCCCGCACGCAGCTTGCTGCGCGCGGGGGTCAAGTGTCCGGCGGGGGCGAAGGGGCCGGCCTATGGCGCCGGCGTCGCCCCCGTCGTCGTCGCGCCCGGCGTGCCGCCTGCCATTCCGGGAGCGTTGCGTTCCAGCCAGTCGTGGTGCTTCTGCACCGTCGGGATCGCGCCCTGGGCGAACTGGCGCAGTTCGGGGACGTCGCCGTTGCCGGCATAGGCCTTGAGCAATTCCAGCGTCCGCCGGTGCGCCGCGACCTGCTGGCTCATGTATTCGCGATCGAAGTCCTCCCCGTCGAGCCGCTGGAGGATGTCGAGCTGGGCCTGCCGTTCGGTATCGAGGCTGGCGGGCATGTTGAAGGTCTGGTTGCCGGTCGTCACCGCGTCCTTCAGCTCCTGCGAGGAGCGGGTGTGATCATCGACCATCATCTGCGCGAACTCGCGGGTCTTTTCGTTCTGGGATTTTTCCAGGGCGAGGCGGCCTGAGGTGATCTCGTACATGTCGGACATCGCCACCGCCTGGGCGAAGCCCTGTGCGGCCGGCGGCTGGTCGCCGAGCGTGCCGTCGGCCGCGCCGGTCATTCCCGTTTCGGTCGCCATCGGCGCATCCTGCGCCTCGCGGCCGTTGCAGGCCGTCAGTGCCAGCAGGCTCGCGGCCATCGTCAGTGCAATACGCATCCTTGTTCCTTTCCGGTCTGCGTCCCCTTCGAAGGGGTGATCGGGCAAGGTGATAGATGCCTGCCGCACATGGCGAATTCACATAGGCCAGTGACCCGCATTAGCGCCTCTCGGGTCCTGCACGCCGGGCAAATCCTTGCCGAGTTTAGGGAACCTGCCGCCGCCTTGGCCGAAAACGTGAAGGGGGGAGGGAAAAACCAAGGACAAAGTGCGATGGAACTTCACACTCCCGACCATCCGCAGGGCAGCGTGCCTGCCTGCTTCACGACAGAAATGACCGCTTCCCTGCCGGCGCTGCGCAGTTTCGCGCGGTCGCTGTGCCGGCATCGCGACATGGCCGACGATCTGGTGCAGGAAACCATGGTGCGCGCCTGGTCGTCGCGCCATACCTTCCTGCCCGGAAGCAACTTCCGCCCGTGGCTGTTCACCATCCTGCGCAACCAGTTCTACAACGCGGTCCGCAAGCAGGGGCGGCTGGTGCCGTGGGAACCCGAAGCGGCGGAACGACTGCTTGTCCAGGAGCCGGAGCAGGAAACCCGCATCCATGTCGCCGACATCGAAGGCGCGCTTCAGCAGTTGCCCGATGGCCAGCGCGAGATGCTGCTGCTGATCGCGGGTGCGGGCCTCAGCTACGAGGAAGCCGCCGAAGTCGCCGAATGCAAGCTCGGCACGGTCAAGAGCCGCATCAATCGCGGCCGCGCGGGCCTGCGTGCGATCATCGAGAACGGCGAGGTCTTGCCCGAAGCCTGACGGGCTGAAGTCTGACGGCCCGAGATCGGGGCCAAGGTGCCGGTGACACGAAAATGCGGGCTCGCCTCCATTCGGGCGAGCCCGCATGCAGGCGACGCGCGCGATGTGCCTGAACGCGCGCGTCGCCTGAGCCGGGAAGGGCTTATTGCGGGGCCTGTTCGGCCCGCTCCTCGACGGCTTCAGCCTGGGCCTCGGCCCGGTCGCGCAAGGCTTCGGCCTGGTTCTCGAGATTCTGCGCGGCCGGATCAGCGAGATTGCTGGCGCGCTCCTCCATGGCGTCGGCAGTCGCCTCGGCGCGTTCCTCGATGGCATCGGCTTGCGCTTCGGCCTGGGCTTCGCGCTGGTTGTCGGCCGAGTTGCATGCCGCCAGACCCGATGCCGCCACAGCGAGGACGGCGAGTGTGAAATGCTTCTTCACGTGACGTTTCCTCCGGCTCAACGCACCGAACCGCGACGGAACAGGTTGACGATCCCCAGCAGCAGCACCGCACCGAGGAACGAGACCACCAGCGACATGATGCTGAAGTCGCCCTGCGTGATGGTCCCCGCGCCGAGCAGCGGCGAAATAAGGAAACCGGCGAGCAGCGCACCGACGATGCCGACCACGATGTTGAGGAAAATGCCCTGCTGGGCATCGGTCCGCATCACCATGCTCGCCAGCCAGCCGAGAATGCCGCCGACGATGATTATAATGATTAGGTTTATCATGAGCTTTCTCCTTGCCGAGAATGGGGCCCCTGCCCGCGGCCGCTCACCGACCGCGCGCCGATGGCTTCGACATCCTCATGCGTGGCAGGGTGAGAGGTTTTCACCCTCACCTATGTTGTCACAGCTGCAACAGCCTTCCCCCCGGGAGCCCCCGGGCTGTCATGACTGCGGTTCGAGGCGTTCAGCTTCCAGATAGCGACCGAGGTTCAGGAAGAGACCGGCTGTGACGGGAAATGCCATCTTCGGCATTGGCGACAACGCAAGCGCCTGCGGCTGGCGCCGGGAGTGAAGGAGGCCGATTGGCAGATCACCCGCGCATCCGCACCGGGTCGCTAGCAGCAGGCGGCAAGGAGGCGGAGCCAGCCTTCGGAGCGACGATGACCATTGGCCGGATCGACGTCGCCGCGATCGAAAAGGCCTGCCGGGGAGAGACGTGATGCGCAGGATACACGCCGCTGCCTTCATCCCGCTCGATAAGGCGATCGCCGCCCATGAACAACAAGGGAGTCTGCCACCGATGCCCGATTTCGCCCCGACACCCAGCGCCAGCTCCAGCTCCGGCGCCCGCTCCGGCGCCCTCGAGGCCATGCGGCAGGCCGTCATGTCGCGGGGGGGTGTGACGATGCGCACCGCCCTCTGCGCTGCGCTCGTGCTGGTCATGGCCGCACCCTCGCCCGGTCTTGCGCAGGTGGTGATGCGGCAGCAAACGCAATCCCCGCCGGCCGCGGGCAATGGCACTGCGCAGGCCCAGCCCGATCGTTTCGCCCGCGCGCGCGACAACTACATCGCGCTGCGCGACGGGCGGATTTCGGTCGGCGACCTCAGCGCCGAGGAGCTGCAGGACGTGCTCGATCTCGATGCCAGAGTGCGCGGTGATTATCCGGACACCCGCTCCACCCGTGAACGCTGCGTCGATAAGGAAGTCCGCCGCGCAGGGGGGCGCCCTTCGCCGCTGGCGCGGCAGGTGATCGCGATGAAGTGCCGCAACTGAGCGCGTTGCACGCGCCTGCGCCAGCGCAAGTCACCGCGATGGGGAGCCCTGTGGTCGGCGCGCACCGATCGAGACCTGCACCATGTTGCGCGCCAAGGAGAGCGAGAGGCCTCCCGCGCAGGATAAGGAGGGGGTTTGCGGCCGGTGTGGCGGGGGTCAGCGCGGGGCCGCGCCGCGCTTGAGGATGAGGTAGAGCGCGCCCTCCCCGCCATGGCGCACATGCGCGCGGCGCACGGCAGTGATCGCGCCCCCATGGCGGCTCGCCGCGAGCCAGTCGAGCAGCTTGGCGCGGATCGCCCCCCGCCTCGCCATGCGGTCCGCAGGATCGACCGGGCGTTCCCTGCCCGCCACCACCAGCACCACCCGCGCCTGCATCGCCCGCGCCTGATCGAGCGCGGTCATGATCCTCTCATAGGCGGTGTCGAGCGTGTCGCCGTGGAGATCGAGCGTCAGGTCGGGCTCCAGCCGCCCGCCCTTCATGCGCCGGTCCCAGTGCGAATCAAGGCTGGCCGGGGTGGCGGCGGGAGGCGGCGCGGACGCGTGCTTCGGGCGCCGCACGCCCACCCCCGGCCCGTCCCTCAAGGGAGGGGAGGACGCAGGTGCAGGCCTCGCCACCTTGGCCGGTTTGACGAATTTGCCCGGAGGCGCGGGAGCGCCGGTCGTGCTCGCCCCTCCACCACCTTCGGTGGTCCCCCTCCCCTCAAGGGGAGGACTGGGCCGTTTCTTCCCTGGCAGCGGCTTCACGCTGGCGGCAAGGTGCGCCCAAGCCGCCTGTTCGCCCGTCGTCAGCCCCCGCGGCGTTCTCATCCCGCCGCCTGCATCATCGTGCCGCGAGCCGGGCAGCGGCGGCCTTGGGCAGCAGCACATAGGCGCGGCCCCGCCCGCTCATCCCGCCAGCGATCCGGCGCGCATCCTCGCCCGCGCCCCAGAAGGTGTCGAAGCGGTTCGCGCCCTTGATCGCCCCGCCGGTGTCCTGCGCGATCCACAGCCCATTGGCCTCGCGCCGGTCGAGATCGAGCCACACCGGCGCGCCCAGCGGCACGAAGGCTGGGTCCGCCGCCACCGAGGCCTCGCGCCGCACCGGCACGCCGAGCGCGCCAAGGGGCCCGTCGCCGGTCAGCTCCTGGAAGAAAATCCAGCTCTTGTTGAGGCGCATGAGATCGCGGCCCTCGCGCGGGTTTTCGCGGATATAGGCCATGATCCCCTGCATCGACCCGGAATACTGCCCCGGCCCGCTCCCCAGCAGACCGCGCTCGCGCATCACGCCGCCGATGCCGACATATTCGCGCCCGTTCTGCCCGGCATAGCCGATGCGGATCACCTCGCCCTCGGGGGTGATCAGCCGCCCGGAGCCCTGGATCTGGAGGAAGAAGAACTCGACAGGATCGGCGGCCCACGCGATCACCCGCGCCTTGCCTGCGAGCGCCCCGTCCTCGATCGCCGCACGGTCGTGATAGAGCACGAAGCGGCCCCGCTCGTCATAGCGCCCGAGCGGCGGGCGGCCGGTGCGTTCGGAGGGCTTCACATCGTCGGGCCAGCCGCGCACGAGATCGGAGGGCATGGCATAGACCGGCACCTCGAAACCGGGGCGGCGGGTGCGGCTGCCGGCGATCTCGGGCTCGAAATACCCCGTGGCGAAGGCCTTGCCGTCGCCAATCCGCACGGGGGAGAATTCCGCCGCGAAGAACTCCCGCGCCCGGGAAGGCGAAGCCGAGCGCGCACGCTCGCAGGGGCCGCGCCAGTCGTCGGGACGGGTGAGACCGCTCGCATCCTCGCGGGCGAGGAGACGTGGGCAGGATTCGATGAAGCCGGCGAGCGCCCCGCGCGCGTCGGCATCCGCCACGGCAAGCGCGGCGAAGGCCGGGCCGAGCGCCACGCCGGCAAGCACGGCATTGGCGGCCAACGGGGCCACGGGCGCGGTCACGGCAGGCGGCGGCACGGTGCCCTGCGGCACCACCCGCCCGCAAGCCCCCAGCGCCAGCATCACGGCCAGAGCCAGAACCCCGCGCATCGCCAAACTCTCCCTTGCGAAGGGCCTTCGCGGCCCGCCGATCAACTCTCGATCAACCCTCGTCGGTCTCGTCGAGCAGCCAGTTGGGATCGCGCGCCGAGACGTTGCGCGAGAAGGTCCAGACATCGCGGCTCTCGATCGCGTCGTCGAGCGATCCGGCGATCACGTTGCCTGCGCTGTCGCGGGTGACGGCGGCGATGTCGGCGACGAACAGCAGCGCGATGCGCGCCATGCGGCCATCGAGCGCGGCCGAGTGGATGCGCACTTCCTCGATCCGGATGAGGGTGTTGTCCATCGTCTCGCCCGCCGCCTCGCGCGCGTCGATCGCGGCGATGAAGCCGCCATAGACGTCGTCGTCGCACAGTTCGCGCAGGGTCTCGCGGTCGCCCTTCCAGAAGGCTTCGAGGATCATGCGGTAGGCGCCGCGCGCGCCATCGAGGAACTGGGCCAGGTTGAACTTGCCGTCGGCCGCAGCGATTTCGCGCAGGGCCCGCTCGACCGCGGGCATGACGCCGTCCAGTTCCACCACGCGCGGCGGAGCGACCGGGGCGGGAACGGCGGCAGGACGGATCGCGGGCGGCTCGTCCGTTTCAAAACGCTGCACCACCGGCTCCTCCTCCTGCTCGGCGCGGCGGCCCAGCACCGAATAGAGGCGCAGGCCGAGGAACGCGGCCACCATGGCGAGAAGAACGATTTCGAGCACTTTATCCATCCGATCGTCGCATCTGGCACACGCCGCACGCGGCGGCTGCGCCATTATGGGAAACATCACCCTGCCTTAAATGGGGCTTCATTACAATTCGCCAACGCCCGATAGGTTGCGACGCGGGCGGACGCGGCGCACCGTTCGGCGTGGTTGCGGGCCGCTTGCACCCCTGCTAGGCGCTCTGGCCGAGCGAGGGCATGCCAGAAGCGTGCGCCGGGCGCATCATCCGTTACCCACTTTGAAAGACTGAAAGACATCATGGCCGAAGAAGAAGGCGTCCTCACCAACCTCGACACCGCGACCGGGCAAGGTCCGCAGCCCAACGGCGCCGATACCGGCCCTGCGGTGGGGATCATCGCCCAATACGTCAAAGACCTTTCGGTCGAGAACCCGAGCGCGCCCGATGTCTACCAGTGGCCCGAGCCGCCGCAGATCGACGTGCAGTTCAACATCGCGGCCGAAATGGTGCAGGCCGATGTGCATGAAGTGACGCTGAAGATGACGCTCAACGCGTCCTCGCAGCGCGGCACGATGTATATCGTCGACCTCGCCTTCTGCGGCCTCATCGGGATGCGCAACCTGCCCGAGGATCAGGCCCACGCCTTCCTCTATGCCGAAGCGCCGCGCCTGCTGTTCCCCTTCGCCCGCCGGGTGGTGGCCGATGCGGTGCGCGATGCGGGCTTCCCGCCGCTGATGGTCGATCCGGTCGATTTCGGCGGCCTCTACGCCCAGCAACTCGCCGCCCGCCGCGCCGAGGAAGCCGCCGGCGGTGAGCCGATCAAGCCGGTGACGGGCAACGCCTGATCGCCGATCATCCCCTTTCCCGTTCGCCCTGAGCGTGTCGAAGGGCTGTCCTTTCTTTTGATCCAATCTGCGGAAAGAAGAAGAACAGTG
>ERZ1066121.1833-NODE-1833-length-14437-cov-10.485468_pt1 | contig 14437 bp, 12 predicted proteins | sample MGYA00382768_ERZ1066121 | MGnify/ENA primary metagenome ERZ1066121 (study PRJEB33369, sample SAMEA5778351) | biofilm metagenome | biome: Industrial cooling water; feature: Water cooling tower basin; material: Biofilm | place: United Arab Emirates | collected... | reverse complement strand
ACTTGCCCAACACAACCTATAAATTTACTGCCATTGTAAAGTGCTACTTTTAAGTGCTGGTTGTCTACGGTGTATTTGTATAGGCGAAAATCCCTTAAAGGGATTATTTGAAATTGCAATAAACAAACTTAATTGACTTGCATCTGTTGGGGAAGGTTTCAATCCCTTAAAGGGATTATTTGAAATTGCAATCGTTTTTCTTTCTGCCAAGCAAGTTTATAAGCTTTGTTTCAATCCCTTAAAGGGATTATTTGAAATTGCAATTTCGTTAGGTAAATCGATTCAAGAGATACGAAGCGGTTTCAATCCCTTAAAGGGATTATTTGAAATTGCAATGTCAGTATTTTTTGTGGAACTTGCTACCAACAAACGAGCAGTTTCAATCCCTTAAAGGGATTATTTGAAATTGCAATATGGTCGGGGTTACTATTTACGGTGTTTAGGAGATAAGTTTCAATCCCTTAAAGGGATTATTTGAAATTGCAATGCATTCATAATAACCATGTTCGCCATTAAAAATGTTTCAATCCCTTAAAGGGATTATTTGAAATTGCAATTATACGGGTGCTATTAGCCTAATCTCTGCAGGTGGGTTTCAATCCCTTAAAGGGATTATTTGAAATTGCAATCTTAAAATTCCTATAATTAAATTGCCTTACGAATGTTTCAATCCCTTAAAGGGATTATTTGAAATTGCAATTTCCTGCCATGACCGTAGCGAAAGCGTTACGACTTCAACCTGTTTCAATCCCTTAAAGGGATTATTTGAAATTGCAATTGTTATCACTCCACAATTAACTGTTGCACAATTACAGTTTCAATCCCTTAAAGGGATTATTTGAAATTGCAATTTAAATTTTAGGAGTGGTCAACATGTCAATTCTTGTTTCAATCCCTTAAAGGGATTATTTGAAATTGCAATGTATCAAAGGATGTTGTAAGAGCTTTAATTGATGTTTCAATCCCTTAAAGGGATTATTTGAAATTGCAATGACGCAATTTGTAAAGTCTAGCAGGAAGAAAATCAGTTTCAATCCCTTAAAGGGATTATTTGAAATTGCAATATGGCTTTTTCAAGGTGTGCTATCCGGTTGTAATTACGTTTCAATCCCTTAAAGGGATTATTTGAAATTGCAATCGTTATAGGGGTGCATGTAGTATCTAGTGATAAAGTTTCAATCCCTTAAAGGGATTATTTGAAATTGCAATTTTACCATCAAGAGTAGTGATTGGTGATACTACAGGTTTCAATCCCTTAAAGGGATTATTTGAAATTGCAATTCGTTCCGAACTGCAAACTGCAATCAAGGCATACCGTGTAGTGATTGGTGATACTACAGGTTTCAATCCCTTAAAGGGATTATTTGAAATTGCAATCAGTGTACTTAGATTTGCTAGTAAAATCTTCCTGTGTTTCAATCCCTTAAAGGGATTATTTGAAATTGCAATTTGCAAAAGCTTTTATTGGCTTGATAGCGCTTGCGTTTCAATCCCTTAAAGGGATTATTTGAAATTGCAATACAATTGTAGTTTCATCATCAAGGTATTCTTGGTTTCAATCCCTTAAAGGGATTATTTGAAATTGCAATCAACCGCATGGACCTTTACCTGGATTACATCTGGGTTTCAATCCCTTAAAGGGATTATTTGAAATTGCAATACCTACGTTAAATCCTTCATTGCCCAAAATTATGTTTCAATCCCTTAAAGGGATTATTTGAAATTGCAATATGATAAACCAGTTAAAAAGTATATACCTAGGATAGGTTTCAATCCCTTAAAGGGATTATTTGAAATTGCAATTGTTGTTGATTATCTCAATACACTAGGTTATAAGTTTCAATCCCTTAAAGGGATTATTTGAAATTGCAATTAATAAGTCATATGTATAACTACCAAAGCTCGGTGTTTCAATCCCTTAAAGGGATTATTTGAAATTGCAATATTTATGCACCCATTCTTTCTTTGTGCAGGCGCCGGTTTCAATCCCTTAAAGGGATTATTTGAAATTGCAATTAGCGGGAATACTCCAATGGTTCTTAAGGCTATCCTGTTTCAATCCCTTAAAGGGATTATTTGAAATTGCAATGGCTCGATATGGAAGCTTTGCTGTATTTAGTTTTCAAGGTGCTGTACCGCGAACCTAGACCAAGAATAGCGTTTCAGGCGCCGAGATGTCAAGATTGGCATAAGCTAAAATTGGTGGAATGCTTAATTGATAAGGGTTTTAGAGTTACCGCGAACCTGTATTAGGCGCCAAATTCTTCAAATATATACAAGATAAGCGTTTCGAGCATAAATTGACGTTACATGAAAAAAACACCCTATGGTTCGCGGTAATGTGGGGAAAAGTAGGCGTAATAGCGCCTAGTTAGTTTGCCTGCGTACCATTCCCATACCCATTGGTGTCTTTCTTCCGACTCCTGCGTATAGGGCAAAATCAGCTATGGCGTTTACTTGCTTGATGACTTCTGGCTCAACTTCTCCCATAATTTTATATGTTACTTGCCCTACACAACCGATAAATTTACTGCGGGAGTCACTCGCAATTTCTGTGCGGATGTTAAAAAAGCTGGGAAAAATGCAATCTATTATTTCAGGCGATATTTCTATGCCGCTATATTTGTTCCAGCGTTGTAGTAAACTTTTGAATACTGATTCTTTTGTGGGTAGTGCTGTATCGAAGTTTCCTTGGCGAAAAGCTGTAGGAGTGGCAAATGTAAAGTTGATGCTTCGCTCGGCGCCGCTTGCTTGTTCATATAATTGTGCATAAGTACAGGCGTTTGCCCAAGATTGGTTTGACTGGGGTGTAGCTTGAATACTAGTAATAAATAAGTCAGCAGAACCTAAATGCCAAGCTTTTTCAGGATTTATGTTTAACCAAAGTTGAGTCAGTTTACCAAATAAAGTGTCATCGAGCAAAGACAGGCGCCACCAGCAAGGTGTACCAGGTTGTATTGGTTCTTGGTACTGCCATTGTAAAGTGTTATTTTTAAGTGCTGTTTGTCTACGATGTATTTGTAGAGGGGAAAGCGTAAATGCTTTATCTGTGGTTGTATCATGAAGGATATCACCTAAACTCTTATCTACCGAACTGACAAGGTTGAGGAATAAAGCGTGATAATGCCTGCCACTTAAAAATTGTGGGTAGATACTGGACTGAGGTAGTAGGTTAAGGACTAAGCTGTGAGGCATTTGGCTTGCAAATCTTAAATTTTAAGGACTTACGCTGCATAAACCTGGTTTCTAGAATTTTATCAAATGTGATTTGTGATTCTGAGTTTGCTACATTATTTTTAATCAATTCCCTCTAGTAGCTTAGAAACTTGTTCTGGAGCGGGAAGTTTATTTTTGAGTTCTTGCGGCAAAGTGGAAACTACTTGATAAGTTGCAACACCGATTGGTTTATTGGATTCTCGAAGCGCATACTCTACAATTGTTTTACTCTTAGATTTACAAAGAATAATTCCAATCGATGGATTTTCATCTGGTTGTTTTACTGTCTCATCTAAAGCAGCTAAGTAAAATTGCATTTTACCTACATATTCTGGTAAAAACTTACCAATCTTAAGTTCAACCGCTACCAAGCATTTTAAGAGCCGATGGTATAATAAAATATCTATAAAATATTCTTCATCATCAATTTCAAGCCGATATTGGCTACCCATAAAAGCAAACATTCCTCCCATTTCTTGCAAAAATGGTTCAACCCTTGCTAAAATCGCTTTTTCTAGCTGATATTCGCTATGCTCGTCTTTTAATTCTAAAAAGTCGAAAATATACTCATCCTTAACAGCTAACTTTGCTTGATTACGAATTTCTTCTGAAACAGTCTGCTGAACATTTGTTTGGTTAAGTAAAGTTTTTTCATAAGTTTGGTTTTCTATCTGATGAATTAAAACATTTTTAGTCCAGCAAAATTTCTTAGTCATTCTAATATAAAACTCTCGTTCTAAATCATCTTTACACTTTTCTAAAATAACTATATTATGAGTCCAACCAATTTCTGCAACCATTGGTTGCAGTTTTTCATTCTGATAATATGTCACATAAAATATACGCATATTCCAAATATTACGGGCAGAAAATCCACTAATACCAGGAAACTCAGCTTGTAAGTATTTTGCTAACTGCTCAACGACTGACTTACCCCAGCTATTACCCTGCTGGCGCCTAACAATCATCTTACCAATATCCCAATATAGCGCGATAAGCTCTTTATTTACAGCTTTCAAGGCTTCATATTGAGCGGAACGAATACGCTCTTTGATTTCTAATAGAAGATTTTTGTACTCTTCAGGAATTGGTTTACTCATAACATTAATTTGTAAATATAATTTAGTTGGGTTTCTCGCTTTCGGCTAAAAACCCTAATTTTAGGGGTCGCAAAAAAAGTTATCCTACTGATGAAGGGTCAAAGGCGCCCAATACCTAATTCTTCTCGCAACGTGCGTTTTACATCTTCCCACTCAGTACCACAGTAGTAGTACTTTCTCTCAACAATATCGGCTAGATAATAACCTGGTGCCGCATTATTGATTTTCCTTAGCTCGTTCGCAACTTCTTTCATGGTCAAACCAAGAAACCGAAACAAATTTTCTTGATTAAGATCAGGAAAATTGTAAGGGTTGTAAAAACGCTCGCCTCTGACAAAGCGCCAGCAATTTGATGTCCGGATTATTATACGTATGTAAGTTGGATAAACAATAGTGTCCATACTTTATAATTAAATCAAGAAAACCCCTAGGTGCTTTTGGCGTTTCAATCCCTAAAAGGGATTTTATAAAGTTTAAACCGGATTTTTCTTAATCTCATCAACAATTGAATCAATGTTTCAATCCCTAAAAGGGATTTTATAAAGTTTAAACATGAGTGATAGATTTGGGGAAGGTATTCAACTCGTTTCAATCCCTAAAAGGGATTTTATAAAGTTTAAACTAAAAGCTCACAAATCAAAGCCGACAAGAATTATGTTTCAATCCCTAAAAGGGATTTTATAAAGTTTAAACTAGCTTTTCTGCAAACTGGCGCTTGTTACTCCCACGTTTCAATCCCTAAAAGGGATTTTATAAAGTTTAAACGCGAACAAGACAGATAAGTGTCCGAAAACCTTACTAGCGTTTCAATCCCTAAAAGGGATTTTATAAAGTTTAAAATAAGACAGAAACTGCTAAATGGGTTGAAATATTTCGTTTCAATCCCTAAAAGGGATTTTATAAAGTTTAAACTCACTGAGGAACTAGCTGATGCTCAGTTGTTCAAGTTTCAATCCCTAAAAGGGATTTTATAAAGTTTAAACCAGAGACTCTTGGTGATGCTTGGTTCCATAAATCCGTTTCAATCCCTAAAAGGGATTTTATAAAGTTTAAACACAAGATTTACCATACGATTTTGTGTTATCGCATGTTTCAATCCCTAAAAGGGATTTTATAAAGTTTAAACTTTGCAAATAGCAGTAATATTTAGCTCCAAATAAGTTTCAATCCCTAAAAGGGATTTTATAAAGTTTAAACTCGTAAGACAATGGATACTGTGATAGACTCAGTAATGTTTCAATCCCTAAAAGGGATTTTATAAAGTTTAAACCCAAAAAACCTGTTTCTGTGCGTTTTACAAACATCGTTTCAATCCCTAAAAGGGATTTTATAAAGTTTAAACTCAATTTTTTCATTAAGTCCACCTAACTTAAAATCGTTTAAATCCCTAAAAGGGATTTTATAAAGTTTAAACTCTTTTAACAGATTCAAAGCATTGTAAGGAATCGGTTTCAATCCCTAAAAGGGATTTTATAAAGTTTAAACGCGAATTATGTTTTTATTTTGGGCAATATTTTTTGTTTCAATCCCTAAAAGGGATTTTATAAAGTTTAAACTTTTGGAGTATTCTAGATTTTAGAAATCTTGATGCGTTTCAATCCCTAAAAGGGATTTTATAAAGTTTAAACTCCTAATCCTAAGTTAATACAATAGAGAGTTAGAGTTTCAATCCCTAAAAGGGATTTTATAAAGTTTAAACCAATCAATTAGAGAGATTGCAGAATCAGCATGAGTTTCAATCCCTAAAAGGGATTTTATAAAGTTTAAACTTTATTCCTTACCCCAAAGTCAAGGGCGCCTTAGTTTCAATCCCTAAAAGGGATTTTATAAAGTTTAAACCTGTTAGCAGCACTCTGTTTCTCCCAAGCGGAGAAACGTTTCAATCCCTAAAAGGGATTTTATAAAGTTTAAACTATTTCAGAAATAAGGATTTAATTTCTATGATGTTTCAATCCCTAAAAGGGATTTTATAAAGTTTAAACTTATTTATCTCTCCTTTTACTTTGCTTGTGTAGTGTTTCAATCCCTAAAAGGGATTTTATAAAGTTTAAACTGTTAGTACAATCTAGCTGCAATCTACTTGCTTCGTTTCAATCCCTAAAAGGGATTTTATAAAGTTTAAACTTTACTCAAGTGGATAGATGAGAATTTATCTAAGATGTTTCAATCCCTAAAAGGGATTTTATAAAGTTTAAACATTCTGTTTTAGCAGGCGCCATTCCGTTTTCTTTCGTTTCAATCCCTAAAAGGGATTTTATAAAGTTTAAACGTATCCACAATCAACAAAGAAGTTTAGTTTTACGTTTCAATCCCTAAAAGGGATTTTATAAAGTTTAAACTTTTATTTGCTAGGTTGTATAAAAGTGACTAATATACGTTTCAATCCCTAAAAGGGATTTTATAAAGTTTAAACTGCTCGATGTAGAAGCGTTGCTGTATTTGGTTTTCAAGGTGCAGTTCCGCGAACCTAGAGTAAGAATAGCTTTCTAGAGGTTGGGATGTCAAGGCGCCATGTTTCAAAATAGCTGTAATGATTGTTTGGTAAGGGTTTTAGAGTTACCGCGAACCTACTTTGTGGTTAAAATGCTTCGATGCTGGACGGGGTAAGTGTTTCAGCCTTATATTAATGAAGCGTTTAAAAAACACCCTGTGGTTCGCGGTGTTGTAGTGAAAATTATGGAGCTTGTGGTTAAAATATATGTCAAAACAGGCAGGGATGCCTGTTCCACAAGAGGCAGAAGTGTTTATGCGAAGAATACTGTTGTATCTATTGGCATTTCTCCACCTATACGTTCTACTTTACCTTGGCAGCAACGACAAAGGAAGTAAAAACGGATGCTGTCTTCTTTTGGTTTTATTAGTTTGGATAAGCGTGAGCGTAATTTGGCGTACTGTGTTTCTGTTAATTCACACTCAAATACAGAGTACTGCATCCATTGCCCATATGATTTGAGAGTTTTGTGAATCTTGGTACGGCGCCTGTCTTCAGGTATATCATATGATACGACTATAAACATGGTTATTTGTTAAATACGAGTGGTGGATATTTTTCGGTTTCACCCATAAGATATTTACCTAAAAGTCTTGCTTGTGTTTCAAAAGCTTCTTGGTAGTTTTCTTGCTTTTGCATGACAGGGTGTTTAAATTTAGTGAGTTTTTTCTCTTGGTACAAGCGTAAGAATGTGTGTAGTCCTTCTTTTGTTAATGAAACGGCGCCGCTTATTGGTTCTTTGATAAAATCAGATGGTTTGAGGATACGGCGATTTATGGCATTGAGAACTACTGCATCGACTACTAAGGGACGAAATTCTTCCATTAAGTCGAGTGCTAATGATGGTCTACCGTAACGTTCGGTGTGTAAGTATCCTAAATATGGGTCGAAACCTACTATATTTAATGCGCTTTGAACATCCGCGCGCAATAAAGAGTAACCTAAACTTAGTAAAGAGTTGACTTCATCTACGGGTGGACGACGGTTACGGTTGTGGAAGCTAAAACCTTCGACGCGAATAAATTTGTCGAAACAACTAAAGTATGCTGCACTTCCGGCGCCTTCGCAACCGCGAATTGAGTTAATATTGGTGGCAGTTTCCAGAGTTGTAATAGAGCTTGCTAGTTGTGATAAACCTGCACTCATATCAACGTCTTGGTAACTGCGCTGAGTTTTGAGAAGTGCATAACGGTAATTTTTGAGCTTACCTCGCACAAAAGCTTTCGTGACATGTATTGCTTGCGAAGTTTCTCCTGCTGCTTTCCACTGTGCAGAACGTAAAAAGATGTTTTTAGTCATTTCTGGTTCTAAACGCGCGATGTATTTACCGTTGAGTGTTAAAAAGGTGAGGGGAATTTTTTGATTGATGAGTTCGGATATTGCAGCAGGAGAAATACTCGCGCGTCCCATGACTACCACACCCTTAATTTTGATTAGTGGTAAATCGATGAGTGTTTGTTTTTCAAACTTGACGCAGAGTCTTTCATCTACTTTAGCAATGAAGGCATCTTCTTGAATAACGTAGACTGTTCCCATATTTTTTCGCTTGTCTTATTTGTGATATTGGTGGTGCGTAACAGCATTTGGTGATGAAGCAAAACTGTCATGCTGAGGTACGAAGCATCTTCAAGAACTCGGATTTAATTAAGATTCTTCGCTGCGCTCAGAATGACATTTGGTAATGAAGCAAAACTGTCATGCTGAGGTACGAAGCATCTTCAAGAACTCGGATTTAATTAAGATTCTTCGCTGCGTTCAGAATGACATTTGGTAATGGAGGAAGGAGAACTGTCATGCTGAGGTACGAAGCATCTTTAATAACTCGAATTTAATTAAGATTCTTCGCTGCGCTCAGAATGACAATTTTTATTTTGTCAAAATTGGGATGCTCTATAATAGAGAGGTTTATTCTTCTTGGTAACGAGAGACTTTCTCTATCGCTTTTGGTAAACATTGGTCGTGTAAACTGCATCCTTTACAACGCTTGCTGTAAATTGCTTGCGGCATGGCGCCTGTTTCAATTAATCTATTTACATCGCTAATTGTGGCAATCGTATATTGTCGCAATTCGTTGGAAAGCTCTACAGTTTGACGTTGATGAGTTTGAGCATAATAAACGTATCCCGTTGAGATTGTTTTTCCTGTCATCTCCTCTAAACATAAAGCTTGCGCGCAAACTTGTAATTCATCGTTATCCCATTCACCTTTATGTCCACGTTTGTATTCAACCGGATAAATTTCTCCACTTTCAACTTCAATCAAATCTGATTTGCCAATTAATCTATATTGCTCAGATTTAAGCCATACCGCTCTAACTTGAAATATTTCTTCCCGGTATGTTTCGCTCATCGTATGAACATTATCGTGTAAACTAGTACCTTCAATGGTGTACTGGTTGTCAGTAAATTCACCAATACAAAACATTCTCCAGCAGCGATGCGAACAATAGGCATATTGGTTTAATGCCGCAATTGGTATATATTCTGTCATATACTATAAACATGCTACGAAACATTCATTATCTGGAAGCTGTAATTGCTTAAATCTCATTGCTAACGTGAGTATTCCTGAGAGGCTAGGTAATATAATGTACTCTCTACTAAAATCATCACACTCAACTTGAATTGGATATGAAATTACACCTAGTTTATATAGCTGAAAAACTATTGAGGCATTTGTTCTTGGACAAACAATTACTCCAGGTAGTAAGTTTTTTTCGAGTTCTGTGAGAAGAGGAGTAGGAGAAACGGCGCCGTTTAGTCGTCGTATAATGTGACAGTCTCTAAATGCTGTTAATTTGTTAAGTTGTGTGTTGATGAAATCTTGGAGTTCACCGTGATAACGTAACCTAAAGCTAATTTCATATATTTCTGCTGCGCGCGCGGTTACTTGAATTAATTCGTCTTTTTGCCTAAATTCGTAATATCTCAGTAAATGAATTGGGTCTAAAATAGTTTCATCTAGCTCATCCAATAATAAACCGTGGGGGTCATAAATATTCAAGTTATCGAATAAGCTATCACGGAATTGAAACAGAGGAGAATAGCTAGCTCTCCAAATTTCCGCAAATTCAAACAGGTCTTCTGCAACCTCTTCATCTTCAAACAGTACAGCTTCATATTCAGCTAAAGTAGTTCTTTTGGTTTCAATGTTCTCCCAATCTTCAGGATAGTGTACTTTAATGAATGCTTTAAGTAAAGCTTGACCACCTTTAACATACTTCCAGTCTTTCTTAATATTCTTCACCGAAGTGTTGCTAAGATTCTCGGCGCCTTGTAAAATTTTCATACGCCAACGGTAATTATCCCAAGTGCGCTTTCCTCCTAAAGTTTCACGCATGGTGTTAAATAACAGAGGTATATAGTCGCTACCGTTTAAGCCTTCTAACTTGACTTCTAATTCTAGCAGTGGACGTGCGATTTCTAAAAATGCTTCAGAACACCAGTAAACACGCAAAAATGGTTTATCTAAACAACGCAAACTCTCAAGCGTCGTTTTTAATGCATTACGTCCTCCTGTTGTATCAAGATTTTCTAAACCTTGTTTCCAAGCTTCATCTGGCAAGTACGCTATTGCTAAGGAAGGTATATCTGTCTCAACTTTTCCTAACACTCGTCCAACTCTTCCTAGTCTCTGCCAAAATGAAGCGCGTTCACGTGCAGAAAATATCAACCAATCTAAATTTTGACGTGTAGGTGCGGGAGTTTTCTCAAAGTTAAACCCAACATCAACCGTACTCGTTGCCAAAATGATTTGTTTCTGTGCTGCTGATTGACGTTCGAGTTGTGGTGTAGAACCTGTGATACGTCCAAATTTTCCATCTAAACCTCTGTTTTTAAGTATATCAGCTAATCGATTTATTTGGTCTTTAGAATCCAAAATTACGGCGCCGTTATGATTGGGTTTTTCCTCTATTAGTTCGACTACCTGTGAAGCTATGCTTAATAAAAAATCGTCTTTCTTCTCAGGTATCGGTCGCAGTTCTAAGTTTACTGCTGTTTGCGATGGTAATAAATTGGATGAATTTTGATTTTCTCCATCAACTCTAACTATTTTTACTCCCTGTTTTCCAAGACTTTCTAAAGCAGCTTCGCAAGCTGGTTCAGGTGTTGCTGTTAATAATACAACACGTCTCTGATTTTTGAAGAAACCAAATACATGGAAATAAGCGATGTAAAATAATAGTCCTACAAGCTTTTTCGCATCATATAGGTGGAATTCATCAATAATTACCGTAGCGAATTGTGTATAAAAACTACTAGCAATGTTGTCTTTATCTAACCTGTTGTACGTAAAGAAGGTAGCATAATAGAAGATATCTGGATTTGTAACGAGGAGAATTGGTTTATTGGCGCCGACTTCTGGGAAAATAGTGCTGGGATTACGCAATACATTATAAAGCTTTTCTCCAGAACGTTTACCAACTTTATCGTTAGACCAACCTTTAATATCTTTAGCAGAAGCAGACTTAACGACGTGGGGTAAACCTGCTTCTTTAACAAACTTTAATGCTGCTTCTGTTTGCTGTTGAACTAAAGCATTAGTCGGTGCTATATATATAGCGCTTGAAGTTGGTTGGTGTAATAATACCGTAAATCCAGCTTTTGTTTTACCCGTACCAGTCGGCGCCAAATCAAGGATAATATTAGCGTCACGCGATTGTTCAAATACATCTACCTGGTGCTGAAGTGCATCACCCATGAATTCTAACTCATGTGGTAAATTAGTACTTGCAGAAATGTTGCGAGGTTCGAGGTTAATTTGCATATTTTGTTTATTGACCACAAAAAGATAATCCTGCGGGAACTATAGCTTCTCCCACTTGCCAAGCGGCGCCTCGAAAGCGTAGATTTTTAATAATCGGTGCAGGCGCCATTGAGATTAAATCAAAGGAAAATGCTTCTATTGGTGGTAAATCGGCGGAATTGAGATAAAACTGAGTAGTATATTCCCCAAATGGCAGTAAAGTAACATTAAAGGTGTTGATAACGCTAACCTTGACTTTACTCATGAACTTACCAACACGAATATAAGGAAGCAACTCACAATCACCAAATACCAGAGTTTGAAATATATTACCGCGTTCAATCATTCGTAGGCACCCAGTTTGAGGAAAATTACTAGGTCTGAAAGAATTTGGCTTTTTACCTTGACGGTGTAATGGTACATCTTCTCTTGCAGTTGCAACCCGGTTATTGGTCATTGCATACCAATAAGCGTCAGAAAGCGCATTAAAACGTTCAAACCGGAAGTTAACTTTATTATTTTTGGGTGAAGCTGGTAATATATAGCAGGTATTTTTGATTGATATAAAATCTTCTTTGTAACTAGGTTTTCCTGTTGCCTGACCTTGAAGACGATAGGGAGAGTTTACCCAACCCAACGCATAAGCTAAAGCGTAATTCCCTATTAATCCTTCAGTATAGTAGGTGTCAGACAACTCCCTAGAAGCAAAAAAGACTGGTTCGAGACAGTGTAACTCAACTAGTTTTGCCTGTTGAAAAGGAATTGCTGACATAATCTAATTACCTACAACGCTTGTATCTTCTTTTTTAGCTTTACCCTTACCTTTTTTCGTCTCTGTTGTAAGTTGACGCCAGGGTTCGTAAGATTGATTGAGACGCTTTAAAAAGTTATCGCGTTGTTCTTCTGACCAATGTTGTTCAACATCAGCTATTAATGTTGTAATCTCGTCAAGGGATAGCTGCACTGATACACCTCTCCTATTTTTCCATGTAGAGATAACTTCTTGGCTTGCTTGAATTAAACGCTTGGTATTTAAAGGGTGTTCTAATGGTTTGGGTAATGCATCATAAGTTGCTTGTACAAGTTCTAATGAACTAGGAAGTTCGCAAATGCTGCCAAAAACACCCAATATTTGATTTTCCATCCGTCCAACACGACTTGAAACGGCGCCGTAGCGGGATGTAAATAATATATTACCGATAATGTAGCGCATTTCATCACTCGTTACATCTTTGAGAGTAACAACATCGAGGAAGTGAACTCCAGGTTTAATATATTCGCTTGTGTTTAAAGAAGTAGATGCTTTGGTGTCTTCTTCTCGTTTCAAACGCATTGTGCCATTTTCATAGATGGCATTGATGGTTCTATCAGCTAAAGTGTCTGTGGAAGGTAAAATACTAAAAGCATCTTCTGTCCAGATACGGCTTTTTTGGGCGCCACCTCCACCTGCAGCAAAACCGTAAAGGAAGCAGTCTACACACATTTCGCAAGGTGCGTTTGTGTTGAGAGAACAAAGTGAACCATCTTTATTAGTATGTAAAAGTTCATGCGCGCGCAAGTGTTCTCTGCCAAAGCGTCTTTCTGGCGCCACTTGTTTACGTTTGGTCATGACTAAACGTTGGATAGTGCTTTCATCTTGGGCGCCTGCTTGAACTGCTTCGCTACAAATTCTTTCTCCTGAACCTTCGGTACGGAATATTGTTTCTGATTGGGTGGTTCGTAGGATAACTAAGGTGATAAATTTACCTTTGGGAAAGTTTTCGTATTTTTGACCAAGTACGGAAGATAGTTTTTGGATGGACATTGTTGACTCCTTGGATGTTTGATTTAACGAACCGCAAAGACGCAAAGGACGCAAAGGAAGAGGAAGAGGTTAGATTATATCTTCTTCATTATTTTCATGTTTTTTCTTGGGAAGCTGCTGATATGCTTCTTGATAGAAAAATAAATATGCTGCTTCTAATTTGTCTTGGTCGGAAAGCAATTTTTCTGGGCGTGATTGATATACTTGTTCATAGAGATTTTGCAGTACTTGGTAGAAAGATTTGATTTGTTCAAATTTTGTATTACCTACGCCATGTTCGCGTATACGGTCTAAGCGTGTATGATATTGCTGCGCGAGTACAGCAAACATAAACTCCAAGTCCATATAGGTTTTTTGTGAGCGAACTGCTGAGGTAAATGCTGTAAACGGTTCTGCTAAAGATGTACGCTTGAAGGAACTTCCCCTTAAGTTTGCTTCTGCTGCTATCTTGGCTGCTTCTTTAAGATATTTAGTTAAAATTGCATTCTCATTTGACATAAGGCTCTCCAGTAAATTATTTAATGGTTCACGTATTCGACTCCAGGTTAAACTTAAATTTGGCTCATCTTGTTCACGTAATACCCAGCGCAGTAAAACGTAATATAAATCTAATGGTCTTGCACACGCGCGCGCTAAGTCGTACAAACAATCATCTACTTTTTGAAGACTGGCAACAGATGTAGCAAGTTTACCTAAATTTCTAAGTCTAGAGAGGATTTTCTCTGCATCTTGACGCTTATATTGTCCTGTATATTGTTCTACCTTTAATAAAGGTTGCAGTGCTGCTGGTATTCCTTCAACTCGACCATAGATATTATTAGATAACTCTATTTCTAAATTTCCTCCGATGCTAAAAGGAAAACCAAACTCTAAAGATAAAGACAATTCTAAACCTAAGCGTAGTGATTTGAGCAAAGCTATCGAAGCATTGGCATCTCCCCAAAGTAAAGGAATAATTACACCGTTATGTACAAAGTCTGGACGCTTGGGAAATGCAAAACCAACAACTTTATTCGATTTGAATTCTATAATATTATCTCGGTAAAGTTGTAGTTCATCTACTGTAACTGTACCACCTTC